>Ga0265798_10003868_pt1 | contig 21028 bp, 10 predicted proteins | sample P3T30metagenome_FD_192430 | JGI IMG/M metagenome (GOLD analysis project Ga0265798, IMG submission 192430) | Plant litter microbial communities from East Loma Ridge, Irvine, California - P3 T30 | ecosystem: Environmental > Terrestrial > Plant litter > Unclassified | place: USA: California... | reverse complement strand
ATTACATTTTTACCCGTTGCTAAAATATCTTCTGCACCAATTTCACGATTGGCTACCCGTTTGTTTTGTTGCTTTAAGAAATCCATTGCAAAATGCACTCCTTTAGCTGAACGGCCTTCAATCGGCAAATCTCGCGGAATAGTAGATCCACCTGCCAAAACGATTGCATTATAATCCCGCAACAAGGTGCTGATTTCTACATTTTCACCAACGTTAGCATTGCATCTGAAAATGATCCCTTCTTCTTTCATTAAATCAATACGACGATCTACCACATTTTTCTGCAGTTTGAAATCTGGAATACCGTATCTCAATAAACCACCTGGTGCATCATCACGTTCGAAAACCGTAACTTCATGTCCAACCTTATTCAATTGAGCAGCAGCCGCTAAACCTGCAGGACCTGAACCAATTATGGCCACTTTTTTACCCGTTCTGATTAATGGCGCTTTTGCTTTGATGAAACCTTTTTCGAATGCAATTTCGATGATGTGCTTCTCAATTTCTTCAATAGATACCGGTGGCCTGTTAATCCCTAACACACAAGCAGATTCGCAAGGTGCCGGGCAAATCCTCCCGGTAAATTCCGGAAAATTATTCGTGCTTAGTAAGATATTGGCCGCCAGTTCCCACTTAGCCTGATAAACAGCATCGTTAAATTCCGGAATCACGTTACCCAAAGGGCAACCCGACTGGCAAAACGGAACGCCGCAATCCATACAGCGGGCAGCCTGATTATTTAATTCTTGTGGAGGTAGCGCGTTTAAGAACTCTCCATAATGTTTTACACGAGTTTTAGCCTCTTCTCTGGTGGGCGCAACTCTGTCGTATTCTTGAAATCCTGTTACTTTTCCCATGGCTAGTGTGTTTTTACTTGTTGATTACGTTTTGCTAAAACTGCTTTGTATTCTTTAGGGAATACTTTTACGAAATGATTTGATTGTGTTTTCCAGTCACTTAAGATAAACTCTGCTACTTTACTGTCTGTTAAGCGGATGTGGGTTTTTAACAAAGCCAAAATTCGCTGTTCATCTTCAGATTGCAAAGGATCAAGATCAACCATTTCTTTATTGCATTTGCGTGCAAAAGTGCCATTCGAATCGTAGATCCAGGCAACACCACCGCTCATGCCTGCTGCAAAATTACTTCCGGTATCCCCTAGGATTAATACTTCACCACCTGTCATGTACTCACAACCATGATCTCCCACACCTTCTACCACGGCAGTAGCTCCGGAGTTACGTACGGCAAAACGTTCACCAGCTTTTCCACGGGCAAATAATTCTCCGGAAGTTGCACCATAAAGTGCTACGTTACCAATAATGATATTTTGTTCAGGAACAAAGGTCGAGTTTGAAAATGGATAGATTGCTAAGCGGGCTCCGGATAAACCTTTACCTACATAATCATTTGCTTCACCCTCTAAAGATAAAGTGACTCCACGCGTATTAAATGCACCAAAACTCTGACCGGCAGAACCTATAAACTTAAAGTTGATGGTATCTGGCGGCAAACCTGCTCCCAAGTGCACTTTAGAAATTTCGTTAGATAACATGGTACCCAAAGAACGATTTGTGTTTTTAACATTGAAGCTGGCAAAAACAGGCTCGTTATTGGTAATAGCCGGCTGAGCAGCAGCAATTAACTGATGATCTAACACATGTTCTAAACCATGATCCTGCTGCTCGGTATTAAATAATGGCAAGCCATTGTCTTCTGCTTTATAAAGAATAGCAGATAAATCTAAATGTTTCAGTTTCCAATCTTCAGCAGGCAATTCACGAACTTTTAAAATATCGGCCTGACCAATCATTTCATGAATGGTTCTGAAACCCAGTTCAGCCATAATCTCCCGTAATTCTTCCGCCAGGAAATGGAACAGGTTTACGACATGATCTGCATCTCCGCTAAACAATTTCCGCAATTCAGGATCTTGTGTGGCAACGCCTACCGGGCAGGTATTTAAGTGGCACTTACGCATCATGATGCATCCTGCAGTTACCAATGCTGCTGTTGCTACACCCCATTCTTCTGCACCTAATAATGCAGCAATGGCAATATCTCTACCAGTTTTAAGCTGACCATCGGTTTGTAAAACGATCCGGTTACGCAACCTGTTTTTAACTAATGTTTGGTGGGCTTCAGCCAAGCCAAGTTCCCATGGTAAGCCAGCATGTTGAATAGAAGTTAATGGTGATGCACCGGTTCCTCCATCGAAACCGGAAACCAAAATTACATCGGCATGTGCCTTGGCTACACCCGCTGCAATCGTTCCAACTCCTGCTTTAGAAACTAATTTAACGTTGATTCTTGCAGCACGGTTGGCATTTTTTAAATCGTAAATCAGCTGCGCTAAATCCTCAATAGAATAAATATCATGGTGTGGCGGTGGAGAAATTAAACCCACACCTGGTGTAGAGTGACGCACTTTCGCAATCCAGTCATCCACCTTGTGGCCAGGTAATTGTCCACCTTCGCCAGGTTTAGCACCCTGAGCCATCTTAATCTGCAACTCATCTGCATTGGTTAAATAGTAGCTGGTAACGCCGAAACGCGCAGAAGCTACTTGTTTAATGGCAGAACGCATGCTGTCGCCATTTTCCATTTTGGTATAGCGCATTTCGTCTTCCCCACCTTCTCCGGTATTGCTTTTGCCGCCAATGCGGTTCATGGCAATCGCCAATGTAGAGTGTGCCTCGTGCGAAATGGAACCGAACGACATTGCCCCGGTTGCAAATCTTTTCAAAATGGCTTCTGTAGATTCAACCTCGTTCAAAGGAACGGGCTGACGACTATAATCAAAGTCAAACAAGCCACGGATAGTATAAGCTTGTTGGGTTTGCTCATTTACCAGTTTAGAGTATTGTTTGAAAATACTGTAATCGTTTTTTCGAGTAGCGTTTTGTAATAAGTGGATGGTTTGAGGGTTAAATAAATGTGCCTCGCCTTTGCGACGGAACTTGTAAGTTCCTCCTGCCGGCAATAAATTTTCGGTTAGCGTAACCGGACCAAAACTACGGTGATGTTTAATAAACGTTTCTTTAGCGATTTCATCAAGTCCTAAACCACCGATCCTTGAAACTGCACCTGTAAAATAAGTGTTTACCACTTGCTTGTTCAAGCCTAAGATCTCGAAAATCTGCGCACCCTGGTAGGATTGCAGCGTTGAAATTCCCATTTTAGAGAAGATCTTTAATAAGCCGCTGTTTACGGCATAAATATAATTTTTAGTGAGTTGTTCTGCTGATAAACCAGATTCTGCCTGGAAACCATTGATGGTTTCTAACGCCAGATAAGGATTAATCGCCGTAACACCAAAGCCCAATAACGTAGCAAAGTGATGTACTTCCCAGATATCGCCAGCCTCAATCACGATCCCCACAGCTCCACGATAACCCTTCCTGATTAAATGGTGATGCACCGCAGAAACGGCTAATAGTGAAGGCATTGCGGCATGTTCTGAATCGATTGCCCGATCAGTTAATACAATCACCTGGAAACCATCTTCCACGGCATCAACTGCATAACGACACAAGCGGTCTAAAGCCTTCGCCATGGCGCCTGGTTTACCATCTGCCCTAAAATAGGTTTGCAAAGTTTTCGCCTGGAAAACGCCGGTATCAATACTTCTTAGTTTTTCTAATTCCTGATTGGTTAGAATTGGATGTTTGATAGCAACGCAATGCGACTGTAACGGATTCTCTTCTAACAAGTTACCATTACTCCCCATAAAACTCGCTAAACTCATCACCACTTTCTCACGAATAGGATCGATTGGCGGATTGGTTACCTGTGCAAATAACTGCTTAAAGTAGTTTGACAGGTGTTGCGGGCGTTTCGATAAAATGGCGAGCGGCGTATCGGTACCCATTGATCCGATTGGCTCTTTGGCTTCAATCGCCATTGGCTTTAACAACAAGTCGATATCTTCTCTGCTGTAGCCAAAAACCTGCTGATATTTAAAAATAGATTCTTCAGAAAGCCCGGTGAACATTACACGTGGTTCAGGCAATTCTTCCAAACGGATTTGATATTGATTGATCCAGTCTGCATACGGACTTCCGCCACAAACTTTGGTTTTTATTTCATCATCACTGATAATTCTTCCCTGCTCCATGTCTACCACAAACATTTTGCCTGGGGTTAAACGGCCTTTTTCGATGATAGTACTCTGATCAATCGCCAATGCACCTGCTTCTGAACCCATAATTACACGGTCATCCGAAGTGATGGCGTAACGAGAAGGGCGTAGTCCGTTACGATCTAAAGTAGCGCCAATTAATTTACCATCTGTAAATGCGATGGCTGCTGGTCCGTCCCATGGCTCCATTAATGTAGCATGAAACTCATAGAAAGCTTTTTTCACCGGATCCATATCCTCATTACCATCCCAGGCCTCCGGAACCAACATCATTAATACATGTGGCAACGTTCTGCCAGCATGGAGCAATAGTTCGATTACATTATCTAAACAGCCCGAATCGGAGTTGGTTTCATCGATTACCGGCAATAACATATCCAGTTCCTCTTTGGTAAAATAGGCAGAGGCAAAGGATTTTACGCCGGCCCTAAACCAGTTCAGGTTCCCCTGAAGGGTATTAATTTCACCATTGTGGGCGATAAAGCGGAAAGGCTGAGCTAACCTCCAGGAAGGAAAAGTATTGGTTGCGAAACGGGAGTGAACGAGTCCGAGTGCAGACACCATTCTTTTATCGCTCAGGTCTTTAAAATAAGTACGAACCTGTAAAGAGGTTAACTGACCTTTATAAATAATCGTTTGTGCCGAAAGTGAAACGATATAAAAATCTTTGCCACCGTTTACGGTATTGGCAATCAACTTAATCAGGTAATTTTTAAAAATATAAAGTTTACGTTCGAAATCAGCACCAGGATTTACCGCATAAGGACGAGCGATGAAAACCTGCTCAATTTCCGGCTCTACGGAAAGCGCCATGTTACCGATATCGGTTGTATCTACATCAACTTTTCTAAAGCCTAAAATTTCTAATCCTAGTTTCTCAGCTGCACGGTAAATAAGTTCTCTGCACTCTTCTCTTGATCTGATATCCTTTGGCATAAACAACATACCCACACCATAATTATTGGTTTCAGGTAAGCTAAAGCCAGCTTTTAAACATTCGTCATAAAAAAATTCATGGGGAATCTGAATCATGATACCGGCACCATCGCCTGTATTTGGTTCTGCTCCACATGCCCCTCTATGATCTAGATTTTCTAAAATAGTAAGTGCATCGGAGATGATTTGATGCGATTTTCGCCCTTTCACATGTGCAACGAACCCAATACCGCAGGCATCGTGTTCAAATTGCGCGTCGTACAATCCACTGTTTGGTTCCATTCTTTGCTCGTTAGTTGTTAGTGTATAGGAAACACTAAGATACAAAAAATGAAGATCAAATTGCAGAGTTGCTACAATTTTTAAAATTATTTTAGTTTTTAAACAATTTTAACTCGTTATATTAAAATATAGACATTATTAAAGCACTATAATTACAAATATGATAATTGGCGTTTTTGATAATTAACCTGTGTTTTTTAGTGATTTTTATGTCAGAAAATTAAATGAAGGGCCTTTTCTCGTCTTGCTTTATCGCGTTTGTAAGACTAATACCACTCTTTTTCATCATTATTTGAAAAATATTTTAGTCGCTCGAATTTTATTTACGTATCAATCAGCAAGATAAGCAAAAGCGTTAAAAAAATCAAAAAATGCATTTTGCAAAACAACTTCTTTTTCTACCTTTGTGGCGGGCAAGTCTTTTACGACCAGCTCCCTTTGAACTCCCCCAGGATGGGAACATAGCAAGGGTAGAAGGTTGTAGCGGTGCGATAGAAGTTGCTTGCCCATTTTTTTCTTTTCCCCAAATGCCTCCGGTTTAAATCGGAGTAGACTCTGAAGGGAATTAAATTCTTCAGGGTTCAATCATTGAAACTCAAATATTTAAGAATTTACAACCATGAAATTTTTTATCGACACAGCAAATCTTGATCAAATCAGAGAAGCTCATGATCTTGGCATTTTAGATGGCGTAACCACTAACCCTAGCTTAATGGCTAAAGAAGGTATTACCGGCCAGGAAAATGTAATCAACCATTATAAAGCAATTTGCGATATCGTTGAAGATAACGTAAGTGCTGAAGTTATCGCTACTACATTCGACGAGATTGTTAAAGAAGGTGAAGCACTAGCTGCTTTAAACCCTAAAATTGTTGTTAAAGTTCCAATGATTAAAGATGGCGTTAAAGCAATCAAACATTTTTCATCTAAAGGAATCAAAACCAACTGTACTTTAATTTTTTCTGCCGGACAAGCTTTGCTGGCTGCTAAAGCTGGAGCAACTTATGTTTCTCCGTTTTTAGGCCGTTTAGATGATATCTCTAGCGATGGTTTAGTTTTAATCGAAGACATCAGAACCATCTTTGATAACTACGGTTACGAAACTCAAATCTTAGCCGCATCTATCCGTGGTCCGTTACACATTGTTAACTGTGCTAAATTAGGTGCTGATGTAATCACTGCTCCTCTGGCTGCAATTGCTGGCTTATTAAAACACCCATTAACTGATTCTGGCTTAGCCACTTTCTTAGCAGACCACGCTAAGGCAGCAGGGAAGTAAGTTTGGAGCTTGGAGTCTTTAGTCAACAGTCTTAAGTCTGGAGTTAAAGTACTACTTTAGCAAAGAGCATATAAAATAAAAATCCTAAGTTTAAAGCAGAGATTCTGCTAAGAACTTAGGATTTTTTGTTGCTCTATAGTCTGTATTTCATGGGAACAGATTGTATTCTATAAAACCATTAATAATTAATAGCTTTTCTCAAAAGTTAGTCAACTGATAATGTGATCGTTATTCCATATATTTTCTATCGTTGAGACACCGACCGATAAATATAAGGAAGGCAAGAATCAATTCTCCACCCAGGACTCCCGACTCAAGACTATCGACTCCAGACTGAAAAGGAAAGCAAGAATCAATTCTCCACCCAGGACTCCCGACTCAAGACTACCGACTCCAGACTAAAAACCAAGCATCAACCCATCAAAACTTCTTTCACTTTCTCGTAAACGATCAGTTCATCGGGTGCGATTAGAATGCCCTTCACTCCTGCCCCATTGGCGGCTTCAACATCACGGGGTTTATCACCGATCATTACAGATTGGGCCGGATCAATGTCATACATATCAATGGCGTCGAGAATCATTCCTGAAGCAGGCTTGCGACATTTACATTCGCCTCCTACGGTTGGGTGATGTGGACAGTAATAAAAGCCAGCAATATCGGCACCTTTGGCTACAAAAGCATTTCTTAGCATTTGGTGCATGATGGCGAGTTCCTGCTCAGTATATCTCTTTAAAGCAATGCCGCCCTGGTTGGTAATCACAATGAGCAGGTAGCCCTCATCATAAAATTTCTTCAATACCGGAATTTGGTAGTCGAGGATTTTGAAGTCTTCCACACGGCAGATGTAATCGTATATTTCGTGATTAAGAACACCATCACGATCTAGAAAAATGGCTTTATTCATTGGGAATTTAATATTTGAAACTTAAAATTACGAATTAAGTTATCCGTAAATTGAAACATCAAAATAAGGCAAAATTTATGGCATAAGAAAGTTTAAGTCTCCCTGCAGGATCAGCTATGTTTTAGGCCATAATTTATTGACTTACTGCATTGAGTTTACTTTTTCCCTAAACGGTAGCCACTCACGGCAAAATACAGGATGAATAAGTAAGCCGGGATCATCATGAGATATGCAGTTTGTCCGTTGCCAATGGTTTCAGAAATGTAGCCATAAACTGGTGGAAGAATGGCGCCGCCAACAATCGCCATAATCAGCAATGCCGACCCCATTTTCGTGAATTTACCTAGTCCATCTATCGCCATGGGGAAGATAGCAGGCCACATTACTGAGTTTGAAAAACCCAAAAGGGCAAAAATCCATACAGCCGGATGGGTAGGTAAATTGAATTCGCTACTGAATAAGTGAACAGTGGTTAAACTTGGGTTTGCTTTGATAAACACGACTAAAATAACCAGCGCTATGCTCAACAGGCAGGATACAATTAGGGCATTTCGCTGGGAAATAAAACGAGGAATAGAGATAATGCCAATGGTATAACCGAGCAACAAGCCATAACCTGTGTAGGTGGCAAAGCTTTTTGAGATATCTAGTTTGTAACCGAGATGAGTTCCGAGGCCGGCAAAAGTATCGTAACTAATTACTTCCATACCTACGTAAAAAAATAAAGCAAAAACCCCGATAATTAAATGAGGGAAATTGAATACGTTTTTATCACCAGCTGCTACCTGTGCATTTTGAGGCAAAGTATCAGGATCTAAAATATCCTGCTCCTCCTCCACTTCAGGAAGTTGAACAAAAAACAACAAGATTCCTACAATCGCAAATGACGCAGCTATAAATACATAAGGCAATATCACTTTTTGTGCAAGAGCATCTAAAGCAGTGTTTTTAGCCACTTCATCCATTGTTTTCAGGCTGGCTTCAAAAGCATCACTATCTTTAAGAATGATGCTTCCCAATACGTAAACTGCCAAAATGCCGGCAATTTTATTACAGATCCCTAAAATACTAATGCGTTTTGCAGCACTTTCTTTCGGACCTATTGCCGCTGCATAAGGGTTGGATGCTGTTTGCAGTAAGGCCAAACCACTGCCGATAACAAACAAGCCGATTAAGAATGTAGGGAAACTCCTGGCGTAAGCCGCAGGAATAAATATTGCAGCGCCAACTGCCATGGCGAACAAACCAACCGACATGCCTTTCTTAAATCCGGTGAATTTTAATACGAAGGAAGAAGGAATCGACATCACAAAGTAAGCAGCAAAAAATGCAGAGGCTACATAATATGACTCCGTACTCGAAAGTTGACAAGCAATCTTTAAATAAGGAATAAGTTGACTATTCGCCCAGGTAATAAAACCGAAAATAAAAAAGAGAACACCGATAACGAATAATGCAAACGTATAATTTTGCGATTTTTGAGGATCTGACATGGTTTTGGTTTGTGAATTTGAATGGTTCGTCCAAAATAACCAATTATTTTCCTGATTTAGAAATCGAATTACAGTATAATTTTAACAAAGCACAAACTTAAATTCACATTTCCGAAAAAAACATCTTAATTATCAGCCACACATCGAAAACCAGTATGTTCTAAACCAGTATCAACTGAGGTTTTCATTCGTGACGTTACTCTATACCCTTTACAATAAGATGCGTTGCACATAAATGAACCGCCACGAACTACTTTTTTGGCAATCGTTGGCTCCATCGGATCATAGCTGTCTCCTGGTCCTTTGGGATTCGAGGTGAGTCCTTTTTGTCCACAATAATAATCTGGACGGTACCAATCGCTACACCATTCCCAAACATTGCCCGCCATGTCATATAAGCCATAGCCATTGGGTTTAAAATTTTTCACTGTTGCTAGTCCGGCGAACTTATCCCATACTGTATTTGTGATTGGAAAACTTCCCTGCCAGGTATTTGCTTTCGGCCTGGCTGATTCCATCTCCTCATTTCCCCAGGGATATTTTGCATTCTTCAGTCCGCCTCTTGCCGCATATTCCCACTCAGCCTCCGTTGGTAATCGCTTTCCCGCCCATTTGCAATAGGCCATGGCGTCATCCCACGATACCTGTACAACAGGTTCATTGTCCTTTCCTTTAATAGCACTGTTCAGGCCTTTCGGATGTCTCCAGCTTGCTCCTTTTGCCCAGCGCCACCATTGCGAGGCATCATTTAGACTGTGGATTTTTTTTGGTTGATGAAAAATCAGCGATGCGGCAACGAGCACGCTATCTGGAGGTTTTGGCGTTCCCGGGGGAAGTTGTTTTGCTATCTCCTCCCAGTCTGGCTTCCGTTCTGCAGTAGTCACATAGCCGGTGGCCGCTACAAATTTGGCGAAGCCGGCATTGGTGACTTCCGTTTCATCCATCCAAAATGAATTCAATTTCACCTGATGTTTTGGGTATTCATCTTCCCGCCCTTCGTGATCTGATGCACCCATTTCAAAAGTCCCTGCAAGGATCAGCACCATTCCATCGTGAGTGGCCTGATTTGCTGCGAAGCTGGAAGTATCTTTCACTGCACCGAAGCGACTGGGTAGATTTTTCTCACAAGAAGCCAATGAATCTTGTTTTCGTTTGCTTGCTTCATCTGTTTTTTGGTTGTTACAACAAGCAATTAAGGCAACAATAGGTAAATAGCGGAAAATTTTTAATGTATTCATAAGGCAAGGCAGTGGGCTAAATTTATTAAATTTCTTTAAAAAATAGCGCATCTATAATTAATCCCCTTATAAATCAATAGAGTAGCACTTTTCCATTTTTTTTATTTGCATCAGAGGGAATGGAACCCTATATTTGCATCACTTTAAAGGAAACGGCAACGTTTTAAGCAAAGTAGATTCCGTAGCTCAGCTGGTAGAGCATTACACTTTTAATGTAGTGGTCCTGGGTTCGAATCCCAGCGGGATCACTTGATGGGAAAGACTAGAAAAATCTAGTTCTTTCCCATTTTTATTTTTAGCTAACTTTCTGTTTATGAATCTAATAATGGACGCTCCCGGATTCGTTTCAGGTGTTCGATAAGCCACATCATCGAACACTAATTTTTACGGATAAATAGCATCTATAAATTCCTGTAAAAAGAAATCGGTTGCGTAGGGTATTCAGAATTATTTTTAACGAGGCATCAATCATTTTTCATTCTCAAACTTCATTAGCCTGCAGTACCCTGCTTTCAATCTTCATTTAAAAGCAGTTCTCTAAGTTTAGTGGTTCTTTGTTAAGGACAGCAATTTGTATAAACGAAAACACCATTTATGATCATTGAAATGAAGTTATTACTATGATCACTCAATTTCAATATCCACTCAAGCTTCATTACAACTCGACACGCTCAAGCAACATACTCATTCAATATAGCTGTCAAAGTACTAAATGTAAATAACAAGAGATACCTCACTCATAAGCTCATAGCAAAAACATACAATCACACTGCCTCCTTATGCTTATCTAAGTGAAATCACAATACCACTGAAAGAAAGAAAATTAGTAATCTTAAATAAAGGAAAGCGATAGACTCGCTTTCCACTATACTTCAACCATTAATTTGACACTAAAGTTGTCACACTGGATCCTGCAAGATTGATTCCAAAACTTCCACCAGAAACAGCAAAACTGCTATTTACAAGATTTGAAGAGCTTGTAGTGACATAGCGATTAAACCCGCTAACAGTTATGCCGCTATAATTAAATGGCTGATATGTCGCCGTGGTATTCTGGTTTACAATCACCATGACCAGTTTAGATCCGCTTTTGTATGCCGTAAGGTAAACGCCCGGAGTTGGGTTTGCCGTACAAGAGACTTTATTGTAGCCAGGGCGAACATACCGGGCGAAGTGCGCCATTACATAACCTATCTTTTGAATACTTCCACTCTCACTTATTGGTCCATAGCTCCTTCTGATATACCACCAAACATATGCACTCCATCCGGCGTTCATGCAGTCATGGATTTCTTTAGCAGCAGTCAGGGCGTTTGCCCAGTCATCACCACTGATGCTGGAATTGGTATAATGTTCGGTCATCCAAACCGGCTTTCCGACATTGCCTAAGTTGTAAGGAGTTTTACCGTAGATGTGACCGCAAATAAAACTTGTTTTAGACTTCGCATTTGCATTGCTGAGATAAGTATTAATATAACTCTGATTCATCTGGAATGGCTCCGGAGCCATAATCGGTGCACCACAATTGCTTCCCTGTGCGGCTACAAAATCTGCCACTTCAGGCGCAGTGAGTTCCATAGACTCATAATTCACTTTATAGTCTGGTTCATTTGTAGGACTAATGGCTGCAAGTCCGCCAACTGCGGAATTAAACGAGCTAAGGTGAGCTGCATAAGCGCTATACGAGCCGGTATTTAACCTCCCGCCTACCACACTATTATTCGTCTTCATGGCTGCCGGGGCTGACCATGCAGATGCTATTGCTGATCCGCCAAAAGACTTACAAGCATCTATAGTAGCTTTTTCTGCGGCAAACTCTGCGCTTGAATTTGGTACGCGGACACGCACAATACTTAATCCAATCCCATTTGTAGGAGAAAATGCAGTGGTTCTTTGTGAACTTGTTAAATCACCCGTCCAGGCTACGATGTTGGCTCCTCCAAACCCTTTGATTGTTTGCTGTATTGTAGCGGCATCTATCGACGCTGTACCTTCTACTGTAGCTTTCAGTGACTGATGACTTGAATCCTGAACTACAATATTTTTATCATGTAATGTTTGAGGATTTACTTGCTCAACCTCGTTTTTTGAACAGCCAGCTAAAATCAGGGCGAATGCCGCAACTGTAATTAATCTTTTTTTCATAGGATTTTTTGGTTAGATAATGGTTTAATGAATAAAGCTATTCACAACAGAATATATCTTATACCGCGAATGATCATTTTTATAGCAATAATGTTTAATGCCATAATAAATGTGATACATAGCATAAACAAAGTATGATCGAACACTGACAACAATAATGACCAACCCTATTGATTTTTGAAATGCAGATATATGGTACTTCCATAGGCCTGCGTTTGGCATTTCACTTTACTATTAAGATCCATCTTTATGCTATTTCGCAGTAAACTTATAAAGCATTATCCCATGGGCAGGTATGGTCACTGAAAGTTTATCCTTTAAGATATCGACACTGGAAAGGTCTTTTTGCCGCCATAGATCACGAACTTTTAAATTCCCTTTAAGGCCCAGCTTTTTAAAATCGCTATAATTTAATTCTGCCTTCTCCTGCCCAAAATTGGTAAATCCTACTGCATGGCTTCCATCTTCTAAGGCTTTTACATAAATGCGGACATCGCCAATGGTTTGTACGCAAGTTGCCTGTTTGCCAAGCGGATCCTGGTTGATGGCAATTACTTCATCGTTGGTAAGCAGATTCATCGTAAAATCATCCAGTTTCTCCATATCGCATCCAATCAGTAATGGTGCAGAGAAAAGGCACCATAAACTAAAGTGAAGGTATTGTTCATCTGGTCTGAGTTTACTGGGGTGCGGATTCCCCCATCCTACAGTGCCCACTACCAGCATATCCGGATCATTCCAGTTGCCAGGCTTGGCCCATGCAGCCGCCTGATCTTGTTGTAAAACAATATTTTTTACACTTGTCCAGGTGTCGGTAATGTCATTTGTTGTACGCCAGGATGTGCCTCCAACTGAATTGCCCCATTTCCAAACATCAGACATTCCGTACTGACAGAGACTGAAAACAATATCCCGTGGCTGTGCTTTAAGTGCATCGCCCATTAACTGAAACGGTTTCATCGCGGTAGCCAGGTCGTTTCCACCTTTATATGATAAAGCACCGATTTTATACGGATCATTATTTGTCATGCCATTAATTACATGACCGTAACTGCACCAGTCATATTTCAGGTAATCGAAACCCCATTTCCCATAGGTGTCTGCATCCAGCTTTTCATACCCATAACTTCCGGTGCAACTGCCACAAGTCCAGGGGCCAGGACTGGAATATAACCCAATTTTGAGGCCCATGGCATGAACGTCATCTGCAAGCCCTTTCATGTCCTTAAAACGTGAATTGGTTACAATGTTACCGGCCTGATCACGAAGTTCGCCCCTGATAGAAGGGTCTTTAGCATCTTTATTATTCTGCCAGAAATCATCAATATTGATGTAAGTCCAGCCATGATTCACTAATCCGCTTTTGATCATCGCGTTTGCAGCACGCTTCACTTTATCAGCAGATACCTGATCAGCAAAACAATTCCAGCTGTTCCAACCCATAGGTGGCGTAAGCGCAATCTGATCGCCACAAATAATACGTAATGTTTTTTTTGCTTTGCCTTTGGCATTCATTGCGCCCAGGCTCACTGAAAATGTGCCCGTTTCCTTCAGGTGCCCTGTAATGATGCCTGTATTTGCGTCTAATTTTAATCCGGCGGGCAATCCGGCTGCTGAGAATTTCATTGGTCTTTCTCCGGTAGCTGCCACGATAAACAGAAACGGCGAACCGGGCCTTACGCCGAAAACGCCGGCATTGTTGATTTTTGGTAACAAAGATGTTTTAGGTGTGAGGATATAAGGTATACCTGGAATTGGATTAAGGGTAGCAAAGGTGCTGACACCAGTTGCTTTGAATGCTGCATTTGCCCAATTTGCATGATCATAATAATTTCCGTTACCCCCATCTGCCACAACTAATTCCAGTTTTTGTATGCCTTTGAGTGAAGCTTCACAAGGTTTTGCTTTATCGCCCAGGTGCATTATTCCGCTCGACCAGATCTTTTTACCATCTGCCAGCAGTATAAACTCGGCAGCAGGTTCATGCCCGGTTATTTCATCATCTATACCCACCTCTGCTGAAAATGAACTCGCCTTTCCGTTCAATAAAATCAACAAGGAACTTTCGGCATGTGTTCCAAATCCACGATCGAAAGTTGTACCTGCAATGGTCATGGTTTTACCATCAACGGATTTGTTTTTCTGAGGTATGCCATTTCCCTGGGTGGCTGATGTTAAATCCAGCATATCAAGCCATATGGTCTCTTCATGAGTGGATGTTTGCGCCCAGCAACTTCCAGCAGAAATGAATGTTAAAATGGAGATGACAAATAATTTTATGATGTTCATGATGAGCGTAAATTTTAGTATAATGAGTTATTCATGATAGAAAGTTCAGCAGTATTCAGCTAAGCGGAGTGTTTTTAAACTATTTTGTAAACATCCAATAATCAAAAAAGGCGATATCTGTTTCTGCTTTGCCTTTGAAAACGAAGTATAGATCATGGGTGCCTGTGATTTTGCTTACTGCCGTTGAAACAACAGCCCAACGATTATTGCCGCCAGTCAAAGGGATTTTGATAGTACTGAGTAATGCGCCGTTCAAACCATCAGCATGAACTTCCATCGTTACATCAGCATTATGCGTGGTGCCTATCCTGGCGGTAAATTTTGACGCACCCAAAGCCTCAAAGTCTACAGATTTAACTTTGGTATAGGCCAGATTTTTTTTCGCGGTAACAAACACACCTACATTTTTATTTTCAGAAGCTTTTATATTTTCAGACCAGGCGATGGTTTCGGCTTCCACTTTTTGATAAGGATTTAAATTTTGAAGGGGTTCAGCCATGCCATCAGTCATTTTCATAGGTGATATGCTGCCATCTTTTTTAAAGTTCATTTCCTGTACGGCAATGGAGCGGTTAAAACCATTTCCACCTGGCAACGCTCCCGAATGGTAAAAAAGGTAAGTCTTTTCTTTATAATCGACCACACCCGGGTGGTTGGTAAAGCTTCTGCCTTCGGGTAGCATTAGCGTACCATTGTATTTCCAGGGGCCTTTCGGACTCGTACTGGTAGAATAGCCAAGGTGTTCCGGTAGTGGACCACCCGCCCAAAAGAGGTAGTATAAAGGGTTTCGTTTATATAACCATGGTCCTTCTTCATATAATGTTGGGCGGCGCCCGTTAGCTTCACGTTTGCCAAAAGATGCAACCGTCATGGGCACACGAACTGCATCGCCTTTGAGCGAGATCATATCATCATTAAGTTCGGCATAATAGCAATCTGGATTTCCCCAATAGAGATAGGCTTTTCCATCCGCATCGATGAATACTGTAGGGTCGATATCTCCGTCACTTACGCTGACTAATGGTTTCCCCACTGGATCATAAAATGGCCCGTATGGATTATCGGCAACCGCCACGCCAATAGCCGAACGTTTTTTATCGCGTGATTTTACCGGTGCATATAAATAAAATTTACCTTTTCTTTCTACCACCTGAATAGCCCAGGCATCGCCGATGGCCCAGTCGAATGTTTCATATGATGCCACTGCTCCATGATCGGTCCAGTTGACCATATCTTCTGTGGTGTATAATTTCCAGTTATTCATTACAAACCAGGTGGAGTTATCCTCATCGTGGCTGGTGTATAAATAAAGTTTTCCGTTATAAACCAAAGGCGCGGGATCAGCCGTATAATGGGTTTGTACAATGGGATTTTGCGCTACAACACTGAGTGGAAGATAAAAAACCACGCATAGCATCAGGCTTAAAATAAATTGTTTCATTGGTTTTCTTAAAATTATTTTACCTCAGGTTCCCTAGAGGGAATGTATTTTTATGGTAGCATGAAGTAAATGTGTTTCTCCACAAAAACGGATAAAAAAAAGGCAGATTATTCCGTAGAACAACCTGCCTGATTTTTTAAAGGTTAATATCCTGGATTCTGATAGGCCTTTTTATCAGCATCTGACATTTGCATTTTGTCAATCTGATCCTGAGGAATCGGACGCAAATATAAAGCTGGTGTAATGGTTCTGGTCACCGTTACTGGTGTATGGTCACCATAATTGATACCGGCAATGCTATAAGTAGTTGATAATTCAGCCCACTTTTGAGTTCTGATTAAATCAAATCTTCTATATCCTTCCGCATAATATTCGCGGGAGCGTTCTGCGAGAATGTAATTGATATCAATAGTGGCTGGTGTGGCCGCAACCATCGCTGCACTGTTATCCTGCACTTTAGCTACATTCCCATTATTATCCCAACGCCATTTTCCGGCGCGTGCGCGAATCACATTAATTAATTCGCGTGCACTTTTGCCAGCCTTTACATTAGCACCTTTTACGGCAGCTTCTGCCGCAACAAAATACAGTTCAGAGAATTTGGCAATTGGATACGGGCGTGTACTGCCGGCATTTGGCTGACCCAGTCCGGTTCCATTATCCGTACGGTAAGGACCCAGTTTCCAAAGCCCCGGATAAACGATTCTGCTGATGCCACTTGGTGCAATCACATAATCAGCTCTTCCAGGTAAAGTTCCGGCACCAACGTTGCTGGTTCCGGCACCCGTCGGGTAAGTAATTCCATTAACGTCTGTATCTAAAAAACTTAATACTGCGTTGCCTGGAACAATTGATATGCCGTTGGCATTAACCAATGAAGCAGGTGCAGATTCTGGCGGATTATAACCTTTTGGCCAGTTACCACGATATACGGTAGTAAACGTTCCGTCGTAACGGGAATCAAGGGTTTTATCTGCAAAAGTATTTTTAAACACTTCGATGGTTGGGGCCATACGGTTCCACGGGCGACCAAGATGTTGTTCTGCTTCGCGTTGAACTGAACTGATGCCACCACTTCTCAGGTTGGTATAATTCCAGGTCATCATCCATCCAGAGAAATTATCTGGTGCACCACCGCTTCCGGAAGTTAAACTACCACCATTAAACCGCTCACTGTTTTGAGTGTGATCGGCATAAAGCAACATTTCTTTATTGCGGTCATTTGGACCCAGATTAACATCATAGTAGGTATCAACCAATCCGTTAGCGCCAGGGTTTTCTATACCTGCGGTAGCAACATCATAAGCCTGCTGAAAATACCAGGCGGCATCATGTCCGTCAGGGTCAGTTCTGTTAGCTGCCGGGTATGTAGGAATGTTATTTGGGTTTTGTAACCACCATCCGTAAGTAAGGTATGCTTTAGATAAAAAGAGTCTTGCTGTAGTTTTGGTTACGCCTCCAATAACCCTTGGAGTAGCAGGCAAATCGGCAATAGCCTGTACCAGGTCTGGAAATACAGCTTTTGTATAAACCACTGGCACAGTATTCCGGGTAGAAGTTCTCACCGGATTAATGTTAAACTTAAGTTCACCTCCACCTAAATCAAGTGGTACACCTCCAAAGGTTTGTACCAGCATGAAATAATCAAATGCACGGAAAAACCTGGCTTCTGCCACCAATGCACCGGAGATGCCCGCAGCACTGGCATTTTCTATCACGCCACTGGCGGTATTGATATTTGGAAAGGCTTCGCTCCACAATACGCTGCTTGGATAACTGGTAGAAAGAATAGATCCTACGCCTGAACAATCCATGTCTTTAAAGTTACCATCAGCATCTTTACCCCAGGTGGCTTCATCTGTACCTGTAATCAGTGAATTATAATAATAGGCCTGTCCGTAAATGTTACGCAAGTGACCATACATTGCGGTAAGTCCGCCATTTACACCTGTTACGGTTTTAAAATAATCTGGGGTAAAAATACTGCGCGGTTCTTCCTCAAGAATTTTTTTACAGCCGGAGAACATGACCATTCCCAGCCAAATTCCTAAAGTTATATTAAAGTGTATACGTTTCATATTGGTATATTAAAAAGTTAAGTTAAGGCCGGCCACATAATTACGCGTAGAAGGCGTATTGGTACCTACAGTTAAAAACCTTTTTTGGTATGTATTAGTTATCGCAGCATTCTCATCGCCATATGAATTGGTTTCCGGATCCATACCTGATTCTCTGTGATATGGTGAGAACATTACAAATGGATTTTGAACGGTTAAGTACATTCTAAGTCTCACCTTCGAATCCTTAATTAAGTCGCGGTTAAAATCATAGCCCAATGAAATGGTACGGATTTTTAAAAATGACGCATCGAAATAACCTAGTGTACTGCCATATTTAGGATTATCACTACTTGCAATACCACCTGGTTTCGGATATTTTACCCCTGTGTTTTCCGGAGTCCAGTAATCTACCTTTACGTTATTTCTTCTTCCTGATAAGAGATTCAGGTAACCTGTAGAACCATATAAAGTACTGATCAGGATGCCACCATCTTTAAATAATCCTACCACATTCAGGTCAAAGCCTTTGTAGGCTACTCTGGTATTAAAACCTCCTGATAATTTTGGATCTACATTCATAATCTGCCTATCAGCAGCTCCAATTGCCCTTGTAGGCTTGCCTGTAGCATCATAATCACCAGTATATTTTACCTTGATCATCCCCACGTTACCTCCTGGTTCCAAAACATTCAGGTTAGGATCTCCAACCTGCCATAATCCTATTTTCTCGTAATCATAAATGGCATTGATGTTATAACCTACAAACCAGGCATTTCCTTCATCTCTGGTTTGTCCGGAAGCCAGTGAAACCAGTTTGTTGCGGTTTGCAGAAAGGTTAAAACCTACATCCCATGACCAGCCATCTTTATTATTGAAGATGTTGCCGTTCACGCTTAATTCCCAACCTTTATTCTGTGTTTGTCCGATGTTAGCCGTATAACTTCCCACACCTGAAGTTGGAGGCAAAGCAATACCCAATAAAATATCATTAGTATTGGTTACATAATATTCAAATGTACCGTTGATTCTGTTTTTCAATACAGAGAAATCTAAACCATAATTCCAGGTTTGTGAATATTCCCATCCTAAACTCGGACTCGGAAGTTGTGAAACATAGTAGCCTATAGCATAGTTCGTATCGCCAAAATTATAAGGCCTTGTATTTAATAAACCTAGTGTCTGGTAAGGGTTTACCGACTGGTTTGATGTTTGTCCGTAACCTACCCGGATTTTTAACCTGTCAATAGCTGTAATACCTTTCATGAAAGGTTCGTTCATCAGGTTCCACCCTACTGAAACAGCCGGATAGGTATTCCATTTGTGTCCTGGCGCTAAGCGAGATGAGCCGTCAGATCTGATTGTAGCACTGATTAAATACCGATTATCATATGAATACATCACCCTTCCCATGTATGACATTAATCCGCTTAAGTTGTAATTTCCGTTTCCAATTGTTAATTCGCCATTGGCCTGACCAAGATTGTAGAACTGGAAAGCATCTGAAGGAATATCACGTGCTGACATGGAAGAGGAATTAAATTTATTCTGCTCGGCAGAATATAATGCCACCACATTAAAATTGTGTTTTTCTGAAAAGGTACGGTCGTATGTTAATAAATTTTCAAGCGTCCAGTGGTAAGTTTGTGAGTTGCTCACACCTGCTGTAGAAACTGTGGTTGCGGTAGCACTTCCAATTCCAACACCTGTATAATTACCGTTATTAGTCTGAATAAAATCAAGTCCCAGGTTGGCCCTGTATTTTAATCCTTCTATCCCTGGAATTTTAACCTCTCCATAAAATGAGTTATAAGTAGCAAAACCACGTGTTTCATTTAACCATTTATCATGAAGGTCTTTAGTAGATTGATTGGTGTAAATCCACGATTCATCCTGTGGCATTCTGATGGTTCTTTTTAAACTTCCATCCGCATTATAAGGATTTGACATTGGCGTATTGCTCAGCACACCGTAAACACCTACCTGATTGCCTTCACTTAGATTGTAGTTATTGTTACTGGTAAAACCAATCCGGAAAAGCTTACCAATTTGCTGATCCAAAGATGCTTTCATCGAATACCTGGTGTATTGCTGCGTAGGGATCAAACTTTGATTCTTGTAGTAACCACCACCAAAACTATAGTTACCGGTAGCAGAACCACCTGATACGCCCACGTCATGACTGGTCACTACGGCAGATTTGTTATAGAATAAATCCTGCCAATCCGTATCGGTATCATTAGATTCATCTACCCCATTTGTAGTAAACAAACCTGCTGCTTTACGCAGTGCGATTAATTCCTGCGAATTCATCATTGGAAATTTTGCAAAGAGTGTTTGTAAACCCGTATAGGTATTATAAGTAATCTGAGCAGGTGCACCTTGTTGTCCCCGGTTTGTGGTTAACAAGATTACACCATTCGCACCCCTTGATCCATAAATCGCCGTTGCGGATGCATCTTTAAGAATATCTATACTTTTAATATCGTTTGGATTAATATCACCAATGGAGCCCGGGAAAGGAATTCCATCCAACACCACTAATGGATCATTACTGGCAGAAAGTGACCGTGCACCACGAATCAGGATCTGCATAGTTGCACCAGGCTTGGTTGAAGTCTGGGAAATATTAACGCCAGCTATACGCCCTTGAATGGCCTGTGCAATATTTGGAGCCGGAACCTCGCGAACCTTCTCGCCTGATATATTGGCTACTGATCCGGTTACGGCTTCTTTACGCTGTGTACCATAACCCACTACCACCACCTGTTCAAGCTCTGCTGCACTCGGTAATAAAGTTACATTTATTTCCGTTTGGTT
>Ga0265798_10003867_pt1 | contig 21028 bp, 21 predicted proteins | sample P3T30metagenome_FD_192430 | JGI IMG/M metagenome (GOLD analysis project Ga0265798, IMG submission 192430) | Plant litter microbial communities from East Loma Ridge, Irvine, California - P3 T30 | ecosystem: Environmental > Terrestrial > Plant litter > Unclassified | place: USA: California... | reverse complement strand
CCACCGACCTGTTCAATCTCTACGTGTGGTTCGAGCTTGCGCTGGTCGCGGCGCTGGGCCTGATCCTGCTCGACCGGCGGCGTCACCAGGTCGGCGGCGCGACGCGGTACGCGGTGTTCGGCATGGTCGGCGCAACCGCGATCCTTGCGGGGATCGGTCTTCTCTACGGCGCCACCGGAACGCTCGACCTTGCGAGCCTCGCCGCGATCCTCAAGACGCAACCGCCAAGCGTCGCGACGAGCGTCGCGGCCGCGCTTCTGCTGTCGGGCTTCGCGCTGAAATCGGGCCTCGCGCCGTTTCACGTCTGGCTGCCCGCATCCTACGCATCCGCGCCGCTGACGGTCGCCGCGGTGTTCGCGGCGTTGATGACCAAGATGGGATTCTACGCGCTGCTGCTGGTCATGGCCGGCGTTTTCGGCGCGGGGGCGGCGCAATTGTCGCCCGTCATCGCGATCCTCGCTGCGGCAACGATGCTGCTGTGCGCGCTCGCGACGCTGGCGCAGTCAGACATGCGCCGCCTGATCGGTTACCATGTGGTGGCGCAGGTCGGGTATATGGCGGCGGGGCTTGCGATCGGTTCGGCGGCCGGGCTGGCGGCGGCGAGCTTTTACATGGTGCATTCGATGATCGTGCAGGCCAATCTGTTCCTTGGCATCGGCGCGATCCGGCGTGCGACGGGCAGCTGGGACCTGAAGCGCGCGGGCGGCATGGTCCGATCCGATCCGATGTTCGTGTTCCTGTTCGCGGTTCCGATGCTGTCGCTGGCAGGGATCCCCCCGCTGTCCGGCTTCTGGGCGAAGCTCTTCATTTTGCGTGCGGCGGTCGCCGGCGGAATGGGCTGGATGGCACTCGTCGCGCTGATCGCCGCGATGCTGACCATCGTGTCGGTCGCCAATCTTTGGGCGGAGGCCTGCTGGAAAGCCAGCCCGATCAAGCGCCAGGCGCGCGCGATACCGCACGCGATGCGCGCGGGGATGGCGGTGCTGTCGATCGCGACGATCGCGATCGGGCTGTTGCCGCAACCGCTCTGGATCGTTGCGGAGGCGTCCGCGCGCGCGCTGATGGAGCTCGGCCAATGAAGGCTATCCGCCGTTTCGTCGCCGTGCCCGCGCTGCTCCTCGTCTTTCTCTGGGATCTCGTCGTCTCGTCGTTCCGCGTCGCCGCGATCGTGCTCGGCAGACCGGTACGGACCCACCCCGCGATCCTGGTTCTGGTCACCGACCTGCGACGCCCATGGGCGGTGGCGCTGCTCGCCTATCTGACGTCGCTGACGCCCGGTTCGACATGCCTTCATGTCTCCGACGATCGGCGCACATTATATCTGCACGTCCTCGATGCGCGCGATCCGGCCGCCACGATCGCGCGGTTCCGCCGCCTCTACGAACGCTGGGTCAAGGTATTGGAGGCATGATGGCGTTCGACCTTTCCGCGATCGTCTGGGGGATGATGGCGATGCTGTGCCTCGTTACCGGCCTGGCGGCGTGGCGGATGCTCCGCGGTCCGACGTCCGCGGATCGGTTCGTCGCGTTCGACATGCTCACCGCGGTCGCGGTCGCGTTCTCCGCGCTGATCGCGGTGGCGTCGGGCAGGAGCGGGTTTCTCGACGTCGCGCTCGTGCTGTCGCTGGTCAACTTCGTCGCGACCGCCGCGTTTGCGCTCTTCCTCGAACGAAAGACGCGCTCATGACGGTGCTCGGGCTGATCCTCATGGGGGCGGGCGTCCTGTTCCTGCTGGTCGCCGCGATCGGACTGGTGCGGCTGCCCGACGCGCTGCAGCGGATGCACAGCGCGACCAAGGCAGGGACGCTCGGAACCGCGCTGGTGATCCTCGGCGCGATGCTGACGGGTGAAGTCGCACGCCCGCAATCGGGGTTGCTGGCGATCATCTTCCTGCTCGTGACGCTGCCGCTGGGGGCGCAGCTGCTCGGGCGTGCAACCTATGTCGCCCGCACGCCGCTGGAAGGGCTCGAGGACGACCCGCTGGCGGAGGACGAGGGATCGGGGCTGACCCGGAAATAGCGGATCGACCGTGCAGGCGCGGGCACCGTCGTCGCGCCGGATCATCGGTAAGCCTGGCGGCGGCGGGTGCCTGGATCACGGTGATGGTGCCGGTTGCAGGCATCGATAGTGCATGAATAAAGCCCTGTAATTACGCCTAAAATTTTTCGAATAGTTCCGCAGATGCCCCCAAGAATGCCCCCATCTATGGAGGCTTAATCGTCGGTTGCGGATGCTCGATGCTTGTCGGCCCACGTTTCAAAGTCGCGTTCCCACCACCCCACGCATCTCGTCGTGAGAGCTATCGGCTTTGGGAGATCGCCATCTCGAACACGCCTGCGAATCGTCGATTCGCTAAGGCCGGTGGATGCGACCATGTCGTGAAGCCGGAGGAAGCGACCATGCGCGCTTGCTACGCCGCGGCGTTTGCTACCGGCCATTGTGCGATCGCGCGGGGAAGTGACGTTGGCGGTGGGCATCAGCGCTTACCTTCCAACAAGCATGACGGCTCGCCCGCGTCGGCTATCAGCCAATTATCGATAGATCCCATCATTGTTAAAACCCGATCGCCGAACGCAGTGCGACCGCAGCACTGGCCGGATCGATCGCGAACATCATCGCGGATCCGACGGCGGCAGCGAGGGTGGCGAGCTTGCCCATGTCGACGGCCGTCAGGTGGTCGGGGTCGCTGGGCACGTAAGACGCGCAAACTGCGCAGTCGCAGTTGATCTCGTGAATCTCAACGATGCGGACGTGCGGTTCGCGCAGGCGGAAGGCGCGCTCGATCTTGGGCTGCGGCTGACGCATCATGACCTAGTCTCCGGAGGGGTTTGGATGGCGACGCGGAGCGCTTCGAGGCTCCACGCCAGCGGGATGGTGACAATCGCGAGGATGGCGATCGCGGGGCGGGTTGATCCGAACAGGACCAGGGCGAGCGCCAAGCCGCTGAAAATGACGGCGATCGCCTGGACGGTGCGCAGGCCGCCCATGCCACGACATCATACTTGGCCGCGGCCGACTGGATGATCGCCAGGCGGTCGGCGGGCTTAGGCGTGGTCGGGCATGGCAAATCGTCCAGGCAGCAGTTTCCCGCCCCGTTGATCGTGGTGATCAGCGGGCGGGCGGGGTGGGCGGCAATGTCATTGGTTGGGCGGGTTTAGCCGTCCGGTGGGTTGGGCCCGTCGCGGGCGCGACGGATCCGCGCCTGCAGATGCGCGATAACCGTTGCCGACGCGTTGTCCGCCTGCTCGACCTCATGAAGCGCCGTCTGCAGGGTCTGTAGTGTGGCGCCGGGCAGCTGCGCCGCGATCAGCGCGCAAGACGCTTCGCCCGCCTCCTTGACGAAGTCGTACGTCAAGCGGCCGGTCGCATGCTCCTCGGCAAACTTTGCATCCGCTGCCGCCTGGACGATGCGAGCGTAGGTATCGAGCAGCGGATAGCCTTCCCGGCCCCCAGCGCGATACTCGAGGTCGAGCGCGATCGCGTCCTCGATCGTCAGGCGCTCGCGCTTGTCAGGATCCGACAGCGCGCGGAGATAACTCTCGGCACGACCAGTCACCTCGGCCGCGCGCTCGATCGTCAGCGTGCCGAGCACGCGGTACAGCGTGTTTTCGATCGTCACGGCTTCACGAAGCTTGGTCATGCGAGGCGTGCCCTAAGAATTGCCGCGAATAGCTGCATACGATCGTCGCCTGGCGTTCCATGCTTGCGAAGTGGCAAGCTGGGGGCACCTGAAGGAAGTACGTCGGCGGCGCGGAGGGGAGAGACCAACCGCCGACGCTCGTCGCCCGTGTGGCGACCGAGAGAAACTGGCAAGGACCGATCGAAGAAGCTCACCGGGTGGGCTGCGGATTGGTGGGGGCTGCGCCCCGCTCGATCGGATAGATATCGGGACGCAAGTCGTGCCTGGATATTCCGGTCGCCTCTTCGGCTCGCAGCACCCATCCTGCGGCAGCGGGCTTATTCGCCTTCAAACGCTGCCAGACAGCACCCTGTGTCACACCGACCAACCGGCCAAACGGTGCTTGGCCGCCAGCAATCTGAACTGCTTTAACGAGCGCTTCGGAAGGAGTGATTTCGTCGGTCACATTTGCGATCTATGAGCAATCTCGTAGGCACGCAATATGAATCTCGTGGTCCATACTATTTTGCTAGTTGTACAACGTTGGCGTGGTGACGGTAGCAGAACGACTTAGTGAAGCTATGACGGCTCAGCGTGTGAGCCAGTCGGCATTGGCGCGCGCGGTTGGCGCGACACAGGGCTCGATTAGCCTCATTCTTTTGGGGAAGACCACAAACTCGCGCCTACTACCAAAAATCGCGATGTTCCTAGGTGTGTCCCTAGCCTGGCTCCTTGGCATGGCTGATGAGCAGCATGACGATAATGCCATGCCAACCGTTCCGCCCCAGATCATGCTTCCCGTCGTTCTCCCGAGCGAGAATGCATTGGCGGAAATGTTTGCAGGGCTGCTGCTCGTGATCGATGAGCTACGGCCAGTGCGGGAACGTCAACTGGACGAAGTCGCGCGTGAGCTCGCTCAGCTGCTGCCCACCGGGCTGTCGCAGTTGCAAGGTCGGCTTTTCGAACTGCCTCGGCCCCCTCGTCAGCGCGCGCCGGCTGCAAAAGCAAAGACTCAAGCTCTCGCCAATGGCGATCGCGAACAGCCGCAATGACTGCACACTGAGCCGCACAGGGCACGCATGCCTGGCTGCATCCGGGAGCTTGCCGGAAAACTGAACCCTGTGCCCTGACGCGTCCCTCCTGTTCTATTTATGTTCCATATCAAGGCAGCCGCATTGAAGCGAGTGGCTGACGAAGAAATTGTCCAAGGGGTATCGCGGGGGTATCTGGCGCCCCGATCGATAGGAGCGCGCGGCGTTCGTGCAGATTTTGGCTGACAGCGGGGGAGGGGGCCGCCGCAACGTTCGTGATGTTTTGAAGGCGACCAAAGTGACGGTGATCTGATCGAACCTGATTGCATCGTCAGAAGCTGGTCTTGCGGACGCATCCGGTCGACCAAGTTTCGCAAGCCGTTACGCCGAGCTTCGAGAAATCTCGGGTTGTGCCTGTCCTTGTGGCAGCGTTCCACGAATGGACTATTTGCTTCCTTGGAGCGGCATCGCCTAACCTGCATTCATAAGCGATTCGGAGATTGCAGTGGTTGACGCGCTGAGTTTGTTCAAGATTGGTGGCACCGCCGCGTTTAGGGGCGGCACCATCGTCATGCAAAAGATAAGCCGGCTGCGCCGTATCGACGATGCTATAAAAGGCGTGGAAGAATCTGATCAAGCCAAGGCCGCCATCGAAGACTTCGAGATAGTAAAAGGGAGTTGGATCGGTGAGTTCACGGTTACCATTGACAAATTCATACGACAATTAGAGCGCTCGCCGCTGATACATACAATGATGAGCGAAGCGGTTCTTGACAGGCAATCTAATGCGATAAGACGATCGTTTTTGGAGATGTTTCGCGCCGAAACTGGTCAGTCGGAGGAAAACGGCGTCGCATTGTATGGCCAAATCACCAAGTCGTTTGCCATTACTGCAAAACATCTTCTGAAAGACCCCATTGTCGCGGACTTTATACGCGTAAGTACAGCGCATATATTGCAAAACCTTCAACGCGTTGAGGTCGTCGTTCACGAGATTTGCGAGGCAATGAAGGGGCGGCCTGCAGAGGAAATATTAGGTGATTTTGTCCCTAAGTTAGTCCGCGCGGCGGTTAATGAGTTCCGCATAATTCGGGTTGAGACAAGCCAGGGAAGAAAAGATGTCGATATTAATAAGATTTATATCGCACCTCGTTTAAGCTTTAGAGAATCAGATCAGGTTGTAAGATCAACTAAGCTTCTAACAGATAGTATTGAGCGCAATCAGACTGGCATCAGTGATTTCAGGTCAATAGATAGAGCTCGAAAATCGATAGAGCAGCTATCAAATGTCGATATCGATGACGTAATGGCAGCTGCTAGAGTCGTTGTTTTGGGTGATCCGGGTGGTGGGAAAAGTACGTTACTGCAGAGTGTCTGCCATAGTACGGCAACAAAAAGCCTTAAATTTATCCAAGATGGAGGCGACGTGGCTGCGGCGGCGGTTCCGATCCGAGTGATTTTAAGGGAGTTTGAAAAAGCGCGAGTTGCAACCCCGCAACTAAGCATATTCGAATATATCTGTCTATCGATCCCAAGTTCAGTATTCGTCGACAGGGCGGAGCTTCCCAAGGCTGTGAACTATCTCTTAGGAACTGGGAAAATAACTCTTGCATTTGACGGTCTAGACGAGATTCTGCGTACCGCACAACGCCGCACTTTTGTCGACCTTGTCGTACAATTTACTAATCAATACCCGCTCTGCCCGGTGATAGTTACGTCAAGACTCGTGGGATATGACAAGGCGCCCCTACCGGATATAGGTTTCGAGGAACTTGTCCTTGGTGACTTCAAAGATAATGATGTGGAGCTGTACGCAACAAAGTTCGTAAAAAATGTCGGTCGCAAAAAAGTTGCCGATGCACGTGCCGCCGCTTCTAGATTCATGCACCAGACGTCAGATAATGCAGCCGATATCCGACGAAATCCGCTGATGCTTGGGCTGATGATGTGGATATTTAATATTCGCGACGACGTGCCCTCTAGTAGACCAGAAGTCTATCGAGAATGCGCAGAGTTAATGTTTGAGCGCTGGGATGCCGATCGTGACATAATGGTAGATTTGCCACAAACATTTGATCGGCTTCAGGTATTTTGTCATCTCGCCTCGCAGATATTCGAGGATGAAGAGCGGGCGGGGGGCGTTTCATCAACGTGGATCGAGGCGTCCGTTAAGGCTTATCTTGTTGATGTCCTTGAGAGTAGGCCCGATGCCCATGCCGCTGCACAAGCACTTGTCAAGTTTATTGTTGATAGGTCATGGGTTATGTCTGAGAAAGGGGACGGTGTGTTCTCTTTTACGCATCAGACATTCCTAGAATATTTCTTCGCTAAAAACATTGATGACCAGAATGACACCGTACGTCAGTTGTTTGAGGCTATACTGCCACATATTAAAGAAGAAGAGTGGGATGTTGTCTCGAGACTCGCGCTGCAGATCAAGACTTATAGAAATAGACGGAAGGAAGACGAGGCCATCGGTTTGATGGAAGCTGCTATTCGGAGTACGGACTTAACCCATGAGCAGATGGGGGCTACGACATTATTCGGCGCGCGCTGCCTCGAGTTCCTTATAGGATCTGAGGCAAAAATAAGGGCTTTAGTAACGTCAATACTTGACGCGTGCCTTGGGGCCGTAAGGCAGGGCCGAGAAGTTAAAACCGGACCGATATCATTCCTATTATTCGGGGCGAAGGAGCGACGGGAGTTTGTCTCCGTAGTAATCGGAGAATACTTGAAAAACTGCTATGAAACCGGTTCAATGGCTGAACGCGAGTTCGTCGTATCCTGTATTGATAGTAAGGGTACACGTTATAACTTTCGCGATGGTATGAATGTGGCGGTTGGTGGTGTACCTCGCCAAGAAGCGTTGGCGGTGAGAGTCAGCCTTAAGCGGACGCTACGCGCCGAAGCCCTGGCGGACGAGCGATCTGCTAAGTTGTTGTTCGAATGGTTTGGTATCGTAGTTACCGGCGCTATATCTAAGCATGGAATAGACTTTCTAAATTATGCCCGCCCAGAAACTGACTACGCATTGGATGGCATTACAGCGCTTGCGATAGCTGCATCTGGAAAATTTAAGGACGTGCTCGGAGTTATGCCGTTACGTCCAGCAGCAGCCGAGCTGACACTTAGGCAAATCGGTGAGTACATAATAAAAAATGACAGAAAGGTGATAAGCGGCGCCCGATATCAGGCGCATCTGAACGGGCCTCCAGCAAGCTTTTGGGCAGGTATAATCAAGGCAATCGCGCCGGAAGGGCGAGTACGTCTCGGGGCTCTACCGGCGTTCTACGCTTCTATTATCGAGAATAATGGCATGGATCGAAACGATGAATCGCTAACCAAATCAATAGATAAAGTCCAAGCCGTGTTTAGCACCTACCGTATCAATGATCCAAATGTCTACACCGCGGCAATGGGTGTTATTGATATGTGCAGGGAGGCAGCGGAAAAGATCAAGCAAGAGGAAATCATCATTCGTCCCGCTTTCGGCGCCGACGAACAACTCGAATTGGGCATTCAGCTGGCAAGCCGCTAAATCAGCGGTGGTTTGGGGGGGGGCAGATGGTGTCTCGACTGCAGTCGCATGTCCGCTTTTGGTATAAAGTGCACGCTGGCTATTTGTGTGAGCCGAACCATATCCCGACGACATAGGCGATGCCGCTACCCCAGTTTAGGGCTGTGAAAATTCCGAACGCAATCAACGCGGCGTTGCCGAATTCGAGCAATTTGCGGCTCACTCGTCCATCCTTCATCCCTGATGTGTTAACAGCGTTATCTTACATGCGGATGTATGAAAGTGGGCGGAAGCAGACACACCCGACGACATCATCCATTCCTGCTCGACAAGTGAATGTCGCGTTGCAAGACCGGGGTATCGCTGGGGTACATCGCGCCTTAGGCTTTTCACAAACCGCGGTTATCTGCGGGGTATGATCGGCTGCGGTGGAGGGCATCTCCGCCGCATCGACAACTGAGAGGTGAATTGATGACGGACGGAACGTACATCGGTCTCGACGAGATAGAACCCGCGGACCTTGCCACATGTGGGGACGGGCTATTTCAGTCCACTCGTTCCGACAGCTTTGCCAATGTTCTGGTTACGACGTTCGGACAAGAACGGTACTTGGTATACCTTGACGATCCGAAAGGGCCCATGTTTGTGCCCGCGCCAGCTGGCGAGAGCAGCACACGCCTCGGCATCTTGTGGCCAAAGCCCGAGATTGAGGTTGATAGCACCACGTTTTTCAACCCAGACCGAGAAGAAGAGCGCTTGGGGGATCTGATTTTTGCAACCCAGCCAATGATCTTTGCGCGAGAACCGGATGGCTGGTTCGGTAATGGTCTGCGCACGCCATTATGGGGCTGCGACAGGGGCGTCACCAAGCCCGTTGGTTTTCGAAACTGGCGACTGGTTAGCGTGAAAGGCGAGCGTCGGCGCGTGATCTTCGACCAGATGCAAAGGACTGTGACGCTATAGGTTACGGAGAAGGCGTGCTTTATACAGGGCGCGCATATTTTAGTATGGTTGCACCTGCCGTGAATCAATGATCGCCAGAAAGTTTGATTGGTAACCAATTTATGTTAATAAGATCGGCTTATCGGCGTTAGCCCAGATGGGTAAAGGACGACCCATGCCAAACGATCTCGCACCTTTCGCAGCGCTGATGAACACATACTCTGAAATTGATGCAGAGGATCGGAAAGCCATACTTTCTCTTCCCTTCGAGACGCAAACGATCCGGGGTAACTCGCGGTTTGCCTATCCAGGGCAAGGTAAGTGCGAGCTGCTTGTACTTCTTGACGGCTTTTCCCTGAGGCAGAAACTGACCTCGTCAGGAGAACGGCATATTTCGGCCCTACACATCGCCGGTGACGCCTTGAACTTATCTGCGATGTTCACGGACGACATCGATTATGAGGTGGTACCGATCTCCGGTGCTACGGTGGCCGTCATACAGCGAGAGGCAGCGGTTGGCCTGCTCCGCGATCGGCCAGCAATATTTGCAGCGTTTCTCTCCGCTTTGCTGGTTGATGCATCAACTACCCGAGAGTGGCTATTAAGCCAATCACGCCGGCCATCTAGGGTTCGAGTTGCCCACTTTCTCTGTGAGCACGCAACTCGAATGACGGGGCGAGGGCTTGTCAAAAACAAGACGATCGATCTGGGGGTCACCCAAGAGCAACTCGCTGATCTTCTTGGGCTGACAATGGTGCATATCAATCGAACCCTGCGCCTCCTGGAGAGAGAGGGACTAATAACTCGCGATGGCCGTTATTATGAGATAATCCATCGAAGGGCTCTGCAAGAATCGGCAGACTTTAAGCCGTCATATTTGTATCCATTGATTCCAAAAATGGACAACGTGAGCGGTGAATGACGGCGGGGATTTGCTCGCCGCGATCAGCGTGAACCGCGTTAGAACAAGCTGCCTGTGAATTGCGTAGCCGGGATTTCTGCCATCAAGAGGGATCTGACATGATCAACGACGAAATCATGATCGCGGCAGCGATGGAGATCCGCGCGACGCTGCAAGCAAAACTGAACGACATGTCTACCGACACGATCGAGCTATCACGTGCGGAGGCGATCCTAGCGACGGGAATGATCGGCGCGCTCGTCGGATTGATATCGGACGACGAGCCCCCCGAACTACTCAACTAGCTGGTGTCGTAGCGCTGCGGCACTAGCTGGAACCGGTGATTCCCCCTATGTTCCGATCGGGGGAATACCGGGAAGACAGCCAACGATGGGAGCGATTACTCGTTCGCCGGAAGTAGTACCGCGCCGCGATCAGGCGCTCGCATTCATCATCGAGCGGATCGCGCGCTCGGGTACCAGCCCAACGTTCGAAGAGATCGGCGTTCGGCTTAACGTCAGCAGCACCCGAGCCAAGGAGCTGGTCGCGCAGCTGATCGAGCGCGGCCTAGTCGAGAAGACGCCCGGCGCGCAGCGGAGTCTGCGCGTACGTGACGTTTCCGGATCCCGGGCACTCCTCGACGAGACGATGCGCCGACTTGGCTGGGCGGTCGCTGTACCTATGGGCGCCCTTTGCCAGCCGCCCCCCTTCCCGGAAGGGCAGCTACCAGTAATCCCGCCTTTCGAGCATCTACCCGACGTCGACTAGCCGGGACGTCTCATGATCATCACCACCGAATACGAGCGGCAACGCTTCGAACACCTGGTCCTGGAACGGCAACGGCCGCTTCCGGAGATCGGCCCGAAGCCGCAAGGGATGTCGAAAGCCGAGTGGCGCGTGATGAAAGCGGACCTCCGCGCGCGCGGCGCCGAGCTGCTGCCCGGCATCGAGGAGCGGGTGCAGCTGCAGGAGATCCACGGCGGAAAGAAGGGCACGGTCGAGACGATCGCCCAGCTCGAGGAGCGCCAGCGCCGGCCGGGATCGATCGCCCGTCTGTATGCCTCGCGCGCGATCGACATCGAACAGCTGGCCGCGGCCGACAAGATCGCGGCGACATACCGGGCGGTAACGGCCGACGCGCCGCTGCGCACGGCCAGCTGGGAGACGCGGACCGACACGGGCGGCGGCGGCAACAACGCGGATCTACCGCTACTTGGTGGCGTGCTCGGGTCGTATGCACTGGATTGGTGGCTGGCCTCGATCCGCCAGCCCGAGGCGATGCTGTCTATCGTGGCGCGCGACGTCGGCGTGACGATCGCCGCGCATCGGCATGGCCTTGGCGTCCCCAAGGCGCGGCGCCTGGTCGGTGAGGCGCTGTCGGTATGGTGGAACCGCTTCGGCCGCGGCGACGTCGTCAGCAGCTGAACCCTGCCCGTTCGGGAACCTCCCGTAAAAGCGGGGCGCAAAACGGTCACGCAGGCGGCAAAAACGACCCCGCCACAGTCGCGTCCAGCCCGCCCCATGCGGGCCTTAGCGTTTCTGGAGCTCTCCTATGCCCGAGCCCAAGTCCGCCCTCCTCGACGAGCTCCTGCGCGCATCCGCGCCGGTCGAGGAGAACATCGAAGTGCGTGTGCTCGTCGCATATGACGATTACCTGCCCAACGATGTGATCTTGATGGACCGCGCGGAAGCCGCGATCCGCCTCGAGCAGGTCGATGCCGACCCGGTTGCCGTGGCCTACGCCAAGGGTCTGCTCGCATGATCGAGCCCGTCGCGCTCTCGGACATCAAGAACGACCTTGGTCTGGACCCGAGCGCGACGGACCAGGACGCCCGGATCGAGCGCCTGATCAAGGCGGCACGCCGCTCGGTCGAGAAACGCATCGGCTATTCGATCGTCGGCGATGAACCGACGATCACGCCAGCGAACCCGGATCGCGGCGAGCACGAGCTGCTGCTCGCTGGCGTTCCCTACCGCCTGCGCCCGTCGCATACCGCGATGCGCGCGATCGAGCGGAAGACCGAACGGTCGACGCTCACCCTCATCCAGCGCGGCAACGCCGGCGCACTGTCGCTCGAGGAGCTCGGCACGATCGCGGCCGAGCTAATCCGCGCCGGCGCCGCGCCCGATGACTTCCAGACCCAGAACGTCGACGCCGAGCGCATTGGCGAGCTGATCTACGAAGAGGGCCTGCACAAGGCCCTGGGGCGGCTGACGCTCGTGCTGCTCGACGCCGCATCGGGTGGTCGCACCGCATCGGGGGAAGCGAAGGCGGTTCCAGCGAAGACGAGCGAGGACGCTGGCGCCGCCTGATGGGCTTTGCGCTCGATGCGTTCGGGTGGTCGGCCGATCAGTTCTGGTCGGCCACCCCGCATGAGCTCTGGTCGATGATCGACGCGCGGATCGCCGCGAACAAACGATAACGGGGAGGGCGGACATGGCAGCAGCATCCAACCGCCGCGACCTGTACCTGCAGGTTTCGGGCAACATCGACGGACTATCGGCCGCGATGAAGGCCGGCCGTTCCGTGCTCAACGAGTTCGGCACGGTGGCCGACAATACGGCCGATGAAGTCCGCAAGGCGTTTGCCAGCCTCGGCGGTGATTCCGTCGAGCAGTCCGCCCGCCAGATCGAGCGCGCGTACAGCGCGACCTTCGACAAGATCAGGCGCAATGCCAAGCAGGTTGCGTCAGCACCGTCGGGCCCGGCCGCGTTCCAGATCGTCGACGCCGCTGCTGCCGACGAGGCGGCGGGGGCGGCCGAGCGGCAAGCCGCAGGTCTGCGCCTGGTCGCCGATGCGGCCGCGCGCGCGGCCGCGGCAACGAAAGACGATGCCGGCGCTGCCCGTGTCTATGCCACTGCGGCCGAGGCCGCGGCGATCGGCGCCGAACGCGAAGCCGTCGCCATGCGCGGCCAGTCGAACGTCATCGCCGGCGTTCGTAACGAGCTGGGCGCACTCGGCGGCGCGCAGACCAAAGCGGTGGCGATCTCCGGCCAGGCGAAGGCCGGGTATCCGCATCGAGCGCAGCCGTTGGGTGGATCCCCGCGCCTGGCACGTCCAGTTCGGCTTCTGATCGATGGCAAAGGCAATTGGATACGCTGCGCTGGCGATCGGCGCGGTGGCCCTCATCGCGACCGGCGTCGGTGCGGTCGCCCTTGGCGGCCTCGCGGGCACGCTGACCGTCGGCGGCATCTCGACCAGCACGCTGTTCATGGTGTCGGGTGGCCTTAGCGTCGCTTCGACCTTCCTGACGAAAACGCCGAAGGTCACCGCCTCGCAAACCGAGCGCCTGACCGCGAGCGTGGATCCGCGCGCGTATCGCAAGACGTGGTTCGGTCAGACGGCCGGCGCGATCGACGTGCGGTATGAGGAATGGTCGGGCAAAGATCAGGAGATCTGCGACTGGATCATCACCTTCGCGAGCCACGCGATCGACGGCGTCGACGAGATCTGGTTCGATACCGAGATGGCCTGGTCGGCGACGACTGGCGTGATCGGCAAATATGCCGGCTATTTCTCGATCCCGAACCTGATCCTGGAAGGCACGCCGCAGAACGCCTTCACCTTCGCCAGCGGCAAGTGGAACGCGAACACCGCGCGGATGACCGGCTGCGCCTATGCACGCTTCCGGTTCAAGGTCACGGGCAACAGCAAGAAGGCTGAAAGCCCGTTCTCGAGCGGGATCCCGAGCCGCATCACCGTGATCGGCCGCGGCGCCAAGCTGTATGACCCACGTCGCGACAGCACCGTCCCGGGCGGTTCGGGACCGATGCGCGCGAACGATCAATCGACCTGGCGCTATACGGCCGATGACGGCGTCGTGATCGGCGAGAACCTCCCGCTGCAGATCTTGCGCGTCGTGCTCGGCTGGCGGATCCGCAATCCGGTCACCGGGCGCATGAAGCTGGCGACGGGATCCGGGGTGCCGGCACGTCGCATCAGCTTCCCGTCGTTCCAGATCGCCGCGAACCTCGCCGACGAGCGCGTCAACCGCTCGGCCGGTGGCAACGAGCCCCGCTACCACGGCGCCAGCGTGATTTCGGAAGGCGACGATCAGAAGACCGTCCTCGATATGATGTGCGCCGGCTGCTGCGCGCGCTTCCGCGATACCGGCGGGAAGCTCGCCCTGGTCGTGTCGCACAACGATCTGGCGTCGGCCGCGACCGATGACGGCCTGAACGATGACGACGTCGTCGGCGCGTTCAATTGGGATCCGGATCCGTCCCTCGAGGCGACGCCGAACATCGTTCGCGGGAAGTACGTCGATTCGACGACGGCCTCGCTCTACCAGCTGATCGACTATCCCGAGGTCAGCTTGCCGAGCCCGGACGGGCAGGATCGGTATCTGTCGCTCGACCTGGGCGTCGTCGAGAGCCCGAGCCATGCGCAGCGAGTCGCCAAGCAGGTGCTCCAGCGCCGTCAGTATTCCCGCCAGTTCAGCGCTGCCTTCGACATTCGGGCGTGGAAATACAACGTCGGCGACGTCCTGCCCTTCACCTTCGCGCCGCTTGGTTTCGTGCGCGCGCTGTTCCGCGTGAAGGAACAGGAGCTGGGGCAGGGCGGCACCTGCAACATGGTGCTGACGTTCGAGACGCCGGATTTCTACCAGTGGGATGCAAGCGACGCGCTGCCGGTCCAAGCGGCCGATCCGATCGTCTACGACAGCCGCAATAACCCGCTGATTCTGGCGATCGGTGAAGCGGCGACGACGGCGTTCTGGTCGCAGGTCGAAGACGACAATGGCGGCCGCCCGGAAGACGGCGCCGACGTCACGCTCGATCACTTCCCGAACGCGTACGAGCAGTTCACCGGGCGATCGGCGCGCGACGTCGTCGGTGACCTGGCGTCGGCCGTCGATACCATCGCGCTTGAGACCATGCGGGCTGCGACCTGGCGCGGAGAGAGCGACGACATCCTGTATATGCCGGACGGGCGCCCCGTGCGCGTTGCGGTCGAGGCGATCGGTGCGAACGTCGATGGCGTTCAGCAGTTCGTGGCCTTCCTGAAGGAAGTCGACACCAGCGCCAAGACGTCGAAGTTCCTGTTCTCCGCGCGATCGGACGGCTCGATCGTCGGCATCGAGGGCGTTGCCGGGGGCGGCTTCAACCAATTGAGCTTCGTTGCTGAGCGCTTCCTGTTCGTCGACCAGAACGGCGGCAACCCGATCAATGCCATGACCTATGAAAACGGCGTGTGGAAGATGAAGGCGATCGTCGTCGACACGCTGGAGGTGAACACCGTCAAAGCGAAGAACATCGTCGGCGCGGCCGTTCAGCAAACGAAGTTCGACCCGATGGCTGGCGACGTGACGATCGGCCGCGGCAGCATAGCCACTGTCGCCTCGGTGACGTTCACCAAGGACGAGGCCGCCAGCATGGTGAAGGTCACGTTCTTCGGCATGTTCTGGAGCACGGACGATCTGCAATTCAACTGCAGCGTGGTGGTTGATGGCAGCGTGTCATATCCGGCCGGGCAACAGGACAACATCTTCGACAACCGCAACAGTAACGCGAAGTCGACGATCACGCCTTTCGTCTATCTGACCGGGCTCAGCGCCGGGGAGCATACGATCTCCTTCAATGTCCAGAACGTGGAGGAGGATAACCACCCGGTCCGTCCGCTGGGTTAGCCGCGCAGCAACCTCACAACAGTTTCGCGACGATCGTCGCACCATCCATCCCGCGGCCGACCGGCCGGGGCTCCGTCGATCGTGTCGATCGATGGCCATCATGGCGCGCGTAGCCCGTGCCTCGTCATGAAGGTCACACCACTACCATGCATCCTACCATCGTCGCTCGCCCGCCTGCTCCGTACATGGGCGGCAAGCGCAACCTAGCCACGCGTCTATGCGCGCTGATCGATGCCACCCCGCACAAGGCCTATATCGAGCCCTTCGTCGGCATGGGCGGCGTCTTCCTTCGCCGATCGCGACGGCCGAACGTCGAGATCATCAACGACCTGTCGGGCGACGTCGCCAACCTGTTCCGCGTTATCCGCCGGCATTACGAACCGTTCGTCCAGGAGCTGCGCTGGCTGATCGCTAGCCGGGCGGAATTCGAACGGCAGAGGTCGATCGATCCGACCACGTTGACCGACATCGAACGTGCCGTCCGATTTCTCTACCTTCAGCGGCAAGCATTCGGCGGTCGGGTCGTCGGACGAACCTACGGAGTGACGGCTCGGAACCCGTCTCGGTTCAACCTTGCCAAGCTACGCGCCGAGCTGAAGCTACTCAGTCGGCGCCTCGAGCCTGTCCAGGTTGAGCAGCTCGGCTATGCCGACGTCATCCGCCGATACGATCATGCTGACGCGCTGTTCTATCTCGATCCTCCCTATGACGAGACCGCTGGCTACGGGACCGGCTTCGGCCGCGAGGACTATGTCGCAATGGCCGCGCAGCTGGCGACGATCGCCGGCAAATTCATCATGTCGATCAACAACACGCCATTCATTCGAGAGGCGTTCGCGGCGTTTGAGATCCAGGAGGTCGACACCTCCTGGTCGCTCGGTATGCAGTCAACCGGCGCACCGTCGAAGGTCACCGAGCTGATCATCCGCAACGAGACGGCCTGACCGGCTTCGTGCTTTGACCGGGAAAACCCCCGGCCGGGTGCTTTCAGTTACCTAACCGATCGCCAGCGCCGGGGTATCAAACGCCCAAAAGCGGGGTACATGGTCGGCGAAAGTGGCGGAAAAGCGTGGTCGCGGCGGAGGGGACCTCCGCCGCTGCCCTGACTATTTAATGCCCTGCGCTGGTTCACGACTGCGTTCCCCCAGCGCGGCGTATATGGCGGCCTGATCCAGATGAGCTCGGCGCTTTTCGCTCGTATCTGCCCCTGCTGCAGCTTCCAATTCATCCGACGCCAACTTCTCAAAATCGGGTTCGGGTTCGATGTATGCCACTCAGAAACCTCGCTATTCGCCTAGGCCCGAGCCGGTACGACAGCGAACGCCAAGCGCAAATACTCAAACTAATACGCTTTTAGAGATCGTCTCGTATCGAGACAAATCTACGTGGTTCGTGCGGAGAGTGGATGGGGTTCACGCGTCACCGTAGAGACGTGCCGTGATGAACGCATTCTGCCAGATAGCTCGTAGAACCGGACTTTGGGCCTCATCGTAGGGGCAGTGTTCCAGCCGCCCTTCTTTCTCTTTACCTGCTGCTAGCCCCTCGGTTTGGGCGGTAAGCGACGTTGTCGTGTCTGTCATGATCGCGGAAAATTACTCAATCAGAGGAAGCGCTCGTCCCGCCTCTACGCCGATTCTGTTAAATCCAATTTACGCCCAACAAGGCATCTTGCCTCACGATGACGGCGGACGCTCAAGCCTTGGGTATCGGCCACGCGAGTGTGGGGTACGTCTGCGGTATGACGCGCGAATAATCTTACCCGCGACGGAGGGAACCTCCGCCATAGCCGTGCCGCTTAGTCCGTTAAAGCCGTCCTAGATCGTTCGAATAGATTTCTGCTGCGAGGGCCATTGCCTTAACATTTCGCGTGGCGAGAATGGCCTTTTGAAAATACCCGAGCACGTCACCGGCAAGGTCGCTGTCTATGTGCTCTTTGAGTTCAGCCGGCCAAACTGGTTTGACGTCATGATAAGTCGCGAAGGTTCGTAGCTGCTCATAAAAGCCGCTCCGTGCCCATGCGAACTGATGTGACAGTTCACCGATGGTCAGGAAGTTGGCTGCGCCCTTTTCGACCTGCCGCCTGACGCGCTTCTTTGCCTTACCGAGCATTTCGTTTGCAGCAAGTAGTGCAAATAGTGCGGCCTGCTTTTCGATGTGCGTCGGATGAAGCCGCTTACTCGCCAAGTTCTTTGCGCCCCATAGGGTGATCAGCGCTTTCCCAAATTCTTCTAAGGCCAAGACACCAAGCAGGATCGCCGACTTGGCACGTCCATCTTGATTCAAAACGCGCCCGTCTGACCACAGCCGTCGCGCATTCGCGACCGTGAGCCGGAACGTCTCTTCGGAACTCGGATCTGTAATTTCATCACTCATGCAGTGAGTATTCTCATGCTGACAAATGCTGCGGTCAAGGCCGCGCGGCCTAGAGCGGCTGCCTATAAGCTGTTCGATCAGGGCGGCTTGCACCTCTACGTCGCGCCCACCGGCCGGAAGTCCTTCCGCATGCGATTCCGCTTCGGCGGCAAGGAACAGCTGCTGACGATCGGCGCCGTTCCTGAAGTGTCGCTCAATGATGCTCGCCTCCGTTGCGACGAGGTGCGCGCGCAGCTCGGCCGCGGCGAGGATCCGCGCACGGTCGAAGTCGCGCAGACCGGCGCGGCACGTGCTTTCGAGAACGTTGCGCGGCAATGGCATGCCCACATGCGCCGGCGCTGGACGGACGTGCATGCCGGCGACGTCCTTCGAACGCTCGAGCGCGACGTCTTCCCGGCGATCGGCGAGATGCCGATCGGCGCCATCACCGTGCCGGTGATCTTGAACGCGCTGCGCGTCATCGAGGAACGCGGTAGCCTCGAGACCGCCCGTCGCGTGCGGCAGCGGATCTCGGCGGTGTTCGGCTTTGCCATGGCCGAGGATCTCGTCGACCAGGATCCTGCGGCGATCGTCGCCAAGGCGCTCACGCCACCGGCGCCGGCACGCCATCACCCCGCGCTGCTCGAGATCGTGGACGCTCGCGCACTGCTTGCCGCGGTCGAGCTGGTCGACGTCGCACCGGTTGTGCGGCTGGCGTCGCGGTTCCTCGCGCTGACAGCCGTCCGACTGGCGGCGGTACGTGGCGCCCGGTGGGACGAGATCGAGGATCTCGATGGCCCGGCGCCGCTGTGGCGTGTGCCGGCGGCGCGCATGAAGCTCGCGGCAGCGAAGAAGCTCGATGCCAAGAACGATCACATCGTGCCGTTGTCGCGCCAGGCGGTGCAGCTGCTGCGCGAAGCGCTCGAGCTAGGCCATGGCGCCGGCCTGATCTTCCCCGGCGGTGATTATGCGGCGCCGATCGGCGAGGCCGCGATCGGCGCGCTCTATTCGCGCGCCGGGTTCGGCGGCCGCCATGTTCCCCATGGCTGGCGCGCAACGTTCGCGACGATCCTCAACGAGCTATGCCCGGGCGAGCATACCGCGATTGATCGCGCGCTCGCGCATTCGCCGAAGGACAAGGTCGCGGCCGCATATGATCGGAGCGAGCAGCTCGCCCGCCGGCGGCGGCTGTTCCAGGCATGGGCGGACGAGCTCGACGGCGCGGGCGCGGCGGGCGCGGCGGGCGCCGCGGCGGCGGCGGTCGCCTGACCCCCCGGGGGGGTCGAAAGTCGGGAAGGGTGACCTGCCGGACACCGCGTAGGGGGACCGTGCGCACTGCGACGTGTTTCAGGATAAAAAGATCGGCCACGGCCGATCGGCCAATTGGCGGACGACCGCGCCTACCTCTCCGCGTTCGCGCCGCCTGAGGGGTCGACGGATTTTCGTTTCACTCCCCCACCGACAGCCCGGGGCGGCGCAAGCCGCCTCGTTCCGACAGCCGGGTCTTGGCGGTCGGGTCCTTGAGGCATGCCGTTTCGGCTCTGGGGGAATATCAAATCAACGCCGGCTCCGCGTTCAGCGGAGACGTTCCTTATTCCTCATGTCTGAATGCAGGATAGAGCACATTTCATGTACTCGCGTTGTCGAACGAAGAAGCCGCGCTCGCGAGGGCATCACGCAGCGGCGCGTATTGGACTTCGCGCGACGCGTCGGGCGCCAGGGCGGCAGGGACGGCCCCCAGGCGGCGAAGCTTGGCCACCAGGATCTGCATGTACCGCTGCCAGGTCCCGCGCTCCATGCTGCGCCGGTGGTCGAAATAATAGGCGTTCGACGTCTGCTCGCGCTGGGGGGCAAACTCGCCTTCGTTGTTCGTCCGGATGCTCCGCCGAACCCAATCGATAAAGCCGCGTGCCTTCAGGCGCGCGATGGCCTCGATCGCCGCGTTGCGGCTGCAGACTGCCCATTCGGCGATCGTCTCGTACGATGGGAACAGCGCGCCGGTGGCGTGGTCGATCCGCTCGAGCAACGCATCGAGGACGGTGATGTCGATGCGGGTGAGCCTGACATCGGCGTGCGCGATCGTCGCGTCGAGCCGTTCGATCTCGTGCCGGATCGTTGCCGGTCGACCAATGGGGGTCTGCCCCTGCGCGGTGAGCGCCGCCAGCTCGGCCGCGAGCATGTCACGCTGCTCGCGGATCTCGCGGAGGCGACGGTTGGGCAAGCGCTCCCAATCCGTGCGGCGCTGTTCCTTGGCAGTTTTGATCAGCGCCTCGCGGTGGATCACGGCTTGCGCGTGTGATCCGTCGCCAACCTTCTTCCAAGGCTGCGCTCGCTTGTCGTCGACGTCATAGCTGTTGCGACGCGGGACCTTGCGTCCCTCGCCATGATCCGGCCCGCGGGATTTCTCTGCGAACCGCGCGCCAGTGCCGCGGATCAGGTTATGGACAGCCTGCGCGGTCGGCGCGCTACCGATCCGCGCGCTCACTGCGCGAACCCCGTCAGAGGTGCCGTGGCCCCTCGATCAGCTGGGCTGGCTCCATCTGGCCTACCGACACCAGGTCGGCCCATTCCTGCGCAAGCTGTCGCCGACGCGGCATGTACGCATACCGATTGTAGATCGACTCCACGCTGCCAGAGACGTGAGCCAGCATCAGATCGATGACCTCGCGATCGCCCTGGCGCCCCTCTTCGGCCGCGAGTCTGTTCAGGACGGTCGAGAAGGTCGCGCGCCAGCCGTGCGGCAGATGGATCCCCGCATATCCCGCTTCCCGATAAAGCTTGCTGATCGTGCTGTCGCTGATCGGCCGGTTTGCGAACCGAACCGATCGGAAGATGAGCCCCGTCGTGCCGGTGAAGTCGATCGCAACCCTCACGACCTCGACCGCCTGATGCGACAGGGGCACGATGAACTCGTACGACGGATCGGCGCGCCGATCCTGCGCCAACTTCATTTTCGCAGCTGGGATGCGCCAGATCGGCGAATCGCCGTCCAGATCCTCGAACTCGTGAACCTCCGCGAGGCGTAATACGCCCGATC
>Ga0265798_10003865_pt1 | contig 21034 bp, 14 predicted proteins | sample P3T30metagenome_FD_192430 | JGI IMG/M metagenome (GOLD analysis project Ga0265798, IMG submission 192430) | Plant litter microbial communities from East Loma Ridge, Irvine, California - P3 T30 | ecosystem: Environmental > Terrestrial > Plant litter > Unclassified | place: USA: California... | reverse complement strand
CGATGCGGGGCAGGGTGGCGCCGGATGCCGGCGCCGTGGCGGCGGCCGGTGCCTGCGGGGCCTGGGCGGAGGCCGGCATGCCGGCCAGGGCCAGCAACAGGGAAAGCACGTGCGGCAGTTTCATGGGTACTCCAGGAAAGTGCGGTTCAGTGGCCTCGGTGGCCTCAGTGACAGGTGTCGCTGCCGCGGTCCGGCGGCGCCGTCCCCAGCGTGGTCACCTTGTTCGTCTCGATGAATTCCCAGTCGTAGCCGCCTTCGCGCAGGCGCAGGCGCAGCACGCCGGTGCGGCTGGCGTCGCGCACTTCGCTGTTGGCCACCGTGAGCAGGAACGGCGTCGGGTAGGCGCCGCCGGTGCCGACCACGAACTGGCGCATGCCGCGCGCGCGGTCCGGGCGGCCGTGCGCATCCTGCGGCGCGAAGCGTTCGTAATCGTGGTCGTGCCCGGACAGTACCAGTTCGGCGCCGGCCTGCTGCAGCAGTTCCCAGGCGTCGCGCATGGTCGGCACGCTGCCGTGGCCGCCGGAGCTGTACAGCGGATGGTGCCAGAAGGCGAGCGTGCAGCGCGCCGGGTGGCGGGCCAGGTCGGCGCGCAGCCAGTCCAGCTGGGCCGCGTGCTTGCGCGCATGCTTGACGGGATCCAGGTTGCTGTCGAGCGAGATCACGTGCCAGCCCGCCATCTCCAGGCTGTAGTAGCCGTGGCCGGCGCGCTCGCCGAAATAGGCGAAGTAGGGCGCGGCCTTTGGCGTGTAGTACTCGTGGTTGCCGGGTGCCGGCCAGGTGCGGTCCTTGAAGCGGCCCCAGGTCGGGTCGTAGCAGTCGCGGAATTCCGCGGCCGTGCCGGTCGGATAGGTATGGTCGCCCAGCGTCAGCACCACGGCTTGCGGGTCGGCGGCCAGGCCGGCGGCGACGGTGCCCGCGGTGTCCGCCGCGGCCGAGTATTTCGGATCCGGGTAGGCGCAGCGCGCGATGTCGCCGACCGCATACACGGTCGCGGCCGGAGCGGACGTGGCCTGGGCGCAGGCAAGCCCCGGCAACAGCGCCGCCGCGAGCCAGCCGGCTGCCCGTGCCGGCAGTTCCCTCACTCGAGGAAGCGCAGCAGGCCGGCCAGCGCGTGCGCCACCGTCTGTTCGCGCACGGCGTGGCGGTCGCCCGAAAACACCAGGCGTTCGGTATAGGTGGTGTCGCCCTTCGACCAGCCGAAGCAGACCGTGCCGACGGGCTTGCCCGGCACCGCGCCGGTGGGGCCGGCAATGCCGGTGGTCGAGACCGCGACGTGGGCGTTGCTGTTGGCGACCGCGCCTTCGGCCATGGCGCCCGCGACTTCCTCGCTGACCGAACCGACCTGCGCGATCAGCGCCGCCGGCACGTCCAGCATTTCCGTTTTGGAGGCATTGGAATAGCTCACGAAGCCGCACTCGAACCAGCCGGTCGAGCCGGGGATCTCGGTGACGGCCTGCGACACGCCGCCGCCGGTGCAGGATTCGGCGGTCGCCAGCAGCAGTCCCCTGGACTCGAGCAAGCGGCCCACGCGGGTGGCCAGGTCAAGAATATCGTGCGTCACGTGTCTCCTCCCTCTTCGTTACCATGATGTGGCGGGTGGCGGATGCCGCTTTCATTCTAGCGCGCCTGGCCTGCGCACGGCGCTAAAATCTTAACCAGAAGCCACGTCATGACCATCTGTGTATTTACCTCAATAAACATTCGCCCTTGTGCCGTGCGACATTATTCCAAGGCGTGCTGCTATCCTGCATGCCTGCCCGGCCGCACCGGGCAGCCATCCCTCCACCCTCGCAGGACCTGACATGCCGCTCGAACGCTTCGCTGCGCGACGAGGGGCGCCGGCGCCATGATCCGGCGCCGCTCGATCCGTGAAAAACTGGTCACGATCGTGATGTCGACCACGCTCGCGGCCCTCGGGGTGTCGCTCGGCACCGTGGTCGCCTACGACCTGCGCAGCTACCAGCGCTCGCTGCGGAACGACCTCGCCACCCAGGCCGAATTGGTCGGCCACATGACCTCGGCCGCGCTGGCCTTCGACGACCCGCGCCTGGCGAACGAGAACCTGGCGCTGCTGCGCACCCGGCCCACGCTGCGCGCCGCCGCCCTGTACGACGAGCGCGGCAGGCTGTTCGCGTCCTACCTGGCGCCTGGCGAGAGCGCCGCCTTCCCGGAGCGCCCCGTCAAGCCGGGCCGCGGCAAGGCCGGCGACGACCTGGTGCTGTTCAAGCCGATCCAGGAAAACGGCGAGGTGCTGGGCACGGTCTACCTGCGCTCGGAAAACCTGCTGCTCGAGCGCATGCGCGACTATCTCCTGATCGCGTCCGGCGTCACCCTGCTGGCGCTGTTCACCGCCTGGCTGCTGGTGCGCCGCCTCGGCCACACGATCACGACGCCGATCGCGGCGATCACCGACATCGCGCGCGAAGTGGTGGCGCTGCGCGACTATTCGCGGCGCGCGCCGCGCATCAGCGAGGACGAAGCCGCCGACCTGGTCGACTCCTTCAACGCCATGCTGGCCGAGATCGAGCTGCGCACCCGCGCGCTGGAAAGCTCGAACCGCGAGATCGCGCGCGAAGCCCAGGAGCGGGCGCGGGCGCGCCAGGAAGTGATGCAGCTGAACGAGCAGCTCGAGCAGCGCGTCCACGAGCGCACCATGCAGCTGGAACTGGCCAATTCCGAACTCGAGCTGGCGATCGAGGAAGCGCGCGCGGCCAACCGCGCCAAGTCGGCCTTTCTTTCGTCGATGAGCCACGAGCTGCGCACGCCGCTCAACGCCATCCTCGGCTTCGCCCAGATCCTGGCCTCGAACGCCATGCCGACCACGCTTGAACAAAAACTGGAATTCTCGAACCACATCCTGAAGTCGGGACGCCACCTGCTCACGCTCATCAACGAGATCCTCGACCTGGCCAAGGTCGAGGCGGGCGCGGTGACGCTGTCGATGGAGCCGGTCGGCCTGGACGAGGTGCTGGCCGAGTGCCGCACCATGGTCGCGCCGCTGGCGGCCGCGCGCGGCATCCGTGTGCTGTTCCCGGAGGGCGAGGGTGGCAAGCCCGGCGGCTGTGCCGGCGCCGTGGTCCAGGCCGACCGCACCCGGCTCAAGCAGGTCCTGTTGAACCTGCTTTCCAACGCGGTGAAGTACAATCGCGAAGGCGGCGCCGTGGTGGTCGACTGCGCCTGCGCCGGACCGCAGCGCCTGCGCCTGTCGGTGCGCGACACCGGCATGGGCCTGGAGCCGGGCCAGCTGGCCGCGCTGTTCCAGCCCTTCAACCGGCTGGGCCAGGAGGGCGGCACCCAGGAGGGCACCGGCATCGGCCTGGTGGTCACGCGGCGCCTGGTGGAACTGATGAAGGGCGAGATCGGCGTGACCAGCAGCCCGGGCGTGGGCAGCGTGTTCTGGATCGAGCTGTCGAGCGCGGCGCAGGACGCCGCCCCGGCCGACGTGCAGGCAGCGCAGCCACAGGCCGGGCAGGCGGCGGCGGGCGAGGCGCAGCCGCAGCGGGAAGGCAGCCCGGAACATCTTCTGCTATATATTGAAGACAACCCGGCCAACCTCAAGCTGGTGCAGGAAATCGTGCGCTTCCGCGCCGACCTGCGCCTGCTGTCGGCGCCGGACGGCCATTTGGGCCTGTCGCTGGCGCGCAGCCGGCATCCGGAGGTCGTGCTGATGGACCTGAACCTGCCCGGCATGAGTGGCTTCGAGGTGCTGGCGCAACTGCGCCGCGAGCCCGGACTGGCAGGCATCCCGGTGATCGCATTGACCGCCAACGCCATGCCGCGCGACATCGAACGCGGCCTGGCGGCCGGGTTCGACCGCTACCTGACGAAACCGATCGATATCGACAAATTCAATGAGGCGATCGACGGCGTGCTGGCACAGCGCGCCGCGCAAGAAAGGACAACTCCTCAATGATTTCGCAATCCGACATCCGCCGCGCGCGCATCCTGATCGTGGATGACGAGCCGGTCAACGTGCAGCTGCTCGAATTCCTGCTCAAGTCCAGCGGGTACGAAGCCGTGGCCAGCACCACCGACCCGCGCCAGGTGGCCGCGCTGCACCTGCAGCACCAGTACGACCTGATCATCCTCGATTTGCAGATGCCGCACATGGACGGCTTCCAGGTGATGGAGGCCGTCAAGCCGATGGAGCGCGAGTCCTGGCTGCCGGTGCTGGTCGTGACGGCCGAGCCGGACAAGAAGCTGGCCGCATTGGAGGCCGGCGCGCGCGACTTCATCGGCAAGCCCTTCGACACGGTCGAGGTGCTGACGCGCATCCGCAACCTGCTCGAAGTGCGCCTGCTGCACCGCGAATCGCGCGAGCACGGCGCGCGCATGGAACGCAAGGTGCGCGAGCGCACGGCCGAGCTGCAGCGCTTCCGCGGCGCCATGGATGCGACCTCGGACGCGATCTTCCTGGTCAATGCGCACAACATGTCGATGCTCGACGTCAGCGACGGCGCCTGCCGCATGCTCGGCTTTTCGCGCGAGGCGCTGCTGCGCATCGACCCGGTGGCGCTGGGCCTGGCCGAACGGGCGCAGCTGGAACGCTATGCCGACGCGGCCTGCGCGCCGCGCGAGCACGACATCGTCGAGACCGAGCTGCTGCGCTCGGACGGGCAGGGCGCGGTGCCGGTCGAGATCAGCTGGCAGCTGCAGCAGCTGGACGGCATGCGCATGCTGATCGGGGTGGCGCGCGACATCAGCGAGCGCATCCACGCGGCCCAGCGCCTGAAGCACATGTCGAACTACGACAGCCTGACCGGCCTGCCGAACCGCACGCTGTTCTTCCAGACCCTGCGCGACGCCATCGAACTGGCCCAGGACAAGAGCTGGCGCATCGCGGTGCTGTTCATCACGCTGGACCGCTTCAAGATCGTCAATGATTCGCTCGGCCCTTCGCTGGGCGACGAGCTGCTGCGCCAGTTCAGCACGCGCCTGGTGCGCTGCGTGCGCCTGCGCGACACCGTCGGCCGCCTGGGCGGCGACGAGTTCGCGCTGATCCTCACCATGACCCGCGAGCAGCAGGGCGAGGAAGCGGTGGCGGTGGCCAACGAGGTGCGCGAGGCGCTGCGCACGCCCTTCGACCTGCAGGGCAAGCAGGCCTTGCTGACGGCCAGCATCGGCATCGCGATGTACCCGGACGACGCGATCGACCCGGGCACGCTGGTGAAGTACGCCGACGTCGCCATGGTGCGCGCCAAGGAGGCCGGCCGCGACGGCTACCGCTTCTTCACCTCGGGCATGAACGTGCAGGTGCTGGCGCGCCTGGACCTCGAGCTGGCCCTGCGCGGCGCCCTCGACGGCAACCAGTTCGAGCTGCACTACCAGCCCAAGCTCGACCTGAACACCGGCCGCGTCAGCGGGGTCGAGGCCCTGCTGCGCTGGCGCCGGCCCGGCTTCGGCCTGGTCTATCCGGCCGAGTTCGTGCCCGTCATGGAAGACACCGGCATGGTGGTGCGCGTGGGCGCCTGGATCATCGACGAGGCTTGCCGCCAGATCGCCGCCTGGAATGGCGAGGGCGTGCGCGACCTGCGGGTGGCCGTCAACGTCTCGAGCCGCCAGTTCGTCGAGGGCGACCTCGAAGGCGACATCCGCAGCGCGCTGGAGCGGCACCGGGTCGATCCCGGCCTGCTCGAACTGGAACTGACCGAGAGCGCGCTGATGAGCAATGCCGAGCGCACCATCCAGGTGCTGCAAAGCCTCAAGGCGCTCGGCATCCGCATCGCGATCGACGACTTCGGCACCGGCTACTCGAGCCTGGCCTACCTGAAGCGCTTCCCGATCGACAAGCTCAAGATCGACATCGCCTTCGTGCGCGACATCACGACCAACCCGGACGATGCGGCGATCGCGCTGGCCATCATCAGCATGGCGCACAGCCTGCACATGCAGGTGATCGCGGAAGGCGTGGAGTCGCGCGCCCAGATGGCGCTGCTGCGGCGCCACCGCTGCGACGAGATCCAGGGTTTCCACTTCTCGCGCGCGCTGCCGGCGGCGGACCTGGGCAAGCTGGTGCTCGAGAACCGCGCCCAGCCGAGCCGCCCGGCGCTGGACGAGCGCAACATGCAGACCCTGCTGGTGGTGGACGACGACGTCAACGTGCTGGCGGCCCTGCACCGCCTGTTCCGGCGCGATAACTACCGCGTGCTGACGGCGGCGTCGCCGGCCGAGGGTTTCGAATTGCTGGCCTTGTACCCGGTGCAGGTGATCCTGTGCGACCAGCGCATGCCGGTCATGAACGGCACCGAATTCCTGAGCAAGGTGAAGGAGATGTATCCGGACACGATCCGCATCATCCTGTCCGGCTACACGGGCGTGGAGACGGTGCTCGACTCGATCAACCGCGGCGCCATCTACCGTTTCTATACGAAGCCGTGGAACGACGCCGAGCTGCGCGACAACGTGCGCATGGCCTTCCGCCAGTTCTGGCTCACGCACGGGCCGTATGACGATCGCAAGACGCCGCGTGACGAGATCGTGGCATGACGCGAACGCGATGGTGGGCCGGGATTCGTAGGGTGGGCGCGGCCGGCGTGGGCACCCCGTGCCCACCAAGCATCAAGTTGCGGTGAAATGGTCCCAGCCATGCACCTGCAGGTCCAGCGGCGCGCCGTAGCCGTCCACCAGCCGTAATCCCGGTTCCGCCTCGATCCGCCCGACCCGCGTCACCGCCGTCCCGGATTGCGCCCCCGCCGCCAGGATCGCCTCGCGGTTGGCAACCGGCGCCGTGAAGCACAGCTCGTAGTCATCCCCGCCGGCCGCCGTGAAGCGCCGCCGCAGGTCCTGTGCCTGCGTGGCCAGCACCGGCCCGGCCGGCAGTGCGTCCACGTCCAGCACGGCGCCCACGCGGGAGGCCGCCAGGATGTGCCCGAGGTCGCCCACCAGCCCGTCCGAGATGTCGAGCGCCGCATGCGCCAGCCGGCCCCCGGCCAGCAGCCGGCCCAGCGCCACGCGCGGCGCCGGCGCGTGCAGGCGCGCCGCGGCCCGCGCCTGGGCGTCCGGGGCCAGCTCGACTTCGCGCAGCAGGCCGGCCAGCGCCAGCCGGGCGTCGCCCAGCGTGCCCGAGATCCAGATGTCGTCGCCCGCGCGCGCCGCGTCGCGCCGCAGCGCCTGGCCGGGCGCCAGTTCGCCGAAGATCGTGATGCAGATGTTGAGCGGCCCCCTGGTCGTGTCGCCGCCGATCAGTTCGCAGCCGTGCGCGTCGGCCAGCGCGAACAGCCCGCGCGAAAAACCGTCGAGCCAGCCGCGGTCGGCGGCGGGCAGGGCCAGCGCCAGGGTGAAGCCGAGCGGCGCCGCGCCCATCGCCGCCAGGTCGGACAGGTTCACCGCCAGCGACTTGTGGCCGAGCTGGAACGGGTCGGCGCCGGCAAAGAAATGCCGGTCCTCGACCAGCATGTCGGACGAGACGGCCAGCAGCTGGCCGGGCGAGGGCGCGAGCAGGGCGCAGTCGTCGCCGATGCCGAGCACGGTCTGCGGCCCGGCCGGGCGGGCACGCTGGAAGTATTGCTTGATGAGGTCGAATTCGGAGAGCATGCGCGTCATTTTAATGCGCGCCGCCAGGCGCCGGGCCCGACGCCATGCTGGCGCTTGAACACGCGGTTGAACGCGGCTTCCGACTGGTAGCCCACGGCCAGCGCGACCTCGCCCACCGGGCGCGCGTCCTGGACCAGTGCGGCCCTGGCGCGCGCCATGCGCAGCCGCGTGAGGGCGTCGAGCGGCGCCATGCCGCCCAGCTGGGTGAAGCGGCGTGCAAAGGTGGCGCGCGACATGTGGCAGGCCGCCGCCAGGTCTTCGACGCGCCAGGGCTGCTCGGGCGAGGCCAGCATGTGGCGCAGCGCCGGGCCGAGGCGGCGATCGGCCAGCACCGCGAACAGGCCGGGCGTGGCCGCGCCCTGCGCCAGCCAGGCGCGCATGATCAGCGCGAACAGCGCGCCCGACAGCTGGGCCACCACCACGCCGGCGCCGGGACGCGGCGTCTCGCCCGGGTCGGCGGTTTCGTGCTGCAGCAGCGTCACCAGCGCATGCAGGCCGGGAAAGCCGGCGCTGCGCACCACCATCATCGGCGGCAGCGCGTCCAGCAGCGCGCGGCGGGCGCCGTCGTCGAACACGAAGCGGCCGCACAGGATCGCGGTGCCGGGGCCAGCGCCGCCGTTGCCCTTGCGCCGCAACAGCCCCGCTGCCGGCAGGTCGGCCACGGGCTGCGCCTGCCCGGGGTCGGGGCCGGCCAGCAGCCGATGCGCGCCGCCGCCCGGGAACACGACGATGTCGCCGGTCCGCAGCAGGACGCCGTCCTGGCCGGGTGCTTCCAGCCGCGCTTCGCCGCCGGCGATCACGTGGAAGGGCGCGCTGCCGGGTTCGGACGGCGGTTCGTCCAGCACCCAGGGCGCCGCCAGCTCGCAGCGGATGTCGAGCGCGGTGCGGATGGTGTACAGCGAGAGCAGGCGGCTGAGGGTATCCATGCAAAGTCCAGATGAGACGATCGGGCAAATTATCGCAGCAAACCGGCATTCATTGTCCCGGCCGGGAAGCCTAGACTTCTTTCCATGCCACGAGGCATTTCATTAACGACCAACAAGAAAGGAAAGATCATGAGCCGCTTATCCACCCTGGGCAGCACCGACACCGTGCGCAGCGCCGACCTGTTCGCCGCCATCAAGGCCAAGCTGGGCAAGGTACCCAACGCCTACGCCGCCATCGGCAACAACAGCCCGGTGGCGCTGGAGGCGCTGCTGAACTTCGACGCCGCCCTTGCCAAGACCAGCCTGGGCCGCAAGGAAATCGAGGTGATCAAGCTGGCCACCAGCGAAGTCAACGGCTGCGACTACTGCCTGGCCGCGCATACCCTGGCCGGCAAGATGGCCGGCCTGTCGCCCGACGCGATGCTGGCCGCCCGGCGCGGCACGCCCAGTGACGACGCCCGCCTGGATGCGCTGTCGACCTTCGTGCGCAGCGTGGTGGGCAGCCGCGGCACCGTGGCGCAGGCCGTGGTCGACGCCTTCAGGGAAGCGGGTTTCAGCGATGCCCAGGTGGTCGACACGCTGTTCGCGGTCTCGAGCATCACGTTCACCAACCTGCTGAACCGGGTGAACGACACCGTGCTGGATTTCCCGGCGCCGCGCAACTGAAACGATAACTTCGAGATAACGGCGGCATGGGCGGCGACCCATGCCGCATGGCCGTTGGTAAAAATACGTAGACGGCTGGATGTGGCACTCTGCTAAAATCGTAAGCCCCCAGTGTGTACAAAAAGGCTGCAAAGCATGGATTCGCCGATCGACAAAAAAGAAGAACTCCGCCAACAACTGCGTGCTGCAGCGCTCGAATACCACCAGTTTCCCACCCCCGGCAAGATCGCCGTCACGCCCACCAAGTCGGTGCTGAACCAGCGCGACCTGGCACTGGCCTATTCCCCCGGCGTCGCCGCGCCCTGCGAGGAAATCGTCAAGGATCCGGCCGCGTCGTTCAAGTACACCTCGCGCGGCAACCTGGTCGCCGTCATCTCCAACGGCACCGCCGTGCTCGGCCTGGGCAACATCGGCCCGCTGGCCAGCAAGCCGGTCATGGAAGGCAAGGGCGTGCTGTTCAAGAAGTTCGCCGGCATCGACGTGTTCGACATCGAGATCAACGAGAACGACCCGGACAAGCTGATCGACGTGATCGCGGCGCTCGAGCCGACTTTCGGCGGCGTGAACCTGGAAGACATCAAGGCGCCCGAGTGCTTCTACATCGAGCGCAAACTCCGCGAGCGCATGAAGATCCCGGTCTTCCACGACGACCAGCACGGCACCGCGATCATCGTCGGCGCCGCCATCCTGAACGGCCTGAAGGTCGTCGGCAAGGACATCAAGAGCTGCAAGCTGGTGGTCTCGGGCGCGGGCGCGGCGGCGCTGGCCTGCCTCGAACTGATCGTCGACCTCGGCTTCCCGATCGAGAACATCTACGTGACCGACCTGGCCGGCGTGGTCTACAAGGGCCGCGCCGAACTGATGGACCCGGACAAGGAACGCTTCGCCCAGGACACCCCGCACCGCACCCTGCTCGAGGTCATTCCGGACGCCGACATCTTCCTGGGCCTGTCCGCCGGCGGCGTACTGAAGCCCGAGATGGTCGCGAAGATGGCGCCGAATCCCCTGATCCTGGCGCTGGCCAATCCGAACCCGGAAATCCTGCCGGAAGACGCCAAGGCGGTACGCAGCGACGCGATCATCGCGACCGGCCGTTCGGATTACCCGAACCAGGTCAACAACGTGCTGTGCTTTCCCTACATGTTCCGCGGCGCGCTGGACTGCGGCGCGACCACCATCACGCGCGAAATGGAAATCGCGGTGGTGCACGCGATCGCCGAGCTGGCGCACGCCGAGCAGTCGGACATCGTGGCCTCGGCCTACGGCATCTCGAACCTGTCTTTCGGTCCGGAATACCTGATCCCGATGCCGTTCGACCCGCGCCTCTTGACGCACATCGCGCCGGCGGTGGCGAAGGCCGCGATGGACGGCGGCGTCGCCACCCGCCCGATCGAGGACCTGGCCGCCTACGCCGAGAGCCTGCAGCAGTTCGTGTACCGCAGCGGCAGCTTCATGAAGCCGCTGTTCCAGGTCGCCAAGAGCGCGCCGCCGGAACTCAAGCGCATCGTCTACGCCGAGGGCGAGGAAGAGCGCGTGCTGCGCGCGGTGCAGGTGGTGGTCGACGAGAAGCTGGCGCGCCCGATCCTGGTCGGCCGCCCGGCGGTGCTGCAGCAGCGCATCGAGAAGTTCGGCCTGCGCCTGAAGCAGGGCCAGCACTTCGACGTGATCAACCCCGACTTCGACGAGCGCTACCGCGACTACTGGCAGACCTACCACCAGATGGTGATGCGCAAGGGCGTGACCCAGGACATGGCCAAGCTGGCGATGCGCCGCCGCCATACCCTGATCGGCGCCATGATGATCCACAAGGGCGACGCCGACGGCATGATCTGCGGCACCTACGGCACCACCCAGATGCACCTGGAATTCATCGACAAGGTGCTGGGCCTGCGTCCGGGCGCCAACGTCTACGCGGCGATGAACTTCGTCATCACCCAGGAACGCCAGCTGGCGATGGTCGACACCCACGTCAACGAGAACCCGAGCGCGGAAGAGCTGGCCGAGATCACGATCATGGCGGCCGAGGAACTGGAACGCTTCGGCATCACGCCGCGGGCGGCGCTGCTGTCGCATTCGAACTTCGGCACCTCGAACAACGAATCGGCCCGCAAGATGCGCGCCGCGCTGGCGCTGGTGCAGCAGAAGGCCCCGAACCTGGAAGTCGACGGCGAGATGCACGGCGACGCCGCGCTCGATTCGAAGCTGCGCGCCAAGATCATGCCGCAATCGACGCTGAAGGGCGACGCCAACCTCCTGGTGATGCCGAACATCGAATCGGCCAACATCGCCTACAACCTGCTCAAGACGGCGGCCGGCCAGGGCATCGCGGTGGGTCCGGTGCTGCTGGGCTGCGCGCGTCCGGTGCACATCCTGACCCCGTCGGCCACGGTGCGCCGCATCGTCAACATGACCGCGCTGTGCGTGGTGGATGCGGTGTCGCAGCGTTGAACGGCCGCTGAGCGTCGCGGATATGCAACGGGCTTGAGCCTGTCAGCCCCATGCCCTGTCCCTGCCTTGAAACGGCGGGACAGGGCTTTTTTTTGCCGATCCACTGGGAGCAAATTGGTTCCTGCCTCTGGAACACAACTGTAATGAAGCTTGCGTGACTCGTAACAATGCGTAATCGCCCTCCGCTGAACTCGGTTTTCAAGGGATAATGAATTGGCATCCTTTGCAAAATTTGCGATTTCTCGTATGCAATGCGGAGCAACGGCTCTGTTACAATGCATGGTTGTCGGAAATTTATCTGGTCTGAAATACCGCAGGTCCCCAGGCGCTACGTTGCCGGCTGCGTCGACCAACATCTGGAACCATCACGAACATGCAAACTTCGAAAAATGCCCTGATTACCGGTATTACTGGCCAGGATGGCGCTTACCTTGCGCAATTGCTGCTGGAAAAAGGTTATAAAGTCACCGGTACCTTCCGCCGCTCCAGCTCGGTCAACTTCTGGCGTATCGACGAACTCGGGATCACGGGCCACCCCAACCTGTCCCTGGTCGAGTATGACCTGACCGACCTGGCGTCGAGCATCCGCCTGATCGAATCCGTCCGTCCGGACGAGGTCTACAACCTGGCGGCGCAGAGCTTCGTCGGCGTCTCCTTCGACCAGCCGATCACCACCGCGTCGATCACCGGCATCGGCGCCGTTAACCTGCTCGAAGCGATCCGCATCGTGCATCCGAAGGCGCGCTTCTACCAGGCCTCGACCTCCGAAATGTTCGGCAAGGTGCAGGCCGTGCCGCAAATCGAGAGCACCCCGTTCTACCCGCGCAGCCCCTACGGCGTGGCCAAGCTGTATGCGCACTGGATGACCGTGAACTACCGCGAGTCCTATGACATCTTCGGCAGCTCGGGCATCCTGTTCAACCACGAGTCGCCGCTGCGCGGCCGCGAATTCGTCACCCGCAAGATCACCGACTCGGTGGCCAAGATCGTCCTGAACAAGCTCGACGTGCTCGAGCTGGGCAACCTGGACGCCAAGCGCGACTGGGGCTATGCGAAGGAATACGTGGAAGGCATGTGGCGCATCCTGCAGGCCGACCAGCCGGACACCTACGTGCTGGCCACCAACCGCACCGAGACCGTGCGCGACTTCGTGACGATGGCCTTCAAGGCCGCTGGCATCAACGTCGAATGGAAGGGCCAGGGCGAGGGCGAGACCGGCCATTGCGCCAAGTCGGGCAAGCTGCTGGTGCGCATCTCGCCGAAGTTCTACCGTCCGGCCGAAGTCGACCTCCTGATCGGCGATGCGTCCAAGGCACAGCGCGAGCTGGGCTGGCAGACGTCCACCACGCTGGAGCAGCTGTGCCAGATGATGGTCGACGCCGACCTGCGCCGCAACGAAATCGGCTTCTCGTTCTGACATGGTCCGCCCGGTGACCGAAGAAGCCGCCCGCTCCGTCGCGCGCGAAGGAGAGGGCAAGCGCGCCCTGGTCACGGGGCTGCACGGCTTCACCGGCCGCTACGTGGCGCGCGAGCTCGCGGCCGCGGGCTACCACGTCTACGGCACCGTGACGCCCGGCACCGACGCCGGGCCGGACATGTTCACGGTCGACCTGCTCGACCGTGCCGCCGTGGCGGGCGTGGTCGGGCAGGTGTGCCCGGACGTGGTGGTGCACCTGGCCGCCATCGCCTTCGTGGCCCACGACGACGCCGAACGGATGTACCGCGTCAACGTGGTCGGTACCCGCAACCTGCTGGAAGCGCTGGCGGCGAATGCCCACAAGCCGTCCAGCGTGCTGCTGGCGTCGTCCGCCAACATCTACGGCAATGCCGACGTCGCCGTCATCGGCGAGGACGTGGCGCCGAATCCGGCCAACGACTACGCCGTCAGCAAGCTGGCCATGGAACACATGGCGCGGCTGTGGATGGACAAGCTGCCGATCACGATCGTGCGCCCGTTCAACTACACCGGCGTCGGCCAGAGCGAGAACTTCCTGCTGCCCAAGATCGTGTCGCACTTCCGCAGGGACGCGCGCCGCATCGAACTGGGCAACCTGGCGGTCGCGCGCGACTTTTCCGACGTGCGCGTGGTCGCCAAGACCTACCGCCGCCTGCTGGCCGCTGCGCCCGCCGGGCAGACGTTCAATGTCTGCTCGGGCCAGTCCCATTCGCTGGAAAGCGTGATCGGGATGATGGGCGAGATCGCCGGCTATCCCATCGAGGTGTACGTCAACCCGGCCTTCGTGCGCGCCAACGAGGTCTTGAGCCTGACCGGCGACAACACCAGGCTGGCCGGCACGATCGGCCCGATACCACCGGTCCCGCTGGCGGACACCCTGCGCTGGATGTACGAAGCGTGAGCAAGATGCCTTCCAGCCTGCGGGCGGCCATGATCGAACCGGACATTGCCCCCCAGCGGCTGGACGGCGACGCGGCCACGCAGGCTGGACGCGCGCAGCAGGCCGCCGTGCAGGCGCGTCCGCTGCGCGTGGGGCTGGGCACCAACATGATCGAACCGGCCCTGACCGGCGGCCACATGGACGGCATCGGCGTGTACACCCAGGCCCTGCTGCGCCATCTGCCGCAGGCCGGCTGCGAAGTCCTGCCGTTCTCCTGGCCGCGCCATGGCGCGGCCCTGAGCGCCGGCCACCCGCTGTCCCAATCGTTCGAACGCGCCGCGCTGGTCGACCTGGTCACGCCCGATGCGTACCGCGTGCACATGCCGGCCGACGTGTTCCACGTGACCGACTACCGCGTGGTGCGCATGGATTGCCCGGTGGTCGCCAGCCTGCACGACGCGCTGCCGATCAAGCATCCCGAGTGGTGCAACCCGCGCCTGCGCGGCCTCAAGAACTGGATGCAGCGCAAGGCGGCGCAAAAGGCCGACCGTGTGATCGCCCTGTCGCACCATGCGGTGGATGAACTGGTCGAATGCTTCGGCGTCGACGAGCGCCGCATCACCGTGGTACCGTGCGGCGTCGACGATGCCTGGCTGCGCCCGCCCGAACCGGAGGCGGTGGCGCGCACGCTGGTGCAGAACGGCCTGCGCCAGGGCTACTTCCTGTTCGTCGGCACGCTGCAGCCGCGCAAGAACGTCGAACGGCTGCTGGACGCCTACCTGGCCCTGCCGGCGGCCGTGCGCGGCGAGCGCCAGCTGGTCATCGTCGGCAACGCCGGCGCGCGTTCCGGGCAGCTGCGGGCCCGCATCGCGGCTGCCCGGGAAGAGGGCGAGCAGGTGGTCTGGCTGAACCAGCTGACCGATGCCGGCGCGCTGCGCCACGTGTATGCCGGCGCCGGCGTGTTCGTGTTTCCCTCGCTGTACGAAGGCTTCGGCATCCCGGTGGTGGAAGCCTTTGCATCCGGCGTGCCGGTGGTGGCCTCGAACACCACCTCGCTGCCGGAAGTGACGGCCGGCGCGGCCGTCGAAGTCGATCCGCTCGACACCGGCGCGATCATGGATGCGATGCTGGCGCTGGCGCGCGAGCCCGCGTTGCGCGCGCGCTGCATCGCCGCCGGACGGCGCCGCGCCTTCCAGCTGACCTGGAGCGACACCGCACGCCTGACCGCCGCCGTCTACCGTTCCCTGCTCTGACGAACACGGGTCGACTGGTCCCATGCGTGTCCTTCACTTCTGCAAGACGTATTTTCCCGATTCGGTCGGCGGGATCGAGCAGGTCATCCGCCAGATGTGCGCCGGCACCGGGCGCCTCGGCGTCGTCAACCAGGTGCTGGCGCTGTCGCGCGCCGATGATCTAAGGCCGATCGCGTTCGAAGGCCATACCGTGCACCGGGTGCCGCTGAATTTCGAGCTGGCGTCGAACGCGGTGTCGGTGCAGGCGATCGGCGCGCTGGCACGCCTGGCGCGCGACGTCGACGTCGTGCACTACCACTTTCCCTGGCCCTTCCTGGACATGGCGCACTTCCTGGCGCGCGTGGACAAGCCGGCCGTGGTCACCTACCACTCCGACATCGTGCGCCAGAAGGCCCTGCTGCGCTTCTACAAGCCGCTGATGCACCGCTTCCTCGACAGCGTGGACGCGATCGTGGCGACCTCGCCCAACTACCTGGCCACCTCGGAAGTGCTGGAGCGCTACCGCGACAAGACCCGCGTGATCGCCTTCGGCCTGGACCGCGCCGGCTATCCCGAGCCGGACAGCGCGCGCCTGGCGCACTGGCGCGCCCGGGTCGGCCCCAAGTTCTTCCTGTTCGTCGGCGTACTGCGCTACTACAAGGGCCTGCACATCCTCCTCGACGCGGTGGCGGGAACCGCTTATCCGGTGGTGATCGTCGGCGCCGGACCGATCGAGCGCGAGCTCAAGGTCCATGCCGAGCGCCTCGGCCTGAAGAACGTGATGTTCGTCGGCGCGCTGGACGAGCAGGACAAGGTGGCGCTGCTGCGCCTGTGCTACGCGGTGGCCTTCCCCTCGCACCTGCGCTCGGAAGCCTTCGGCATCTCGCTGCTGGAGGGGGCGATGTTCGGCAAGCCGATGATCTCGAGCGAGATCGGCACCGGCACCACCTACATCAACGTGCACGGCGAAAGCGGCCTGGTGGTGCCGCCGTCCGACCCCGAGGCCCTGCGCGCGGCGATGCGCACCCTGTGGGACGACCCGGACATGGCGCGCACGATGGGGCAGCGCGCCGAGGCGCGCTACTGGAAGCTGTTCACCTCGAGCCAGATGGCGGAGGATTACGTGGCGCTGTACCACGAGCTGGCGGCGCGCAAGGCGCCGGTGGCGCTGGCCGCGGCGCCCCTCGGGTAGGGTGGACGGGTTTCCCGTCCACGCGGTGATTGTCGACGGCGCCGACATCGTGCACGAGAGCGGAACCTGCGACTATCACTACGCCGCTTCCGGCACCTGCTCCGCCCAGCGCTGGCGGATCGCGCGGATCGCCGGCATCTGGCCGATGAACAGATCGACCAGGTTCGGGTCGAAATGCTTGCCCTTCTGCTTGACCAGGAAATCGATCGCTTCTTCCTCGGTCCAGGCCTTCTTGTACGGACGCACCGAGGTCAGGGCGTCGAACACGTCCGCCACCGCGCAGATGCGGCCTTCGAGCGGGATCGCTTCGCCGGCCAGGCCGGCCGGGTAGCCGCTGCCGTCCCATTTCTCGTGGTGCGACAGCGCGATGTTGCGCGCCAGCGCCAGCATGCCGCCCTCGTGCCGGCCGATGATCTCGGCGCCGATGCTGGCGTGGCTCTGCATGATCTTCCACTCGTCCGGATCGAGCGGGCCGGGCTTCTGCAGGATGCGGTCGGGGATGCCGATCTTGCCGACGTCGTGCATCGGCGCGGCGTGCAGCAGGTCGTCGGCCTCGAGCTCCGTCATGCCCGCCGCCAGGCCCAGGATGCGCGAGAAATGGCTCATCCGGATCACGTGCAGGCCGGTCTCGTTGTCCTTGTATTCGGCGGCCAGGCCGAGGCGCTGGACGATCTCCAGGCGCGATGCGCGCAGCTCTTCCGTGCGCACCAGCGACAGGTGGGTGCGCACGCGCGCACGCACGATCGCCGGGCTGACCGGCTTGGTGATGTAGTCGACCGCGCCGGCCTCGAAGCCTTCCAGCTCGTCGTCGGTGTCGTTCAGGGCGGTCACGAAGATCACCGGGATCGAGGCGGTGGCCGGATCGGCCTTCAGGGCGGCGCAGACTTCGTAGCCGCTCATGCCCGGCATCATGACATCGAGCAGGATCAGGTTGGGCCGTTCCTCGCGCGCCAGTTCCAGCGCGCGGGTGCCGTCCTTGGCGAAGCGCAGGCGGTAGTGGTCCTGCAGGATCTGGCGCAGCAACTGCAGGTTGCTGGCCTCGTCGTCGACCGCCAGGATCAGCGGTTGATGAACGTTGGTCATTGGGGGATCTCCTGTGCGGATTCGTCGAGGGCCTCGAGCACGGCGTCGAGCTGCTGCATGGCCAGTTCAAAGTCGAAGTCGGAAAGGGCGGCGTGCACCTGCGCCACGCGACCGGCCAGCGGATGGCCGTTCAGGGCCGCGGCCAGGCCGGCCAGCGCGCCGTCTTCGAGACCGCCGCGGCGCAGCGCGTCGCGCAGCAGCACGCCGTTGCGCCTGGCGCGCGCCAGGTCGAGCGCCGGGCGCGCGGCCTGGACCGGCTTGGCCGGGCTCGGCGCCGGCAGCGCGGCGCGCACCGCAGCCAAGGCCTCGTCGAACTGGGTGCGCATGACGGCCAACGCTGCCTGCAGGGCCGGTTCGGCCCCCGGGTACAGCCTGCCGCTGTCGCCGTCGACCTGGCCCTCGACCGTGTTCAGGGCGTCGGCCAGGCGTTCCAGGCCCTTGTTGGCGGCCACCCCGCGCACCTTGTGCGCCAGCAGGCGCAGTGCGCGGTAGTCGGCGGCCGCGGCCTGCGCCGACAGTTCCTGCGCCACGTCCAGGTACTGGTCCTCGAAGCGCGCCAGCGCGTCCATGTAGGCGTCTTCCTTGCCGCTCCAGCGGTGCAGGCCGGCGTGGCGGTTCAGCACCAGGCGCTCGGCCGCCGGCAGCTCGGCAGCCTGCTGCAGGCCCGAGCCCAGGCCCAGCACGCGCGCGATCTCGTGCGACAGGGTGAACCAGTCGACCGGCTTGGTGGCGAAACCATCCATCCCGGCCTCGGCGCTGGCGCGGCGGTGCGCGTCCAGCACGCTGGCGGTCATCGCGATGATCGGCACGCGCGGGCGGCCTGCGGCCTGGGCCTGGGCGCGGATCAGGCGCGTGGCCGAGAGGCCGTCGATGGTGGGCATCTGGAAGTCCATCAGGACCAGGTCGAATTTCTCGCGCGCGGCCAGCTCGACCACCTCGGCGCCGTCGCCGGCGGCGCTCATGGTGTGGCCGCGGCGCGCCATCAGGAGCTGCAGCAGTTCCAGGTTCTGCGGCACGTCGTCGGCCACCAGCACGCGCAGCGGGGGCAGGGCGGCGGCGGTGCGCACGCGCTGCTGCTGCGGCGCGAAGCGCGCCAGCACCAGCGGCAGCATCACGTGGAAGGTGGTGCCCTGCTCGGGCACGCTCTCGGCCCAGATGCGCCCGCCCATCAGCTCGACCAGCTGCTTGCTGATCGTGGTGCCCAGGCCCGTGCCGCCGAAGCGGCGCGTCATCGAGGCATCGGCCTGCGTGAACGGCTCGAAGATCGCGGCCAGGCGTTCCGGCGCGATGCCGATGCCGGTGTCCTTGACCTCGACGTGCAGCTGCTCGTCCTTCAGCGCGGCCTTCAGCGTCACGCTGCCGCGTTCCGTGAACTTGATCGCGTTGTCGAGCAGGTTGGTCAGCACCTGGCGCACGCGCAGCTCGTCGCCGCGCAGGCAGGTCGGCAGCGCCGGGTCGTAGTGGATGTCGACGTGCAGGCCCTTGGCGCGCGCGTTCGCGGCCAGGGTCGAGGACAGCTCGTCGATCAGCGACAGCAGGTTGTAGTCGTTCTGCTCGAGCTCCACCGCGCCCTTTTCCAGCTTGGCGGTGTCGAGGATCTCGTTCAAAAGGCGCAGCAGGGCGCGGCCGGCGCTGCGGATGGTGTCGAGGTGGCGCCGCTGGTCGGCCGCCAGTTCGCCGTCGAGCAGCACGTCGGTGAAGCCGAGGATCGAATTCATCGGCGTGCGGATCTCGTGGCTCATGTTGGCCACGAAGCTGGCGCGCGCGGCGGCGGCCTGCTCGGCCTTTTCCTTGGCTTCGCGCAGCGCTTCTTCCATCTCGCGGCGCTCGGTGATGTCGAGGATCACGCCGTCCAGCCAATACGGCTCGCCGGCCTCGTTGCACACGCTGGTGCCGTTTTCCCACAGCCAGCGGGTGCTGCCGTCGGCGTGCAGCAGGCGGTATTCGACCAGGTAGGGGCGGTTGTCGGCCAGCGCCCTGGCAATCGTTTCCGACACGCGCACGCGGTCGGCGGCGTGGATCAGGGTGCCGAAGCTGCGTTTCGGGCGCGCGCCCAGGAAGTCGGCGCAGGGCCAGCCGGTGACGCGTTCGACCGCGTCGCTGATGAACACCATCGGCTGCTCGCCCTGCAGCAGGCTGCGGTAGGAAATGCCGGGGATGTTGCCGATCAGCGAACGGAATTGCTGCTCGCTGGCGCGCAGCTGCTGTTCCATCGCGCGCCGCTCGGTGATGTCGGTGATGAAGCAGACGAACAGGTCCAGCTCGCCCAGGCGCGCATGCCCGACCGCGCGCCGGATCGGCACGATGCTGCCGTCCTTGCGCCGTCCGGTCACGTCGGCGCCCTGGGCGCTGTCGGTGATTTCGCCGGTGGTCAGGGTGCGCAGCAGGCCGACCCGTTCCGACTTGTCCTCGTTGCCGATCAGCATGCGGATGTGCTGGCCGACGATCTCGTCGCGCTTCCAGCCGTAGATGCGCTCGGCCGAGACGTTGAATTCGCGGATGATGCCGCGGCGGTCGACCGTGACCACGCCATCCACGGTGGTGGTGAGCAGGGCGCGCATCCAGGCGTCCCGGCGCGACAGTTCGCGGAACATCTGGCGGTAGCGCAGCAGGCCGTTGGTGCCCAGCACGATGACCGTGAAGGCGACCGTGATCAGGCTGATCCACAGCGCCAGATGGGTGCTGTTGGTGGCCTGCTGCGCGGTGATCGTGGTCGGGTGGCCGACGAAGCGCGCGGCCGCCATGCCGGTATAGTGCATGCCGGCGATGGCGCAACCCATCACGATGCCCGCCAGCAGCAGGCGGTGCCATTCCTTCAATTGCGTCACGTTCGACAGGCCGAAGCGCACCCACAGCGCCAGCGTCGCCAGCACCACCGCGACCACGATCGACAGGCCGAACATGGCCGGGTCGTAATGCAGTTCGAGGCCCATGCGCATGCCGGCCATGCCGGCGTAGTGCATCACGCCGATGCCGGCACCCACCAGCACGCCGCCCGCCAGCAGGCTCCAGCCGCCCAGGCGCTCGCGCGCGATCAGCCACAGGGCGACGAAGGAAGCGCCGATGCTCGGCAGGCCGGAGATGACGGTGGCGACCGGGTCGTAGTCGACGTCGGTGCACAGGTCGAAGGCGAGCATGCCGATGAAGTGCATGGCCCATACGCCGGTCCCCAGCGCCAGGCTGCCGGTGCCGAGCACGATCCAGCGCTGCGCACGGTTGGCGGCGGCCTGGCCGGCGATCAGCAGGGCCATCCAGGAAGCGAAGATCGCCACCAGCACCGACAGGATGACCAGCTTCGGCGTGTAGAACCCGTAGCTGAGCAGGGAGGGATCGTCTGGCAAGGTGAAGATGGACAGGATGGGCATTTGATGGAACTGACGGCAACAAATTGTTGAATGTACGCAAGTATCGCAGTTTTTCCGTGTGGAAAGTTATTTGAAATCGGAAAATCCGGCAAAACGTGTCGTTCAAAAACAAATTGTCGCTTCCATGCCACCGTTTTTGGCACAAAGTCGCGCCGCTCCGGCATCCTGTTGAAATGAAGAAACGATTCCTTGCCATCTGGCTGATTGCCGCGTGGGCCCTGGCGCAGTCCGCGCCCCGCCTCGTTCTCACGAC
>Ga0265798_10003864_pt1 | contig 21035 bp, 16 predicted proteins | sample P3T30metagenome_FD_192430 | JGI IMG/M metagenome (GOLD analysis project Ga0265798, IMG submission 192430) | Plant litter microbial communities from East Loma Ridge, Irvine, California - P3 T30 | ecosystem: Environmental > Terrestrial > Plant litter > Unclassified | place: USA: California... | reverse complement strand
TACAGCGGCACTTACTTACATTTTCCGCTAACCCAGCTAATCAGCACCAGTTCTCCTAATGGCTGAATAAATCTTCTTACGGGCCGATGTATAGGAAAATGTAGCCATTGTGCAACAGCCACGACCGTTAAATGATAAATAGAACCAATTTCACAAAATCTAAGGAATAAAGTTAAAGTGAAAAAGTAACTTACGCACTCAATCCGTTACTTAACCCATGAACCGCTTTCTATTTTTTTCGATATTCTTCTTATTATCTCTATTTTCAGAATATAGTTTTTCTCAAATTAACTTAGGTAAATCTGTTGATTCACTTATCCGGGTTACAAGTCCAAGATTTTTTAATGGAATTATCCTGATTTCAAAAGATGGTAGCTCTGTTTACGAGAAAAGTCATGGATACAGCGATTTAACAAAAAAAATTAACTTAAATATTGATGATCAGTTCCTTATTGGTTCTCTTAGTAAGCAGTTTACTGCAACTTTACTATTAAAGGAAATTCAGGCGGGGCATATACAAGCTCAACGTACTATCCGTAATTATTTACCAGATTTTAAACAAAGTTGGGCAGATTCAGTAACTGTTCAGCAACTACTAAATCATACATCAGGCATTACCGATTGGAATAAAAATTTGACTTATGAACCTGGAATCAAGTTTTCATATTCGAATATTAATTACACTATCTTAGGTAAGATCATAGAAAAGATGTCAGGCCAGACTTATGCAGCATTAACAGCAGACCTATTTAAAAGGTGCAATATGAAATCATCTACAGTCCCACCAGGCCCTGGCAGAAAGAGTAACGATAATAAACTGGTAAAAGGTCATTCAGAAACCGGCAATGAAAAGTATCAGGAGGAGAATATTTTAGACCTTCTAGATTTGCCAATGATGGGTGTACCTGCATCTGGTATGATTTCCACTGCTGGCGATCTTGCTAAATGGATGTATTGTTTACATAACGGAAAGCTTTTAGCAGACAGTACCTACCAAATGATGATTACTAATGGTGTTATACGTCCTCATAGGTGGGGAGAACTAAAATATGCAGATGGTATTCAAGTAGATCACCTGAATGGTATTGCGGAATTTAGTATGAGCGGGTATGTCCCTGGCTTTATTTCAACAATGATCTATTATCCGAAAACCAAAGTCAGTATAGTTATACTTGAAAATATATCACCTTCGCCTTCCGATATGAATCGGGTGTTCTACTTTCATGATCAGATTAGAAAAGTTGTTAGAACCTCTTTTTAGTTCTAGCACAAAGTGTCATTAAACACATCCATCAAAGCTTTACTTTGCCCTTGGCTGTTATCATTATTCCCTGGATATCTAAAAGAGAACACTGGCATCTAAAATTTCCACCATTAATGGTTAGATAAAAGTAGTCTAAACAAGAGAAAACATTTTTTATGTAACAAGGTACTATGTTATACATCATAGTGTAAATATTTACTATGAAAAAAGGATGCTTGTTGATATTTAGAGCTGTTATGCTTTGTTTAATCTCTATCCCGTGCTGGTCACAAACAGTAAAACTGCTTACAGATAATCCCCTCAGAGATAAATTAGATAAGGCCATTCAAGTAGCTGCAGCAGATTATATGGCTAATCCAGGCACGGTTGGTCTTTCGATCGCTATTTATCAAAATGGCCGCAAGTCAATGTACAACTATGGTGAGTCGACAAAAGGAACAGGCCAACTAATTAAGGCAAATCAATTATTTAATTTAGGCTCTGTGGCTAAGACATTTATTGGAATTATGCTTGCAAAAGCTGTAATAGATAAAAAAGCAAACATAGAAGACGACATCCGTAAATATCTCCCGGGAAAGTATCCTAACTTACAATACAAAGGCCACCCCGTAAGATTGATTGACATAGCTAATCATACCTCTGGTCTACCAAAGTCATCCAGAAATTTTCCTACAAAAATTATGGACAGCATAAAGAACATCAGTCTTCCTAAACAGCTTGATTTCTTTGCGAAGTATAGTCAAGATACTTTAATGAAGGATATGCATAAATTCACGCTTGATACCATACCGGGTACTAAGTACGAATATAACGGAAACGCTATGACCATCCTTATTCTTTTACTTGAACGCATTTATCATCAACCGTATGAGCTGTTAGTGACAAATTACCTTAAGAACCACCTTGGTCTCTACGATACGAGAACGAAAATTCCTGTGAACCAGTTAAACCGTTTTATTCAGGGATATAAAGATGCATCACGTCCTGTACAATGGTATGATCTCACACATGAAAAAACAAACGAGATTAATACTAACCTTTTTTACCCTGGGGGGCCAAGTATGAATTCAACCATGGCGGATATGCTTAAATATTTAATAGCGAATGTTGAAGAAACTGACCCTGCTATACGATTATCACACATGGAAACTTATCGCCAATCAGACAGTACGGGTGTAGGCTTAAGTTGGATGATCGGTGATAATGAGGGAAAACGCTTTCTTTACCATAGTGGCCGTACTGGGATTGGATTTAGCACACTTTGTGTTGCCTATCCCCAAGACAAAGTGGGAATCATGATACTTGTTAATGATAACCTTAGTCAGGATAACATATCCATTCTAAGCGACAAGATTAAAGTTGCCCTAATAGAATGATGACTTATTTCTCATTATTCCCTCGTTTAAAAAGACGGCTGTGGCTGATCTGACCTCAATTAAAGCTTTACGGCAAAAAAGAGAAATTCTGGTTTGTTCGCCAAATCTTTTATGCTCCATTATTAGACCCTTTTTTGATGTAGACTGGGACGGGTTTATGATATGAATTGCTTTTACTAGAGTATTTGTCATAGGCACGTGACTAAACTGCTTTCTCTACTATTGAAAAGGTTGCCTAGGCTTTAGGCGTACAGCTTTCTGAACTGGTTAACGCTGATGTTCTTAAAGAGGTAAACTCTTACGATAAGTCTGTGATTGAAAAGCTGGCCCTGGTAGAATAGCTGGAAGAAAAGGATAAAAGAGCTTTCTTCTCGATACTGGATGCACTGGTTTCTAAGAAGATGTTGAAGGATTCGCTTTCTAATGCCTCACTCTAGCCCAATAAAATAGCAAAGCCCGGCTCAATTTAGAACAAGGCTTCTCTTTATGTAGTACGATAAATCCCAATACCCGTACCAATGCCACTTAATGCTAGTACATATCCCAACGGCTGCTTATCAAGTGTAAAAAACACGAAAGGTAAAACAACAATGGCAAATAGTAAGCTGTATACGAAGTCTTTGTCAATCCCTTTAAACCCTGCTCTCACCCACGTATAAAGTGCTAGTAAAAAACTTGTCAAGATAAAAACTGACAATAGCATAAGAATTAGGGTAATTAATACCTTGAAGCTGTATAAGTACCAAATAACTATTCCGGCAATTAAATAGAACAAAATATTTATACGACTTTCCCTGTCAGTAAAATGCTTGAGTATTGTATTGTATATCTGTGATATTCTCATCTACTATCGCTTTTTCTTTTTACCATCTGATAGGCACTGGTATTCTTCCATCAGGATCTGTATGACTTATTAGATTATTATAAAGGTAGTGGCAAGGCGATCAACTTTCTTGGTCTTCTTCATCTTAGTGAGACAATCTGGCTTGCGCTTAAATTTGGTTCTCACAAATATCACCGTTTTTTGATATTGACTGACCATCCAAATAAAAACAATTAAATCCTATCTAAATTTGTTTAGGACCATGTAGATTAATGAATACAGATGCTGAATACAGCAGAAAAAACAATGTTGTTGGAATTATAAATTCTAGGTAATTAAACATTTCTATTGGAACAGCTACCAGACGTCCAATAATTGGTGACGCTAACAGCAAAAAGCAAACTAGGTCTAGCATACGACGGTTGCTGGTTGCTTCGTCTTTTCGACTAAGCAAAATGATTACAAATGCTAAAACTGCTAATAAAGAAAATAATTGGTCTAAATTCCAGAAGTTAAACAAGGAAATCGGTAACCATATGAAAAAGGGCAAACCAATGATCTGTCCTTTCAATATAATACACAGATATGCAATGAGCGAAAACGTTCTAAGTTTTGATGAGCGTAACATACTATACAGGTGACTTCAACCATAAATCTAACATTAAAGTTTTACTACAGGACTTATTATAGGATAGTTTTATTATGTGTATCATTATTCCCTCGTGGCCGTTGCAGAAGGTGTATGTTTTCTAAAACGTCGACCTGTTAGATGATTTGTTTAGCTATTAAGAGAACTGGTACTGATAAATAGGTTGCACGGAAAATGCAAGTAAGTGCCGCTGTAAGGTGCCTGTAATGGCTTTAAAGAAGGCATGGGAAGGCTTCCTTCCTCCTTTTTTTAGGTACTTCTTGAGATTGAAGGCAATTGCGGCCATGAGCATTACTTTATGGGCACCAGCTTGGCCAAGTACACCTATTTTTCGTAATCCATAGTATTGAGTCAAACTTCCAAAGACAGGTTCAACTGTACTTTGCCGCAGTTTTTTCATTTGTTTGCCTCTTTTACTTTTTTGTCTACTATAAGCCCTGAAATACTGCTCGTCATAAACCGTCCTAGTGATCTTTCTGCACGGTATATTTGGTACACAGATAGATTTCATGGGGCAAACTTTGCAATCCTTTGATGCTGCATAGTAGTTTTTCAATACAGTACCATCCTTGTTCGTATGAAATCCCGTGAATGGTAAGGGCTTGTTCATTGGACAACTGTATTCATCCTTTTCTTTGTTGTAAGGAAAGCCTTCGATTTCAGGTTTATACATGCCAAATACGGGTATCCATCCCGTAATCCTTCTTTGTTCAAGAAACTTGTAATTAAAGCCGTTAGAATAACCTGCATCTGCCAGCAGGTCCGTCATTGATAGTTCGTTTTTCTTTAATCGGTTTTGCACCTGCATTCCAATGCTAGGGAGATACTGGCTGTCTCTGCCATCAGCAAAGTCTGCCTGAATATGTGAAATAACCCCGTCAGCTGTATCTACAGCCATGCTGCAGTGGTAATTTAGCTTTCTTGCTTTGCCCGGCTTTACTGATATACGGGCATCCGGATCATGTGGGTTGTAATGTGTTTTGTTACTAAACAATTGTGCTTTTTCGTCTGTAGCACTAGGCCGTCCGCCACGATTGTCGCGTAAGTTTTGGTGATGTTTCTTAATCCGCCTTAACTGATGCTCCGGTGCAGTAATATGTGCTGCTGAAGAAGTTGGGTTAATCTTTTTTTTAACCTCCTGATTCTCTTCCACCACTTTTTTCAAGTGATTATCTATAGAGATGGCTGGTGTTTTTAATACCACACTTTCCATGGAAGCATTGGCTTTAACAGGCGCTGAATCTACCGCCTGAGTATGGCCAGAAACCATTCCACTGTTTACACATAAGGTAAACACTTTGTTAAACAAAGTCTCAAATAGGGAAGCTGGGTAAAGCTGCCTTGTTCTGCTTATAGTAGAGTGCCAGGGTAATTCTTCATCTATATCAAACCCCAGGAAGTACAATACGTCCATCCGCATAGAGCAATGTTCGACCAGTTTACGGTCAGAAGTTATGTTCTCCAGATAACCGGTTAGCAGTAGCTTGAAAAAGACCACCGGGTCAATGGATGGACTGCCAGTCTTCCCATAAAGTTCTTTTGTATCCTTATATAAAAAGCTCAGATCAAGCGTTTCGCGCAGTTTGCGGTACAGGTTTTCCTTGGGAACCCGGCTTGATAGCTGGAAGCTGGTGAACAGCTTTTCGGTGTAATCCTTTCTGCCTTGCATGCTTTAATTTACGCATTTCGGCACTTCTATAAAAACAAAAGCTGACGTTTATTTAAGTTCTGCAACAGCCACCCTCGTTTTTTGATAATTTATCGTTCTCCTTGAGGCGAGGCAATCGAACATATCAAATCTTTCCTAATAAAGCCTAATTGATCTTTTTCTTTTTTGCCGATTATCATAAACTCATTCCATTAATCTACGCCTTTTTTACTATTTTTGATAATGAGTTTTTGATAATAATTTATTACATGAAAATAGGCTACGCAAGGGTAAGCACATCAGATCAAAACCTAGATCTTCAATCTAGAGCGCTTACAGAATACGGATGCACAACAATCTACCAGGAAAAGATTTCCGGGAAGAATACAGACAGACCGGAACTTAAAAAACTTCTGAAGAATCTTAAAAAAGGTGATCAGGTTGTCGTTTGGAAATTGGATCGCCTTGGTCGTTCACTAAGAGACTTGGTTGACCTGGTTGCACTTTTCAATGAAAAGGAAGTGAATTTCATCAGCTTGCATGACCACATTGATACCACTACAGCTACTGGTAGATTTACCTTTAACATTTTTGCATCATTAGCAGAGTTTGAAAGAGAAATTATACGTGAACGCACTAAGGCAGGTCTTGAAGCAGCGAGGGCAAGAGGAAGAAAGGGAGGGAGACCAAAGGGCTTATCTCCTGAAAACCTGCAATTGGCATTGACCGCGCTTGATCTACATGATACAGGAAAATATGCAATTTCAGAGATAGCCAACAGACTACAGATGCCCATAGCAACCTGCTATCGATATATTAAACATGTAAAAGAGGCTAAGGGGTAGCAAGTCTTCATCTTGCTTGGCTCGGATTTTAAAGGCAATAAAATAATTAAAGTGCCTATAAAAGGCATTAAAACGTGTTTTTTTGTGTCCTTTGGAGAAGTGGGTTTTTATGTTATATTTATAGCGCTCTCAGGCGATATTAGAACCCCCGGACAGGGAGACGGTGATCAGTTCAAATCATTAGTTCGATTTGAATTTAAAACACCGGATCATGTTTATTCTACGCAAATTTTGGAATTAGCTTACTAGGCCTAATAATAAAGAAGAAGTAAAGGACTTTATAAGAAAGTCCAAGCAAGCGCTTGAATATAATTATCTGAACAAGCGTGCCGCTGAATCTTCCAGTTTAATAGCTCAAGGAACGGCAAGTTTAATTACTGCGCTTTTGCAAGTTGACAATGCATGTCTGCATGCTGGCAATCTTTTGGTGATAAAAAAAACAGAGGAGGGAGTGATTAAAGTAATTTCTAGAACTATAAGTCCTGAACTCGGATTATGGATGGAAAAAAACCCTCAGTGTTTCTTTGATCCAGATTCAGCACTATCAGCCCTCAGTAAATTAGACCATATTGGCTCAGAAGGAATGCTGAATAACTTCTACCAAGTAACCAGGAATGATGAGAAGCTTTAGGTCCTCAATAAAGGCACACGTTTTCCTGTCCAACGTAAACCGGTTTTTTATAACTTATTTTGAAGGTTCAATGCCATGTATTCAGCCATAATATTATCAGTGCCCTCCTTGCTAGTTTTTAACGTGCTAATGATACGCGTTTGTTCATCAACACTCTTATTTTGGCTCATCTTCTGGCTACCTTGAATGTCAGTCACCGTTATGGTAAAAGCCACAATACCGTTTAACATCCTGTCTTTAAAGCTATCAGATAAAGAATCCCATTGAGCTTTGTAATCAGCTTCATAAACCATAATCATATCTTCTAATGAACGGATTGCATCAGAACGGTCCTGTACTAAAGTGCACTCTCCATAGGCATGTACCGCATAATAATTCCATGTAGGGACACTTTCAAATTTATCATAGTGCTTAGGTGATATATAAGCATGTGGCTCAGCAAAGATGACAAGTACTTTCTGATTTTCAATATTCTTCCACTGCGGATTAGCTTTTGCAAAATGTGCATGTAAAGTAATGATCCCCTCCTCAAACACAACAGTAAATGGAAGATGAGTAGCCTGTGGAACCTCATCAATTATAGAAACAATTGTGGCAAAGCTAAAGCGCTTCATGAATGACACAATCTGACCCTTATCGGATACTTGATTGAGTTTGGATATATACATAGCTTGTGGAATTAATTATTTTATACTAAAATATTAAAAATCAACGTAGCTGCCATACAACTTGTTCCAATAAAACCAGGGAATAATGATCGTTTTATGAGGCAAAGTAAGAACGCAACTTCTAGTCATTTCGATGGTGGAAGTCATGAGTTCGTTTTGATGATGACCACACCTTGGCCATGTTGCAGTCCAACAGGGAACGGCTATATCTACATCTGATCTGACAATCAAGAAGTCTGTAGCAGCTTACTTGTCTAAATTTTGTTATTGCTAATATGTATTAAAATGACTAGTCCTAGCTATTTCGAATACAGTTATAATTTGAGAAATTCAAAAGGAATTAAATTCCAAGGTATATGGCAGATGAAGTCCGACCTCTTCAGAAGGAACAAAAATCCAGAAGACAGTTTATTAAAGATCTATCTATTTTAACGGTGTCGGCTGTTCTAACGCCAGGAATTTATGCTTTACTTAGAAAAACAACGTCAATTTTAACACCTGGTCCTTCCCAAAAGGAATATGATGAAATTATGAAGAAATCTCATATTCATGCTTTTCGCTTAACTGATGAATATAGCCTTTTAAATCTCGAGTTCTACTTCATGAATTGCGTAAAAAAAGGAGATAAAATATGGGCTAAATATGGACCGCATGAAAGCTACATGATTGTAAGGCTTCCTCAACAGCACATGATCGAGAAAAGCTTTAATGACGGTGAAATTGGTAATTTAAAAGCCAGTATATGTATTTCCGGATTTAGCTACCTAGTTTTTCGGATACTTTTTCCAAAAGATAATTTTTTTAAAAGCTTAATAAGCGAAAACGATGGTGAACGGACTCATATAATACTTAACAGAAAGGAGTTACTCGACTGGAATAATGAAGATAGGTTTAGATTGGTAGTGAGGCAGGACTTAACTGAATCCTTATTCCAGCTGGCAACATCAGAATATTATACAGAACCTGAACCTGACGAGCTAAAAACCAACAAGGTTAAATTACTTAACTATCAGCAATCAGATAGTGCAAGTAAGGTTCGAAATAAGAACAAAAATGATTCTATACAAACAAGATACAATACTGATAGCGCAAAGTATAAAAACAGCAATATAGAAAACCACTATCCATTCCAAACTTCAAAAATCTTAAAAGGCAAAACAGATAGCTTAAAGATTGATGCCATACCCAAGGTATATGGCGATCCCATCACAGCAATAGAACTTCCTTGGCGACTTATCATTAGTCCGAAACTCCCTGACAGCAGCAGGTTCAGATTTAAATGGGACATCCCTGATACACTAATTGATGAAGATATAGTAAAAGGCAACAGGTACAGACTTTGGACTGCCACACTTTCAATAGCTGAAAGGTCGGATACAGAATATTTGAACCGAAAGATTAACGATGGCATTAAAAAACAAAACCAGGTTAGCTCAACAGGAAATTTAGATGTAGTCATCAATCAGTTAGAATTTATGATTCTTGGATCTCCTGATTTCCCTAACATTAAAACCAAAGGACCGGATTTTTTTCCATCTAAAAACGACCGACATAACCTTGTTGCGCTTTACATCAAGTTAAAAATTTTGGCCCAAGCAGATAAACTTACTTTTTCTCCATTAGGAGCAAGCATCGAAATTCATTTAAAAAACAATTTGCTGGAAAAAGGTCTTATTGCAGGGATTCCACTTATTGAATGGCATCAGGTGATCTCACTTGGTCGTGATGAAAAAGTAGAAGTCTCATCCTTATTTCTTGAAGCAGAATTTGGCCATAAAATGGCATATATAGAAACAGTACAAAGAGAATTAAGAAACGGATCTTATGTATTGATCAGAAAGCCGTACATCGTTCCTCTGGACTTTGAAAAAGACTACACTAATCATGATACGCAAACTACAACAATAGATGAGAATTGGGGTATTACCTCAAAATTCAACTCTCCGTTCAAATTAATCAGGTTTTTAGACATAAAACCTAAGCAATGTATTTTAAAGATATTTGAACAAAGTAAAATCAATTTCACAAAAACTTTTTTTGAATTTGAAGCTGTTGACTGGCACAACAACCAAGTTAAATTTAAAAAAGAAATTAATGCACTGCCATTTGGGGCGGCTTTCAGTAAGATTAAAGAAGATGCTGATGGCGCAAAAACAACCATTTTTAAAAGCCTGGTTGAAGCGGATACAATCACGAAGGCTTCAAACGATTCTGCTAAAGGATTTGCAGCTGATAAAAATCTAAAGTTAGAATTTAAATCAACCAAAGATATAGCCAGCGAATATCATCAACTGGATTCATTAGCAGGTAATAATATTAAAAATCTGGATGCACTTTTACTTGCAAAAAGAAATTTTGAAGCCGCTTTTAGCAAGTCGATTGAACTTACTTTCGCGCAAATGGATCATAAAAATGGCATAGACAGCATAAAAGAAAAATTTGAAGAGTACTTTCAGGAATTAAACGGTACTAAAACTAATATTACAGTGTCCTTGCAGGATATTGTGATGCACCTGATTAAAAAACACCTATTTACTAATGGAGTATTAAATGCATATATATATCTGGTCATAAAAAAATGGGAGAAGGCTACCACAAACAGATTAGTAATAGCTAATGAAAATGATTTTTTAAACGTTATAACGTTAAGTGGCCCCAAAGGAACATACGAGCTAATTTTAGACTCCTTTCTCGATTTTTTGCTGGTAGAAAACCCCAACCTCTGTCAGCTAATTCAGGATCTGAGGCAATTAACAGAAAAAATTGTCTCATCGTCGGACCTGGTTAAGAATTTGGTGGAAAAGCTAAATGCCCGTATTCAGCTGGTAGCCAAATTAGATGAGATAGTAAAAGAAATACCCAATATAATTCTTCTTCATAAACAAAAAATAGGATACGCATTAAAGGAGAAGCTGAATGAAGTTGAAGGTGAACTCAAAAAATCACTTTCAGAACTGGATACCGAATATATCATTTTTAAGGGTGCATTAAGACAGGGTGAGAACAATGCTTTTAATTTTTTCTATGAGCATGCGATCATCCCACAAGTTGAACAGGCAAAAGTATACGTAAGTGCCATAAATAAACTTGTTGGAGAAGATATCCCCATCAGTATCAATTATGCAAAAGAGTACCTGGAAAATCAGGTGGAGGCCCTGGAATTCGAAGTAAAACAGAACACAGCCATGCTTTTTGCAGAAGTACAGCAATATAGCCGCGATCGGATTAAAGGGCTGGTTCAAAAATTAGGTGATAAAATGCCTGGCTTAAATGTTGAATTCCCTGCACATTACCTTACCTATTTAAAGCATCCCGGTATGGCTAAGGATGATTTTTTAAAACAACTCCCGGGACTGACAATAACTGATGAGATTAAGCGTGCCTCAAGGGATTTGATTTTCATAAGTGAAGGTGTTAAAGACACCATAAAAACAATTGATGATATCCGCAATGTAGACCCGAAAAAATACTTCAAAGATTTAGGGGCAAAACTATTTGGAAGTATCAGACTGGAAGATATACTAGATGTAGGCTTTGATCTTCCCAGAACAACAGAGTTGCCTGACAGGATTATTTACCAATTTACAACCGATAAATTTCAAAACCATCGTGCAGCCTTTGTCAGCTTTAAACCAAATGCAAAATATCCAGCAGGCAACAATGACATTAAAAAAACCGAACTCAATTTATTCATTTCGAAAAGCTTAAAAAATATAAGTGAATGTTTTTCTTATGTCGAGATGAATAATTTCAGCGTTGGTGTAGTCATTGGCGACATTGAGGTAATCACTGTAATTTTTAAACAATTTAAAATTACTTCGAGCCCCGGTTTACCGAAGAAAACCGATATGGGCGTTGATGAAGTGAAGCTTGGTGGACCGCTACAATTTATTGCAGACATAGCCGCAAAGTTTATGGCACCGGGAAATGGAATGCGTATAAAAGCCGGCCCTAAAAATTTAGAGGCGTTTTACGGCATTACCCTACCGAACATTAGCGCACCTGCCTTTAACTTCAAGAACCTGCAATTCTCTGTAGGTATGAATGTTCCTTATGATCCGGGATCTCTTCAGCCTATATCGTTTAATTTCGGTCTTAATAGCGTTGAGAACAAGTTTCTTGTGTCTGCCGGCATTTATGGAGGACGCGGTCATTTCCTTTTAAATGCCACCCCCAAAGGAATTGACCGGATAGACATTGCTATAGAGATGGGTGCTTATGCTGGTATCGATTTTGGAATTGGCAAGGGGGAAGTATTTCTTTTCTTTGGTCTTTGGTTCGTTGGTGGTAAGGATAATGATAACAATAACATAATTAAAGCTGTTGCCTATGTGCTTTGCAGCGGAAGTGCAACCGTTTTTGGATTTATTACTATTGGCGTAAGCATACTGTTAGCCATGACGTATTTAAAAAAGGGTTCCCAATCAGTTTTTTATGGTGAAGCTATTGTTACCTACAGTGTAAAGGTTGCCTTTTTTAAGAAAACTTTTAGTCTGCGTTATTATAAAGAATTTGTAGGTTCTATGGAGGGTAACCAGGAACCAAGTACCTCAGTTCAAGAATCTTCAGTGCTTGGTAGTTTAGGCTTCCTATTTAAAAACAAAAGAGAAAAAAGAGTAGGTGAGGAAAATCGTGAATTTGAAGATGTTTTTTCCAGCCAAAAGGAGCTGGATACTTATATAGACTGCTTTATATAATCATTATGGGATTTGAAATTAAAAACATATGCACCATTGTACCTAACCCACACAGGCTAAGTTATGATGGCGAGAGCAATCATCAGGAGTTCTACTATTTTTCACTATTCATCACACCAAGGCTGCAATTTGATGGCAAGCTCAAAGATTTTTACGAAATGTTGAACTGGCCTGATTATAAAGATCTTTTTGAGACTAAAAACAATTGTTTAAAAATTGTTATGGATAAATTGCATCACTTAAATATTGAGAACGACTTCAGATTAACAGCTCACCGTACTGACAACAATTACTCAAAAAAGCAGAAACGGCTCTGGAAATTGCTATTTAACGAAGAAACCCCGGTAAATGCATGGCCAATTTATTTAAAAGCAGACAGCCCGACCATTGAATATAATAAGGAAATTGCAAAACATCAACAAAGAATTGATCAGCTGGAGGACGCAATCAAAAATTTACCAGGTCTCCAGCCGCTTGATAATGCTATTGTAATTGGAGCTGGTTCTCCACAGGTGATAATAAGTAATGATGCGTATGACGCACGCAAAGTTCATTTGCAGAAAATAGCTGAAGAACAAAAAGAAATAGACCAGCTAAAGGCAGATTCCAAGCAGCAATATTTTGAAACTACCAAGTATAAACAAGAATTCCATCAAAAAATATCTGCTCTTTCCAAATATCCTCATCTTCTTAGAATCCTAGGCCTTATTCATGATTTCAAAATTCGAAAAGATCACTTTACTGAACAAACTGGCAGCATAACTGGTTTTGCTATAAAATCTTTTATTTTGAATCTGAATATTGATGTAGCTAAATATGCAGGAAATGACGATGTAAAATCAGAATTTAAAAAATCAGTCCAGTTCATATCTCCATATACAAAATGTAGCATCGACAATGGAAAAATGGCAGCGTCAAATGGGGATTTCAATAAAGATAACAATGAATACAAATACGGGGATATTGTTAAAAATGGTTTCATCAGGCATTTGTCAGGAAAAATAGATAACAATGGATTTAGAGTAGACCAGGACTATCTTGAAAATCAACACAATGATTTTGTTAAAGCAAATGAAACACAAGGCGATACTATCGGTTTTAATGGCAAAACGTTCAAAGATGATGAGATAAGTATTTTAAGACAAAAAACAGAAGACAATCAAAAATTTTCCAAGGGCGTTTCGATTAAGGTAGTAGCTCAGGCACAAGAATTCCTTACCAATCAAGATCAAATGCTGGAATCACTTACGGATGAAACGCTGAGAGATGGAAAGACTCCATTTATGGCTCACCATTTAGATTGTGGTTATAAAGTTGATGTCCGGCCAATTGCTCCTGAATTCACAACAAAACACATCTTTTATTCACTATGCGGCCGTGAGGCCGAATACATTATTGACAGAGAAACCACTCTGGAACTATTAAATCCTGAGCAATTGATAAATGGACCTCGTCTTTTTGATCAACCTTTTAAAGACGAGCCCTGGCTGGAGGAAGTTCGTCAAATTGATAATGATGGTAAGGCAAAGCGTTTTGAAGAAATAGCACGCTGGAACGGCTGGAGCTTAACTTGTCCTCCATTGCATGAAATGACCATACCAAATGCGGAATATGAAGATCTGGAACTCAGAAATATAAAACCAATACCCGCGCCGCGGTTAAGGTTTGGCTGGACCTATGAATTTTGCATACGTACAGTTGATATATGCGGAAATGGTCCTGAACCTAATTCATTATTAATTCCGAATGATTGCATAGCAGCCATAACTTATAAACGATATGACCCCCTTAACCCTCCTTTATTCTTTCCAATTTATTAGATTGTAAAGAACAACACAAAAGATTCAGACTTGAATAAAGACAAGCATATAGACGCCAGGTATATTGGGGAAGACAATCAGACTTTGGTGATCAGAACAAAAATTTCGAAAGATGGGTCAACCAGTCCCCTTGACCAGGAATGTGTCAGGTACATTACCCCACCACAAGTTTCTCCGCACTTTGCAGAGGTAAGCGGTGTATTCGATCCATTTTGGTTTCCCGCAAATAAAGAAGACCGAAACAACTTATACAAGTTTTTAAGTACTAATGCAGAAACATATTACGATGAAAATGATATCAGTAAAAAAATACCCTTTCCTTTTGATCCTGGGATTTCGGGTATTCAAATACTTGAAGGAACAAACCTGAAATACTCTGGTAAATTTAGAAGCCAGGAATCAAACATATTAGAAACTACTAAACCAATCAAAATGGTTCTAGGTGAAAAAAGCAAAAGCAGTACACCTTCTGAAATAAATTTTTCCCTGCAAAAAGGCGAGTATAAAAACTTTCTAATTAAATCTGAATCAGTAAATGGAGTGAGCTCATCACTAAAACCATTCCAACTTGTTCATGCCGTTCAAAGACCATATTGCGTATATTTAGAGAAGTATGATGTTAAGCAGATTTTGCAAACCGGCACCCCCTCCCATCACATTTCATTAAAGGAAATTTTTGCTTTTGAAAAATTCAGACAGGAAAAGACAAACTATCTGGATGAACATCAGTATTCAGTAAAAATATTTAGTAAAAACAAGTCCAGGTATTTATTGCCTTTTGCTACTACAGGTGAAATTATACTAACAGGCTGTTATAATGATTACATTTTAAATCCTGCAAATGAAAAAGGCTGGAGCTATATAAGTAAGAAATCACCCATCGTAGAATATGGCAAACCGCAGAATGGAATAAATGACAGCAGTATAGAAAATATTTCCTGTGCAGACAACTTTTACCTGGAGGCAACCTGGAGTAATCTTGATGAATCTACTAAAAACGACACGTTAGACACCATCCTTTCAGACTCCTTTACCATTGAAGACATCATTATTAATAAAGGATTAAACGGCTTTAAACATACGTTTCCAGATACAAAATTTAGAGAAGTAAGTTATACACTGGAACTGGTTTCAAAATTTCAGCACTTTTTTGATGTAACGAAGCATAATCTTAAAGGTGAGAAACCCTTTAGTCTTTTTTTTAATTTAGGTAAACAAATTATTCAAAACAGTGCTAAGTCAAGTAAACCCAATATTACTACCATTATACCAATTTTTACAATAAACCCACCAAGCAAAAATGAAAACACTTACACTTTCGAACACTATACTTTTAGAATATATCTTGGAGATCACTGGTTTGAAACAGGGTTAAACGAGAAGATTGCTGTAATCCATGAAAAATCTAATAATGACTTGGAATTCGAAAAGAAAAGCGGCCTGCCACAAGTTGAGACGGATACCGTAATGGTTGATGGGGTTAAAAAGCCGGTAACTGATAGCGTTTACCTTAATAAAAAAATTTCAATTTTTGCGGATGATCCCACAGTTGAATACGATTCAACGCTCAGCAAAAATGATGGATCCTATTTGGATACAACTAAACTTTACAAAAGTTATAAAAACGGATCGAAGTTAGAAGAACTTAAAATCAACACTACGTTCTTCACAAATACAGCAAGCAATCCTGGCGACACAACAATAAAAAAAAGACATGCTTTCTCTGTTTTTGAGGTTGAATGGGATCTTAAGAAAAAGGAATTCTTTTGCGATCTTGTCCTTAACAAAAAACGTTTTAATGTGTATCCCTATCTCATAAAATTTGCTGTTTGCAGATTTCAGGAAAATTCGATACACAGTGAAGAATTAGGCTATGATTATCGGTTTTCAGATGTCGCAATGACAGATCTGGTTTCATCACTGCCTAAACGTGTTATAAATTTTGAGGATTCATACATCACGATCCAGAAGGATTTCCGCCAGGGTAATAGATTCGGAGCTGAAGAGAAAGCAAAACCAAACATTTTTTACCTCGTCATAGAAAAGGCATTTATAAATGAAGAAGTAACTGAAACAGACGATATAAATAAACCAGAAATAAACAAGCTGAATTTTGAAGGTGATAGATTATATTACCTTCAGGATAAGAAAGATAAGATTTACCTAACGAACGCATTACGGAGGAATAAAGACTTTAAAAAGATATTCATAGAAGAATATGAGTGCATTGATATTGATGGCGACTTTAATATGGATGAACAGTTCAACCCAAGAAATGATCCTAGCAAAAGGCTAAAGTTTTTTTACAATATCAAAGAGAAATAAATCATCAGTCGACACTAACAGGTTATAGACTCATAACTATACAATACTATCACTAATTATTAAATTTTTCAAAATGAAACCGGGAAATTACGCAGTAAAGTGCTTTTTCACTATAGTTCTAGGCTTATTTGTACACCTAAAAGTCGAGGCTTTGCAAACAGATCATTCAACAAGACATATACCCCCAAAATTAGTGGTTGCAGTCCAAAATATCGCTGTTGATCCCCAGGTGGAAATTATCAAGCAACAGGTTTGGGAAAACTTGCGGGCAGTGCCTTTGACTGACGGAGATTATGAGTCGAAAATAGTTCTTAGAATCGGAAATGGAAATATCGTAGACGCTGATTGCAAATTAATATTCCCGAAATCAAGTTGGACTATTGCCTCACTGGTATTAGATGATTACAAAGAGGTGCTTAAAAAAACTAATATTAACATTTTTGCAGTTATCTATAGGTTAATTACAGACAAAAATGTGCTTTCAAATGAAATATATTTCAATGGCCTATGGCGACCTTTTGGAGGATCGCATATTCACCCTGAAGGTCGTGGAATAGATATCGGATATATCAGAACATCAAAAGGTAGCGGGTGCATCTTCAACGCCCATGATCAACCAAGTGAAAATGCTTTCGCCAATAACATTAGACAGAGCCTTACCAAGAACTTTCCTGTCATCAATCAATACTTTTCACCATGGTTTATGTGTAGTCCTTTGAAGGACTGCAAGGCTAATACCGGACAAACACCAAATGAAAAAACTCACCTTAACCACCTGCATTTAACATTAAACAATTGAGGGTAAGAACAAAATGACTTATGAAAGGATTAAATGATCGCGAAAGGTAAGGCAAACTTAATTAGCTGTGACAAATAAGTCACATCAAGCTTATGAATAATGTTTTTTCGGTGGTTGTTTACGGTATGAATAGAAAGGAACAGGGAGTTCGCCATTTCGAACCAGCTTTTACCTTCTACAATAAGACGGATTACTTCTTTCTCGCGTATAGTAAGCAACACAAATTTATGCGGGTTTTTACGGATCAGTAGTATCTGGATATTCCGGAGAGGTTGACCCACATTCCGGATATTGACCCCTGTTGGGTTTTGGCTCAGCGAAGCTGATCTCCTGATCAATTTTACCTCTTTTTTCTTAGACTTTCTCCCTTTAATTCTATTCGGTAAGACGTGTGTACCATTCGATCTAAGATTGCATCAGCGATCGTTTCCTCGCCAATCACATAATACCAGTTTGCCACCGGTAACTGACTGGCAATAATAGTAGCTCGGGTAGCATGCCTGTCTTCAATAATTTCCATGAAGTCCATCCGTTGTTGCTGTTCCAAATGGGTTGAGCCAAAGTCATCAAGTATAAGCAGAGCTGCTTTTGAAAGCTTGTCAAAAAACTTGTATATGGTGCCATCGATTCGACTCATTTTTGTTTTTAACAATAGCTTCTGTAGATTGTAGTAAGCCAATTTATGTCCCTGAGACCAGGCATGATGACCTAACGCGGAAGCATGAAAATATTTTCCGGTACCGGTAGCACCGCTAATCAACATTGCTTCTCCTTTTGAGATGTATTCTCCAATAGCCAGTTTTGACATCAGTGATTTATACAGGCACCTGGAGGCGTCTATATGCAATTTCAGCACCGAAGCCTAGTAGCGGAATTGGGCATTCTTAAAGACGATCGAAGCGTTTACCGCCCCTTTCATCTTCTTCTGCCTGGAACAAAACTTCAATCCCCTCAATAAAGGAGAGTTCATGGTGCTTTTTGGTTTCCATTAATGCCTGCCAGCTTCGACTCATGCCATTCAGGCGCAGTTGTTTGAATCGTGTTTCAATGTTCATCGTTAGAATTTGATAGTGGTTTGTGTATAGTATTCTTTTCCACGGATGTTGTGGTGTACAGGCAAGGCTTGCTCCTTTAGTGAAAGATCCTGATAATCTATCAGGTTATTGTTAAACGGTGGAATAATGGAGGATATAGATTTGGCGCAAGCCTTACTTGTCGCACAAACCGAATTTTCTCTTTTGCCGTAAAGCTTTAATTAAGGTCAGATCCGCCAGGCCGTCTTTTTTATCGAGGGAATAATGAAATGAGCCATACAGGCCTGTTCACCGATACGAATTGGAAAACACGAAAAGTAAAGATGCCAGGCATCTGCGTTGAGAGCATTTATGAGGATAGGTCAAATTAGGCTGAAACTCTGTCCAAGATTTACATCGACTGTAATCTTGATTTAAACTCATCAATGGCCTTTCAACAGGGAGTGTAACGTGAACTGTGTCATTTAAATTAACCTCTTTATCTTAAGTTTCTTCGGTTACTAATTATGTATTTTCACTTCTTTTGATGGTGTTTAAGCATTGAGTTTTAAAGAACGTGATCGTCTCAGTCTCTAGATATTCTTTCAATATTTTATCCTTTTCTTCTTTCATAGCTTTCCCATATGCAGATTGGAAAGCATGTAAGTCCTTATTACCTCTTAAAAACTCGTCGTATATGAATTTAACACGATCCGAAAAGGGAAGTGTTCGATTTATTTTCATGCCCAAGCTTTTTATTATATTAGCTAATGTTAGTTCAAAGCTGTCAAAAACGCCTTCTTCTTTGCCGTTTGGATAAAATTCAATGTACCACGCCAGCAAAGGAAGTTTTCTTGACCAGTCGTCTTCTGGATCTTTTAAGAAACGAACCACATAAGCGCAAACATCGTCTGTCCTCTCCAGTTCTGCACTCGTCTTTGCTGCTCTCTGAAGCACTGTGCTATACCTCACATCTTCAGGTGGATTCTCTTTGAGAAGATGTAAGTCTATCTCAAGCGATTTTTCAGACATGGTATTCATAAAATACATGGCGCTAATCAGATGCTCACACTCAAACTTAATCTGATCAAAATCCTCCTTGCCAGAATATTCAAGGTAAAATGATTCTACTTCGTCTAGATATTCAAGGGAAAATTGATTAGTCGCTACCTTATAAAAAAGCTTGTTAAATTGGATATTTTTCTTGCCAGTCATATTTATTTAGATATAGAAAGCTATAATAGGAGAATATTAAACACGATTATTCTATTATAGGCTGAACCTCAGGACACCTAGCAAAGTCCCAAAAACCGTTGGACGTACAATAGTGTAAACAATCATCACAAGGAATTTGGCGTCCGCTTTGAATACATGGAACATAAAAACCATTGCAGTGAATGTTGTCTTCTTCACGTTGTCTAGAATTAATCCAAGTTGCGAGTTGATATACATATACAGTTGATACATATGCCGCTGCACCAGCTAAAATCACCTCTCCTACAAATGTAGGTTCAAATGCTGCAGGTAACGCAATAGCTGTAAGTATATTGCCGGGATCGAAAACGGGCATGTTAGTTATCGATAAAGTATTGCCAATATCTCTAAGCGATTGAAGTTCCGGCATTAGCCAAACCTGCATAGATGTTGAATATGTAAATTCTATACGATCGCCATAAGGATCGATGAAAACTGCTGTCTGTCCTTCAATTGGATTGGAAGGGAATCCACTAAAGGAACTGATTGGAACAGGAGGCTCAGCACCCCCACCACCGCCTGGGTTTGTTCCTCCGCCTTCATTACAACAATATGAATAAAGATACTGTGCATTTTCTGCTGTTACCCAGTATACATCGTAGCATTCTGATTCAGATATCCTTCGAGTTCCTTGAGCTTCACAATCCACTGATGTCGTTGATGCCATCATCGGGTTCAGTATGGCCCGTTTAGCTGCTGTTGAAGATTTTCTAACTATGCCTGATGGATCCAAGGTTATCATACCGTCTTTAAAAGTTCTGTTCCTTAAAGGTTGGTAATATATGTTATAGGTAAACACAGATCCAGTAAAATCCATTAGATTTTTATTGTTGTAATTGTCAATCAAATATTTTCGGTTCCTTTTAAGATAGCCGGCATCACCATAAAACTCCACTATTTTTCCGTCTACGATTTCATCTTTACCACCAACAAAAACAAAAACTCTGAAAAATCCGATTTCTGGATCAGCAAATTTAAATTCATCTGCTTGTACAGTTGTAACTGTTGCCCCATTGGGTAAAGTTTCATAGGTAGCTCGGGAATAATCTGGAATCAACAAAGCTTTTCTTGAACTTTCTTGATTTGTAGTTTTCGATAGATAGGTTCTTTGATTAATGATCTTATTCTCATGCCACAATTTTATTTTTGTGAGCAAGGTATTTGGAACTTGTACTGTCTGAGTTGAGCGGGTGTCATTTAAATGAATGTCTTTTTTTGCAATT
>Ga0265798_10003861_pt1 | contig 21052 bp, 23 predicted proteins | sample P3T30metagenome_FD_192430 | JGI IMG/M metagenome (GOLD analysis project Ga0265798, IMG submission 192430) | Plant litter microbial communities from East Loma Ridge, Irvine, California - P3 T30 | ecosystem: Environmental > Terrestrial > Plant litter > Unclassified | place: USA: California... | reverse complement strand
CACGCCGCAGTCGCGCGCAACGGCCGGTTGCGGCGCTGCGAGGTGACCATCTCAAGCGGCGACGCCGGGATCGACCGGCAGGCCTGCATCAGCACGCGCGATTGCATGACGAGCGGACAGCGCGCCGGCGAAGCGCTGGCCGATTGCGTTGATGCGCAACTGATCGCCTTCGTGCGCACCGGGGCGGCGGGATGACCACCTGCCCCTCCCTGTTCAACATTCCACCCGTCGAGATCGACGCTCACGATCCTGCTATCCGGACATCCCATGCTCAAAATTGAAAACCTCCACGCCGAGATCGACGGCAAAGAAATCCTCAAGGGCCTCAGCCTCACCGTCGGTGCGGGCGAGGTGCACGCGATCATGGGGCCGAACGGCGCGGGCAAATCGACGCTCGGCTATGTGCTGGGCGGGCGGCCCGGTTACGAGGTGACGGCGGGGTCCGCGACGTTCAACGGCGTCGACCTGCTCGAGCTGGCGCCGCATGAGCGCGCCGCTGCCGGCCTGTTCCTCGGCTTCCAGTATCCGGTCGAGATCCCCGGCGTGTCCAACGTGCAGTTCCTGCGCGAGGCGCTCAATTCGCAGCGCCGGGGGCGCGGCGAGCCGCCGCTGTCGGGCGCGGAGTTCCTCAAGGTCGCGCGGGCGCAGGCGGCGGGCCTCGGCATGGATGCCGAGATGCTCAAGCGCCCGGTCAACGTCGGCTTTTCGGGCGGCGAGAAGAAGCGCAACGAAATGGTGCAGATGGGCATCCTCAACCCAACGTTCGCGATCCTCGACGAGACCGACAGCGGCCTCGACATTGACGCGCTGCGCGCGGTGGGAGACGGCATCAACCGTATCATGCGCGCGCCCGACAAGGCGGTGCTGCTCATCACGCACTACCAGCGGCTGCTCGATTACGTGAAGCCGGACGTGGTGCACGTCCTTGCCGGTGGCCGCATCGTCAAGACCGGCGGGCCGGAACTCGCGCTCGAACTCGAAGCAGCGGGCTATGCCGAGGTTGCGGCCTAGTGGACGCGCGCGCCCTCCCCACCCGCCGCGACGAAGCGTGTCGGTATAGCGATCTGGCGGCGGTCGCCACGGTCTGGCCGCTGCCCGCGCCCGAAGTGATCGAAGTGCCCGCCGGTGAGAGCATCACCCGCGTCATCGTGCAGGATGCCGCCACCGACGTGGCTGCGATCCGCGACTACCGCGTGATCCTGCGCGCGGGCGCCACCGCGACGTTCCATGTTCTCAACATCGGCGGCAAGCTCGGTCGCGTGGCGATCGACGTGACGTGCCACGCGGGATCGCATTTCGAACTCGGCGCGGCGATGCTCGGCACCGGCGACCAGACGCTGGAGATCGTCACCACGCTCAACCATATCGAGCCGAACGCGACCTCGAACCAGACCGTCCGTTCGGTGCTGGGCGGACAGGCGACCGGCAGCTATCTCGGCAAGGTCGCGGTGGCGCGCCACGCGCAGAAGACCGATGCGTCGCAGAGCGTGAAGGCGATGCTGCTGACCCGCACCGCCACCGCCAACGCCAAGCCCGAGCTGGAGATCTTTGCCGATGACGTGAAGTGCGCGCATGGCGCGACCGTCGGCGAACTCGACAAGACCGCGCTGTTCTACCTCGAAAGCCGTGGTCTCTCCCCCGCCGATGCCGCCGCGCTGTTGCTGCGCGCGTTCATCGGCTCGGTGTTCGACGGCATCGTCGATGATGCCGAGCGTGAAAGCGTCGAGGCAGCCGCGCAGACTGCGCTGGAGCGGATGCTGTGAGCGTCCTCACTGATACCCGCCCGCTCGACGTGGTCGCCGATTTCCCGGCAATCCCCGCGGGCTGGGCCTATCTCGACACCGCCGCGACTTCGCAGAAGCCGCAACCTGTGATCGACGCGATCACCCGAGGCTACGACACCAGCTACGCCACCGTGCATCGCGGCGTGTACCAGCGCAGCGCCGACATGACGCTCGCCTACGAAGCGGCCCGGCGGCGCGTGGCCGGGTTCATCGGCGCGCCGGAAAGCGAGATCGTCTTCGTGCGCGGCGCGACCGAGGCGATCAATCTCGTCGCGACCTGCTGGGCGCGCGAGCAGCTCAAGCCGGGCGACCGCATCCTGCTGTCGATGCTGGAGCATCACAGCAATATCGTGCCGTGGCAGATGGCGGCGGAAGCGGTCGGCGCGGCGATCGACGTGATCCCGCTCACCCACGATCACCGCATCGATCTCGACGCGATGGCGGCGATGATCCGGCCCGAACACAAGCTGGTCGCGCTGGCGCATGTCTCCAACGTGCTCGGCTCGGTGCTCGACGCCAGGCGCGCAACCGAGATCGCACACGCTGTCGGCGCGAAGATCCTGATCGACGGCTGTCAGGCGGTGCCGCGCATGGCCGTCGACGTGCGCGAGATCGGTTGCGACTTCTACGTGTTCTCCGGCCACAAGCTATACGGCCCGACCGGGATCGGCGTGCTGTGGGGCCGCGCGGACCTGCTCGACGCGATGCCGCCCTATCAGGGCGGCGGCTCGATGATCGACCGCGTGTCGTTCGAACGCACCACCTATGCACCGGCCCCGACCCGGTTCGAGGCGGGCACGCCGCACATCGTCGGCGCGCTCGGCCTGCATGCCGCGATCGATTACGTCGCGGGCATCGGGCTGGACGCGATCCACGCGCACGAAACCGCCCTGGTCCGCCAGACGCGTGACGCTTTGCGCGGCATCAATTCGGTGACGTTGTTCGGCCCGGAAGATGCGGCGGGAATCGTCTCGTTCAGCATCGAGGGGGTGCATCCGCACGACATCGGCACCATCTTGGATGAGAGCCGGGTGGCGATCCGCGCCGGGCATCACTGCGCGCAGCCGCTGATGGAGACGCTGGGCGTCGCCGCCACCGCGCGGGCAAGCTTCGGCGTGTATAATGGCGCGGCCGATATCGACGCGCTGGTAAAGGGTATCGAACGTGTTGCGCGGATTTTTGGGTAAGGTTTTCGGCATGAACGAGCAGAGCAACTTCGCGGTGGAACAGGTCGATGCGGTCGAGACGCCGCCGCGCGCGCGGGTCGCGCTGGACGAGCCTGCGGCGGAAACCCCGGCGGTGACGCCGCCGCGCGAGCGCGACTATCTCGACGGGTTCCTGTCGCAGAAGCCGCAGAGCGATGCGCCGGGCGAGCCGGGCGGCGCGCTGTACGAAGGCGTGATCGAGGCGCTCAAGGAAATCTACGATCCCGAAATCCCGGTCAACATCTACGATCTCGGCCTGATCTACGGCGTCGAGGTGACCGAGGCGGGCCATGCCGTCGTGACGATGACGCTGACCACGCCGAACTGCCCGGTCGCCGAATCGATGCCGGGCGAGGTCGAGATGCGCGTGGGCGCGGTGCCGGGCGTCGGCTCGGCCGAGGTCAATCTGGTGTGGGACCCGGCATGGGACCCGCAGAAGATGAGCGACGACGCCAAGCTCGAACTGGGGATGCTGTAATGGCCACGATCGCACGCCCGCGCCCCGCCGCGCTGAACCTCACGCCCTCCGCCGAAGGTCGCATTGCCGACCTGATGGCGAAGGCACCCGAAGGCGCGATCGGCGTGAAGCTGTCGACGCCGAAGCGCGGCTGTTCGGGCCTCGCCTATTCGGTCGATTACGTGACGGACGCCAAGCCGTTCGATGAGCGGATCGACACACCCGGCGGCACGCTGTTCGTCGATGGCGGGTCGATCCTGTACCTGATTGGCAGCCGGATGGACTGGGTGGAGGACGATTTCGCTGCCGGCTTCGTGTTCCAGAACCCCAACGCCAAGGGCGCGTGCGGGTGCGGCGAGAGCTTCACGGTCTGATATTCCGGATTTCCCCGGCACGCGCCGGGGAAATCCGATGCTGAAGCGGCGCGCTACTTCGCTGCCGCCTTCGGCACCACGTCCATCGTCCAGTCCTTGCCCGGCACCAGATATTTCTGCGCGGTCGCCTGCAGATCCGCCGCCGTCATCCGCATCACATCGCCGTACAGGTGGGTCAGCGCATCGATGCGGCGCGGGTCGTAGGATGCGCCGGTTAGCTGCAACATCCAGAACTGGTTGCCGGTCGACTGGCGCTTGATCGCCTCCATCATCGGCCCGATCGTCCGCTTCAACTCGTCATCGCTGACCGGCTTGGCGACGAGATCGGCGGCGATCTCGCGCGACAGCTTGAAAAACAGCGGCACATTCTCCGGCGCGACCTGCCCGATCGCGACGAGGCGGCCGCCGCCGGGCAGGCCGATCGGCCAGGTGCTCGACACGTTGGGGCTGTAGCTCGCGCCCGCCTGCGAACGAAGCTGGTCGAACAGCCGGTCGCTGAAGATCGCGGCCAGCACGTCGAGCCGGCGCGAATCGGTCATGCCCTCGATGCCGCTGCCGGTCGGCCAAGCGATCACCGCCGCCGCTTGGTTGGCGGGGCCGTCATGGGTCAGCACCACCGGCGTCGTGTCGTGCGCAGGGAAACGCACTGGCGGCGGGGTCGCGGTGCCGGCAGGACGCGGCGGCAACGCGCCGATCGTCTTGCCGACGGTGGCGATGGCAACATCGGCGGGAATGTCGCCGAACACCTGCACCTCGACGGGTCCGGACTTCATCAGCGGCTCCCACAGCGCGCGGAAGCTCTGCGGGGTCAGCGCCATGATCTGCTCGCGGCTGGGCGAGCCCCAGCGCTTGTCGCCGTCGCGCAGCAACCGTTCGAGATCGCGCGTCAACACGCCACCCGGCGAGGCGCTCAGGCCCGCATAGCCCGACAGCGCCACGCTTTTCGCGCGCAGCACCGGATTCGGGTCCCAGCCGGGCGCGGCCAGTTCGGCGGCGAGGAGGTTCATCTGGTCGGCAAAGTCGCTCGGCGAGGTCTGCCCCGACAGCGAGAACGCGTCGTCCTCGATATCGAAGTCCAGCCCGATCCGCCGCCCGGCGGTCATCTGGTCGAGATCGCCCTGCCGGAGCTTGCCGATGCCACCCTCGACCAGCGCAAGGTCCGCCGCCCAGGCCGACGTCGCCTTGTCGGCCGGCAGCGCATTGTAGCCACCGCCGAACCGCACCCGCACATAGATGCGATTATCCTCGGCTTTGGTCGAATAGACCATCAGCTTCGAGCCGTTGGAATAGCTCACGCTGGTCAGGTCCATATCCGGCCCGAACCGCGTCACCTTTTCGCGCGAAACGACGGTGGAGGGCTTGCCGCCCGGCGCGGGCAGCCGGTCGAACGAGACCGCGCCCTGCACGCGCCCCTTGGCGGCCGCAGGCGAAACCTTGGCCTTCAGTGCGGTGGCGAGCTTGGCGGTGGCGCTGTCGTCGGGGGATTGCAGGCTGAGCAGCGCACGCGTCGCGGTGCCCTGAAACACCTTCTTGGTGGACGCGAGTTCGGCCGCGGGGTTGAACATCTTCTTGGCGACCGCGTCGTGGTACACCTTGAGGATCGTGTCGGGCGCTGTGGTGGTTTCGCGGATGTCGAGCGCCTGCACCATGTCGTCCGCTTCCTTCGATCCGGCCTCCGCACGCGCGGTATCGACGCTGGTGCGGAAGCTGACTTCCAGATCGGCGAGTTCCCGGTCGATCTCGCCTTGGGTCGGCGCCCGCTCCTGCGCGGCGGCGATCACCGAGCGCACGTCGCGCAAGGCGGCTTCCCAATCGGTGCCGACCGGCAGGATCGACACGATCGTCACGTTGGCGGAACGCGACGGATCGTCGAGGCCAGCCTGCGCGGCGATATAGCTGCCGCCGGCGCGCGCGCGTGCCTCCAGCCGGCGGTTGATGACGGCGAGCGCGACCTGATCGACCATGCGCTCCTGGTTGAACAGAACGGTGTCATCGTGGAACTGCCACGGCCGCACCACGGCGAGCGTGATGCGCGGCGGCAGGCTGGGTTCGACGATGGTGGCGGTGGTCGGCTGCTTGGGGTCGGGCTTGCCGAAGTCGGGGTCGGCGGGGGCCGGGCCGATGCCCTGCCAGCCGCCGAAATATTTGGCGACCAGTTGCTCGATCGTGGCGGGATCGGCATCGCCGGCAACCGAGATCATCACGCGGCTGGGGCGGTACCAGCGATCATGGAATGCCTTCACGCTCTGCGCGGTTGCGGCCTCCAGCGTCTTGATGTTGCCGATCGGCGAGCGGTCCGCCAGCGGCTGTCCGGCGAATAGCGTGTGGTTGAGCGCGTCGAGATAGCGCACCTGCGCGCCGGGTTGCTCGCGCTGTTCGGCCAGCACGGCCGGGCGCTCGGCGTTGAGCGCCTCCGGCGTGATGTTGGGCGCCGACACCATGCCCGACATGATCTTCAGGCTTTCGTCGATGCCGGCCGGCGTGGCGGAGGGGAGATCGAGCTTGAACACCGTCTGCGTGGTGGTGGTCTGCGCGTTGGTGTCCGAGCCGAAGGTCGTGCCCATCCGCTGCCAGATGCGCTTCGCCTCGCCGTCCGGCACGTATTTGGAGCCGCGGAAGGAGAGATGCTCGATCAGATGCGCATACCCGCGCTCGGCATCGGTTTCGTACAGCGAACCGGCGTCGATCCGCACCCGCACCGAGATCTGGCCGGGCGGCACGCCGTTGCGGCGGATCGCGTAGCGCAGGCCGTTCTTGAGCGTACCGAAATGCCATGCCGGGTCGGGCGCGATATCGCTGCCCTTGTAGAGCCACGCGTCGCGGCTGGCGATCGCGCTGGCAGGATCGACCGCGGGGGCGATATTCGCCGCAGTGGGCATCTGGCCGGCGATGACCGGGGAAAGGCCGAGGAGGATGCCAGCAATGACAGGGCTGGCGATCAGCGGAAGGCGCGAGGCGCGCGTAAGCAACTTCATGGACGTGATCCTTAGCGCCGTTCGCACGCCACCGCCAGCGGCCCCGTTTGCACCATAATCGCCCGCGCAAATCACCCGCTACGCCATGTTTTCGACCCACAACGGCAATATCCCGCAACGCTATGGGCGGCAAAGCAGCCGCGCCCGCGCAGGCGGGATTCGTGAGAGAGGTTTCAGGGGCGTGGTGCGCGTACATTCAGATCCCGGCCAAGCGATGCGGCAGCGGTCGGCCGATCATGCCGATGCCGTGCGCGAACCCCGCGAGCGGGTGCTGACACTCGTACCACCGGCGAGCGACACCCCGCTTGCCGCCGAACGCGACCGGCCGTTCGCCGTCCGGCTCGGCCGGCGGCTGCGCGGCGCGTTCGACCGGGTGATCGCCGCATCCTCGCTGGTGTCGAACGATGCCTTGCTCGACGTGCGCGACTTCGCCTGGACCGCACACCTCCGCGACCAGTGGCAGGCGATCCGTGACGAGGCGCTCGGCGTTGCGCTGCAAGGGCAGGCAGCGCCCAGCCTCGCGACGATTTCGCCCGATCACCGCGCGATCGCGCGGGGCAATACGTGGCGGACGTTTTTCCTGTGGGGCTATGGCTATGCGATCGAGGACAACATCGCGCGCTGCCCGGCCACGGCGGCGGCGGTGCGGCAGATCCCGGGTCTCGCCACCGCGTTCTTTTCGATCCTGGCGCCCGGCACGCACATTCCCGACCATCGTGGCGTCACCAAGGGGCTCATCACCTGCCACCTCGGGCTGATCGTGCCGCGCGACGGCGACGTGCGGATGCGGGTGGGCGACCGCGTGGTGCGCTGGGCCGAGGGCGAGACCTTGGTGTTCGACGATACCTATGCCCATGAAGTCTGGAACGACACCAGCGGCACGCGTGTCGTGCTGCTAATCCAGTTTCGCCGCCCGCTGCGCAATCCGGGCAAGGTGATCGCCGATTTCTGCCTGGCCGCGATCCGCCGTTCGGCGTTTGTTCAGGACGTGCGAGACAATATACAGACGTGGAACGCGTCGGTCAAGCAAACGGACGGTTGAAGCAACTTTGGGACGCAGCTGCGAAAGACAAGCTTTCCCGAATGCGCCTTGATCCCGCCATAACGCAGCGCCACATACCCCGCATGTTGATCGAAACCGAAACGACGCCCAATCCGGCCACGCTGAAGTTCCTGCCCGGCCGGATCGTCATGGATGCCGGCACGCGCGATTTCGCGACACCCGAGGAAGCGGAAGCTTCGCCGCTTGCGGAGGCGCTGTTCGATCTCGGCGATGTGACCGGCGTGTTCTTCGGCCGGGACTTCATCTCGGTAACCGCCGGCCCCGGCAGCGACTGGGCGATGCTGAAGCCGGACGTGCTGGCGCTGCTGCTCGACCATTTCAGCGCCGGCATGCCGCTGTTTCGCGCCGCCAGCGCGGCCGGCATCGCGGTCCCGTCGGACGACTTCGCCGAGAACCCGGAAGACGCCGACATCGTCGCGCAGATCAAGGACCTGATCGAGACGCGCGTCCGCCCCGCCGTCGCCAACGACGGCGGCGACATCATCTATCGCGGGTTCGACAAGGGCAAGGTGTTCCTCCAGATGCAGGGCGCCTGCTCGGGCTGCCCGTCGTCTTCGGCGACGTTGAAGAACGGTATCGAGCAGTTGCTGCGCTATTACGTTCCCGAAGTTACCGAGGTGCGCGCGGTCTGATCCGTGCGCGCCTGATCTTCGGTCTCGTTGCAAAGGAAAACTCATGGCCGCCAAGCTGTCCGACGACGCTCTGGACACGATCTTCCGGTCCGGCCGCAGCTACAACGGCTATACCGACACGCCGGTGACCGAGGCCGATCTTCACGCGATCTGGGATCTGATGAAGTTCGGGCCGACCTCGGTCAATTCGCTGCCGGCGCGGATGATCTGGTGCCTGAGCGACGCGTCGAAGGAGAAGCTCGCGGCGCTGTCGAGCGGCACCAACGCCGACAAGATCCGCAAGGCGCCGGCGGCGGTCATCATCGGCATGGATGCCGAATGGCACGAACACCTGCCGACGCTGTTCCCGCATGTCGATGCGCGTGCATGGTTCCTGGGCGAGGACAAGGCGACCGCACGCAGGGATGCGGCGCTGCGCAATTCCTCGTTGCAGGGTGCCTATTTCATCATCGCCGCGCGGGCGCTCGGTTTCGATACCGGGCCGATGTCCGGCTTCGACAATGCCGCGGTCGACAAGGCGTTCTTCGCCGATACGCCAAACGTGACCTCGAACTTCATTGCCACGCTCGGCGTGGGCGATCCGGCGACGGTGCATGGCCGGTCGCCGCGCCCGCCGTTCGATACCTTCAACCGGATCGTCTGAAGCCGGTTTGCGTACACTCGTCATCGAAACCGCGACCGCGGCCTGCTCGACGGCCCTGATCGAGGACGGCGTGGTGATCGCCGCCGCGCACGAAGTGGTCGGGCGCGGCCATGCCGAACGTCTGTTGCCGATGATCGCGGGGCTGCCGGACGGCGGGCGCGCGCGGCATATCCTGGTCGATTGCGGGCCGGGCAGTTTCACCGGCGTGCGCGTCGGGCTGGCGGCGGCGCGCGCGCTCGCGTTCGGGTGGAACGCAAGTATCGCCGGCTATTCATCTTTACCGTTGCTTGCCGCGGCGGCGTTCCGGGCCAATCCGGGTATGACAACACTTGCGAGCGTTATTGAGGGTGGGCATGGCGAGGTCTTCATGCAGACTTTCGACGCGCCACTGTGCGCGACCGGCACCCTCGCCTCGCTGCTCCCCGACATCGCTTTCGCGCGGATCGACGCGCGCTTTGCGGTGGGCAGCGGCGTGCGGCTGATCGCCGGGCTCGACCCGGCCCGTGCGGATGCCGCAGCACTGCCACGTGCCGCCGACGCGCTGCTGCTGCCGATCGAGTTCACCACGCTTCCGTCGGTGCCGCTGTACGGTCGCCCGCCCGATGCAAAGCCGAGCGCGGCATGAGCACGACGCTGAACCGCATCGACCTGCGCAGCGGCGGCGCGGCCGATCTCGGCACCGTCGATGCGATCATGCAGGCCGCGTTCGACCCGCGCTTCGGCGAGGCGTGGACGCGCGGCCAGTGCGTCGGCATCCTCGCGATGCCCGGCGTGTGGCTGACGATCGCGTCGATCGACGACGAAGCGGCCGGCTTCGCAATCGCGCGGATCGTTGCCGACGAGGTCGAGTTATTGTTGCTCGCCACCGCGCCGACATTGCGCCGTCGCGGGGTCGGTTCGGCGATCTTGCGGTCGGTGATGGCGGACAGTGTCATGCGCGGCGCGATCAGCCTGCATCTCGAAGTCCGCGACGGTAATGGCGCGATCGCTTTGTACAGCGAATCCGGCTTCAACAAGGTCGGTGAACGCAAGCGATACTATCGCGGTTCGGACGGCCAAGCCTTTGATGCTTTTACCTTCCGCCGCGAATTGGCCTGAAATGAGAAGTTAATGAACAAATTGTTGCTTGCGCTCGTTTGGGCACAGGTCAATAGATTTGCGATGGCTACGGCAACAGTAGCTTTAGATAAGGGTCGAAAGGTCGATAATGGACGCACAATTGGAACTTCAAGAAACGCTCATCACGCTCACCGCGGACATTGTCGCGGCACACGTCAGCAACAATAGCGTAGCCGTATCGGATCTGCCGGTCCTGATCGCAAACGTCCATGGTGCGCTGACGGGCCTTGGCAGCACTGCGCCGGCGCCGGAAGTGAAGCAGGAGCCCGCCGTGTCGGTGCGCTCTTCGATCAAGCCGGACTATATCGTCTGTCTCGAAGATGGTAAGAAGCTGAAGATGCTGAAGCGTCACCTGATGACGCATTACCAGATGACGCCGGAACAATATCGCACCAAGTGGAACCTGCCGGCCGACTATCCGATGGTCGCACCGAGCTATGCCGAGCAGCGCCGCTCGTTGGCGAAGAAGATCGGTCTCGGCACCAAGCGTCGCAAGACCGCGACACGCTGATCGACCCGAAACGGGCGGCGCGGGCAAGGGCCGGCGCCGCTCTTTTCACATGCGCGCGGAAGAACCGCCTTTATCCCGCGCAGCGAAGCGCGTAGAAGCCCGCCATGCCGCGCAAGATCGATATCGAAGCCCTTTGTAACGAGAAGGGACTTCGCATCACCGAACAACGCCGCGTCATCGCGCGCGTTCTTTCCGAAGCCGACGATCATCCCGATGTCGAACGCGTGTATGAACGCGCCTCCGCGATCGATTCCGGCATTTCGATCGCCACCGTATACCGTACGGTGCGGCTGTTCGAGGAGGCGGGCATCCTCGATCGCCACGATTTCGGCGACGGCCGCTCGCGCTACGAGCCCGCGCCCGAGGCGCATCACGACCATCTGATCGACGTCGAGACCGGCAAGGTGCTGGAGTTCGTCGACCCGGAACTCGAACAGTTGCAGAAGACCATTGCCGAGCGGCTGGGCTTCCGGCTGGTCGATCACCGCATGGAACTGTACGGCGTCGCGCTCGACCGCAAGGGCTGAGGCTTTGCGTCGCGAGGACCGCCTCGCCGCCGCCGCCGGGCGCCCGCCTGCACTCTCCACGACCGCCAAGGCGCGGATGTGGCTGCGGATCGCGATGCTGGCGGGGCTGGCGGCGGCTTTGGTGCCGCTGCATTATCTGTGGCGGCTGTTCCGCCTGTCTTCACCCTGGCCGCGCATGTTCCTCGGCGGCGCCGGGCGGATTAGCGGGGCGCGCGTGTCGGTGGCGGGCGTACCGCTCAAGCGGGATGTGTTCTACGTCTCTAACCACGTCAGTTGGATCGACATTCCCGCGATCGCGGGCGCAAGCGGCACCGCCTTTGTCGCCAAGGCCGAGATCCGCGATGCGCCGGTGGTCGGCTGGCTGTCCTCGCTCAACCGCACCGTGTTTGTCGAACGCGAAAATCGCCTCGGTGTGGCCGGGCAGATCAACGCCCTGCGCGATACGCTGGCGGAAAACTGGTCGGTCACGGTGTTTCCGGAAGGGACGACCGAGGATGGCCGCTCGCTGCTGCCGTTCAAGACCTCGATGCTCAAGGTGCTGGAGCCGCCGCCGCCCGGCGTGATGGTGCAGCCGGTGCTGATCGATTACGGCGCGGTCGGCAAGGAGATCGGCTGGCTGGGCCACGAGAGCGGCAAAGCCAATGCCGCGCGCGTGCTGGCGCGGGCCGGCAGTTTTCCGGTGACGGTGCATTTCCTCGAACCGTTCCACCCGCGCGACTTCCCCGGTCGCAAGGCGATCGCGGCGGAAAGCCGGCGGCGGATCGAAGAAGCGTTGGCCGGCGTGATCGGTGGCCCGGTGCCGGCGTTCATCGGCCACGATGCCTGGGCGCAACTCGCCGACCAAGCCCCTGTCCTGCCATGATTTGTACGTATGGCCGCCGCGGAGTATGAAGCGGCCATCATGAAATCCCCACCCAAGACCTTTCACGTCAAGTCGTTCGGTTGCCAGATGAACGTCTATGACGGCGACCGCATGGCCGAGACGCTCGCCGAACAGGGCATGACCGCGACCGACGACGCCAGCGCGGCCGATCTCGTCGTGCTCAACACCTGCCACATCCGCGAGCGCGCGACGGAAAAGGTCTATTCCGACATCGGCCGCATCCGCAAACACGCGCTGCGCGATCACGGTGCCGATCCGATGATCGCGGTCGCCGGCTGCGTCGCGCAGGCCGAGGGTGCGGAGATCGTGCGGCGTGCCAAGGTCGACGTGGTGGTCGGCCCCCAGGCCTACCACAACCTGCCCGCACTGGTCGCGCGCGCCGCACGCGGCGAAGCGGCGCTCGACACCGACATGCCGGTCGATCTCAAGTTCGGCCACCTCCCCGCGCGCCGTCGCGTTCCGCCGAGCGCGTTCCTGACGGTGCAGGAAGGGTGCGACAAGTTCTGCACCTATTGCGTGGTGCCCTATACGCGCGGCGCCGAGGTGTCGCGCGGGTGGACGCAGATCGTGGACGAGGCGAAGGCATTGGTCGAGGCGGGCGCCAAGGAGATCACGCTGCTCGGCCAGAACGTTAACGCCTGGGGCGATGACGGCAAGGGTCTGCACGATCTGATCGCAGCCCTTGCCGATCTGCCCGCGCTGCACCGCATTCGCTACACGACGAGCCACCCCAACGACATGACGCAGGGGCTGATCGAGGCGCACCGCGACATTCCCAAGCTGATGCCGTTCCTCCATCTGCCGGTGCAGGCGGGGAGCGATCGCATCCTTAGCCGCATGAACCGCAGCCATACCCGCGCCTCCTACCTGCGCCTGATCGAACGGGTGCGCGCGGTACGACCGGATATCGCGGTGTCGGGCGATTTCATCGTCGGCTTCCCGGGCGAGAGCGAGGCCGATTTCGCCGAGACGCTCAGCCTGCTCGACACGGTGCGCCATGCACAGGCGTTCAGCTTCAAATACTCGCCGCGCCCCGGCACGCCCGCCGCGACGATGGCCGATCAGGTCGCGCCCGAGGTAATGGACGAGCGCCTTCAGCGCCTGCAAGCGGCGCTGGGCCGCGATCAGGCCGCGTTCAACGCCGCCAGCGTCGGCACGCGCTGCACCGTGCTGATGGAGCGCAAGGGCAAGCTGCCCGGCCAGTTGATCGGGAAAAGCCCGTGGTTGCAATCCGTCCACGTCGTCGACGATGAGCATCACGGGGCCGAGATCGGCGACCTGGTCGAGGTGGAAATCGCCGCCGCCTGGCCGAATTCGGTGACCGGTGTGATGGTGAAACAGGATGGGGGAGCGGATGAAACCGTCCAGCGTGCAAAGCTCGATGTCGCCGCCTGACGACAGCCAGGCGCTGTTCCTTGCCGACGATGGGCGCGCCAACTGGCGCCGCACGCCGATCGGGCTGTGGTTCTACGCCGGACTGGGTGTCGCGCGCATCATCCTGTCGGGCATGTCGATCGTGTTGCTGCGCCGCTGATGCTGGCGTTTGCGCTGTGGAGCATCGGCGCGGTCATCGCCGCCGGTTATTGCATCGTACGCGGCATCGGCGACATCCGCCGCAAGAACTATATGGCGGGCGTGATCGGCCTCGGCAGTGCCGCGATCTTCCTGCTGACCCCGATCAAGACGCAGGTGAAGGTCGACACGCCGGTGGTACTGCCAAAATAACGGGTCGCGCCGGATATCATCGCCGGACAGCGTTAACTTCGCTTAACACGAACAGCGACGGATATGGCGCTTTCCCTCTGTCGCAGCGCGTCGCGATCTGCCAAACTCCCGCCCGGATGCAGCGTAACCGCCCTCCCCGCCGCCAGCCCCGGTCCGCACCGCGCGACCGCAGGATGCGCTGGCGCACCGCCCGCATCGTCCTCGTGATCCAAGGAACCGCATGAGCCGAAAGCCAGTCCCCGCCCAAGCCGGTGAACGCAGCCGCGCGGAGGTCGTGTTCGACCGCCCGCAACTGATGGCGCAACTGTTCGGCCAGTTCGACCAGAACCTGCTGCTGCTGGAAAGCCGGCTCGGCGTGTACATCACCGCACGCGGCAACAAGGTCGGGCTGGAGGGCACCGCCGAATCGGTCGCGTCGGCGCGCGACGTGTTGAACGCGCTCTACAACCGCATCGCGCACGGCGAGATGGTCGACCCCGGCCTGATCGAAGCGGTGATCGCGATGTCGGCCGAACCGACGCTGACCGGCATCATCCGTGCGGAGGATCGCGGCGCCCCGCCGCAGATCATGATCCGCACGCGCAAGAAGACGATCGTGCCGCGCACCATCGCGCAGGCGCATTACATGCGCGAACTGCTGGGCAACGATGTCATCTTCGCGCTCGGGCCGGCAGGTACCGGCAAGACCTATATCGCCGTCGCGCAGGCCGTCGCGCAACTCATCACCGGCAGTATCCAGCGGCTGATCCTGTCGCGGCCGGCGGTGGAGGCGGGCGAGAAGCTCGGCTTCCTGCCGGGCGACATGAAGGAGAAGGTCGACCCCTATCTCCGCCCGCTGTATGATGCGCTGAACGACTGCCTGCCCGCCGAACAGGTCGAGCGGCGCATTGCCTCCGGCGAGATCGAGATCGCGCCGATCGCCTTCATGCGCGGCCGCACGCTGGCCGATGCGTTCATCATCCTCGACGAGGCGCAGAACACCACGCCCGCCCAGATGAAGATGTTCCTCACCCGCTTCGGCGAGAACAGCCGCATGGTGGTGTGCGGCGATCCGCGGCAGACCGATCTGCCCGGCGGCATGGCGGCGAGCGGCCTGAACGACGCGGTCAAGCGGCTGGAAGGGGTAGAAGGCATCGCGATCTCGCGCTTCGGTGCGGGCGACGTGGTGCGCCACCCGATCGTCGGTCGAATCGTCGAAGCGTATGAGGGTGTAGACGGCTGATGCTCGAGATCGCGCTTTCCGCCGAAGACGTCTGGCCCGCACAGGATTGGGATGCGCTCGCATTACGCGCCGCCGCCGCTGCGATCGAGCGTACACCCAATGGTGAGATCCTCACCACGCCGGCGCTGTTCGAAGTCTCGGTGCGGCTCACCGACGATGCCGAGGTGCAGCAGCTCAACGCGCAATATCGCCACAAGGACAAGCCGACCAACGTGCTGTCCTTTCCGATGGTGCAGGCCGATCTGCTCGAGACGGTCGGCCAGAACAGCGACGACGGCGAGGTGCTGCTTGGCGATATCGTGCTGGCGCACGGCGTCTGCGCGGCCGAAGCGGCGGAGCGCGGCATCGCGCTGGCCGATCACGTAATCCATTTAGTCGTGCATGGTATGCTGCATCTGCTAGGGTACGACCATATCGAGGAAGACCAGGCCGAGGCGATGGAAGCGATCGAGACCGATACGCTGAAGTCCCTGGGCCTTGCCGACCCCTATTTCATTCGCGAGGACTGAAACGACCGCCATGGCTGACGGCCCCAGTAGCAGCTCAAGTACCAACGGCTCCGGCCATAGTACCACCAGCACCGGCGCGCAGGCCGGCGACGCTGCCCAGCACGACGGTAGCATTTGGAAGAACCTCAAGGCGCTGATCTTCGGCGATGCAGGCGACGAATCACTCCGCGCCCAGCTTGAGGACGCGATCGACGCGCATGAGGACGATCCCGCACCCGATGCGAGCGGCGATCTGTCGCCGCTGGAACGGCAGATGGTGCGCAACCTGCTCCATTTCGGGGAGCGTGACGCCGGCGATATCGGCGTGCCGCGTGCGGATATCGTCGCGGTCGAGGAAGGCACCAGCTTCGCCGATCTGGTAAAATTGTTCGCCGAGGTCGGGCACAGCCGCATCCCGGTCTACAAGGAAGAACTCGATACGATCGTGGGCATGGTCCACATGAAGGACGTGTTCAACATCCTCGCTACCGGCGCACCGCACCCGGACACGATCACGGGCCTGCTGCGCGAGCCGCTGTACGTGCCGATGTCGCGCGGCGCGCTCGACCTGCTCGCCGACATGCGCACCAAGCGCGTCCACCTCGCCATCGTGCTCGACGAATATTTCGGCACCGAGGGACTCGTGACGATCGAGGATCTGATCGAGGAGATCGTCGGCGACATCGAGGACGAGCATGACGAAGCGCCCGAAGCGCTGCTCGTGCCGATCGACGGCGGCGGCTGGGAGGCGGATGCACGCGCCGAACTGGAAGACGTCGGCGAGACGATCGACCCGCGTCTGGCCGAGGTCGATGGCGATATCGACACGATCGGCGGTCTGGCGGCGGTGCTGGCGGGCCACGTGCCCGAGGTCGGGACGTGCCTTGCGCACCCGAGCGGTTGGACGATCGAGGTGATCGAGGCGGACACGCGGCGGGTCGGACGATTGCGGCTGCATCCACCCGAGCCGGTGCACGAAGACGCCTGAGCGGCAGCTTCTTTAACTCACCCGCTCGATCACTGTCGCGAATTCAAACCGTTTCCTCGATCATCGCTGGCACGCCATACCGGTCGCGTAACAACCGCCGGAGAAATGCCGTGAACGCCGAAGCACAATGCCCGATGGGCCACGGAAAGGTCGATGGCGCCGCCGTCCTGTTCGAGATGACCAACCGGCTGTGGTGGCCGAACCAGCTCGACCTTTCCGTGCTGCACCAGAACCCGCCCGCCGGCGATCCGATGGGTGCGGACTTCGACTATCGCGCGGCGTTCCGGACGCTCGATCTCGCCGCCGTGAAGGCCGACATCGTCGCGCTGATGACCGAATCGCAGGATTGGTGGCCGGCCGATTTCGGCCATTACGGCCCGCTGTTCGTCCGCATGGCATGGCATAGCGCGGGCACCTACCGGATCGGTGACGGTCGCGGCGGCGCGGGCCACGGCACGCAGCGCTTCGCGCCGCTCAACAGCTGGCCGGACAATGCCAATCTCGACAAGGCGCGGCTGCTGCTCTGGCCGATCAAGCAGAAATATGGCCGCAAGCTCTCCTGGGCGGATTTGCTGATCCTGACCGGCAATTGCGCGCTCGAATCGATGGGCCTGCCCACCGCCGGGTTCGGCGGCGGTCGCGAGGACGTGTGGGAGCCGGAGGCGGACGTGCGCTGGGGCCCGGAACGCGAGTGGCTCTCCACCAGCGACAAGGAAGGCGGGCGCTATTCGGGCGACCGCGATCTCGCCCACCCGCTCGCCGCCGTCCAGATGGGGCTTATCTACGTCAACCCGGAAGGGCCGGACGGCAACCCCGATCCACTCGCCGCAGCGCGTGACATCCGCGACACGTTCGCGCGCATGGCGATGAACGACGAGGAGACGGTCGCGCTGATCGCGGGCGGTCACACCTTCGGCAAGACGCATGGTGCCGCCAGCCCGGACGATCATATCGGCGCGGAGCCGGAAGGGTCGCCGATCGAGCAGATGGGCCTCGGCTGGAGCAACAGCTACGGCACCGGCAACGCCGGCGATACCATCACCAGCGGCCTGGAAGTGACCTGGACCTCGACGCCGACACAGTGGGGCAACGAGTTCTTCGACAATCTGTTCGGCCACGAGTGGGAGCTGACCAGCAGCCCGGCCGGCGCGCATCAATGGGTCGCGAAGGATGCGGAGGCGACCATCCCGGACGCGCATGACCCCGCGCGCAAGCACCGCCCGACGATGCTCACCACCGACCTCGCGCTGCGTATTGACCCGGCGTACGAGGCGATCGCGCGCCGGTTCCACCAGAACCCGGACCTGTTCGCGCACGCCTTTGCCGAGGCGTGGTACAAGCTGACCCACCGCGACATGGGGCCGCACATCCGCATGCTCGGCGCCGAAGTGCCGGCCGAGCCACGCATCTGGCAAGACCCGGTGCCGGCCGCCGATCATCCGCCGATCGACGCCGCCGATATCGCCGATCTCAAGGCGAAGATCCTCGGCTCCGGCCTGTCGATCGCGCGATTGGTGAAGACGGCATGGGCGTCGGCCGCGACGTTCCGTGGGTCGGACCTGCGCGGCGGTGCCAACGGCGCACGTATCCGGCTTGCCCCGCAGAAGGACTGGGCAGTCAACGAGCCGGCCGAACTGACGGCGGCACTCGCGGTCCTGGAACAGGTCCGTGCCGACTTCGCCAAGCCGGTGAGCCTCGCCGACATGATCGTGCTCGGCGGGTGTGCCGCGGTCGAGGTGGCGGCAAAGGCGGCTGGCCACGAGGTGACGGTGCCGTTCACGCCCGGCCGCACCGACGCGACCGAGGCGCAGACCGATGCCGACAGCTTCGTGCCGCTGGAGCCGACGGTTGACGGGTTCCGCAACTACGACGGCGAAGCGCATCCCCAGTCGAGCGAGGAACTGCTGGTCGATCGCGCGCAACTGCTCACCCTCTCCGCGCCGGAGATGACGGTGCTGGTCGGTGGCTTGCGCGTTCTCGGCGCCAATCACGACGATGCCCGCCACGGCGTGTTCACCGATCGTCCGGGGGTGCTGACCAACGACTTCTTCGTCAATCTGCTCAAAAGCAGCACGACGCTGACGTGGAGCGCGGGCGTTGACGGCACATTCGTCGGCCGCGACCGGGCAACCGGTACCGAGACCTACACCGCCACGCGCGCCGACCTGATCTTCGCGTCGAACTCGCAGCTTCGCGCAGTGTCGGAAGCGTATGCGACGGACGATGCGGGCGGCGCGTTCGTCGCGGCGTTCGTCAAGGCGTGGACGAAGGTGATGAACCTCGATCGCTTCGATCTCGCCTGATCGCGGGATACCGGGCGGGCGGCGACGCGCGGAAGCGGTGATTTGCCTCTTCCGTGCGCCGCTCCCACCGCTTACCTATTGGCCATGCTCAAGCACATCCTGCGTATCGTCCTGATCCTGATCGTCGTCGCGATCCCGGTCGGCTATTGGATCAGCCGGCCCGATGTCGCCAAGCTGCCGCTCGACGCGGTGACCGGCAGGCGGCCCAATATCTCGCAGCCGCGCAACCAGACCTTCCCGACGACGAACATCGCCAAGCCGATCGGCTGGACGGGCGGCGCGATGCCGACCCCGGCGGCAGGGCTGAAGGTTGAGGCGTTCGCACGCGACCTCAGGCACCCGCGCTGGCTGTACCGGTTGCCCAACGGCGACGTGCTGGTGGCGGAAACCGACTCGCCGCCGCGCAAGGGCGGTGGCGTCAAGGGCTGGATCATGGGCCTGCTGATCGGATCGGCGGGCGCGGACAGCGGTTCGGCCAACCGAATCACCCTGTTGCGCGACACCAATGGCGATGGCGTGGCGGACAGCCGCAGCGTTTTGCTTTCCGGGCTGAACTCGCCGCTCGGCATGGCACTGGCAGGCGGCTATCTCTACGTCGCGAATACCGACGCGCTGGTGCGCGTGCCGTTCACCCCCGGCCAGAGCAAGATCACCGCGAAGCCGGAGACGGTCGTCACCTATCCCGGCGGCGGCAACCATTGGGCACGCGGTCTGCTCGCCGCGCCGGACGGTTCGCTGTACGTGTCGGTTGGTTCATCCAGCAACATCGCCGACAACGGCATCGACGCCGAAACCAACCGCGCCAACATCCTCCAGGTCGATCCGGTCCACAAGGCATTCCGCATCTATGCGGCCGGCTTGCGCAACCCGCAGGGCATGGCGTTCGAGCCGCATGGCGGCGGGCTGTGGGTGGTCGTGAACGAACGCGACATGATGGGCTCAGACCTCGCGCCCGATTACATGAGCCAGATCGAACTCGGCGATCACTTCGGCTGGCCGTGGTATTACTGGGGCGGTTATCCTGATCGCCGCGTTCAGCCCGAGAACCCGGCGTTGCAGGAATATTCCAAGCGCCCGGATTATGCGCTTGGGCCGCATGTGGCGGCACTCGGCCTCGCCTTCGCCGGCGACGCCAAGCTCGGTGCGAAGTTCGCCAACGGCGCGTTCGTCGGTGAACATGGTTCGTGGAACCGCGTTCCGCCATCGGGTTACAAGGTCGTCTACGTGCCGTTCGGCGATAACGGCTTCCCGGCCAAGGGCGTACGGCCGGTCGATCTGTTGACCGGCTTCCTCGATGCGAAGGGCCGCGCGCATGGCCGGCCGGTCGGCGTGATCACCGACAAGACAGGCGCGCTGCTGGTGGCTGACGATGTCGGCAACACGGTGTGGCGGGTCAGCGCGGCGACGGCCGGTTGATGGCGCACGGGCGTGCGGTGCTCCGGCGCGGCCGCCCGTTGCGGACGCCGGCGGCTCCATCGACACGAGCGCTGAAGTATACGATCCGTGCCGTTATCGGTCACTCATGCCCGATGCGTATAATTCCTTAGTTTACGAATCGGTTCAGGCTACGCACATTGGGGAATTAAACCGATCCGGATATAAGTCCCGGCGTGTATGCGTAGCTTGGGAGGCACATGGGAACGACCGTTACGACCAATGCGGCCAAGATGGCCGAGAACTGGCGTGTGGCGATGTCGGCACTGTGCAACCAGTTCCTGACGATGCACCGCGCCGTATCGGAAGCCGCAAGTCTTGGCCCGACCGAGACGTTGATATTCCTTACGATTTCCGTTGCGAACGTTCAACGTTTAATGCGTGAACGCGCCATTCCGGCGCAAATGTGCGGCACGAAGCCGCTTCCGCGTGAATGGGTCGTGCCGATCTCGCGCAACGCGATCGCTTCCGCTACCGGGTTGCCGCGCGAAACGGTGCGCCGTCAGGTCGCCAAGATGATCGAGCGCGGCCTTCTGGTGGAAGATGCGCGCGGCGGTGTCACACCACAGCCAGACATCATCACGACCGGCGGTTTTGAGCCGATTCTGGAAGGGCTGATGACCGAATTCGCGCGCACCATGGAGGTGCTGTGCCGGACCGGAGCGATCTCGATCCGGCACGACTGACGGTTACGCCTCCAGGGTGAGCGCCTCGATCGT
>Ga0265798_10003860_pt1 | contig 21052 bp, 20 predicted proteins | sample P3T30metagenome_FD_192430 | JGI IMG/M metagenome (GOLD analysis project Ga0265798, IMG submission 192430) | Plant litter microbial communities from East Loma Ridge, Irvine, California - P3 T30 | ecosystem: Environmental > Terrestrial > Plant litter > Unclassified | place: USA: California... | reverse complement strand
CGTCGTGCCACGACGGGAACAGGTAGGCGAGGATCTCGCGCTTCTCGGGCAGGCGGTGCACCTGCGCGGTGACCTCGGTGATGACGCCGAGGCGCCCCTCCGAGCCGATGATCATCTCGCGGAGCGACGGCCCCGTCGACGCGCTCGGCACGGCGCGGATGGCGAGCACCCCGCCCGGCCGCACGACGCGGAGGCCCTTCGTGATGTCGGCGATGTCGCCGTACTTGTCGCTCTGCATGCCGGAGGAGCGGGTCGCCACCCAGCCCCCCATCGTCGAGTGCGTGAAGCTGTCGGGGAAGTGGCCGAGGGTCCAGCCGCGGGCGTTGAGCTGCTCCTCCAGGTCGGGGCCCTGGCCGCCGGCCTGGATGCGGGCGAGACCGCTCTCTTCGTCGACGTCGAGCACCTTCGAGAGGCGGCCCATGTCGAGCGAGACCACGGTGCGCTCCTCGGTCGGCAGCGGCTCGAGGCTGCCGACGATGTTGCTGCCGCCGCCGAACGGGATGAGCACGAGGTCGCTCGCGACCGCGAGGTCGACGATGCGCTGCACCTCGGCCTCGTCGGCGGGGTAGACGACGAGGTCGGGCACGCGCTCGAGGATGCCGGCACGGATGCGGATCAGGTCGCGGATGCTCTTGCCGTACGTGTGGACGACGCGGTCGTGGTCGCCCTGGTCGAGGTGCTCGCGCCCGACGATCTGCACGAGCGAGTCGACGACCTCCGAGGAGGCGCGGGAGGCCGGCACGGTCAGGTCGCTGAACGAGAGCCCCGCGTCGTGCTCTCCGCTCGACAGCTCGACGCCGACGATCTTCTTCACGAACGGCGCGAACGCGGGCTTGTCGTCGTGGTGGAAGGCGACGCCCTCGACGCCCCAGCCCCACCACTTCATGTGCTTCACGCCGTGGTCGGCGGGCTCGGTCGACCGTGCCTCGGTGCTCGGGGCGGGGGTCTCGATGTCGACGTCGGTCACGGTCGTGCTCCTTCGGACGGGGTGTCTGGGCCCAGGATACGGGCGGTGTTCGCGTCCTTGAGACGCAGGATCTCGGCACGGAGCCGAGCGGAGAACTGGAGCGGCGTCTCGCCGGGCTCCGGGCGCATGGGGTCGCCGAAGGCCACGCCGACGGGCAGGCGACCGGGCCGGGGCCAGGCCGAGCCGCGGGGGTGGGCGATGTGGGCCCCGATCAGCGCGAGCGGGATGATCGGCACGTCGCACGCCGCCGAGAGCGCCGCGGCGCCGGGCTTGAAGGCCGCGACGGACCCGTCCTTCGAACGGGTGCCCTCGGGGAAGACCAGCACCGGGTAGCCGCGCTCGAGCAGCGAGCGGGCGCTGACCGTCGGCTGGCCGGCACGACGTCGGGCGGCCGACTTCGCCACGGCGCGCTTGCGGGCCGACGAGCTCGCGGTCGCGTCGCGGTCGGCGCGGCGTCTCGTCGCCTTCGCGGACGATCCCGACCCGGCGGCCCCCTCCACGACCGGGATCGACCCGGTCGCGGCGGCCACGACCGCGGGGCCCTGCGGCTTCGGCGAGCCCGGCGAGCCCGACGGCGTGGCCGTCGACGATCCTCGCTGCACGGGGAAGGCGTTGAAGAACAGCTCGGTGAGCTTGCGACGCCACGGCACGTCGAAGAAGTAGTCGGCGGCGGCCCCGGTCGCGAGGTACCGGGCGAGGCGTCGGGGCAGCGCCCCGAGGATCAGCGGCGCGTCGAGGTGGCTCGAGTGGTTCGCGACGACGATGAAGCCGCCCTCGACCCCCTTGAGCCGGTCGCGGTCGATGACCGTGACGCTCGTGATCGACCAGATCGTCGGCTTCAGCACGACGCGCTGGGCCACGTAGCGGGCCATCGCGTGGCCGCGCGAGCTGAAGCGGTCCTTCACGTCGGTCGCCGCCCGGGCCACGGCGTCGCGTCGGCGCTCGTGCGCCGGGGCGTCGCGCTGCTCGGCCGGGGAGCGCTGCTCGGCCGGGGAGTGCTGCTCGCCGGCGGGCCGCCCAGCCTGTCGCCGGGCGTCGTCGCCGGTCGAGGGCACCCCGTCGTCGCCCGACGCGTCGGGTCGTCCGCGTTCCGTCACGGTCACTGCCCCGCGGGCTTCCCGCGCTTCGACGAGATGGCGCCCGACACCGCCCGCACGGCGCTCCGCGGAGCGTGGCGCACGAGACCGATCAGCACCTTGTACCGGAGCGTGGGCATGGAGATCACCTTGTTCTCGTCGACGTCGCGCAGGCACGCGCTCACGAGCTGTTCGGCGCTGAGCCACAGGAAGTTGGGTATGGACGACGACCGGATGCCGGCCCGCTGGTGGAACTCGGTGCGGACCCAGCCCGGCTCGAGCACGGTGACGCCGACCCCGGTGCCCCGGAGCTCGACGGAGAGGCTCTCGCTGAACGAGTTGACCCACGCCTTGATGGCGGAGTAGCTGCCCATGGTCATGAACCCCGCGGTGCTGCCGACGTTGACGATGCGTCCGCGACCGCGCGGCCGCATCGAGCGCGCGGCGGCGCCCGAGAGCACGAGCACCGACCGGCACATCACCTCGAAGCCCGCGTCGTGCGCGGCGACGTCGGTCGAGGTCAACGGCGTGTGCATGCCGAAGCCGGCGTTGTTCACGAGCAGGTCGACCGGTCGCGAGTCGTCGGCGAGGCGGGCCGCCACGCGGTCGACGTCGCCGCGGTCGCCGAGGTCGGCCGGCAGCACCTCGACCGAGCGGCCGGAGGCGCGCAGCCGGGCCGCGGTCTCGTCGAGTCGGGTCGCGTCGCGCGCGACCAGGACGAGGTCCCAGCCGCGAGCGGTGAGTTGGCGGGCGAATTCGGCTCCGATGCCGGACGTGCCCCCGGTGACGAGCGCTGTTGCCATGCCGCTTACGATACGGTCTTGAGGGGAATCCGCGTGCATCCAGCCCCGATCACCACTGCTTCGACGCCACCCGGAGGAACACTGTCCATGACGATCCCCGGCGACCCCTACGACACCTCCGCGTTCGACATGCGCCAGTTCACGCTGACGGCCCAGGGCGCCTTCCGCTCCGAGCTCGACCTGGCGCCCTTCGAGACGGCTCCGCTCCGCTCCGACGACCTGCGCCTCCTCCGCCACCTCGGCCTCCTCGAGAGCGCGACGATGGAGAACCTCCGCAACGTGCTCGTCACGGCCACGCACAAGGACGCCCGCGTCACCGCGTTCCTCGTGACCTGGGCGTTCGAGAAGTTCTGGCTCGCCGACGCCCTCGACGCCGTCCTGGAGGCGCACGGCCAGCCGCGCCTGCGCGACGAGGAGGAGGGCCCCCGCCGCCGCTCCCCCTCCGAGGCCGCCGAGCGCCGCGGGCCCATCACGCGGGCCCTCGAGGCGATCAACAAGGGCGTGCCGATCGTCGCGGAGCACATGACCGCCGGCCTCGTCGACGAATGGGTCATGGGCGAGGGCTACTCCGCGCTCGACGTCCGCGCCGGCAGCCCCGCCCTCACCGCCGTGCTCGACCGGGTCCGCGCCGTGAAGGCCCGCCACGAGCAGTTCTTCGAGATCGAGTCGACGTGGCGCCTGCGGGACTCGCCCCGCGCCGTCAAGCAGACCCGCGCCTCCCTGGTGCGGGCCGTCTTCCCGATCGGCGCCGTCGAGCGCGCCGACGCCGACCGCACCGCCTTCGAGACCGCCGTCTGGGGAGGAGCCGAGGGGCACGTCCGTGCCGACTCGGTGGGCGAGCGCGTCGCCGCGCTGCCCGGCCTCGACGACCGCGTCGGCTCCGCCGTGACCCGAAAGCTCACCTCATGACCGCTCCGCTCACCCCCGCCCCCACGCCCGGCTCGACCGCGACCGGCCTCGGCTCGTCGCACGTGCTGCTCACCGGCGGCACCGGCTTCGTCGGGCAGGCCATCCTCGAGCGGCTGCTCTCGACGCACCCCGACACGACCGTCACCCTGCTCATCCGCCCGAAGGCCGGCACCCCCGCCCTCGGCCGGCTCCGCCACCTGCTGAAGAAACCCGTCTTCGCGACCTGGCGCGACCGCGTCGGGCCGGCCGAGGTCGAGCGGGCGCTCACCGAGCGGCTGCGCGTCGTCGAGAGCAGCCTCGGCTCGCTCCCGGCGCTGCCCGCCGACCTCGACGTCGTCATCCACAGCGCGTCGACGGTCTCGTTCGACCCGCCCATCGACCAGGCCTTCGACACGAACGTCGGCGGGGCGGTGGGCCTCTACGAGGCGCTGCGCGCAGCCGGGGGCGACCCGCACGTGGTCCACGTCTCGACCGCCTACGTCGGCGGCATCCGCAAGGGCGTCTTCCCCGAGGCGGCGCTCACGCACGACGTCGACTGGCGCGCCGAGCACGCCGCCGCGCGCGACGCCCGGGCCCGGGTCGAGGCCGCGTCGCGGCAGCCCGAGACGCTCCGCAAGTTCTTGGCCGAGGGGCGTGCCGGGCACGGCAAGACCGGCCCGCAGGCCGTCGCCGCCGCCGCCGAGGAGGCGCGGGTCGCCTGGGTCAAGGACCGTCTCGTCGACTACGGCCGCACCCGCGCGGAGACCCTCGGCTGGACCGACGTCTACACGCTGACGAAGGCGTTCGCCGAGCGCGCCGCGGAGGAGCTCTGGGCCGCGGACGGCCACCGCCTGTCGGTGGTGCGCCCCGCGATCGTCGAGAGCGCCCTGCGCCACCCGTTCCCGGGCTGGATCGACGGCTTCAAGGTCGCCGACCCGCTGATCATGTCGTACGCCCGCGGCCTCCTGCCGGAGTTCCCCGGGGTGCCCGACAGCGTGCTCGACGTCGTTCCGGTCGACTACGTCGTCAACGTGATCCTGGCCGTGGCGGCGAACCCGCCGGGCGGCCCGGCCGAGCGCGACGGCCTCGGCGAGGCGGGCGGGGCGGACGCCGTCGCCGCGCCTCCGGAGCCCCGGTACTTCCACGTGGCGTCGGGCAACAGCAACCCGTTCCCGATCCTGCGGATGTTCGACAACCTCAAGACCTTCTTCACCGCGAACCCGCTGCCGCGCGACGAGCACACGAGCATCCCGGTGCCGACGTGGAAGTTCCCCGGCGTGCGGAAGGTCGAGGGCGCGATCCGCACCGCGCAGCGCGCCAACGACTGGCGCGAGAAGGTGCTCACGCGTCTGCCGTCGAACGCCCGCACCCGCACGGCACTGACCGACGTGCAGACGCGCCGCGGCGACCTCGAGTCGCTGCAGAGCCTCACCGACCTGTACCGCCACTACGTGCAGTCGGAGATCATCTTCGACGACCGACGCACCCGGGCGCTGCACGACGGGCTGCCCGCCGGCTCGCCCGCCGACATCGGCTTCGACGTGACGGACATCGACTGGGAGGACTACTTCCAGACCGTGCACTTCCCGTCGATCACGGCCATGACCCGCGCCTTCTCGGTGCGGCCCGCCGCCGGCGCCGCGGTGGTCGACGACCGGCCGCTGCCGCGGCGCGACGACGTCGTCGCCGTCTTCGACCTCGAGGGCACCGTCGTCGACTCGAACATCGTCGAGCAGTACCTCTGGGTGCGCTCGAACGGCTTCCGCAAAGCGGCCTGGCCGGGCGAGGTCGCCAGCCTGCTGACCGGGCTGCCCGCCTACCTGCGCGCCGAGGGGCGCGACCGGGGCGAGTTCATCCGCGCCTTCCTGCGGCGCTACAGCGGCATGCCCGTCTCGCGGCTCGCCGGGGTCGTGCGCTCGGGCGGCTACGCCGAGACCGTGCGCCGCCACACGCTGCCGCAGGCCGTCGCGCGCATCGCCGAGCACCGGGCCGCGGGCCACCGCACCGTGCTCGTCACGGGCTCGATCGGCACGCTGGCCGCCCCCATCGCCGACCTGTTCGACGAGGTCGTGGCCAGCACCATGCACGAGCGCGACGGCGTGCTCACGGGCTACCTCGCCCAGCCGCCGCTCGTCGACGAGGCCCGTGCCGCCTGGCTGCGGCAGTACGCCCTCGAACGGGGAATCGACCTCTCAGCGTCGTACGGCTACGGTGACAGCCACGCCGACCTCGCGTGGCTCGAGCTCGTCGGGAATCCCTCCGCCGTGAATCCCGACGCCAATCTCGCTCGCGAGGCGCTCCGAAGACGTTGGAGCATCCGCGACTGGGCTCGCGCCCGGTCCACGAGCGCGGCGACGACCGGCGGCACCACACGGAAAGGAGACGGGAAGCAGGTCTGACGACCCGCGCCTCCCCCATCTCACATGGCATTCGACATCGACAAGTTCGCCGCGACCAGCGAGCGCATCACCTGGGACGACCTCGACCTGGACCACTTCAAGGCGAACCCCCTCAGCGCGGACTCCCTCCGCACCCTGCGCTACATGGCCGACGTCGAGTACCACACCGTCTGCTACACCCGCGACCTGCTGACGACGCCCTCGCACAAGGAGGGCGACGTCTCGACCTTCATGACGATGTGGAACCGCGAGGAGTTCTGGCACGGCGAGGCCCTCGCCGCGATCCTCGAGGTGCACGGCATCAAGGTCGACTACGACCAGCTGCGCGCGAACCGTCTCAAGCTCGGCTGGCGCGACAAGCTCGACCCGGTCAAGCAGGGCCTGCTCGGCAAGTTCGTCGGCTCGGACTTCGTCGCCGTGCACATGTCGTGGGGCGCCGCCAACGAGTACTCGGCCGTCAGCGCCTACAAGCGCATGGCCGCGCTCGAGAAGGACCCGGTCCTCGCCGAGCTGCTCATCCGCATCGCCAAGCAGGAGTCGCGCCACGTCGCGTTCTACGTCTCGCAGGCCCGGGAGCGCCTGCTCAAGAGCAAGAAGGCTCAGAAGCTGACCCGCTTCCTGCTGCAGAAGGTCTGGGCTCCCGTCGGCTCGTCGATCATGGACATCGACGACGTGCGCTTCGTCTTCGGCCAGCTCATGAGCGGCGAGGAGGGCCGCAAGGCCGCCGAGAAGCTCGACCACAACATCTCGAACCTGCCGGGCATGACCGGGCTGCGCATCTTCCAGAAGGCCCTCGACGGCCTCGGCGTCGTCAACGGCCCGACCGCCGGCGGACCCGGCGGCGTGGCGGCCGCGTGAAGACGAGCCACCTGCGCCACTTCCTCGTGGCGGCCGAGGTGCTCCACTTCCCGCTGGCCGCCGACAAGCTCGGCATCTCGCGCCAGAAGCTCGAGTCGTCGATCGAGGCGCTCGAGCTCGAGTTCGGGACCAAGCTGTTCGACCGGAACGCGACGCCGTACCGGCTGACGAAGGCCGGCCAGGCGGCGGTCGTCGTCGCCGAGGAGGAGCTCGCGAGCCCGTCGACCCCGCCGCCGCCGCCGGCCCCGCCGGGGGGCGGCAAGGCGAAGGCGTCCAAGGGCAAGGGGCGCACGCCCGCGGTCAAGGGGCAGCCGAAGCCGTTCAAGAAACGCCAGGGGCGCTAGGGCTCCACCGCTGCGGTCACCGGCCGGGCGGCAGTTCCTCACGCCTCCTCATGGGCGGCCCACCACTCGGCGTAGCGGGTGTTCTCGGCCAGGCGACGGGTCTCGTCGGGGGCGTCGTCGTCCCACCACACCGGGCCGCGCTCGCCCAGCGCGGTCTTCGCGGCCTCGACGCGCTGCCGGGCGGCCTCGACCGCGTCGTGGTCGTCGGCGCGCTTCGCCGTGCCCTTGGCTCGTCGGGCGTCCATGAGCTCGTGGACGAGGGCGTCGCGCCGCTCGTCGGACAGGCCCGGGTCGGAACGCCGCCAGAGTCGGCCGCGCACGATGAGGTAGCGACCGTCGGGGGTCACGGGCGGGCCGTCGGGTTCGGCGTGCTGCGTCGTCATGGGGTCGAGTGTGCCCGCCGACGGCGTGGTGCGCCGGGCGTCCACCGCGGGGCGGGGGGAGGACTCAGGAGAGTCTGCGCGCGACGGCGGCCCCGCGCCGCTCGTGCGCCCGCCCCCGACGAGACTTCCTGACCTGCGTACGACGGCGGACGCGACGGCGGGCGCGAGCCCGGGCGGGCGCGAGCCCGGGCGGGCGCGCCCTACGGGCCAGCGGTCGCCGGCGACGTCCGGAGCTCGCGCTGGACCTGCATGGCGAGCTCACGCAGGAGGACGAGGTCGACCCCGTCGCCGCTCCGCGGCTCCGCGTCGACGACGCAGAGCGCCCCGATGCGGACGCCCTCGGCGGTCTCGATCGGGTGTCCGGCGTAGAACCGCACCGACGGGTGCGACACGAACCGGGCGTCGTTCCACGCGTCGGGCACGACGAGCGGACGGCCGCTGCGGATCGTGTGCGCGCAGAACGAGTCGGCGATGGGCAGCTCGAGCTGGGACGAGCCGGAGATCGCCTTGTTCCAGTGCCGGCCGTCGCCGATCACCGAGAAGGCCGCCCCCTGCGTGCCGAGCAGCACCCGCGCCCGCTCGACGAGCTCGTCGAAGCGCTGCTCGTGGGGGCTGTCGAGCAGCCCCAGCTCGCGGATCGCCTGGAGCCTCACGGCCTCGTCCTGCGGTGCGTGGCGCGTCGAGCGCGCGGTGCCGCCGCGCTCGAGCTCGGCGTCGAGGAGAGGGGCGAGGAGAGCGGCCTGTCCGGCCGCCCAGTCGGCGTAGCGGAGCACCTGGCGCCCGCCGTCGCCGCCGCCCGTGCCGCGGCCCGGGGTGCCGAGCACCTCGCGGGCGGTCGCCGTCGGCGGTGCGGGCGGCAGCAGGAAGTGCGTGCGGTCGCGCCCGGCGCAGAGCGCGCGCGCGGCCTCGTTCATCAGCTCGGCGTGCTGGTCGGCGTGGCCGCCCACGGGGACGGTGAACTTCGGGACCGAGCTCGGGGCGTGCACCGCCATGACGACGACGTGGCAGCTCGGGTCGGTCTCCTCGTCGACGGCCCCCAGCAGCGCGCAGAGGTCGGCGCTCCAGCGCTCGACGGATACGAGGCGGAGGGCGTCGCTCAGCCCGACGACCACGACGACGGCGTCGTAGTCGCGGATCGACCGGACGGCGAGCAGGTCGCGGGCCGTGGCGATCGTGACCGAGGGGGCGGCCAGGGCGTCGACGTCGGCGCCACGGCCGGTGAGCGCCGAGAGCTTGCGGGCGAGGTGCCCGGGCAGGGCGAGGTCGTGGCTGCGGACGCCCCACCCGACGGCGGGCCCGTTGCCCAGCACGAGCACCCGGTCGGGGTCGACGCCCGGCGCGTGGGCGTGCGGGGCGTCGTCGGGACGCGGCGATGCCGCGAGGTCGTCGACGAGACGGTATCGGCTCCGGGCGACGAGGCGCGCGGCGTGGCTGACGAGGGACATGGCTGTGCTCCGGTTCCCGCTGCGCGGGCCTGATCTGCTCGGACGACCCGGGGATGGTGAGGCCCCGGTCGGTGGACGACCAGCATCCTCCTCGGTCACGGCGCCGGCAAGCCCCCGGTCGGGGCGCAGACCGCACGGTGCACCCGCGGGCGTGGCCCGTCGCCCTCGTCGATCACGCGTCGTCGCGAGGACGGTCCGCGAGGGCCGCGAGGTCGTCGCCGAGCCCCGCGAGCCGGTCGTCGCGCTCGGCGTCGTATTCGGCGTCGACGACGACCTCGGCCGACCGCACCCGCAGCACGATCGCGCTGCCGACGTCGCCCCAGGCCCGGTCGACGGCGGCGCGCACCACCCCGTCGACGTACTCGTCGTCGTCGCGCAGGGCGTCGAGCGCGTCCGCGACCGCCACGTAGGTGTTCTCGCGGAACCACAGCGTCTCGTCGTCGGCACTGCGGTAGTCGTGCTGGTGCCGGGAGCGCCCCTTCGTCGTCAGGGCCTTGGCCCGGGCGGCCTCGATGCGCTTGTTCTGGTAGCGCTGCTCCTCCGCGAGGCGGTGCAGCGTGCGGCGGACGGACGCGGCCGTCTCGTCGTGGTCGAAGACGTCGTCGTCGCGCAGGGCCCGCACCACGATGCGGTTCGCCACCGAGACGACGGCGGCCGACCGGGCGATCAGCAGCCCCTCGCCCACGGCCCGCTCGAGCGCGGCCGGGTCGACCGGCGCCGGGTCCTCACCGGGAGCACGGCGACGCTGCTTGCCCCAGATCATGGCCTCTCCTCTGCACGGTCGGGACGGCCGACCGGCGACGTCCCCGTCAATCCTGCACCCTCGCGCGCCCCCGCACGCACGAGGGCCGGGCCCCGGCTGTGCCAGGACCCGGCCCGAGCCGGTGCGACGCGACGAGGCGCCGTGACGAGGCGCCGAGACGACGCGCCGGGCGACGCGTCAGGCCGAGGCGCTCGCCAGCGCCGTCGACACGGCCTCGACGAAGTCGTCGAGATCGTCGGGGTCGCGCGAGGTGACGAGGGTGAAGCCCTGCTCGACGTCGGTGACCGCGGCCCGGTCGACCCACGAGGCGCCCGCGTTCCGCAGGTCGGTCTGCAGCGAGGCGAAGGAGGTGAGCTCCTTGCCCTTCACGAGGTCGGCCTCGACGAGCAGCCACGGGCCGTGGCAGATGGCCGCGACCGGGCTGCCCGCCGCCGCGAAGGCCTTGACGAGCGCGACGGCGTCGGCGTCCTGCCGGATCGTGTCGGCGTTGATGGTGCCGCCGGGCACGAGCAGCAGGTCGAAGTCGGCCGCGTCGACCTCGGAGAGCGTCGTGTCGGGCCGGACGTCCTGGCCCGGGTCCTTGTCGCCGACGAGCGTCGCGACGGGTTCGGTCGACTGCGCGGCGACGACGACGGTCGCCCCGGCTGCCCGGAGCTTCTCGGTCGGCACGACGAGCTCGTCCTGCTCGACGCCGTAGTTGGTGACGATCGCGAGGACGCGACGTCCGGTGAGATCGGTGGTTGCCATGATGAGCCTCCTCGGGTGCCCGCGGTGGCGGGCGTCTGTCGTGGACCGTTCCCGTGTACGCCGCCGGGCTGGGGCCGCACCCAGCACTGTCCCCCGGGGCCGGCCGGGTCAGCTCGCGAGCAGCGCCCGCGCCGTGCCCTCGTCGAGGATGAGGTCGGTCGCGAGCCCGGCGGCCAGCGCCCCGCGCACGCCGACGACCTTCGCCTCGCCCGCCACGACGCAGACGCGTCGCGGCGCCCGGCGGATCGTGGCGAGGTCGGGCCCCGTGCCCCGGGCGTTGAGGACGATGTCGGTCGACGAGCCGTCCTCGCGGTAGAAGACCGTCGCGACGTCGCCGACGACGTGGTCGCGGTCGAGGCTCGCCTGGTCGGCGGGCTCGAGGTAGCCGCCCGAGTAGACGTGGCTCGGCACGCGGGCGTCGCGCGAGCCGACGCCGAACACGACGAGGTCCATCGACGCCTGCAGCTCGAGCACCCGCTTGGTGCTGCGCTCGCGCCACAGCGCGCGCTTCGTCGCGGGGTCGTCGAAGAACGCCGGCACCGGGAACTGCTGGATCGCCGCCGTGTAGGCGTGCCCGAACCGGCGCAGGATCTCGCTCGCGTACTCGATGCCGGTCGTGCGCGTGTTCGCGGCGCCGTTCAGCTGCACCACCACCGAGTTGTGCGTCGCCTTCGGCACGAGCGACCGGCTCACGGCGCTGAGGGTCGAGCCCCACGCCACCCCGATCACCATGTTCGAGTCGACGTACGGCGTGATCGTTCGTGCAGCCGACAGGGCGACCCGTTCGAGCCGGTCGACGTCGCTCGTCTGGTCGGGCACCGGCACCACGTGGGCGACGACCCCGAAGCGGTGGTGCAGGGCCTCGGCCACCGCCGTGGCCTGGTCGAGCGGCGACTTGATCTGGATGTCGACGAGCCCGCTCTCACGGGCGGACTTCAGGAGGCGCGAGACCGACGAGCGGGAGGTCCCGAGCTCCGAGGCGATCGCCTCCATCGTGAGGTCCTGCATGTAGTACAGGTGGGCGGCCCGCAGGGCGTCCTGCGTCTTCTCCGACGCTGACGGTTCGACCACGACGACCTCCGTGCACATGTGTGCAGATACGTTGCACCCTCAGTCCGAGGGGTCGACCATGAGGTTACCGGCACGAGGCCCCGATCTCGTGCCCTCGTCGCGTGACACGCGACCCGCACCACCATCGTCAGGAAGAAGCTCCTCGTGACCGAGTCGAAGAAGACACACGACCTCCGCGCCAACGTCGCGCGCATCGCCGACCGACCGACGGCCAAGGTCGTCGTCGTCGGGGGCGGCATCAACGGCATCGCGACGTTCCGCGACCTCGCGCTGCAGGGCGTCGACGTCGTGCTCGTCGAGCGCGCCGACTACGCCTCGGGCGCGTCCGCCGCGTCGTCGCACATGATCCACGGCGGCATCCGCTACCTCGAGAACGGCGAGTTCCGCCTCGTCCGCGAGAGCGTGGAGGAGCGCAACGGCCTCCTCAGGATCGCGCCCCACTACGTCAAGCCGCTGCAGACGACGATGCCGATCTTCTCGACCTTCTCGGGGATCCTCAACGCCCCGCTGCGCATGCTGACGCACAAGCAGCGCTCCACGAAGGAGCGCGGCGCGCTGCTCATCAAGGTCGGCATGACGCTGTACGACTCCTTCTCGCGCGACGGCGGCTCCGTGCCCCGTCACCAGTTCCGCACCAAGGCCGCGGCCCTCGCCGACATGCCCGCGCTCAACAAGGGCGTCAAGTACACCGGAACCTACTACGACGCGTCCGTGCACGAGCCCGAGCGCCTGGCCCTCGACGTGCTCAAGGACGGCCTGGCCGCCGGCGACCACGCCCGCAGCGCCAACTACGTCGAGGCCGTCGGCACGCGTGACGGCGGCGTGCTGCTGCGCGACGTCGTGAGCGGCACCGAGTTCGTCGTGACGGCCGACGTCGTGATCAACGCCTCGGGCCCGTGGACCGACCTCACGAACCAGGCCTTCGGCGGCGAGACCCAGTACATGGGCGGCACCAAGGGCTCGCACATCGTCGTCGACAACGCCGAGCTGCTCGAGGCCACCAAGGGCCGCGAGATCTTCTTCGAGAACGAGGACGGCCGCATCGTCCTCATCTACCCGCTCAAGGGCCGCGTGCTCATCGGCACCACCGACATCGACGCCGACCCGTCGCAGCCGGCCGTCTGCACGGAGGAGGAGGTCGACTACTTCTTCGACCTCGTCAAGCACGTCTTCCCGCAGATCGACGTCACGCGCGACCACATCGTGTACCGCTACTCGGGCATCCGCCCGCTGCCGCGCCACGAGGACACCGCGCCCGGCTTCGTCTCCCGCGACTACCGCATCGTCGAGACGCCGATCGCGGGCCTGCCCGACTCGGCCGTGCTCAGCCTCGTCGGCGGCAAGTGGACGACCTTCCGCGCCCTCTCGGCGCACCTGTCGACCGAGGCCACGAAGCGCCTCGGCGTCGAGCGCCCCGTCGACACGACGGGCATGGCGATCGGCGGCGGCAAGGGCTTCCCGACGACCGACGCCGCCCGCACCACGTGGGTCGCGGCGCACGCCGACGGCCTCGACCGCGCCCAGGTCGACCGCCTGCTGACGCGCTACGGCACCCGTGCCGAGAGCGTCATCGAGGTGCTGCTCGACCAGCCCTCCGAGACGCTCGAGAACGACCCGCAGCTGACGCGCGCCGAGATCGCCTACTTCGCCGAGCACGAGGACGCGGTGCACCTCGCCGACGTCGTCCTGCGCCGGACGAACCTCGCCTTCGTCGGCGGCGTCTCGCTCGAGCTGCTCGACGAGATCGCCGGCGTCCTCGGCGACGCCCTCGGCTGGGACGACGTCGAGCGTCGCTCCGAGGTCGCGGCGACCGTCGAGGTGCTGCGCGCCTCGCACGGCGTCGAGGTCGCGTCGCAGCCGGTGCCGAGCCAGGCGCCCGCCGCGAGCACCGCGGTCTGAGCCACCCGCACGACACCCGACCCGCTCGTCCCCTCGGGGGCGGGCGGGTCTCGTGCGTCACCACCGGCACGCGTCCGGCAGTATCGGATATTTCTCCGTTACAGTCGTCGGGTCCCTGCCGCTCGTCGAACGGAGCCCCCGTGCCGATCCCCACCTCTCCCCCCGCCGCCGAGCGCCAGCTGCTCCGCGACACGGTGCGCTCGCGCATCCGCGACGCGATCGTCGACGGCACGCTCGAGCCGGGAGAGCGGCTGCACGACGACGAGCTCATCGCCTGGCTGCAGGTGTCGCGCACGCCGATCCGCGAGGCGCTCGGCGACCTCGTGCGGGCCGGCCTCGTCGAGATGGCGCCGAACCGCTACACGCGCGTCGCGACGCCCCGGGCCGACGAGGCCGTCGAGGCCGTGCAGACCCTCGGCGTCCTGTACGGCGGCGCGGTGCGGCTCGCCGTCCCCCGCCTGCCCGAGCCCGTGCTGCGGCAGGTCGTCGCGGCGATCGACGTCTGCCTCGCCGACGTGGCGGGCGAGGACGGCCCGGCGCTGAACGCCCACACCGTCGCCCTCTTCGACACGTACGTCGAGCACTGCGGCAACGGCTCGCTGCGCAAGGTCTGCCGCGACGTCACCGACGGCCTCGCCTACAAGCTGCGCCTGCCGAACATCGTGCAGGTGCTGGCCTGGGGCGGCATGAGCGAGCAGTTCGCGGCCCTCCGCGAGGCGACGATCGCCCGCGATCCCATCGCCGCCGAGCTCGCGGCCGAGGCGTTGCACGAGCTGCCCGGCGCGCGGCCCGCGGCCTAGGCCGGGCGGTCGGCAGTCGGCCGTCGACAGTCGGCAGCCGGGCACGACCCCGGCAGCCGGGCACGACCCCAGCAGCCGGGCACGACCCCGGCAGCCGGGCCGCCCGGCGTCACACCGTCGTCGCGTCGTCGACCTCGCCGACGAGCTCCTCGATGATGTCCTCGAGGAACAGCACGCCCGTCGTCACGCCGTCCTCCGAGACCGCGCGGGCCACGTGGGCGCCGCTCCGGCGCATCGACGCGAGGGCGTCCTCGAGGTCGGCCTCGTGCGGCACGGCGCCGAGGCGGCGGATGCGCTTCTCCGGCACGGGGGCGTCGAACGACTCCGGCGTGGTGAGGTCCATGACGTCCTTGAGGTGCAGGTAGCCCGTCGGCTCGCCCGCGCCGTCGGTCAGCACGTAGCGCGAGTAGCCGTGGGCGGCCACGGCGCGCTGGATGTCGGCCGGCGTCGCGCCGGGCTCGAGGCGCACCATGTCGCCGACCGGCACCTCGACGTCGCGCACCTTGCGGGTGGTGAACTCGAAGGCCGCCGAGAGGGTGCCCGAGCGGTCGTCGAGCGTCCCCTCGCGGGTCGACTGCACGACGATGGTCGCGACCTCGTCGAGCGTGTACGTGCTCGTCGCCCCGTCCTTCGGCTCCACGCCGAAGAGCCGCAGCACGCCGTTCGCGATGCCGTTGAGCGACCAGATGACCGGCTTGAGCACGCGGGCCACGAAGACGAGCGGCGGCGCGAGGATGAGCGCGGCGCGGTCGGGCACCGAGAACGAGAGGTTCTTGGGGATCATCTCGCCGACGACCACGTGCAGGAAGGTCACGAGCACGAGCGCCACGACGAAGGCGACGACGCTGATGACGTCGGCCGTCAGCGGCGTGAGCCCGAGCGGGATCTCGAGCAGGTGGTGGATCGCCGGCTCCGACACGTTGAGGATCACGAGCGAGCAGACCGTGATGCCGAGCTGGCTGGTCGCCAGCATCAGCGTCGCGTGCTCCATCGCCCAGAGGGTCGTCTTCGCGGCCTTGCTGCCGGCCTCGGCGCGCGGCTCGATCTGCGAGCGTCGGGCGGAGATGACGGCGAACTCGGCGCCGACGAAGAAGCCGTTGACGACGAGCAGCACCACCAGCCAGATGATGCCGGGCAGGTACTCAGACATGGGTCGAACCGTCCTTCAGCGCGTTCACGACGCGGTCGTGCTCGGCGCGGTCGTCGCGGCGGCCGGTCTCCGCCGGCGTGGCGGAGTGGCCCGGGGTGGGAGAGGGGGACGAGGAGGCGCGGCCCGCCTCGTCGAGGTCGCCCGCCTCGACGCGCGGCACGAACCGCAGCCGCTCGAGGCGGGTGCCGACGACGCGCTCGACCCGCAGCGCGCCTCCGGCGATCTCGACCTCGTCGCCGACCTCGGGCAGGCGGTCGAGGCGCTCGGCGACGAAGCCGGCCACGGTCTCGTAGTCGCCGTCGTCGGGGACGCGGATCGCCGCGCGTTCCTGCAGCTCGTCGGGACGGAGCGACGCGTCGAAGAGCACGGTGCCGCCGGAGCGGACGATGCCGACGCGGGCGCGGTCGTGCTCGTCCTCCAGCTCGCCGACGAGTTCCTCGACGAGGTCCTCGAGGGTGACGAGGCCGGCGGTGCCGCCGAACTCGTCCGTCACGACGGCGATCTGGAAGCCGTCGCGACGCAGCAGCCCGAGCAGGGTGTCGGTGCCCATCGACTCGGGCACGAAGCGCGCGTCGCTGACGAGCGTCGAGGCGAGCACGGTGCCGCGCTCGGCCAGGGGCAGGGCGAAGGCCTGCTTGACGTGCACGACGCCGAGCACGTCGTCGGAGTCGTCGCCGATCACCGGGAAGCGCGAGAAGCCGCTGCTGAGCGACGTCTCGACGATCGCGGCGGCCGTGTCGGTCGAGCGGACCGTCGTCATGCGCACGCGGGGCGTGAGCACGTCGGCCGCGGTGTGCTCCGAGAAGCGCAGCGTGCGCCCGAGCAGCGTCGCGTGGTCGTCGTCGAGCACCCCCTCGAGCGCGGAGCGGCGGACGAGCGAGCTGAGCTCCTCGGCCGAGCGGGCGCCGGAGAGCTCCTCCTTCGGCTCGATGCCCATCGACCGGATGACGGCGTTGGCCGTGTTGTTGAAGAGCACGATGACGGGCTTGAACACCGTCGTGAAGAGCGCCTGGAACGGCACGACGAGCTTGGCCGTCGCGAGCGGCAGGGCGAGGGCGAAGTTCTTCGGCACGAGCTCGCCGACGACCATCGAGAACAGGGTCGCGAGCGCGATGCCGGCGACGGCGCCGATGCCGGGCACGAGGCCCTCGGGCACGCCGACGGAGGTGAGCGGGCCGCCGAGCAGCGAGCTGATCGCCGGCTCGAAGGTGTAGCCGGTGAGCAGCGTCGTCAGCGTGATGCCGAGCTGCGCGCCCGACAGGTGGGTCGAGGTGATGCGCAGGGCCTTGATCGTGGGCCCGAGTCGCTTCTCGCCGCGGGCCTGACGGGCCTCGAGGTCGGAGCGGTCGAGGTTGACCAGCGAGAACTCGGACGCGACGAAGAGGCCGGTGCCGACGGTGAGGACGAGCCCGATGCCGAGCATGACGAACTCATTCATGGCGCCCCTCCTCGTCGTGTGCGGTCGCCGGGGCGATCACGAGCCGGAGGGGCGCGGGCATGTGAGAGGGAGGGTCGTCCATTCCGCAGAAGATAGAGCCGGTCGCCGCACGCTCCCTGGGAACGTGCAGGTGGTGCAAGGTCGGGGCCGGGGCGCGGGAGGCGCGGGTCCCGTCACGGGACCGGTCGCGGAGGACGACCCGCGCCTCCACGACCATCTACCCTGGGGGTCGATCGATTGGACACCCGCAGTGACTGACATGAGCCTCCGGCTGCCGACGACGCGGTTCCGCGCCGTCTTCGCCCTCGGCGCCCGGCACGCCGCCGGCCTCCCCCTGCCGACGACGCTCGGCAAGCCGAACCTGTTCGGCGAGTGGGACGACGAGACCGAGCAGACCACGCTCTACGTCGGCTTCGGCACGGGCCAGGTGCACCTCGAGACGACGCCCTCCGGCGTCGAGCACCACTTCCACGACGCCGCGGGCGACGACGCCGTCGCGAGCCCGTGGAACGACGCCGACACCGAGCTGCTCGTCGCCTGGTCGACCGCGCTGATCAGCGACGTCCAGGCCCTCATGCCCGACCTCGTCGACGACGTCGACGACGCCGCCGCCTGGCACGACGCCGGGTTCGACCTCTGGGTCTGCGAGATCGAGGAGCCGGCCCAGCTCGACCTGATCGAGGTCGACATCGAGGGCGAGCTGCTGACGCTGCCCTGGCTGGGCGCCGGGCACGTCGAGCACGACCACGTCGAGGAGTCGGCGCACGGCGCCCTCGACGACTCGGTCGAGGACGACCGCGAGCACCCGATCGCGCTGCTCTGGTCGGCGTCCGAGGCGACCACGCCCGACCGGCCGATCGCCGAGGCCTGGCTGCTGCCCGGCACCGAGACGCCCGTCACGCGCGCCGTCGACGGGGTCGACTGGGACGCCGTGGGCCTGCCCGCCGACGAGGTGCTCTCGTGGCTCGAGGGCATCTACCTCAACCACCACGTGCTGCCCGACCCCGCCGGCACCATCCTGACGGGCGTCCTCGAGCGGCTGGGCGGCATCGACGGGAACGACTGAGACGGTCGTCGGTGCCGCTGCCGTCGGCGCCGTTGCCGGCGCCGGCGTGCGGACGACCTAGACCAGGTCGCCGCTCTCGGAGAGCGAGGGCTCCTCGGGGCCCGTCAGCACGTAGTCGTGCACGTGCGACTCGCGGATCTCGGCCTCCTGCTCCTCGGAGGGACCGCTGCCGCGGAAGTCGCCGAGCGCCTGCTCCGAGACCCAGCGCTCGGTGACGTTGACGCGCCCGTCGTCGACGATGTCGGGCGAGAGCGCGTAGTCGAGGCACCCGGGGGCCTCGCGCGCGGCCTCGACGAGCTGCCGGCACTCGGCCAGGTAGTCGTCACGGATCTCGGGGTCGACGAGCAGGTGGCCGGAGACGATGATCATGCCCCGAGCCAACTCCCCCGGCACGGCGAAGGGCCCCGCGGCGGGTAGCCACGGGGCCCTGCTGGCGCCCGCACGAGCGCGCGGGTGGGGTGCGTCAGCGCGAGCGACGACGACCCGTCACCTGGAGGTAGATCACGAGCACGATGATCGCGCCGATGATCGAGCCGATGATGCCCGAGGTCTGGAAGAAGCCGTCGGGGTTGCTGCCCGGGAAGATCAGGTAGGCGAGGAAGCCGCCGACGAACGAGCCGATGATGCCGAGGAGGATCGTCATCGGGATCGAGATGTTCTGCTTGCCGGGGACGACGAGGCGAGCGACCGCACCGGCGATGAGGCCGATGACGATGAGGCTGATGATGAGACCGATCATGGTGTGATGCTCCTTGCTGGGTCCATGTCGTGCGACATGCGGGTGCGGCCGGATCAGCCGCACCTAGGACACAACCACGCCTGAGCATCCGCTGTTACGCGCCAGGGAGATCTGGTCGCGACGGCTTCGGATGGTGTAGGGAGGCGCCCCCCGCGCCTCCGGACGGGTGCGTCACGACCGCGAGCTCAGGCCTGCGGGCGCCACCAGGTGTCGTGCGGCGTCGCCGGCACCCGCCGCTTGTGCTCGGTCGCGAGGTACCGCGCCTCGATGGTCTCGGCCACCTCGGCGGCGACGTCGCGGCCCTCGAGGTACGCGTCGATGTCGGCGTAGGTGAGGCCGAGGTTCGCCTCGTCGGTCTGTCCGGGGGCGTCGTCGAGCAGGTCGGCGGTCGGCGCCTTCTCGTACAGGCGGGCCGGGGCACCGAGGTGGCGGAGGAGCGCCTTGCCCTGGCCCTTGCTGAGGCCGGTGAGCGGCGTGAGGTCGACGCCGCCGTCGCCGTACTTCGTGAAGAAGCCGGTGAGGGCCTCGGCCGCGTGGTCGGTGCCGACGACGAGCATGCCGCGCTCGCCCGCCAGGGCGTACTGGGCCACCATGCGGGTGCGCGCCTTGACGTTGCCCTTCGCGAAGTCGGTCATCGGGGCGCCCGTGGCCTCTTCGTGGGCCCGCGCCGTGCCGTCGACGCCGTGCTGGACGTCGATCGTGACGCCCTCGGCACCGTCGATGAAGCGGAGCGCGAGCTGCGCGTCCTCCTCGTCGGCCTGCACCTTGTAGGGCATGCGGACCGTGACGAGCTCGGCGCTGCCGCCGTCGCGGCGGATGCCCTCGACGGCGAGCTGGCAGAGCCGACCGGCCAGCGTGCTGTCCTGACCGCCGCTGATCGCGAGGACGAAGCCCGCGGCGCCCGTGACCTCGAGGTAGTCGCGGAGGAAGGCGACGCGCGACGCGACCTCGGCCGCGGGGTCGATCTCGGGCTTGACGGCGAGCTCGGCGATGATGGTCTGCTGCAGCGGTCTCATGGTGTCGAGCGTAGCCACGCGCGTCGCCGGGCGGCAGGCCTCACCACGGTCTCGGAGGCGCGGCTCGACTACTCGGACTTCGCGAGCGCCACGAAGGCGGCGATGCCGATCACGAGGCCGCCGACGGTGACGATCGAGATGAGGGCGGTGAAGAAGGCGGCGAGCGAGGCGTTGTCCACAGGAGGCTCCAGACGTGAGGGCGGGTCGGCCCCATCCTCGCACCGCGAGGTCACGGTCGGCTGGCCGCGTCGCGAGTCCCGACCCCCGCGGGCGACGGGTCACCGCCCGTCGATCCGCCTCAGCGGCCGCCCCCGTGTCAAGATCTCGGGATGGACCACGACGACTCGCTGACGAGGTCGGCCGCGCAGGGCGACGACGTCGACGAGGCGCGCCTGCTCTACCAGACGGCCTACCCGGGCGACGGCTTCCGCCTCGAGCCGACCGAGCAGCCGTTCACCTACCGGTACTCGATGACGGGCGACGCCGACGTCACGCTCCGCACCTCGGTCTTCCGGGGCGCGGCCCACGGCGTGGCCGAGGCGACGCGCGAGTACATCGTCTCGTGGCTGCTCGAGGGCCACGGCGTGACCGACGTCGGGGCCGACGAGGCGGTGCAGACCCTCCACGTGCCGCACATGGCGCCGACCCACGCGTACGAGTTCGACTACGCCGACTACCGGCAGAACCTCGTGCACCTCGACGCCGACTACCTCGAGCTCGTCGCGGCCGAGCACGAGGGCGGGCCGCGCTCTCCGCTGACCTTCGACCACGCCGAGGAGCCCGCGGGCGACGCCCTCCGTCGCTGGCGCCGCGTGCTCGCCGAGGCCTCGCCGGTGCTGCTCGACGCCTCGACGCCCCGGCTGCTGCGGGCCGAGACGAACCGCCTGGTCGCCGTCACGGTGCTCGACACCTTCTCGCACTCGACGGAGCCCGCGCCGTCGGAGTCGCTGGTCGCCGGCGGCCCCCGCCTCCGCGCCGCGGTCGACTACATGCACGCCCACGCCCACGAGCCGGTCGGCGTCGACGAGGTCGCGGCCGCCGCGGGCCTCAGCATCCGCGGACTGCAGGCGGCCCTGCACCGGCACGCGGGCACGACGCCGACCCTCTACCTGCGCGGCGTCCGCCTCGACCGCGTGCGCGACGAGCTCACGGCGCTGACGCCCGAGGTGACGACCGTGGCCGACGTGGCCCGCCGCTGGT
>Ga0265798_10003859_pt1 | contig 21052 bp, 14 predicted proteins | sample P3T30metagenome_FD_192430 | JGI IMG/M metagenome (GOLD analysis project Ga0265798, IMG submission 192430) | Plant litter microbial communities from East Loma Ridge, Irvine, California - P3 T30 | ecosystem: Environmental > Terrestrial > Plant litter > Unclassified | place: USA: California... | reverse complement strand
CGGGCTGTCGCTGGCCAGCGCGCAGGCCGACGCAACGCACAGTGACAAGGCCACGGCGTTGAAGCGGGAGCGCAACAGGGCGCGATGCAGGATAGCGAACATGCCGTGGTTTTCGTCGCACCGGGAGGAGGCCGGCCGGAGTTGGTTTGGAATATTATATTGCTGTTGCAAAGAAGAAATTCAGTTTGTCGTGAAATGTACTAAAAATGACACAGCGGCATCGTTTCCAAGTGTCCCACGCGGCGCAGGCAACCGTGCGTGCGCCGTCGAACCATCGACCTATACTGCCCAAACAATTAACCCGATAGAGGTCGGTCATGTGGACATCACCGTGGGTCAGGTGGGGCGTAGCGCTGGGTTTTGCCCTGGGCGGTTTTTTCGACGGCATCCTGCTGCACCAGATCCTGCAATGGCACCATCTGTTCAGTCTCGTGCCCGGGATGGACGACCTGCGCCTGCAGGTGCTGTGGGATGGTTACTTCCACCTGCTGATGTACGTGGTGGCGATCGTTGGCCTGGCGGGCCTGTGGCGCGCGCAGCGGCGTGGCGCGATGCACTGGGGCCGGCCGCTGGCGGGCGCCATGCTGGCCGGCTTCGGGTCGTGGCATGCGATCGATGCGCTGCTGTCGCACTGGCTGCTCGGCATTCACCGCATCCGCGTCGACAGTCCCGATCCGCTGCTGTGGGACCTGGGCTGGCTGGTCGTATTCGGCATCGCGCCGCTGGTGCTGGGCCTGCGCTGGCTGCGCCGGCCGGGCGCTGGCGGCACGGGCGCGCGCAGTTCGGTGGCCGGCCTGGTGCTGCTGGCCGCCGGTAGCGCGGCCCTCGGCGGCTGGGCGCTCGTGCCGCCGCCTGGCCAGAACCTCACCACGGTCGTGTTTCATCCGGGCGCCGGACCCCGTGAGGTATTCGCCGCGCTCGACGCCGTCGACGGACGCCTGGTCTGGAACGACCGCGCGATGGGCGTGGTCGTGATGGCCATCCCGACCCGGGATCACCTGACCCTGTACCGGCACGGCGCGCTGCTCGTGAGTGGGGCGGGCGCGCCTGGCGGCTGCATCAACTGGAGCCGGCCTTGAACCTGGCCGGCTTTTCGGCCAGCGTCGCCAGCAGGCGCGCCAGCTCCAGCGTATCGACCGGCTTGACGAAGTGGTACGAAAAGCCCGCGTTCATGCTCGAGCCGCGGTCAGACTCCTGCCCGTAGCCGGTGATCGCGATGAAGGTAGCGCCTGCGCCACCGGCGCGCTGGCGCAGGCGCTGCGCCAGTTCGTAGCCGTCCATGTCGGGCAGCCCGATATCGAGCAGGAACACATCGACCGTGTCGACCCGCGCGCGTTCGAGCGCCGCATACGGACTGTGTTCGGTGACCACGTCGTGCCCGGCCGCCTCGAGGAACATTGACAGCATCTGCGCCGCATCGACGTTGTCGTCCACGACCATGATGCGCAGGCGCGGTCCGGTGGGCGCCGGCAACCGGTGCGCCGGCGCGGGCAGCGCATCGACATCGCTCGCCACGGCCGGCAGCACTACCGTGAATTCGCTGCCCTGGCCCAGACCTGCGCTGTGCGCCGACACGGCGCCGCCATGCAGCTCGACCAGGCTGTGCACCAGGGCCAGGCCGATGCCCAGACCGCCCTGCGAGCGGTCCGACGTGCGTTCCCCCTGCATGAACAGTTCGAACACACTGGCAATCAGTGACGGCGCCATGCCGATACCGTTGTCGCGCACCGTGAAGCGCACGAGCGCCCCGCGTACCTCCAGCGAAACCGCAATCTCGCCCCCTTCCGGCGTGTACTTGGCCGCATTGCCCAGCAGGTTGGCCAGCACCTGTACGAGGCGCTTCTGGTCGCCCCGCACGAAGGCCGGTTCGTGCGGCGTGTGCACGTCCAGGCTGTGCCGGCGCGCGGCAATCAGGGGCCTGGTCTGCTCGACGGCATCGGCAATCAGCGCTTTCGCGTCGAGGATGTCGTGCTCCAGCGTGATCAGGCCGCGCGTGACGCGCGAGACGTCCATCAGGTCGTTGATCAGGCTTGTCATGTGCCTGACCTGCCGGGTGATGATGCCGCTCGTCTGGCGCAGGCGCGCTTCATCGAGCTGCGCCATGCGCAGCAGGTCGGCCGCGGCGCCGATCGGGGCGAGGGGATTGCGCAGCTCGTGCGCGAGCATGGCCAGAAATTCGTCCTTGCGCTTGTCGGCGTCGCGCAGCTGGCGCTGCGCCACCTTGCGCTCGGTGATGTCGCGGAAGAACAGCGCCATGCTGTCGTCTAGCGACGGGTAGATACGCAGTTCCATCCACGCCTGGCGCCCGTCCGGCCAGGCGAACGGCACGTCCCGGATCTCGGCGGCGTGGCTGGCCAGCACGCGCCCGGACAGCGCGTCGGTCGCGTCGCCATCAAGCCAGGGCCAGACCGCGCCAGCCGGCATGCCGACAATCGCCTCGCGCGGGCGCTGCGCCAGCCGCACGCCTTCGTCGTTCACCTGGCGCACCGTCAGGTCGCTGCCGACGATGGCGAAGCCTTCCTTCATGCTCGACAACACGTGCTGGCTCAGGTCGCGCTCGCGCACCAGTTCGGCCTGGGCGCTGTACTGCATCGAGACGTCGGTGCCTTCGATCAGGATGCCGGAGACGGTGCCTTCGGCGTCCAGCACCGGCTGGTAGATGAAATCGACCATCAGTTCGTCGAGCGGTGCGTCCGGCGTGCGCTGAAGCTTGATCGGCGTGCCCCGGCTGATGAACGGCACACCCGTCGCATACACCTCGTCGAGCAGTTCGAAGAAGCCCTGGCCCCCGAGCTCGGGCAGTGCGGCGCGCACTGGCAGGCCGAGAATGTCGCGCTTGCCCACCAGGGACCCGAAGGCCGCATTGGCCAGGTCGAACACGTGCTGCGGCCCCTGCGTGACGGCCAGGAAGCTGGGCGCCTGGTCGAACATGTGGCGCAGACGTTCGATTTCGGTGGCCAGGTTCTGGCGCACGAGCTGCTCGGCGCGCAGGCGCCTGAGCACGCCCTCGATCTGGTCCAGGCTTTCGCGGGCCGACAGCACGTCGCCATCGGTCCAGCGGTACGGCGCGTACTTGCCAACGACCAGCACCGTACCGACGCTGCCATCCTCGATGGCCGACAGGATCAGCAGCGAGGCAATGTCGGGCAGGGGCGCCTGATCGCGCAGGTCGTCGAGCCGCACGGGCGCGCCCTCATCGAGCGCGGTGTGCCAGGCGGCGCGCGGGCCGTCCAGCGCGATGGTCTGTGCGGCGCCATCCGGCGTGGCCGGTTCGAGGACCAGGCAGCGCGTGGCCGCGTCGATGGCGCCCAGGCGCACGAACGGCGCCCCCAGGTAGTCGCTCAGGGCCAGGCTGGCCGCCTGCATCGCGGCGTCCGGGCCTGGCATCTGGCGCAGGTCCTGCGCCAGCTTCAGGCGAAACGCCTGGCGCCGTTCGAGATCCATGCGCGCCGTGGTTTCGACGGCCGCCGTGAACATGCCGAGCACGGCGCCGCTGTCGTCGCGAATCGGGCTGTACGAAAACGTGAAATGCGCGAGGCCCAGCACGCCATTACGGCGGATCCATAGCGGCAGGTCTTCGCCCCTGACGGCTTCGCCCTGTTGCATGACCTGCCCGACCATGGGGCCGATGGTGTCCCAGATTTCCTGCCATGACTCGAAGGCCGGCCCGCCAAAGCCCGTGACGTCCTTGTCGTCGCCGATGATCGGCTGGTAGGCGTCGTTATAGAACTGGATCAGGTCAGGCCCCCACCAGATCGCAATCGGGAAATGCGAGTCGAGGCAGATGTTCAGGGCCAGGTTCAGGCTGTGCGGCCAGGTGGCGCGCGGCCCCAGCGTCGAGACGCTCCAGTCGTGCTCGCGCAGCCGCCGGGCCATGCGGCCCGGCTGGTTGAACGACGGAACTGCAGCCGGTTGTAAGGTCATGATCGCGTGCAGTGATGATGAACCGTCATCATAAGCCGGGGCGGGCAAATCGGCCGCACAGTCGGTGCGTGCCGTCCTAGAGGGCGATCTGCTGCAGCAGATACAGGCGCTGGTACAGGCCGCCCTCGATGCGCATCAGTTCTTCGTGCGGCCCGGCTTCGGTGATCCGGCCGTGGTTGAGCACGATGATGCGGTCGGCGTCGCGGATCGTCGACAGGCGGTGCGCGATGGCGATGATGGTCACCTTGCCGCGCAGTTCTTCGAGTGCCTGTTGCACCACCTGTTCGGTGGCGCTGTCGATGCGCGACGTCGCTTCGTCGAGCAGCAGGATGCGCGGCTCGCCTGCCAGTGCGCGGGCAATGGCGATCAGCTGCTTCTGGCCCGACGACAGGCGCGAGCCGCCTTCGCCCAGCTGCGTGTCGTAACCCTGTTCGAGCGCGCTGATGAAATCGTGCGCATGCGCCGCGCGCGCCGCATCCATCAGGCGTTCGAGCGGCAGGCCGCGGCCCATGTCGATGTTTTCGCGCGCGCTGGCGGCCAGGATGAACGGGTCTTGCGGCACCAGGCCCACTTCGTTGCGGAAGCGCTCGTTGCCGATCTTCGCCAGCGGCACGCCGCCGATGTCGATGCTGCCCTGTTCGACGACGTAGTAGCGCAGCAGCAGCGACAGCAGCGTCGACTTGCCGCTGCCCGTGTGGCCGACGATGCCGAAGAACGCGCCTTGCGGAACGTCCAGTGACAGGTCGTGCAGCACCGGCTGGCCGGGCACATACGCAAATTCGACATTGCGCACACTGACTGCCGGTGCGTCGGGCGAAAACGCATTCTGACCGTGGATGCGGTCCACGTCATGTTCGGGCGCGCCGGCTTCGTCGAGCAGCGTATTCACGCGCGCGGCCGCGACCACCGCCTGCTGCAGGCCGCTGAACTGCATCGTGATCTGGATGAGCGGCTCGACCACGCGCGCGATGTAGCTGACAAACGCGTACAGCACGCCCACTTCGACGGCGCCGATCTCGCGCTGGCCGAACGCGAAGATCACCAGTGCCAGCAGCGCCACGTTGAGCAGATCCAGCGCAGGACGCAGGAGGAAGGCGTTGGCGCGCAGCTCGGCCAGACGTGCCGTGTAGTGGGTGCGGTTGGTGACGAGGAAACGTTCACCGAAGCGCAGCTCGGCATTGCTGGCCTGGAGCACGGTCATGCCGCCGATCGACTCGGCCATCTGCGCATTGATGTCGCTGCGCAGCGCGCGCGCACGGGTGACTGCCGGCGCCGACAGGCGCTGGTACAGCCAGACGATGCCGACCACCGCCGGCACCAGCAACAGCACGATCAGCATCAAGCGCCAGTCGAGCCAGGCCATCGCGACCATCGTGCCGATCAGTACGATCGAGTTGTCGAGCATGACGTACAGGACCTGGATATAGAGCGTCTTGACGGCCTCGGTGTCGTTCGTCACGCGGCTGACCAGCTGACCGGTGATGGCGCGGTCGAAGAAGGCCATCGGCAGGCGCAGCACGTGGCCATAGACCCATTCGCGCAGGCGCTGCACCGAGCGCATCGCCACGCCGGACAGGCGGATCAGCTGCAGGTAGCGCACCCAGCTCGAGACCCAGCCGGTGACGACCAGGCCGCCCAGCAGCAGGGCCATCTGCGGCCAGTCGAGATTGCGCGGGAGCAGGTGGTCGTCGATCAGCGCCTTGCCCAGCAGCGGGCCGACCACTTCGAAGGCCGCCGCCAGGATCAGCCACAGCGTGGCGATGATCAGGTGGCGCTGTTCGGGCGCGGCGGCGCGGCGCAGCAGGCGCGTGGCCAGTCTGGCCTGGTCGCGCATGACGCCGCGTTCCAGGCTGTTATCAAGGTTGGGCGGCGGCGTGGTGGTGGTGGATGCGTCGGCTGTGTCCAGCGTTGCTTCAGGTTGCGTCAAGGCTGGCCTCCAGTTGTTGATAGCGCCACTGGCTGGCATACCAGCCATCCAGCAGCAAGAGTTCGTCGTGCGTACCGGCTTCGATCACGCGCCCGGCGCGCAGTACCACGATGTGGTCGGCCCCGACCACTGCCGACAGGCGGTGGCTGGCGATGATGGCGGCGCGTTCGGGCCGCGCACGGCGCAGTTCGGCCAGGTGTTCGAGGATGCGCGTTTCGGTGCCGGTGTCTACCGCCGACAGTGCGTCGTCCAGCAGCAGCAGCGGATTGTCGGCCAGCAGTGCACGGGCAATCGCCACGCGCTGGCGCTGGCCGCCCGACAGCGTGATGCCTTTTTCGCCGACCGGCGTGTCGTAGCCATACGGGAAGCGCAGGATGTCGTCGTGGATCGCGGCCATGCGCGCCGCGCCTTCGATCTCGGCGCGCGTGGCATCGGGCCGGGCCAGCGCGATGTTCTCGGCAATCGTGGACGAGAACAAAAACGACTCTTGCGGCACCCAGCTGGTGGCGCTGCGCAGGGCGCTCAGGCGATAGGCGTCGAGCGGCTGCCCGGCCCAGCGCACCTGGCCCTGTTGCGGCGTCGCCTGGCGCAGCAGCACGCGCAGCAGCGTCGATTTGCCCGAGCCGGTCGGGCCGACGAGACCCAGCGTCTGGCCGGGTTCGAGCGTGACGGACACGCCGGAGAGGGCGGGCGCCTGCGCCGTGTCGTCAGCGGCTGCGCCGTCTTTACTGGCACCGTTCACGCCATACGTAAACGTGACGCCTTCGAGTACCAGCGGGCCCTGGCCCACCTGGTCGATCGTGCCGGCGTCTTCGACCGACAGCGGCGCCTCGAGCAGCGGCTGCAGGCGCGCCATGCCGGCGCGGCCCCGTTCGATCAGCGTGACCACCCAGCCGGCGGCGAACATGGGCCAGATCAGCTGGCCCAGGTACATCGTGAAGCTGGTCAGCGCGCCGACCGTCAGCTCGTTCTGCCAGACCAGGTAGCCGCCCAGGCCCAGCGTCAGGCCGGTGGCGGCAGTCAGTGCCAGGCCAACGGCCGGCTCGTAGGCTGCTTCCCATTTCTGCGCGGTGAGGCTGGCCTCGGCCGCGTTGGCGGTCAGCACGCCGAACTGGGTGCTGCTGCGCGCTTCGAGGCCCAGGGCGCGCAGCGTGCGCACGCCCGACAGCGACTCTTGCACATGGTCGTTCAGCTTCGAGAAACCTTTAAGCGCATCCCCCTCGGCCTTCTGGATGTGGGTCGAGATGTACCAGAACGCGAGCCCCATCAGCGGGAACGGCAACAGCGCGACGAGCGCCAGGCGCCAGTCCACGCCCAGCGTCATGATCCCGAGGACCATCACCAGCGTGAGCGTGCCGTCGAACGCGGCCAGCAGGGCTTCGCCGGCGGCCATTTCGATGGCGTCGATGTCGTTGGTGGCCAGCGCCATCAGGTCGCCGGTGCGCTGGCGCTGATAGAAGGCGGGGCCTTGCGCGGCCAGGCGCGCATACAGGCGCGTGCGCAGCTCGACGCCGAGCTGGTAAGCGGCCGAATACAGGCGGATGCGCCAGCACACGCGCAGCACGTAGATGGCCACGCCCAGGCCGAGAACCTGGGCGATGCCGAGCAGGAGGTCCTGCTCGCCAAGGCGGTTGTTGGCGAGCGCGTCGACCAGTGCGCCGACCTTGCGGGGGATGAGAACCGTACAGATCGCGACGCCGACGAGCATCACGGCCGACGAGGCATAGGATTGCCAATGACGGCGCACGAAGCCGCCGATCAGCCTGGACAAACTCATTCGAATTCCTTGCGGTTGCGCCCGAAAAAAAAGCGGGCCAGAGCCCGCTAGTGTAGTCGTTTTGCCTAGTTGGCGCAGCGCGGCACCGTGGTTGGGGCCGTTGTCTGCTGCGCTCTGGCGATGGCGCCTTCCCAGTGCTACTTGCGGCGCCGGCGTGGGGTGGCCGCCGTGGCAGGGGCGTCCGGGTCGCGTCGCTCGATCGTCGCGGCCGCTGGCGCCGGTGGCGTCGCGGCCATGACGGCGCCGTTGCCGGCAGCTTGGGCGATCAGCGTGGGCTTGGCCGCCGCAGGGCTGGACAGTACATCCAGTGCCACCTCATCGGGTGCTGGTTCCTGCAGCACGCTGGCCACGGCGTCGATGGTCGGGGCAGGCTGGGGCGCCGCCTCTGCCTGTGGCGCTGCTTCGACTTCCGGCTCGGGCGCTTCGGCAACCGGCGCCGGAGCGACGGCGACGGGTTCTGGCAACGGCGCCGCTGCAACCGCATCGAGCGTGCGCTCGGCCGCTGCCTGTACGGTGTCGGCGGTGGCCTTGCCGGCATCGACGACGGCCTGCGCCATGTCGGCGACCGGCGCCATCTCGGCGACCGGCGCCGTTACCGGCGCTGGGGCAGGTGCAGGCGTTGCGCTGCGCAGCAGGAATGGCTGGGCGCCGACAGCGATACCGAGCAATTCGCGGCTATACGCAAACAGGCTGTGCACCTGTTCTTCGGCATGGCTGCGCAGCACGGCGAGGTCACGCGCATCGCGCGCGCCGATCAGCTGGCGGGCCGTCTGCGCCGAGCGCTCGAGGACTTCCTGGGACGTGGTCAGATTCAGCGCCGTGATGCGGCTGGCGCTGTCGATTGCCTGAGTGGCCAGTGCATTGAGCACCGTGAGCTGAGCGTTCATCGGTGCAGTCAAGTAATTGTTGGGTGCTGCGGACAACTGCTCGGAGAGTGAGGTCATGAAGTTTCCTATCTATCAAGTATGGCGCGCTGCAATAAAGTCAGTGTACCCACGATTGTTGGCCGGTGCAATGAACGTTGGTCGCTTATTCGGCGAGGATGATATTGCGTTGCAGCATTGCCATACGGTTGTGCCACAGTTGCTACAATCGGACAACCACTCAATGGAGTCACCATGGACCTCGTGATCCGCAATACCACGCTGCCCGATGGCCGCACCGGCATCGACATCGGCATTCTGGACGGCCGCATCGCGGCGCTGGCGCCGCAACTGGCAGCACGGGGCGTACGCGAGATCGACGCCGCCGGCGACCTGGTCAGCCCGCCGTTCGTCGATGCACACTTCCATATGGATGCCACGCTGAGCTACGGCCTGCCGCGCGTCAACCAGAGCGGCACCTTGCTGGAAGGCATCGCGCTGTGGGGCGAGCTGAAACCGCAGCTGAGCCAGGACGCGCTGATCGAGCGCGCGTTGCGTTATTGCGACTGGGCGGTGGCCCGCGGCCTGCTGGCGATCCGCACCCACGTGGATGTCTGCGACGACCGGCTGCTGGCGGTCGAAGCGCTGCTGGAAGTCAAGCGCCGCGTGGCGCCGTATCTCGACCTGCAACTGGTCGCGTTCCCGCAAGACGGCCTGCTGCGCAGCGCCAACGCGTTCGAGAACCTGAAGCGCTCGATCGACATGGGCGTCGATGTCGTGGGCGGCATTCCTCACTTCGAGCGCACGATGGCGCAGGGCGCCGAATCCGTCCGCCTGCTGTGCGAATTCGCGGCCGAGCGGGGCTTGCGCGTGGACATGCACTGCGACGAGAGCGACGATCCGATGTCGCGCCACATCGAAACCCTGGCATATGAAACGCAGCGCCTGGGGCTGCACGGCAGGGTGGCCGGCTCGCACCTGACGTCGATGCATTCGATGGACAATTATTATGTGAGCAAACTGATTCCGCTGATCGCAGAAAGCGGCGTGGCGGCGATCGCCAATCCGCTCATCAACATCACGCTGCAGGGCCGCAACGACACCTACCCGAAGCGGCGCGGCATGACCCGTGTGCCCGAGCTGATGGCGGCCGGCGTCAACGTCGCCTTCGGCCACGATTGCGTGCTCGACCCGTGGTACGGGATGGGTTCGGGCGACATGCTCGAGGTGGCGCACATGGGCCTGCACGTGGCGCAGATGACGGGCCTCGAAGCGATGCAGTCGTGCTTTACCGCCATCACCGAAACGCCAGCCCGCATCCTTGGCCTGGAAGGCTACGGTCTGGCGCCGGGCTGCCATGCCGACCTGGTGATCCTCGACGCCGGCTCGACGGTGGAAGCGATCCGCCTGCGCGCTCCGCGCCGCTTCGTGTTACGGCGCGGCCAGGTCGTGGCCGAAGCGCCAGCGGCCGCCAGCCGCCTGCATCTGCAGGGCCGGCCCGACAGCGCCGACTTCCGCCTCGGCCGTGGCTAAACTGTCAATATAGCGCGTGATAATTCGTGTATTTTCAGGCAAAATAGCGGACCGCCCTGTCCTGGCACTCCCGTAGATTGTTGTGAAAGACCTTGCTATCCGCCCTGCGCTCGACGCCGATTTCGAGTCGATCTGGGCTATTTTCTGCGCCCATATCGAGGCGGGTGAAACCTATGTTTTCAGCACGGCGACGTCCCGCGAAGCCGGTTACCACTACTGGCTGGGCGAGGGCGTGGGCAGTTATGTCGCGGTGAGTCCGGGCGGCCGGATTCTGGGGATGTACCGCCTGGTGCCGAACCAGGTCGGGCGCGGCCATCACGTGGCCAATGCCTCGTACATGGTCAACCCGGCGGCGCAGGGGGCGGGCGTGGGCCGCGCGATGGGGCAGCACAGCTTGAATGAAGCGCGCAGCCGCGGCTATCTGGCGATGCAATTCAACCATGTGGTCAGCACCAATGGGCCGGCCATCGGCCTGTGGAAGAAGCTCGGGTTTTCGATTGTCGGCACGCTGCCCAAGGCGTTTCGCCACAAGCGCCTGGGCTATATCGATGCGTACGTGATGTACCAGTTGCTGCAGGATCCGGATCACTGGCCGACGGCTGACGACGCGCCGGGCGGGTGACGGGTGCTGCGGATGCGGTTGCATGTGTCTCTCGGGCAGAAACCGGTCATTCGTAGCATTTTCAATCTTGGCAACCCGATACGATAATCCCAATGTCTGTGTTTGGCCTCGGATTCAACCGATCGACGCAACACTAAACTCTGGGTAAGCAAAAGGAGTGTTGCGGATAGACCTATCGTTGAGCTCGTGTCTGAATGTCAGACCTGACCCCGATTGGAACCCCGGCATTGCATGGGCGGAGTGGTCAGCATGAATGGGCCGGCTATCGGACTGCGGAAGAAACTATGGGTTTCGATGGTCGGCACACTGACCAAGGCGTTTCGCCACAAGCGCCTGGGCTATATCGATGCTTACGTGATGTATCAGTTGCTGCAGGATCCGGATCACTGGCCGACAGCTGACGACGCGCCGTGTGGGTGGCGGGTGATACGGATGCTGTTACAGGCATCTGGTAGCGGCTATCTGGCCGCCTCCATCTGAAGAACGACGCTCAGCTTTCTCGCTTCACGGTCCCCTGGTCGTACTGGTCGTCGTCAGTCTCACTTGGCGGCATCGCGGCCTGCTGGTCGTCTTCAGTTGCGGCCGGCTCGCTTGCGGTGTCGTCGTTGCCTGTGCCGTCACCCATACGCTGCTGATCACGATGTGCGTTGACGTCATTGTCTTCATTTTGCATGGCCATGCTGATCTCCTCGTCATGAAATATGGCCTCATGATAGTCAGGTATCTGCGGCGCACGAATAGTCCCGAAGCTGGCGCGAATGTAGGATTGCACTGTCTACACTCGGCCTGCATGGCCCTGCAACGTTACCTGGATCAGGCTGACAGTTCCCGCCGAATGATCTCTGCGCCTGCGTTCAGCGCAGCCAGCTTGGCTTTCGCTACGTGCCGCGACAACGGCGCCATTCCGCAATTGGTGCAAGGGCACAGCTTGTCGGCGTCGACGAACTTCAGTGCCTTGCGCAAGGTATTGGCAACTTCTTCCGGCGTTTCGATAATATTGCTGGCCACGTCAATCGCGCCAACCATTACTTTCTTGCCGCGAATAAGTTCCAGCAAATCCATCGGAACATGCGAGTTGTGGCATTCCAGCGAGACGATATCGATGTTCGATTTTTGCAGCTGCGGGAAGATGGATTCGTACTGGCGCCACTCCGAGCCCAGCGTCTTTTTCCAGTCCGTATTGGCTTTGATGCCGTAGCCATAGCAAATGTGGACCGCGGTCTCGCATTTGAGGCCTTCGATGGCCCGTTCCAGCGTGGCAATGCCCCAGTCATTGACCTCATCGAAAAACACATTGAAGGCCGGTTCGTCGAACTGGATGATGTCGACACCGGCTGCTTCCAGCTCGCGCGCTTCCTGGTTCAGGATTTTTGCGAATTCCCAGGCCAGCTTTTCACGGCTTTTATAGTGGCTATCATAGAGCGTGTCGATCATGGTCATCGGGCCGGGCAGGGCCCATTTGATCGGCTTGTTCGTTTGCTGGCGCAAAAATTTGGCATCGTCGACGAATACCGGCTTTGGGCGACTCACGGCCCCAACCACGGTCGGGACGCTGGCATCGTAACGATTGCGGATCCTGACCGTCTCGCGCTTTTCGAAGTCGACACCGCTCAGGTGTTCGATGAAGGTCGTGACGAAGTGCTGGCGGGTCTGCTCGCCATCGCTGACGATATCGATGCCCGTCTGCTGCTGGTCTTCGAGCGACAAGCGCAATGCATCCTGTTTGCCCTCGACCAGTTCTTCGTTCTGTAATTTCCACGGCGACCAAAGGGTCTCTGGTTCTGCGAGCCAGGCGGGTTTTGGCAGGCTGCCGGCGGTTGAAGTGGGCAATAATTTTTTCATGTCAGATCGCTTTGCGTGTTTGGTCTTCAGAAGGTGTAGCTGGCTGCCCAGCGCTCGAGGATTGGCTGGTATGGCTTGATGAAATGTTCTTCAGCAAATTTCCCCTGCTTGACGGCGAGCTGGCTGCGCTCTTCCCGGTCGTACACGATCTGCGTCAGTGAATAATCCTGGTGTTTCAATTTCGGCTGAAAGTGTTTCGCTGCCGAAGCATTGGCGTTATAGATCTCGGGCCGGTAGATCTTCTGGAACGCCTCCATCGTGCTGACCGTGCCTGTCAGTTCCAGATCGGTGTAGTCGCCCAGCAGATCGCCGACAAAATAGAAGGCCAGTGGCGCAACGCTATTGGGCGGCATGAAGTAGCGCACCTTCAATCCCATTTTGCTGAAGTATTGATCGGTCAGGGAAGGTTCATCCTGGACGTATTCCACGCCCAGTACAGGATGCTGACGGTCGGCGCGGTGGTACGTCTTGTTGGTTGAAATACTCAGGCAGATCACCGGCGGCTTGCCGAAATGTTCCTTGTACGCCGCCGACGCGATGAAGCACTGGAACAGCTTTCCGTGCAGGTCGCCAAAGTTATCCGGGACGCCAAATTCCTGCCGGTCCTTGTTGTGGTCCGACAGCAGGACGCTGAAATCATAATCGCGCACATACGAGGAAAAATTATTTCCCGCGATGCCTTCGATGCGCTGATTGGTCTCGCGATCGACGATCGTGGTTTTCAGGATTTCGATCAGCGGGAACGCATCACCACCGCCTTCGGCCGACAACGCCATCTCGACCGACACGATGTCGAGTTCGAGGGCATAACGATCGCCCCTGGGATTGTCCGCCTGAGCCAGCGCATTGAAACGCGCGTCCATCATGTTCAAGGCCTTGCGCAGATTGTCCTGCCGATGTTCTCCCCGGGCCAGGTTCGCGAAATTGGTCGTGATCCGCGTGCCATCGGCCGGGCGGTAATGTTCATCGAACCGAACGGTCTTGATCGCAAACGTAAAATCTTCATTCATCATAGCCAGCTGCTCCGGGATTGAGAGCACACCTGTGTGTGCCCGGTCCGTCGATTATGACCAGCCAGTCGATTGAATAAAAGTGATGTTATCTCATCCAACGATGAAATTCGCTCATGGTTCGCATCCTGCGCTCAGGGTCCTGGCCCCTGCACGCGAGCGTTGTGTAACGCACCCAGCGGCGTCAATGCCGGTGATACGATGGCTGCATTCTCGATCAACCACTCTTACCGAATCGACCCTGCGATGCCAGCCACCGAGTTGCTACCTGACGCTCCTTTCTTCATTGTTCTGAACGCGGGATCGGGTCATTCCGAAACCGAGATGCGCATCTCCACGATCAACGAGGTCATGGACGCCGGTGGCCGCGTGTGCCATCTGGAAGTAGTGGACGAGCCCGAGCGCATCGAACAGATCGCGAAGGACATGGCGGCCAAGGCCGTCGCCAGCGGGGGCGTGCTGGTGGCCGCTGGCGGCGATGGCACCATCAACACGGTCGCGCACCAGGCGGTGCTGGCCGGGTGCGCGTTTGGCGTGCTGCCGCAAGGCACCTTCAACTACTTCGGGCGCACCCACGGGATTCCGGAAGACCTGGCCGAGGCTGTGCATGCGCTGCTGCGCGGCGAGATCAAGCCAGTGCAGGTAGGCATGCTCAACGACAAGATCTTCCTGGTTAATGCGAGTGTCGGCCTGTATCCGGCGCTGCTCGAAGAACGCGAGCACGACAAGCGCGAGTTCGGACGCAGCCGCGTGGTCGCGTTTCTGTCGGCCATCAAGATGACGCTACGGGCGCATCGCCACCTGCAGATCCGGCTCGAGCTCGATGGTAAAGAGCAGCGTTTGCGCACGACGACGCTGTTCGTGGGGAACAATCGCCTGCAGATGGAGCAGGTCGGCATGGAACAGTTGACCGATGCGGTCGAGGATGGCCAGCTGGCGGCGCTGGCGCCCAAGCCGATGGGTAAACTTGGGCTGCTGGGCCTGCTGGTGCGCGGTGCACTTGGCAAGCTGGGTGGCGCCGACGACGTCGTGGCGTTTTCGTTCAAACGCATGACCGTGCGCACGCCGTCGCTGTACGGGCGCAAGCGCCTGAAAGTGGCTGTCGATGGCGAAGTCAGCAAAATGGCGACGCCGTTCGAGTTCCGGGTGCTGGAAGGGCGCCTCAAGCTGCTGCTGGCGCCGCCACAGGCAGCCGCCGCCACACCTGGCGACGCTGCCTGAGCCAGCCGGCCTACTTCACCCGCAGCAAGCGCACGCCATGGATGTCGAACCGGTTCGCCGGCTCGGCGCCACCGGCGCCCGTGAAGGTGCGGTTGCTCTCCAGGTAGCTCATATTGTAGAAGTCCGTCATCTCCAGGCGGTAGTTGCCGGCTGTCAGGCGCGCCGCCAGCGGCGTCGAATACACGGTTGGCGTCGCGCCTTTGAACAGCGGCGCATGCGGCAACTGGATCACGCCCTGGGCCACGACCTTGCCAGCGCTATTCTTCAATGCCAGCCACTTCACGCCGCCGCTGATCCCCAGATTCACCTGGTTCGCGCCATTGTGATAGCGCACCTGGACCCGGTAATCACCTGTGCTTTCGACGCGCATCCCGTCCACGGTAAAGCGGTCTTGCGGCCGGCCCCAGTCGCGGATCGCGGGTAGCGAAAAGCGCGCATCCGGCGCCGTGGGCGTCAGGTTTGACGTCACGCGCGGGTCGGTGACGCCGATGTCGACGCCTGTGCCAGCAACCCCGTCGATGCAGCGCGGCTGGCTGTGGTGACTGACATTGCCGCTGTCGGCAAAGCGCGCCTCCACCGCATAGCACGACGCCACACCGGCCTTGTCGTCGGTCCAGGCGCCGGCCGGCAGCTTGTCGGCGACCAGTTGGCCGTCGCGGTAGACGCGGTAGGTCACATTCACCGCATTGCCATTCGCGCCGATCGTCAACCCCACGGCGCCGGACGATGCACGCGTCAGCGCCTCGATCACCGGTTCGCGCGGACCGAATGTGACGGACGATTCTTCATACGGATTGGCCTGCACGCGGCGGATGCCCTGCGCCCCGGCAACGAGTTTGCCCAGCACGATCTCGATACGATTCCCGGCTTGCAAATCGCTGGATAGCAGCGTGTCCTTGACCTGCTTGCCGTTCAACAGGATACGCTCGACCTGATGATAGCCGTCGCCTTCGGCCGCTGGCGGCAGGCGCAGCACCACGTCGATGCGCTTGCCGTGCAGGCGCAGGTCGTGCAAGGCAATCTCGTTCGTCGCGCCAAAGGTCTCGCGCCGCAGCCTGGCCGTCATGAACGGGCGCAGCGCGATGCCGTCGTCCTGCATGCGCACGCCGAACACATTGTCGATCACCATGCCCAGATACCCGCCGACGGACCATAACTGGCGGCGCGAGTTGATCACGGGGCCGCTCAGCGCCGGGGTCTTCTCGTCGAGCAGCAGCGGCTGGCCCGACAACCACTCGAGGTTTTCCATGTTCGACAGATTCACCGCTGCGCCGCGCATCAGCGTTGCGTAGGCGGCGTCGGCCACCGCCGCGTTCTTGCCCTGCACCGCGGCGCGCAAGCCGTACGCGGTGACGAACGGCCAGATGGCGCGGTTGTGGTACACCGGCGCGCCGATCTGCTGCGGCCAGATCACGGGCGCGCCCATCGGACCATGCGGATAGCGCGCCAGGATCGACGCCGTCTGCCTGTCGTCGGCGACGCCGCTGACAATCGCCAGCGCCTGGCCGAGCCAGTCGAATTTATGCAGCGGCGCACCGTCCAGGTGGCCGGCGGTGAGGCTGCTGTACATGCCTTCGTCGGCCAGCCAGAGCTCCTTGTTGATTGCTCGTTTCAGCTCACGCGCCCAGCGCGTGTAGCGCGCGGCTTTCGTCGTATCGCGCTGTTCGTGCGCCAGTTGCGCCGCCAGCTTGAGCGCCTGGAAGATGACGACGTTGGTCGACAGCGCCTTCGAGCTGGCCATCGATGCCAGGTCGCCCGGCATCCACGCAGCGTAAGTCTGGTCGCGCCAGTCGAGGAACGATTCTTCACCCGTGTACAGGCCCGTGGCCGCGTCGAACGCCGCCACGCGGTCGATCTCGAGTGTGTTCGACAGCGCCTTTAACGCCTTGCTGGCGAATGCCGCGCGCTCAGCAGCGGGCAGTGTGCGCAGCGTTTCTTCGGCCGCAAAGGCCCATGTCAGGCGGTCGGTGCTGACCGGCCAGCTGCCGCCGCTGCCGGTGTCCTGCACGATCTGCAGGCCGTCCGCCGTGGCAGGAATCTGCGTCACTGGCGTGACGCCGGCGCGCCAGCCCGAGAGTTTGAAGTCAAGCGAATTGCGCACGCGCTGCGGGTCGAGCAGGGCCAGGCCCAGGTCGGCCGCATACGAGAGGTCACGCGTCCACACATACGCCCACTTCTCGCCGGTGGAGAAGCAGTCGCAATCGATTGCGTTGCCGCCGTTGTAGTTGCCATCCTTGATCTGGCTGACCGAATTGAGGCGCATCTCGGCGCCGGCCAGCGCGAACAGCGCATCGAAGGCGAGGTTGCCGGTGCGGGCGCGCGGCAAGCCTTCCTGCTCGGCGTACGCGACATGCTGCGGACCGGGATCGCGCAAGCTCATCGTGCTCGACTGGACATACTGGCGGAGCAGCGCCTGCGCATCCGGCGTCGAGTAACGCACCGTTTCGGTCTTGCCATCCCACGTTGGCCAGGCTTGCGTGGCAACGGCAGCGTGGCCCGCATGCGGATCGGGCGCGCTGGCACGGTCGGCATCGGGAAGACGCGTGACCTTCAGCGCAGGTTTGGCCGGATCGCTCGCGTCCAGCGTGAAGCGGTAGGTGCCCGACGTGCGCACGAACAGGAAGGTCTCCGGCCCCGACAAGCGTTCGAGCTGGTACGCAGTGTCGGGCGCTACATTGACGCTCTTGTCCGGATCAATCACCCACTCGGCAGCCCAGTCGCTGCTGCCAAGCTTGAAGGCGTGGTTGCCCGGCGCGACGGCGATGTCGGCCTGGTAAATGCCCTTGCCCTTGGGCGCCAGCGCATCGGCCGTCCCCCAGCCATTGAACGCGCCGCGCACGAATAGTGCGGTATCGATCTGCGCGTGGGCGGCGCCGCAGGCGAGGAGGGCGGCCAGTGCGATGGCGCTGCGCATCATCGCGCTGCCTCCAGCTCCAGAATCACCGAAGCACGTGGGGGCAGGGTCAGCGTCGAGCGCAGGTCGAACGTCTTGCCGGTCAGGACATCCACGCCGCTGGTGACGCCCGTGAGCATTTCACGGAAGCGGTCAACATCGAGCGCCATTTCTTTCGCGTTGTTGTTGAACGCGACCAGCACCTTCTTGTCCGCGTTGTAGCGGAAGTAGACGTAGGTATTGTTCTGCGGCCCGTAATGCATCATGCGGCCGCTGTGGATCACCGGCTGGCCCTTGCGCCAGTTGGCCAGCTTGCGCACGAACGCCTGCGCCGCGCGCGGCTTGTCCTTCAGGCCCGTGCCGGTAAAGGCATTGACCTTGTCGCCGGCCCAGCCGCCCGGGAAGGGGATGCGGTAGCTGGCGTCGTCGCGGTCTTTCGTCGGGCTGGTAAACAGCAGCTCGTCGCCCACGTAGAACTGCGGGATGCGCGGCGCCGTCATCATGAACACCATCGCCATCTTGTACTTGTCGAAATCTTCGCCGGCGACGCTGTAGATGCGCGACATGTCGTGGTTGTCGGCGAACAGCACCAGGTTGCCCGGCTCGGGATACAGGTAGTCGAGCGACAGCGTCTCGTACACGTCCGAGAACACGTTGCCGCCTTTTTTATCCGCCAGCGCGGTGCGCATCGCCTCGGCCACCGGGAAGTCCATCATGCTCGGCATGTAGGCGCGGTAACCGTCAAAGTTGTCCTTGCCGCGCTGCCAGCGCGCCACGACCGGCACCTTGATGCTCCATTCTTCGCCGACCAGGTTCAGGTTCGGGTATTCGGCCATGATGCGGCGCGTGTACTCCGACAAAAACGCGCTGTCCGAATAGCCGAAGGTGTCGATGCGCAGGCCCGAGAGCTTCGCGTATTCGATCCACCAGATGTTGTTCTGGATGATGTAGTTGGCCAGCAGCGGATTGGACTGGTTCAGGTCGGGCATGCTCTTGACGAACCAGCCGCGCGTGAAGTTGTCGGCGTCTTCCTTCGAGCCGTACGGGTCCTGCACCGCCGTGTGGTAGTGCTGGGTCGGGACGAACTTGTCGTTGTAGTTGATCCAGTCCGGCGCCGGCACGTCCTTCATCCACCAGTGGTGCGAACCGATGTGCGACAGCACGACGTCCTGGATGATGCCGATGCCGCGCTTCTTCGCTTCGGTCGACAGGCGCACGAAGTCTTCGTTGCTGCCGTAGCGCGGGTCGATCTTGTACAGGTCCGTGGCCGCATAGCCATGGTACGAGTAGCCCGGCATATTGTTCTCGATGAGCGGCGTTGGCCACAGCTGGGTGAAGCCCATGTCCGCGATGTAATCGAGGTGGTTGATCGCGCCCTGGATGTCGCCGCCGTGGCGGCCCAGGCCGCCCTTGCGGTCGGCCTTGTCGAGCATGCCGGCGACGTTGTCGTTGGACGGGTCGCCATTGGCGAAGCGGTCCGGCATGATCTGGTAGATCGCGTCCTTGCTGGAAAAGCCCTGGCGCGTCGCGGAACCTGCGTCGCGTGCCAGCAGGCGGTAGGCGTGTGTGGTCGTGCGGCCGGCGCCGCTGAACGTGATGTCGAACGTGCCGGGCGCCACCTTCGCATCGAGCACGAGGTCGATGAACAGGTAGTTGCGGTTCGGTGTGCGCGTGACGGACGCAATGCGCGCGCCGGGGTAGGTCAGCGTGGGCGTCAGGTCGCCAATCGCCTCGCCGTGCACCATCAGCTGGACTTTGTTGTCGTGCATGCCGGCCCACCAGAATGGCGGCTCCATGCGGTCGATGGCGGGGGCCTGGGCGAAGGCGGCAAGCGAAGCGCTGCCGAGCACGATGGTGGCGAGGAGTTGTCTCATGAGTTCTGGGGCTGGTGCCAGTCGTGATACTGCTGACGTAGTTGAACTACAAGGTCGGCATGTCAACGGTGGAACGCGGGGCCGGTAATTGTTGTGTTGATGGAAGGTTACTATAAACCCTGCGGCCCAACAATCATGCGGGGCGCATTCGATTTCATCCCGACTACATAGTCGCGTAAGGGGTGAACCTTCAGATTGTCTTCAGATTCGATGCGAAAGTCGTTTGGAGGGCCTGAAAACCCTCTAAATGTGTAGCTCAAGTACAACGTGCACAATGTTGTTGTCGTGCAAAGCGTGCCATGATCCTCGCCACACATTGCTGCCCGTTCCGGCTCTAGTTTTAGTACAGAGGCGTAACGGGCAGTTAAGAAAAACCGAGGAGACACATGAACGCCACCGCCACCCGGGCCACCCAGGCCCGCCGCCGTACTGCAGCCACTTTTGCATTCCCGTTGAACCCGTTCGCCGCCGGTTGCGCCGTGCTGCTGTCGGTCCTGGCAGGTAACGCGTATGCGCAAGCCTCGGGCAGCGAAGAAGCCACCCCCGTCGCACCGAACACGCCCGTGGCAGCCGCGACGGTGCAAACGCCGGAAGAAGCGCCAGCCGCCGCACCCACCGCGTTCCCGAACAGCGCCGTCTCGAAAGTGACCGTGACCGGTATCCGTACCGGTATCGAAGCGGCCATCTCCATCAAGCGCAATTCGAATTCGATCGTTGAAGCGATCTCGGCCGAAGACATCGGCAAATTGCCGGACACGTCGGTTGCTGAATCGATCGCGCGCCTGCCGGGCGTGACCGCCCAGCGTAGCCGCGGTTCGGGACGTGCATCGGAAATCTCGGTGCGCGGCCTGTCGCCAAGCTTCAACGGCACGCTGCTCAACGGCCGCGAAATGGCCTCGACCGGCAATGCCCGCAATCCTGAATTCGACCTGTTCCCGTCCGAGCTGATGGGCGGCGTCGTGATCTACAAGACGCCGGACGCCAGCGTCATCGGCCAGGGCCTGGCCGCGACGATCGACCTGAAAACCGTGCAGCCGCTGGACTTCGGCAAGCGCGTTATTGCCGCCAACTACAAGCGCAGCCGCCTGGGCGTGCGCACTGCCGAAGAAGGCAGCGGCGACCGCGTCTCGTTCTCGTACATCGACCAGTTCGCCGACCGCAAGTTCGGCATCGCACTGGGCATCACGTCGTACGACGAAACCGGCGGCGAGCAGCGCAAGTTCGACGCGTGGGGCGGCAACACGGCAGCCCTGCCGTTTAACGGCCAGAATGTCCTGGTGCCACTGGGCTTTACCGCCGACACCGAATCGACGTCGCACAAGCGTGATGGCGCCTTCATGTCGCTGCAGTTCCGTCCGAACCGCGATTTCCGCTCGACCCTCGACCTGTTCTATTCGGCCGGTGAAACGGGCCTGAAGCGCAGCGGTTTCGAAGGCGCGGTCGGCTCGAACACGTCGGGCCTGTATGACCCGGCCGGCGTGCTGCAGAACGTCGTCGTGCAGAACGGTGTCGCCACCAGCGGCACGCTGACCAACTACAAGGGCGTGGTGCGTAACCACGTCGAGA
>Ga0265798_10003858_pt1 | contig 21058 bp, 19 predicted proteins | sample P3T30metagenome_FD_192430 | JGI IMG/M metagenome (GOLD analysis project Ga0265798, IMG submission 192430) | Plant litter microbial communities from East Loma Ridge, Irvine, California - P3 T30 | ecosystem: Environmental > Terrestrial > Plant litter > Unclassified | place: USA: California... | reverse complement strand
AAGATCGTGAGCTCTCTTGAAATTCATTTGTGAGCGGTACTCGAAAGAGAATGCGGTACAAACCAACTTTTTGCTTTGAAACGTTCTGCGAGACAGTTATTATTAGACACCAAGATAGATCATAGGACGCCACGATCCCCCCCCCCCAAAAAAAAAAACATATCCTTCCCCATCCTCGCTCAAGAAGGCACACCCTCATAATCCCACCCATCATCAAACCTCTTCCGCCTCCTCCGCGTGTTCCGCCTATTCGACGCACACTTGATAAAGACCGTCAGAATGGCCAGCACAAACACCACAACCGCCGCAACAGTCGGCACCACAATCTCGCGCCCCTGGCCCAGCTGCTGGTCCTGGTACGGGCACGTCGAGTTCTGCCCAATGACCCAGCAGCCCGCGATGTCGAGGTCGTTGAAGTCGACCCACAGCAGCTCGTCCTCGACGCCGCGCTCCGCGCGGTACGCGCGCCACTTGGCCGCCAGGAACGAGTTTTCGAGCGCGGTGCGCGGGACGGCGAACTGCACGTCGCCGCGGCACGCGTTCTCCGCCTTGTCGTAGGCCGCGCTGGCGTCGGCGATGCGGAAGTCGAAGGGGTTGGCGTTGTTGGCGCGGCAGGTGACGTGGTGCGAGGTGGCGCATGAGTGGGCTTGCCAGCGGGTCGAGGTGGCGTTTAGCACGGCGCAGCGGTTGGTGGGGCCGTTGGTTTGGTCGTCGTCGTCGTTGTCGTCGTCGTCGCTGGTGCCGAAGTTTTGGGGTTGGTCGGGCGCCCAGGACCAGATTGTGCTCATTGCGTAGGATTTGTAGGGCGTGGGGTTGGTGTCTGCGCTTGCGTTTAGGAGGGTTGTGTTGAGGATTGGGCTGATGCCGCAGTCGGTGAGGTTGCTGGCTTGGGCTAGGCGGGTGCGTAATGTGGTTTGGTCGGCGGCGGAACTGTCGTTGGAGATGTGATGTGTCGCCCATGATGAGTTGGCTTGAGATAGAGAAGCGTCATCAACATTGAAGATGCAGCCACTTGCGATGGTCCCGTTGGTCGCGAATTCAACGCTGAGGGAGTCTTGCAGGTATCCGGGTGGGAAGATGGTGGATTCGTCGAGAGAGAAATCATAGCCTTGCATCCTCGAGTCGATGTTTCCGAACCCAGCAAGCATCCGCTTTGCTCTGGCGAGTTCGACAACGCTTTCGCTAGGCCAGCCGTCCGGGGTAGAGAGGATGTTGTTGTCCCTGTTCACCTCGTAGAACATGTAGTCGGGCAGCAGCGGTTGTCGTACTGTGAACCAGCTTCCTGCCTCGTCGAGATCGGCTCGCTGGTTATTCAGTAGTTGAGGTGTGTACAGATATTGTGAGTTGTTCGCAGTTATCAGGCTGCTGAGCAGATTGTTGCCGTGTGGCAAATTTTCTTGCGACGGAGTAGCATCGCTTCCTTCGGCACTGGAAGCCGAGGCCGCAGGGTAGATGTTGAGAGTTATGTATGCGGTCGTCGCGTTGAGGTTGTCTTCGGTGTTGGCGAAGTGGCCATAGAGCACCTGGAGGAACAGGTGGAAGTCTAGCTGGGTTGAGCACACATAGTCACCTACTCGTAAAAGCGTCTGATCATCGGGTGCTGCAGTACTTTCAGGATTTGCAGCGTCTGACACGACGGTCGAGCTGATTTCGGGAGAAAGGGCTGCAGTACGGGTAGTTGTTCCGGAAGGAATACTCGATGCGGACATTGTTGGTCGACTGCTTTGTGTCAATACCGATGGGTCATCAGTAGTGGTCTGCCTGGGCCATAATCTGGCACCATTTGGTTCCTGACCACCATCCGCAGATGGCGTAGCTCGCACTTTCCTGCGACCATCTATCTCATCTTGAGCGAGGGTGGCGCTTGTCAAAGGCGTCTGCGACGTCGTGGATTCTTGCTTCACGCTAAGCTGAGGTTCAACCTCGCCCAGCTGGACAGGGCAGAAGCTCCATGTCGTGCGACTAACATCCCAGAAGAGGTCGACTTCCAACCTCCTGAACCCGGCAGCGAGAAGATTGGAGACGCATTTAGTCGCGGATGCGGTGTCGTAACGGTTAAAGGGAAAACACGCCGACGTCAACGATACTCCAGGAACGGTGACGAAGTTTATCGGGATGCTAGAGGAAAGATCCCTTTGCGACTACATGGATGGTTAGCAGTGTATGCTTTAGCTCGAGATGGAGTTCTCACCAATAGCCTGGTGTAGTCGAAGTCACTAGGCACCGCATCTTGATCGGCGTTGTAGGGCGAAGATGACATGCCCGCCAGCAAGCAATGTGCGTACTATGTTGACTAGACAGACATGACAAGTGAGTGAGGTCTGATATCACGTGGTAGTGTTGCAGGTCAAACAATGCTGTGGCGAATGGAATCAGATGTCACCGAAAGGCGCGCGTGAGGCGAGGTGCGTGTGAGGTTGAAGCCGTTGCCGCCGACTTCCGTGTTCTCAATCCCTGCTGCAAATCCCATGCACTTGTGCCGAACTACTCCATCACACATCTCCAGATTTGACCCGTTTGATGTCCATTTTAGCACGAGTGTACAGAAGAGCCCTTTCTAATGTCTCTTCTAGGTTTGGATTTGGTTGCGGTGTGGGTGGTGTGAGTGATATCCGAGAGGATGGCATCAATCTCAGGTAAATCCACATCTACAACATCACAAGGTATCTAACACAGGTAAATGTGCATCTCGATGTTGATAGGCAGAAAGCACAGCTTGACTTGACTGAAAGGTATCGAACTGCTACCTAGTCTACCTCGCCAACACTCTCTCATTCGAAACGACGGGAGCGTGTCTCAGTTGCAGGTATATTGAACTCTCGCGTGGAAATGCTGTGTAGGACCACCACTTATGACTCTGATAAGTCTTATCATGGACGTATATCTACAGTCTTCTATGTGTGTGTGGCACGGCATATGCGATAAGATACGTCTCCTCTCGACACTTCATCACACCATGTTGCATGGGAGTGGCGCGAGCTATCTCGAGGTGAACACGACATGATCCACGTGGATCCAGCAGTCGTCACCTGATCTACAAGGCATCCAAGGAGCAAGTAACTCTATGTAGACCCTAACCTCTCCGGTTCTGGAGACAACACCCGTAAAGTCTCTCGAATGTGTGAGGTCCACAATCGAAGTGCGCCAGGGTCGAGTTTCGCATCGTCTTCGTCGGCTAGAAACAAATCCCAGACCCCTGACCCAAAGATCACGAGAAGCAGGCGAGAAACTCTCGACTCCAGAGCTGTAGCGGTCGGGCGTGTCACCAGCAGCTAGAGTACCACGTTTGTCCCACTGGGTTAAACCTTTCGCTCCGAAAGTAAAACGGAAAGAGGGGTCGGCCGAGAAGTCCTCCTCCGCCACAGTTGTCTCGCAATGGCTCCACCAACTTGAAACCGCTGCGCCGACCTCCACACTTTCTGTAGTCACGCGAGACCTCAACCGTGCAGTAGTCGGCGTTGTGGTAGCGTGCAGTGACAAAGACAAGCTGTTACTGCGGTCAAGTCTACACGATTCGTCCAAGCCCGAAGATTGGGCAAAGGAAGAGGAGGAGGATATCAAAAGGCGGGAAAACGATCCCCAGATGCGAACACCAAGAAAATGTAACAATGACGCCAAGCACGCGCGAGCATCATCTCGTCATCTTTCCAACATAATGATAATGCCATCCCTCAGTAGTCTCCGCGCAGCAAGCAACGAAGTGACAAGCACAGAGCAGAAAACGGTTCCAAACTCTCCTCACCACCTAACAGCCCGCCCCTAGCGCGTCTTCGTACCGTTTCTTGCTTGACAGGCACCAGAAGGGCTCGTGCGTCCTTCTTCTTCGTCTCCCCCCCAATCCAGCCTCCCCTTTCTACTTAGGGAAGGGGCCCACCACTACCACCATCAATGAGGTGCAGTAGTCGAATAGGGCAGAAGAGAAGACGCGATAGGTAGGGCACGGCAGGACACACAAGGCTCCCAGTAGTAGCAACGTACTGTAGCGTGAAGGATGAAAGGGAAAAAAGGCAAAAAGATTGCCGAACCTACATCCATGCTGTGTGCGTGGTGCGTGTATCAGCCAAACCAAACCATACAGTACCAAACGCGCGCCTGCCGCTGGCTGGCCTTGACAACGAGGCTTGCTTTTTGAGAGTCTGCTAGTCCGGAACGCCAGGTCCAAGCCAAATGATGCTGCCTATTGAATTTGGTAATATTGCCAGTAGCGCGCGTGCACCGTCGTTCAGTAGTAGCAGCAAAATGAAAATTGCTAGAAAGGAAACCCCGTATCGAACCCTCCAGTCAGTACAGTAGTTAGTCGGTCAATCATCTAAATGACTTCACCACCCTCCAAATCCTTCGCAATGTAATTTCCGCGCAGCTGGTAAATAGAAGAAATAAAAAGAAGTGGAGGATCACCAGCCAGCTAGCCCCTGAGAAACGTTTTTCTTTCCCTTTCATCCCTACCCTTTCCCGTTGACTGCCTGCCTGCCTGTCTGCCTTGTGTACTGTCAGTGTCAAGTCCTCGTGGCCGGGAAGAAAAAGACGGGTCGGTAGAGCGACGGGTTCGATGAAAATAGCAGCAGTCAACCACCGAGTGCGAATTACCACACGGCCGAGACGACCGAAGACGTGCGTGCTGTGGTCGCGCTCGATTGGATTGTGGATCGACAGAGCCGTTCCTGCGGCCGGCGCAAAGGAGCTAGAGTTTTTTTTTCCCTCTTGAGGCTCTCTCTCTCTCTCTTGCTCCGATTTCCGATGGCAGAGTGGAGTGCGATAGCGGGAGAGCTATGATCTGATAACACCGGTACGGGAAGGGAGGAAGGAAGGGGAGAGCTGTGGGGTTTTTCGTTTGCGGGTATTAATTGACGATGATGATAGTGGTGATGAGCGGTGAAGAAAGCGCGACCCACTCTTTTTGTGTGTCTCCTCTCTCTTCGCTCTTCCCTCGCTCGCTTGTAGCTGCCGTGGACGTGGGGTGGGTGGGTAGGTGGGTGGGTAGAGGGGTGTTATCAGATCTGCGTGCGTCGCTAAGAAGGTTACGAGCGAACCATTCATTCTCTGATGATTAAGGTTTGTGATGATATTGATGGCCATGAAGACAGATGGTGTGAGGTGACGGTGACGAGTGTAAATGAGACCACGATGATGAATGCAAGGATAATAATGATTTTTTTCAATGGCTGGGATATTATATGCAAAAGAGCAAACAATAATCATGCGAGGCTAATGGCTAATAACGATAATCTCATGGTTTCCTCCCTTGGGTATCTCCAAAAATGCCGCTGCCTTCTGCACACGCGCCGCAAGCCGCTCGACCAGACGAGTCTGCGCGTCGATGACAATGTAGAAAAGAGTTGAACAGTGTTTGTTGTTGTGGTGTAAGCCCTGCCTTTGCTAGAGGGCCATGAAAAAAGCGAGCGCTGCTTGGGTATATGCAAAATGAGAAGGAAACGCGCGGCCGCGTGAGCGGTAACCCCCGACGGGTTTGTGTTTCTTGTTTTTTGTAGTGACGTTCTCCTCCCGAATTCCGTGTCGTCCATCGTACAGAAGTGTAAGGGTGGTTTCTCATCCAAGAAATTAATAATTACAAGCGAGTGAGGTAGTAGTAGTGTAGTGGTAGTGCGTGGGTTGTAAATCTGCCATCAAGGTAGAGTTCATAGCGTGATGTTGGAGAGGCTCATCTTGTCCTTCGGCGATCCCTCGGGAGTGTGGATGGAGGGCACGGGCGTGCCACGAGCCGCCATGAGCGCCGGGTCAATAGCCAGCTGCATGGGCGATTTGCGTTGTTGCTGGTGCGAGTCCATCGTGGGCACGGCCAGGTCGGGGATGCGAGGCAATTGAACGCTTTGGTCTGTGGGCGACTGCTGCATGGAATAGGCGCTGTTGTTACGCTGGGGTGTGTACATAGGCGCCTGGTGATATTGTTGTTGCTGCTGCTGCTGCTGGTGTTGCTGCATCTGATACTGTTGCATGGGCGACGGCTGGCGGGACACGGGCTGCATTTGCTGCTGCATGTGCTGCATGGGTTGCATGGGTTGTTGCATGAACTGCCTTTGCTGCTGGGCGTGGTACATTTGAGGCTGAGCGGGAAGGAAAGGTTCCTGGAGCATCTGCGGTTGCTTGAGTTGATCCTCGTAGCGTGTGATGTGCATGGTCGGCACTTGGAAGTCGGTATCGCTTGCGAAGACGTTGGGCGTTCCGAGACTGAGCTGGGGAGCAGCAGATTGGCGACGATCGCCACGGTTGCCAGAGAGCGGAGGAAGCTCGATGGGCGAGCCATTGTTGTGAGGCGAACGTCCAGAGATGGATGAGCGATCGGAGACCATTGAGGGAGCACCATCAGCAGACATCTGCGAGTAGGTCGAAGGCGATGGGAGAGGGGTCTCAACAAGTCCGTGGTGCCTCATGGCGTGGACGTTTGAAGGCAAGCTCATGTGTTGAGGGAACTGCATCTGAGGTTGTTGCTGGTACATGGGCTGCTGGAAGAACTGCTGAGGCATCTGTTGTTGCATCTGAGGCTGTTGGAAGCCGGCGGGCATCTGTGGGTGGTTGAGAATCGGGACAGTCTGTTGCTGTTGGACGGGTTGGCGAACGGTGACTTCCTGGCGGCGGTGGTTGTTGCTGCGGCGGCGACGGTTCATTCCACCATTCCACCAGTTCTTGACAGCGTTGTCGCTGCGGCCACGCAGACGACGAGCGATCTCAGCCCAACGCTTGCCCATCTCAGCGACCATCTGCTCGATGAGAACGCCCTCCTCTGGAGTGATAGGATCATGGTTGAGGTTAGGCTTGAGGTTCTGGTGGAAACGCTCACGGCACTGCTTGGGCGAGCGAGTGCCAATGGTTGATGAGATGCGAACCCAGTTGTGAGCACCGTGAAGGTTGACGAGGTGGAGCAGGTACTGGTCCTCGGTGGCGGACCAGGGTCCTCTCTTGTGTTGAGGCATGATTGATATTGCCGTTGAGGTGTGGTAGTGAAGTTCTGTGTAAGGAATGACAGACTTGGGAGCAAGTCAGTAACGGTGTCGTTGAGTTGAACTGGCAACGGAGCCGATGGGTTTCGAGGTATCGAAGTCGTTGGTAGAGAGCGTGGATGGGAAGTGAGGTGTGAGGTGAGCGATGGAATCAAACAACGGGCAGCGTACCTTTTGACGTTTGAATTGCAAGACGGGTTGATTGTCGCAAGGCGGGAGCGTTTGGATGGCCGTTATAATCCAACGAGTGGCGGGCGCAACGGCAGTTGATATGCTGCTGGGATGCCTCCTTGGTGGGTTAGGAGGAACGGCTCATGTGAACACTTTCGCGCGCGAGTGAATCAGGGAGCAAGAGGGGCCAAGAAGAGCGTTGTAGCGGTAATTTGGATTGGCTCCGGACTCGCACGTAGATATGTCGTGAGCTCTTCGGGCGCTATCGTCAGGCCGGTAGATCCCAAACTAAGCGCAAAAACGGGTGGAGTCTATGAGGGGCTGAACCAACCGCCAGCAGCCCACGGACGGCGCTGCGAGTCAACGGCGCGGCAGTAGTGGCTGAGGAACTCGACGGCGGAGAACGGGGTGGTGAGCAGCGCTAAGGCACGGCCAGACGGCGGCGGCGGATGAGAGGGACAGAGGGACTGAGAGACCTAGGGACACCACTCCAGGCAGACTGGGGGAGCGGTCGATGATGTGGTCAAACGTGGTCAGAGTGCCCAATGAGTTCGTCCGTGTGAACGAGATGACACAGAAGCACTGATGATGGGTTCACAGGATGACTTGGTAGTGGCTAGAGGGACGGCTCAAATGTATGTATTTGCATACTTCGTTTCGAGGGTGTGAGGGATGATGTGCTATTATTGTACCGACAAGACGTAACGAAGAACGATAGCACTTTCAATGCCTGTCCCAGCACTGAGCAGCAGGAGGGAACATACAGCATCCTACAGGCCAGCGACGGTCGTCAAAGCCTGCTCGTACGCCGTCCGTGCATGCATATGCTGCGATCCGACACGGTGGATAGACGATGCTCACAGGGGTGGGCGCGTTGGTATCGGGACTGTCATGGCGTGGACCTTGGAGTAGGAGTGGCGCCCTGCTGTCTAGGGCACCCATGCATGATGGAGGTATGCTGGAGGGTACCCATGTATTCGAGTATTGAAAGTATCCATGGACGGTTCTCAGTCTTCCGAGTACCATCGTCATACTTGGTGGGTTTCATCGATCCGCGCTCACGGTATCAGCAAACCCTGCTCAAGGAATTCACTTGATCCAATGTATGTATGTATTCCCAGCCAGCACGTTCGCCACAAGGACGACGACAACACCGCCACTCCATGGAAGGAAGCAGACGGCACCAACAGAGTGGCATATGCATGCTCGGACCGCCGTACAGCACATTCGGCTACTGGACTGACCGGCAGACGTCTTTGCTGCAGCGATCGCCAATTTTGCCTTCCCCTTTGATCCAGTGCACTCGCCCAGTCAGGCATAGCGCGATCTGGATCTCAAGCGTGAGAGTGCAGAGCCGACGAAGCCTGTGCTCCTTCGACAAAACGCTCCCACGAGGATGGGCCGATAGCGTAGGCCGGCAGGCCGACAGACCGACAAACTGCATCCCGCATCCTCTGTTCCTGTTCCTGTGGTATGATGCAGGTATGGGTGTTGGCCTGTGTTGTTTCATCGCCGTCCATATCGACTCTGCTGTGAGATGTCGTATCAGATCGTTCCACACTCACCTTCAACACGCGTCGTCCACGACACCATCTTACTGTCCCCCTCCCTCATGTCCCTTCACCCTGCCCACACGTGTCATTGCGTGCTGCTTCCCTTTTCGACGACACGCTTACTCGCGCCGCCTGTCGTCTGTGCAGCTGCTGAAAACGTCCGGGATCAGCTGCTTGTCTGCCGATCCCCAAAGAGGCAGTTTGGCAGGGGTGTGGCTGGTTCGGCGCCCCGTCTGGGAAGACTCTTCGTCCATGTTAGGGGGGTGAAAAATGTCTTGCATTCTGCAAGACAGCCACAGCACGCCGCATCCATAGCCAACGGTCTTGTATCATAGTGCTTGTACGCATACAAGGCGGCCAACAATGCCATACATCCACGTTTGCCGCAGACCAAGACATCGCAATCACCCACGGCCGTTGGAGGTGGTGGATGTTGTAGCTGTATGCAACCCACGCAGGGGCAGCGTTCACCGTTGCGACCAGCATGAGATGACTCCGAGGATCCTCATGTGGTCGATCACCCGCACCGTTGCGCGTTCCTGTCTCCCGCCACGGCGGATACATCACGCTGCTGAAGAGTGACGGCGAAACGACTCGCCTGTGACAATGCAAGCTTTCCACCTCGTTGCACACTCGCGAATCGTGTGGGCTGCAGACGTGATGGGGCGAAGCTACTGCTGCTGTATGCTCTCGAGACTCGCCTCTAAAGAAAGGCTCCGCGCATCGTCAAGCCGGACTGCATCGGCGAGCAGTAGTCGAGGAACGTGCGTAAGGTACAGTAGTCAGCTGAACGAACGCATGGGCTAGTGATTTGGAATGGAACCCTGACCACCCACCCACTCTGCCACTCTGCCCTCCATCCACTGCAAAACAAGGTTAGCGGAGGAAACGTCTGAATCGCGGGTTCCTCTCCCACGACACGCACCATGCCTCTCGCGGGTAGGACATCGCACGAGCCATACCGCACGCAGAAAGGCTGGCAGGGCAGGATGCACGCACTCCCGCCTGAGCGGTCTGACATCGACCGCCACCGCGCCGAGTATGCGAGAAAGACACGCAACGGGCGGTGCGGAAAGATCTCGCGCGCCTAACCCTTCTGGTGTCGTAAGTGAGACCCGTCTCGGTTTGGCAGGCAGACAAGGCAGACAAACAGAGACAGACAGCCCAACGGTCGGTGGTGATCCCCTTCCTTCCTTGCCGCCTCCACGACGATCGCCCGCCGACTTGCCCTATACAACACCTCCTACTACTGCTTGCGGCTGCCATATGACTTTTCTCTGTATATCTGCAAATGCCCTAGCAGTAGTTGCATGATTCCACCGCCGTTCTGATATCTGCACAATCGGACGGTACACATCATTTCACAGTGAGACAGCGTACAAATCGTTCTTGCATACCGCCACTTCTGCAGTCCACCGTTGCCTGCAAGTCGCAATTTCACGCGTCCTGACAGGGGATATGTAAACAAATAGCATCACGCTGCCTTGATGGTGATAAGGCGTCCGACAAAAACTCCATCTTTCCCCGACTCGTGCCACCATGTGTCTTCTCCGAACTACATCCTACAATAAATCAATCTATCCTTCACGCGCCAGCTCCAATCCTGCAGATCAAAGCCGGGCGGGCTAGACTACATTAGCCCGCAATGGAGTCAATCACTCGATAGCCTCTGCAAGACTGCAACTCACGAGTCACAGGCAAAATCCGCACTGCAGCAGCGACCTGCAGCCTGGCACGCCCGGATCACGCCTTGCGACTTTCCGACTGGCTTGCTTGTAAAGTAGTGTGGCCTCCTCCTCCTCCGCCTAGAGGCAGTCTATGATGAATTACAGTACATACAGTACTGTAAGATGGCCAAGCAACACACGTCGATCGTTCACCCACCCCATCCCGACACCCTTGTCTTCGTCTTGCATACTCTTGCAGCCCTTCTTGCCAGGGACTATGCCCGGTCTCGCCATCCGAAGCGAGAGGTTACGCCGTCCAAGATCTGGGGCAAGCCCGCGCCGTTGCTGCCCTTCTGCACGATTAACTCGAGTCTCCACTGCTCTGGGTCGGCGGACACGTAGCCCTGTATGCAGCCTACCTATCATGATTGTTGTGCAGAATAGGGAGCAGGCAGACTGGTGAGCTTCACGGCGAGGTATCTTTACCACTGCAGTTAACGGTATCATTGCACTCGCATGCTGGCTTGGCTCTTACCACCATACTCAGATACATCACAAATAAGTCCGCAAAGACTAACAAGCCAGGGACCATTGCGGATCACTGGCGCCGCCGCCTCGTTTGTCTTTTCCCTGGCGAGTCATCACCGCTACCGCTACATACTGATATCAACACGTGGTTGACAGGGACAACACCGGGCTCGATTAGGCCGATAACGTAGTCACACTACTCACTAGGACAGCCTCTACAACCTGCTTCTGGCCTCGACGTTGATCACCTTCCTTCCACCGTCCCTTTGCAGCGCACCCCTCGCGCTACCGAAACTCTGATCAGGCGCTATCTTCACACCGTTTTTGCACATCACCTAACTAGCAATCACAGCAGCAGCACGAATGCGACCAATAAATGAACTTGTTGATGAGAGTCGAGCAGCTCGGGCCATGACATGGTCGCCAGCTTGCCACGCTGCCATCAGTGCGGTTGCGCTTTTGCAGGAAACGTGGATGAAACGCGCTTGTTGCGGATGATTCTCGTTCGTCTAGACTGGGGATCCTTCTTGCTTGCCGCTCCTGCCGTGAAGTTCGAGACTCCATGACTACGTGACTCCATAACTACAGAACCTTGCAACTATTCTCGCATGGATCCGACTGGATCATCCACTGGACCCTCTCGTCTGTCTGCATGCCTAAGAGCCGGCGGAGCGCCCGTTCCAATCACCAATCTTCTTGGTATGCAATGCAACAAGGGTGTCGAGAATAGCCTTGGGATTCGCTTGGCTTGCAGCTCTCAATTGCCTAGCAGCAGCTTGATCAAGTAAAGGTATGGTGGGCGGGGGAGGTGTCGGACCGTGGGTGAAGCGCTTATACTACTATATACTACCGTGAAGCACTCTCAGCATTGTATATTGGCATTGGTCTTGCCGGGGATGATGGGTAGTGGAGGTAGAAGCCCATTGCTACTATACCGGCAGGATATCACCATGCAGGAAACGGCACCGCTACCGTCTTGCATGTTGGCAGACGCCCAGCAATGCAGGGTAACCACATTATCGTTGTCGTCTCCGAACAACAATAACAGCCGGGTAGATGCCGAAAACGTACACTCCAACCTTCGACTGGCATCAGGCAAGGCCACTCGGAAGATCGCCATACATACCCATTCACCTCTTGTGATCTATTCGAGCTGGACCTTCGCGTGCAGACGCATCACCAATGGCACATGCATCTGCAGCCTGCAAGGCTCGTCCCATGGATCACATCCATCCAACCTCGTGATCTGCTCTACTATGCTCTGCTCTACTCTGTAGCGCCCCAACTCTGCAGTCGGCCTCTGGGTACTCTGCCGACCGAAACCTTTCCCTTCGGCATGCCGAGCAAGAAAAAGGCTGAAAGAAGTAAAAACAACAGAGCTAGAGTGAGGAGAGAGAGACGCACACCCCATTAGTCTCAACCAGCGCATCGGTACAGCAACAGCAACAGAATAAACACCACGCGGCCCAATCCAACGCATCCCAACCCAACAGAACAGCCGCAACGCGCCGCGACCCAGTACCACAGCACAACAATCTCCGATCTCGATGAGGCGTACAGATACGCACGCACGTACACGCACCCAGCAAACACATACACACAAACCCATGCCTGCAGCCTGCAACCTGCATTGCATCGCATTGCATCCGCGGTAAGTAAGTATACCAACCGTCTCCCGCGAAAGAAAGACAGGGATCTACCCCAGAACGCAATCTATTCCAACGCAAAATATTGCGGAAATTCATCCATCTATCAGTTCAGTGTCTTTCGGGTCTTCTTTCCCTGCTTTTCTTCTTCTTCTTCGTTACACTGCAGGCCGGAACGGCCGGGCCTTGCCCGCATTGCATCTGCATCCTCTTTTCGCCCCTGCTCTTCTCTATTTGTTTTTTTTTTCGCGTGCGCAGGTCGCATCGTGGGTAACTTGAATCTCGCATTGCATAGATGGGGGGGTGGGTTTTGTTTCGTAGGAGAGATAGATTGATTGATCGCTTTGCCGTGCAGTTTGCAGGGATCGTTTTTGCATTTTCCGTTTTCGAGGCTGGTTGGTGAAGATCGTTTTTATCTATTGTGACAGGGGGAGTAGTAGTGAGGAGAGCGCAATGGTTGCTCTAATAGGTAGGTACTCGTTTGATCGCTTTTGTGCTTATCCAAGTTGGGTGGAGTCGTATTCTTCGGGGTGTGGGATGTTGTGTAGTCGATGAAGTTAAGTGGAGTATGTTGCCTTTGACCGACTCCATTGACCTGGCCGTAAAATCACTATTTTTCAAGTCCTCACCATCTCTGATGTGTTAGACGTATTGCTCTAAGCACAAGTCAACCATAAACCTACCTCTTATAGCCGATTTGAGGCTGTCGCATCGACCAGGCCTTTTTCCGCCATCATCCGACATCGACCATTGTCTCAGTCCAGGGTTGGGGTTGGGGTAAGCATACAATGTGAAGTGATCACACCACGGCCACTTGTAGGCAACAACACCGACTCGGCGGTATGAAGACTGGTTACATCCAGTAGCTCTAGGCCACGTAAATATCTACGAGTCCAATTCAGGTCTAGAGTGTCACTTTTCGACGAGCTTGGTCGAAGGCACAGCCGACGTCTTCCAACCCATTGAATCCACAGAGGAGCGAGTGAATGAATGCAAAGATTCCAACAACACTACACTCCCTGACCTACCTTAACGCCACAACTCACTCTCATCGATCAATGACTAGTCCTACCCGACAAAAGTCAGCCATCGGACTAGCACACACTAAAAACCCCAGGAACAAACCATCATGCAAAGGCCAGCCTATCGAAAGTGGGCGTAAAAAAAATAAAAAATGCCTTCACCATTGACGAGCAAAATTTACCACAGCTGCGGAGATCTGCATAATTACCCATAACGATGCCTGGACGGACTCGATCGTTCGCAGGTCTGGGTGGCCACGCTGCAGTCCACGAGTCGGGAGGTCGTCGGATAGAGAATAGTCATTTCAAAGGAAGACTGAGATAACAGGACATGAAAAAGGAGAAACATGGTGTTCAAAAAGATGATGAGAGTTCCAACATTCCAAGGAATAGCAGGCTTCTATCGCAAACCGCATGAGGTATAGGAACCGTAGTCTCGCCCACAAAACCAAAGAACCGAGATCGCAACCAAGACCAAAAACCCAACTCGCTAAATAAACAACCAAATGTATAGTAAAAAGAAACAAAAATGAACCAAACAAATCAAGAACTCCACCCTCCCCCTTGTAAATATCCATCACTCATCCCCACTACCCCGACAACCCGCCCCTCGGCAAGCGATCCAGCCAAATGTCGCCTCCAGTCCCAGCAACCCACCGCTTCCAAGCCTCCTCATAAGCATCCTCCAAATCCCTAGTCCACCTTGCAGTGTCGAAAAGCGCACTGCTCCAGCGCGCCCGGAACAGCATCCGCCTCAACTCCATCAGCCTACCACTACCTCTCCCCCTAACATGGCGCTCATAAACGAGACCCGTGCCGAGCGCGACCGCCTTCTCCTCGTAATCCTCCTCGCCACTAGCTACCAGCTCGCCGGCCGCGCGCGCTCCTTCATTGTCTTTCGGCAGCGCGCCGAGTAAGATCGAGGCGGCCATGCGCGAGCACATCTTGTAAGCGTAGCGCGGGAGAGTCAGCAGCGGGGTGCCGCTCCACAGGACGTCCGCGGCGGTGGTGTGGGCGTTACATTCAGGAGTGTCGAGGACGAGGTCGCAGATGCGGGCGCGGGAGATGTGCAGGTGCTTGGGCGCGACGTCGGTGAAGATGATGCGGCTTGCGACCTCGGGCGTCGCCCATTGCCGTGCCGTGTGCAGGAGATGCGACTCTCCGAGGTCTGGGAAGCGGAGGAGCCACAGTACGGCGTTTGGAACGCGGGCGAGGATGCGGAGCCATGTGCGGAAAGTTGTCGGGTCGATTTTGTAGAGTTGGTTGAAGTTGGCGAAGATGATGGCGTCGTCGGCGAGTTGAGGGAACAGCTCTTTGCGCATCTGCCACCGGCGCGATTGCTCTTCTTCCCAGCTCGTGTGATTGTCCTTGGCATCAGGCGCACTTTGTCGGTGATCGCAGCAGAAAAAGGTATCGCGGCAGTAGATGATGTTTTCTCCATAAACCCAGTCTTCGTTGTCGCCTCCGCTGTTATCGTCAACCATCTGATCCTCGAGATCGATATTACGGCGCCAAGGTCGAAGAGTCTCGGGTGGTACTGCAGTCTTGTCTGCGAGGAGATAGTCGCACCATTCTGCACCAAGCGTACCAGCGAAGCCCATAAAAGACATCTGAATTGGCGCGGGACGAGCTGCGAAGACCTCGTTACGGGCTCCACGAGTGTACCCGTTCAGATTGACCAAGATGTGTATGCCGTCATTAACAATCTGGGAAACAAGGCGTTCTGCAGACCATGCGCTCGCGTCCCAGAACACGGGCGCTTCCCTCTCAATTTGCCGTCTGTGAATCGACTTGTCGCTTGCGGTCGTGGCGTAGCAGTAAGCCTTGACACGTGAAGTGTTGTGTAGACCAAAGACGGACTGCATCAGATGAGCAAGCGGGTGGTTGTTGAAGTCTGACGAAACATAACCGACACGCAAGCATGGAGCCGGTGGATTTGGTGGCGGGAAGACTTGTCGCGGTAGCCACGGCGAGCGGAGCGTGCAAACCGAAATGCGGAGACCGTTCCTCTGCGAGATGAGTCGAATCTGCTTAGCAGACATGGGTGCTGTGAATGTGTGGAAAGGCAGTACAGTCGGCGCCGTCGGTACTGGAAGATTAGCAGGAAGCATTGGCCGGTTGTAACTCGAAACAGGTCTTTGCTTCCTCAGCACATGCACGTCGTTGTACCACTGCCAGCCAATGCGGCGCACAGCACGTTCGACGAGCCTCGTGATCCGAGCGCCTTCCCAGTCCTTTCCTGCCCACGATTTGATCGTTTGAAAGAGGCTCTCTTCCCTCTCCTTGCTGTCCTTAGCAGGACCCTCCAAAGCCACCACCTGATGAACAACATCTTGCAGCGTGGAAGGTCCAAGAGTGGCTCGACCCCAGCTCTCTCCATCACGAAGCTGTTTCTCAACGATGTCGACAACGCGCTTGATCCAACCTGAGCTCGTCGCACCGGGCTGTCTCGCATCCAGTAACATACCTGAAGCATCAACATGCCACCTGTCGCGCTTGCCGCCATCATCGGCAATACCACCTCTCGCCTGCCAACCGCAGACGGAGTTGAGAGCATTGGCCAGACCACAGACAGCTTCGGCAAAGTCAGGACTGACATCAACCGCACGCTTGTAGAAGGTTATGGCATCGCTGATCCTTCCTTTGTCCTTGACGGCATTGGCTAGGTTGGCGAGGGCAATGTCAAATTTACCATCGCACTTTACCGCACGCTCGTACATGCTGATCGCCGCGTCGAGTTGTCCAATATCCTTGAGAAGGCTGCCGAGATTGGTGTATAGGTGAGCATGATGCTGGTCGAGTTGTAAACCATAGTTGTAGTACTGCAAAGCCAGTGCAACGCCACTACCAGGCACAACACCAGGCACGTTGAGTTTCCGTGGCACCTGGGCTTGTGGTGCGACTTGTTGCACGCTGGCAAGAAGAATACCAACGTTGTTGGCAGTAGACGGTGACGGTTGCAGCGACAGTGAAAGATAGTATAGCGCAAGGATGTCGCGAACGCCGCATGTGAGAGGAGTCACACCAGCGGCTCGGCTAGTATTCGACATACCGTCCTGGAAGATCTTCGCCAAAGACAAGAGTGAATTACTCGTGGTGGATATGACCGCTTTCCGCGGCGTGCTCTGTGGTCCGCCTAGCACGTGCTGCAGTCCAGGCAGTTCCCCAAAGAACGGAAAGCAGAGTTTGGCGGTGGCTAACGCTTGTTCTGGTGTTAGTAGTATTGGTTCTGAGGATATAACACGAGCATGTTGCTCATATGGGTGGTGTAGGTTCGATGACACTACTTTCAGGATGTGATTGACCAAGCCCTGAATAGTGTCGTACTTTCGCCCTGCCGCGATAAGCACAGCATCCTCGAACGCACGTGCCGCCCCTCGGTTGTCGCCAGTACCATAGAGCATGTTGCCTTTGGCATGGATGAGAGCGAGGATTCGCCCATTGTCGCAGCCAGGAATTGCGAAACCGCTAGATCCAAAACCAGGCTCAGAGCTTCCGACGGGATCTTTCCAGCCAGGTACCGTCTCGGCATCGCATTCGAAGTCATATGACATCTTGTCGGAAATTTCTGACACCACAGGCGAGCGGCTGGCATTGGAAGAGTCGCATTCGCTGTTCTTGTCCGAGGTCTTGAGAAGCCCTGAGGTCTTAGGATAGCGCAAGTTCGCTTCGACGTACTCGATGACTTTGATGGCGTCACAGCTTCTGTGTTCGGTGCAAAGAAGTCCTATCAGGTGCTCAACTGCTTCAAAGTGGCTAGGCGCAGCTTTCACAACCTTCATCCAATTCTGCTCGGCTTCTTGCCTTCTCCCCAAAGCGAGCATAGTAGCGGCCAGGTTCGAAAGAGCTTCCAGGTGCTTGGGATCTTGTTCGAGGACCTTCGAGTACCACTTGAGAGCTTTCTGATAGTTGCCCAGACCATAAGCAATGCACCCTCCCAGATGCATTCCTTCTGTCCATTGCCAGCCTGTTTCTTGACAAAGCTTCGTGATGTCCGCGAGGGCCGCTTTTGCTCTTGATGGCGGGGAATTGTCATTCGGTGGAGGACTCGACACACCAGCTTGAACGGCGGACCCGCTGGATCTTCGTAGTGTGCGAACTCTCTCCTGTTGGTGTGGTGTATTGCCCATGGGCTGGTCTCCCTTATGATCATGATTTGAAGCGAGTTGTTGCTTTTCACCGGCATCCGAATAGGGAACGTTTGACGCACTCATCGTGGGCGATCGTGCTTTGGGCGTCTCCACATCATCACCATCCCAATCTTCCGTTGCACAAGCCTTTCCAGAAGATTGACCGCTCGTTGGATCCGAAGAACGTCGAAATCGTTTTTCCATGACTTCTTTCGGTATTGTGATAGATTTTCGTCGACTCCCATGGAAAGAGTGACCAGCACGCGACAGCTTAGGTGGCTGAGGATAGAAGCTAGGCCTCTGTATGACATGGGTTTGACCATCCATTTGCCTCGCAGCTTGCTGCTGTCGTCTGGTGTGATGGATGAATGCAAGTAGCTCCCGGTACTGCTGCAGAGCCCACACAAAGGTCGAATCTCGCTGCTGCCCATTTGGTGAAGAAGGCCCAAACTCAGCATGTATCTCCTGAAGCCCAGCCTGTTGTTGACTATGGTAAAGTTGGTTTGAATTGGCGAATCCAACTGACTGTGGCGTGTGTTGCATCGGATCATGCGAGAATGGCACATGGCCTTGGTTAACAACATCTCCCATTTGCCCGTAGACGTGGTGCACGGAATTTAGATGAATTGGTGTTGAATAGCATGGCGAAGCCCCGAAAGAATTAGCATTGAGTACTTGAGCTTCATAGCTGTTAGCAGGGAGGCCTGGTGGATACGGGCTAGGCTGGGGTGTATAAAGAGGGCCAGGTAAAGATCCAAGCCAACCGCCATGCGGATGTTGGTAGAACCGTGGATCTCGAACGGCGGCTGGTCGGTAAGGCACAAAAGTACCATCATGCCAGTATGGTCCATAAGGGCCCGTGCCTTGGCCACCAGAAGCTGTAGGACCTAGATACTGAAAAGAGGGTTGTAAGAACGTCGGTTGGGTTGGGATGTAATAGTGCGGGACTGTGTTGTACTGTTGCTGGGGCATTTGATTCAATACAGAGTCCATGACGGGGAACGAAGAAGGTGGCTGTTGATGTTGCGTTGATATCCAGCTCGGGGAATCGATGGAGTACAGAGGTGACTGGTGACCGTACTGACGCTGTTGCTGATGTTGCAAGAACGTTCGCTTGTTTCCGGATGAGACCGACTGCGAGTGTTCGACTGGCACATTTCGAGGCACAAGCTGGTGCTTGTGCGCGTTGGGGCCTTCATCGGATTGATAACCTGCTGTTAGCGTGCCATTGGGAGTCTTGCGCCTCAAAGTATTTTCAACCCGAGCCGTTTGATCACCGCTCAGAAGTGCAGCATCGGTGCTGTACCGGTTGCTCGGACGGTGAATCGGCAAGGCCTGTTGCTGCGTCAGGTACGGCATTGCGTACTGCGCGGGCGCGTTCGAAGATGGTGTCGGTTCACACCGTGCGACGTCCGCACTCATATTGATGGTGTGGAAGAGGATCGTGAAATCGTAAGACTAGGTAGTCGTAGCAGAGACCGCGCGTCGATTCACGGGCAGAAATGCGTGCCTATACCCTGGCGAAAACTCTCCGCATTCACTTCGCATGACATCTCGCGGCTGCGATCCAGTATAGGTATCAAGATTGTGCTCAACTTCTCTTATAAGACTGCGTGGTATGGCCCTGCCTGCGATATATGCGCGCGAGCGACTGGTTCCAGCTCCTCTAACAATAGCCCGCCAGAAAGAAGGTGACCGCGGTATACGGGTACAAAGTGCGAGTAGCCGCAGCGAGTCGCACGGGAAACGGATAGATTGGCGATATATGGGCTGAAGGCCGGCTTTGCGGAAGACTGGCCGGACGGGTCGCGAAACAGCGGACAGCAAGCAAGGGAGGCGAGCAATGGATTGGATCCGATTAAGGCACACCTTTCGGCTAGTCGCAGGGTGGTCTGCGGTTGTGTGCAGCAGCAGTCGTGGCGCGCGTCGGACGAGGCCGGAGGGCGTGGCGGAGTGGTGGTTTGGTGTTTCGGGTGGTGTATGAGGCGAACGAGTGGGAAGGTAGCTGCTGTTGACCGCTACCAGAACGGCGGGTGGTGAGGGAGTTGGGTGTCGACACGGAAGACGTGAGGTGAGGCTGAGGTAGAGGCTTGGTGTAGAAGATGCGTGTCTCACTCTCTCACTCGCTCAGCCCTGGGAGATTATCTGTCTGCCTGTCTGCCTGCCTGACTGTGCTCGAGAGCATCTACCTGAGAGTCTCGAGGAAGTTTCTGGCGGCGACGCGATCAGCACGCGAGGGCGAATGGGGTGCTGTGAGTAAGTGAGGTAGGTAGTTGTGAGTGAGGTCTGGTTTATGGTGGTGGGAGAGGTAAGTGAGATGGAAGATGTCACAGAAAGGACGATCACCTGATTGCGAGAAACAGGGACGATCAGCTCAAGTCAAGGCGCAGTGCATACGGGTCGCATGGACGATGAGAGACGATGTACGGGTCAGCACAGTAGTGTTCTCGCCTGGCTGCATGGGATGTAAATACGTTGATCCATGGCGTGTAGGAAGCACTATCGCGCAGAGTTACTGGCTGACGCCGCGTCGAATCAGCTCAAGAGCTCCTCACACAGTTGGCGGCGCTGGTGGATCGGATGAAAGCCACTGCGCCGGCCCGCAACTGTCGTGTGGCCTGGCTCTTCTGCCCTGCCTCCACCATGATTATTATTACCTGCAACCTACTCTATGTGCCTTTTCTCTCTGCTGATACTCTACATTGCGAGGCACTAACACGCCTACAATATCGTACCACTGAGATGGGTAGATTCAACTACAACGACCGACAGGATATCAATGAATCAGCTTCTACTCGAAAACTTCACTTACACCGACCCCATTCATCCACTCATATGCAAGGAATCCCTCGTCAGCAACCGCCAACTCCCGAGACCTAGTTTCCTCCACTCATCCCCCACACCAAAGCCTCTGGTTCGCGTGGCGTGCGTCTTGGTGGGACGTATCATCACGTATGTACAAGGATGCCGTGCCGATCTCGTCATGCCCTGCCGCTCACCCATTCAATCCTTGTGCCATCACCGCAGCGTCTGTCTCACCACATGCTACACGTGACGGTGTGATTGTTTGTGACTTGACACATGATCTTGCAACATCGATGTATAACAACAGTCATAACCTCTTATAGCATCGTCGATTGCCTTCTAAGTGGCACGGCATTCACGGTCAAACTACATGGTCTAAGGTAATATCCTATATGGACCTTCTCATCAGAAAAACTCGGCCTACCTTGACCAACTTCGGTCTAAGTAAAAGAAAAACTCCTCGAATGCAACCAGGTCTCCACGGACTCGACACCAGGATCTCTCTCTAGACGGAAATGACAAGCTGGCAACCTGGAAAGCGAGCACCACTCCCGCGGGATAGGAAAAGCGAAACGGCGTT
>Ga0265798_10003857_pt1 | contig 21060 bp, 21 predicted proteins | sample P3T30metagenome_FD_192430 | JGI IMG/M metagenome (GOLD analysis project Ga0265798, IMG submission 192430) | Plant litter microbial communities from East Loma Ridge, Irvine, California - P3 T30 | ecosystem: Environmental > Terrestrial > Plant litter > Unclassified | place: USA: California... | reverse complement strand
AAAATAAAAAAACCTGCCACTTTTCAGCAGCAGGTTTTTTACGAATTAACCTTATCAGTAATTAAGATTCTTGTGGCGCGTCGCCATTATTTTCGTTGCGTGGGGCATCGTCATTTCTGCGCTCTTCCCTTGGGCCACGGTCACGTGAGTTCCTGTCGTCCCTTCCAGGGCCACGGTTATCACGTCCGCCACCACGATTGTCGCGGTATCCGCCACGATCGTTATCCCTTGGGCGGTCATCACGCTCTCTCGGAACGTAGTTCTCATCCCTTGGAGGCCTTGGTAGTAACGCTTTACGCGATACTTTCTCTTTACGTGTTTTAGGATCTATGCCAATGTACTTAACATCAAACACATCGCCCATGTTAACAACATCTGTAACGTTCTCAGTACGAGCCCAATCCAATTCGGATACGTGTAGTAAAACCTCGTTGCCCGGAGCATCAAGATATTCTACAACGGCACCAAAATCAAGTAGTTTTATAACCTTAACGCTGTATGTTTCACCAACTTGCGGTTTAAATATGATAGAGTCGATCTTATTAAGCACTGCTTGTATACCTTCTGGGTTTGTACCAAGAATTTCTACTTCGCCCTGCTCGTTTACTTCGTTGATTACTATGGTAGTACCTGTAGCTTTTTGAAGTTCCTGGATAACTTTTCCGCCCGGGCCGATAAGGGCTCCGATGAATGCACCCGGAATGGTAACTTTAATGATTTTTGGAGAGTGGCGTTTCACTTCAGCACGCGGAGTATCAATAACTTCGGTTAGTTTGCCTAAGATGTGAAGACGGCCATCACGAGCCTGTGCAAGCGCTTTCTCCATGATCTCGTATTTAAGGCCTTCAATTTTAATATCCATTTGGCAGGCAGTAATACCATCGGCCGTTCCGGTTACTTTAAAGTCCATATCACCAAGGTGATCTTCATCACCAAGAATGTCAGAAAGAACAGCCCAACGGCCTGTTGCGTCATCTGATATTAAGCCCATTGCAATACCCGATACAGGTTTGATCATCTGGATACCTGCATCCATAAGAGCAAGTGTACCGGCGCAAACTGTTGCCATTGAAGACGAACCGTTAGATTCTAATACTTCAGACACAATACGTACGGTATAAGGGTTATCCTGAGGGATCATGTTTTTAAGGGCACGCTGTGCAAGGTTACCGTGGCCTACCTCACGCCTTGATGTACCACGTAGCGGTTTCGCTTCGCCGGTAGAGAAAGGAGGGAAGTTGTAGTGCAGGTAAAATTTCTCTTCACCCTGCTCTGTAGGTCGGTCTATAATGTTAGCCTCGCGAGATGTACCAAGCGTTACCGTAGCAAGTGCCTGGGTTTCACCCCTTGTAAATAAAGCCGAACCGTGTGTAGATGGCAGGTAATCTACCTCACACCAAATTGGGCGTATTTCGTTAGTTTTACGGCCGTCAAGACGTGTACCGTTATCCAGGATTACGTTACGAACCGCCTCTTTGTTAACTTTAGAAAGGTATTTGCTGATAAGGTCGCCGCTTTCAAGCAGTTCCTCGTCGGTAAATAAAGCCTTAACTTCGTCTTTTACAGCAGCAAATTTCTCAGAACGCTCATGTTTTGCAGAGCCTTCGCTGGCAATTGCAAAATATTTATCGTAAGAAAGCTCTTTAACTTTAGCTAAAATAGTTTCGTCGCTACGCTCTTGCTCGTAAGTTCTTACTGTTTTTTTGCCTACAGCTGCCTGTAGCCTTTCCTGAGCCTGGATCTGTACTTTAATGGCTTCGTGGGCAAATTTAATAGCCTCGATCATTTCAAGTTCAGATATCTCTTTCATCTCACCTTCAACCATTGCAATAGAGTCCATAGATGCACCTATCATCATATCGATGTCAGACTGCTCCAGTTGGGCTTTGCTTGGGTTGATGAGAAACTGGCCATCGATACGTGCAACACGTACTTCCGAGATAAGGGTAGCAAAAGGAATGTCTGATATAGACAATGCCGCAGATGCTGCCAAACCGGCAAGAGCATCAGGCATAACATCATCATCATGACTCATTAGCTGGATCATTACCTGCGTTTCGGCATGGTAATCTTTAGGGAAAAGTGGGCGCAATACGCGGTCTACCAACCTCATGGTTAGTACTTCGCCATCGCTTGGCCTGGCTTCACGCTTAAAAAAGCCGCCCGGAAAACGACCGGCAGCAGCAAATTTTTCGCGGTAATCCAGTGTTAGGGGTAAAAAGTCAATACCCGGGCTTGCAGTGCGTGCAGAAACCACAGTAGCAAGTAACATGGCATTACCCATTTGTACTACTACGGCGCCATCAGCCTGTTTGGCAAGTTTGCCTGTTTCGATCGAGATGCGTCGTCCATCTCCCAGATCGATGATTTCTTTAATAACGTTAGGAATCATAAAATCTAATTCTTTTGATTAAACAATGGGTTTAAGTGTTGTTGTGTTGTGTAGTTGTTTAGAACCCAATGAAAAACCAAAACTTTTTTCTGCAATTTATTATAAAAACAAAAAGAGGCGCGCGGGCACCTCTTTTCATCTCGATTATTTTCGGATACTTAATTCTTTGATAATCTCACGATACCTGTTGATATCTTTCTTTTTCAGGTAATCAAGCAGGCTCCTTCTTTTACCTACCAGTTTTACAAGAGAACGCTCTGTGTTGTAATCGTGGCGATTTTTTTTAAGGTGGCCTGTTAGGTGGTTAATCCTGAACGTGAACAATGCAATCTGACCTTCGGCAGAACCGGTGTTGGCAGCAGCCTTACCGTGTTTTTCAAAAATCTCTGCTTTAACTTCTTTAGTTAAGTACATGCTAATATTATTTAAATAATTATTATGTAGATTAGGTTTATCCTAATTTGGGTGCAAAGTTAATTGTTTTTTTGGGATGTGCAATAGTTGAATGTTATAAAGTTAAAAGTTTGAAAATTAGATGTTACGGCAACATTTAAACTTTTAACGTTCAAACATTAAAACAATTTTGCTACTTCCTCATTTACAAACTCAAGGAAACGTTCGTCAAGATCGGTAAAGGCATCAAGCACGTTACTGTCTATATCTATCTGGCCTATATTTTTACCATCAACAAACATGGGTACTACGATTTCCGACTTTACAGTCATGCTGCACGCAATGTAATTGTCTTGTGCTTTAACATCGGGTACTACAAAGTTTTGGTTAGATACCGCTACCTGTCCGCAAATGCCTTTACCAAAAGGTATAACGGTATGGTCTGTAGGTTCGCCTACATAGGGGCCAAGTACAAGCTCCTCTTTATCGCCATTGCGAAAATAGAAGCCCACCCAGTCATAATAGTCTATATTTTCTTCCAGCAGGCGGCAAATTTGCAATAGTTTTTCATCGCGAAGTTTCTCTTCGTGGTGCAGTATATCAAGTACTTTTGGTTTTAATTCTTCGAATGTCATAATGTTAAAAATGTAGTTAGTGCAAAAGTATTTATTAAAGGTGTGTGCTTTTGCATATTTTTGTTAAAAAATTGGTCATGGGCATCCTGCAAAAAAACAGGACATTCTTTCTCTTCCTCTTAAAATTCGGACTCAGTTACCTGATACTGTATGGTTTTTACTGGCTATATCTTAGCCAATATGATGCCACACTACCTGAGCCTGACGGAATGACCACCCTTGTGACCGAACAGTCGGCGCAGTTGCTGCGGTTTTTTGGCGAAGATGTACTAATACTTAACAACACTAAACTGCCATCGTATTTTTTTGTAATTAACGGCAAAAAACTGGCCCATATAGTAGAAGGTTGTAATGCAGTGAGTGTAATGATACTGTTTGCTGCGTTTATTGTGGCTTTTTCTACCACCTTTAAACGCACCGCCCTTTATATTGTTGCAGGCATAATTATAATACACGTGTTAAACATTATACGCATAGCGCTGCTTAGCCTGGGCATTTATTATTACAGGCAGTATACCGATTTTTTACACGATATACTTTTCCCGCTCTTTATATATGGCGTGGTGTTTGTACTGTGGGTAGCGTGGGTAATAAAATTTAAAGGCAATGCAAAAGCACAAGGTTAACATAGTTAGTGCTTTAGCTATTGCAGTGTTATTAGTGCTGCTGGTATGTGTAAGGCTTTTTCAGGAACGTTTGTTTTACGATCCTTTGCTGGACTATTTTAAGCGCAGCCGTACCATACTGCCGCAATATGATAGTGTTAAGTTGTTTATTGGTCTGTTATTTAGATACTTGCTCAACACAATAATATCGTTAGGGATACTTTGGTTTTGTTTTAAAGACAAAAGCATCCTAAAGCTTACTGCGGTTTTGTATGCCGTGTTTTTTATAGCTTTAGCAGCTGTATTTTTTACTGCACTTGCCGTAGATAACCCCGCTAACATGCTGCTGTTTTACATACGGCGGTTTTTAATACAGCCCTTGTTGCTAATTTTATTTGTGCCTGCGTTTTACTATCAAAAGCACGTTAAGTAATTTTAAGTCAAAACATTCGTTATTAAACTATAAATGCATAATTTTGCAGCTTGTATGAAATTAACTAAGCACATAAGCACTCTTTTAAGCGCACTTATATTGTTTGCCAATATAGGCCTGGCCCTTAACGTGCATTATTGCCACGGCGAAATTTCATCGGTATCTGTAGCGTACAAAACGGCAGAGCTTTGTAAAACTGCAAAACAGGAAACCAAATCCTGCTGCGGCAAAATGGTTAAAACCACAAAAAGCTGCTGCAAACATAACGTTATAAAACTACAGGACAAGACCGATACTGCCATAACCAAGGCGTTTCAGTTAGATCTTAACGTGTTTTATGCCGCGGGATATGCAAATCCTGTACAGTTGTATTATACAGAGGCTGCGTCGGTACAAAAAGAAATACCATCTTTTTATTGCGACTCTAATGCGCCGCCGCTCTTTAAGCTATATTGCCAGTATATTCTTTACGCCTGATTTTTAATGTAATAAATTACTTCCGCCTCAAAACGGGAGCAACTATTTATTGATATTAAAAATTTTTTATGTATAAATTAATTTTGTTTTTTTTGCTGCTGTCTGCACCTTTTTTGCAGGCACAGGAAACTATTAGCGGTAAAGTGGTAGATGAGAACAGCCAGCCTTTGCCGGGTGCTTCCATATTATGGAAAAACACGCAAATAAGTACATCATCGGCTACCGATGGTACTTTTACAATCCCCTACAGTTCAGAAAACATGTACCTGGTAATTAGTTATATTGGTTATACAGCCGATACTATACATGTACATACACCTCAATACATTTCACACAAAATGACGCCTGATAACGGCAGCCAGCTTAAGGAAGTGGTGGTAGACAAGACCCGTAAAAGCCTTGAGCGCTCGCATACTAAGGCGGCTAACGTATCTACAATGGGAAGTAAAGAACTGCTTAAAGCGGCCTGCTGTAATATTGCCGAAAGCTTTGAAACCAACCCATCTATCGATGTCAATTTCTCTGATGCGTTAACTGGCACCAAGCAAATAAAAATGCTGGGGCTTACCAGTCCGTACCTGTCAATTGCCGAAGAGAATATACCATCGGTACGCGGTGCATCGCAGGCGTACGGCCTCTCTTTTGTGCCGGGAACCTGGGTAGAGAGCATCCAGATAACCAAGGGTGCAGGCCCGGTGGTTAACGGTTACGAAAGTATATCAGGCCAGATAAACTACGAAATGCTTAAGCCGGCTAACGATATTCCATTCTTTTTAAATGCGTATGGCGATACCGGTAGCCGATTTGAACTGAATACGCATTTCAATAAAAAATTATCGGATAAATGGAGCACATCGCTTTTTTTGCACGGTAACACCCGTGTGTCTAAAAACGACATGAACCACGATCATTTTCTTGATAATCCGCTTGGTAAGCAAATTAATGTGCTCAACCGCTGGCAGTATACCAACGCTGAAAAAGGCTGGGTAAGCTTCCTGAATTTTCGCTACATGCGCGATGAAAAGCAGGCAGGCCAGGTAGATTTTGACCCCGATACCGACAGGTACAGTGGTCACCATTGGGGTTCTGAAATTAATACTGATAAGGTAGATGTTTCGGCCAAGTTGGGCTATGTTTTCCCGGATATGCCTTATCAGAGCATCGGGTTACAAACGGCATTTAACTACCATAACCAGGAATCGTATTTTGGTTTGAGAACGTATGATATCGATCAGAAGAGCTTTTACTCTAACCTGATATTTAATTCCATAATTACCAATACCCTTAACAAGTTTGCCACCGGGTTAAATGTTACGTATGATAAGTATGGCGAGTTTGTAAACACAACTGATTTTAGCCGTATAGATAATTCGGTTGGCGTATTTGGCGAGTATACCTATGATAACGTGAATAACTTTAGCCTTGTATTGGGCGGTCGTTTTGATGTGCACAACCGCCTTGGGGCTTTCTTTACGCCGCGACTGCACATGCGTTACAACCCCTGGAAGGATGCTACCTTTAGGCTTTCTGCCGGGAGGGGTAAGCGGGCAGCTAATATTTTTGCCGAGAACCAGTCGCTTTTTGGCAGCTCAAGGGCTTTCAATATTCTTGATTCAGGCGGCAAACTTTACGGGCTTGACCCCGAAATTGCATGGAACTACGGGGTAAGTTTTATCCAGAAGTTCCCGCTGTTTGGCAAAACAACCGAGTTTGTACTGGATTTTTACAGGACAGATTTTCAAAACCAAGTGGTGACCGATCTTTATGCTTCGCCGCAGCAGGCACTGTTTTACAACCTTAGTGGTAAATCGTATGCCAATAGCCTACAGGCAGAGCTAAATTATGAGATCACCATGCACTTTAACATCCGCACCGCGTATAAGTATTACGACATTAAAACGGATTATACCACCGGTAGTTTTGAAAGGCCATTACAGGCCAAGCATCGCTTTTTTGCAAATGTAGGCTACGAAACCCACATTGGTGAGAAAGGCAGGCAGTGGAAGTTTGATGTTACCTACAACTGGATGGGTAAACAGCGGCTGCCATATACAGGCAGCAACCCGGTTGAAGAGCAAATGGGCGATTATTCGCCGTCATTCTCACTGGTAAACGCGCAAATTACGCGCACCTTCTCAAGTGTTTTTGAGATGTACATAGGCGGAGAGAATATTGGTAACTACCGCCAGAATAAGGCTATTTTAGGTGCTAATGACCCTTTTGGCCCATATTTTGACAGCTCTATAGTATATGCGCCTGTTTTTGGGCAAATGTATTATGCTGGGCTTCGCTTCAAGATTAAATAATTTTTGAACAATAAATTTCTTACATTTAAAAACTTTAATAAATACAAAATGAAAAAACTAATTATAGTTATGCTTATGATGCTTGCAGGATTTACCATGCAGGCTCAGGAAAAAAAGAGTAAAAATGCCAAACACGATATTGAGGTTAAAGGCAACTGTGGCCAGTGCAAAGCGCGTATAGAAAAGGCAGCATACGGCGTTAAAGGAGTTAAATCGGCTGCGTGGAATGAGGAAACTCAAGACTTGCAAATTATTGTAGATGAAACAAAATGCAGCGTTGCTGATGTTCGCGCAGCGGTTGCAAAAGCAGGCCATGACACTGATAATTTAAAAGCTGAAGATAAAGATTACAACAGCCTGCATTCTTGCTGCAAGTACGACAGGAGTTAATAACAATTGACGAGTTTATGTAAATGTCCCAATAATCTTTGGGACATTTTTTTTTAAAAAAAATTACCCCAGATTTAATTTTGCAATATTGTTTTGATATACCTTTGTATTAGAAATTCTAATCTTAAATGAAGCGCATCAGAAAAATAACGGACAATAATAAAGGTTTTGCAACCTTTTGCCTTGTTTTATTTTTTGTTATGGCAGGTTTTGCAAAGAGTTTTGCTGCAAAAATGCCTACGCACTTTAAAAAAGAGGTTGCCCTTAAAGATGTTTCTAAACATACACTTGTACAATTCGTTGCAGAAGAATCGGACGTTAGCTTTTTAGACCAGCTTACAGACGGCGATTCTAACGACATTGAGTTTGTGTTTTTTGGAAATGATTCTGCTTCAAAAACTATTCTACCTGAAAATACAGAACGCAAATTCACAGAATTTGCCCAGTATAAGAATGCTGATGCTTCAGCCCTATACGATCTTTATTGTAACTGGAAATTCCACCTTTCTTAAAACACTATTCTAAAGCCTCAATGCAGTTATAGCGCATTTGGTATGAATATCTACCTGTCTTCCTGTAATCTTTTGAGATTGCCCTTCGTAATGGCGTAAATTCTAAAGTAAATTACTCTAAAATATAAGTTGTTAATTGCCCGGAATACCGGCGGCGATACTGCCTGTTTGCTTGCTGGTATTCCATTTTTTTACAGTTGTAAATCTGTAAAGGCGTTGGCACAGATCAAAATGTTGTGGTAGCGTAGCACAAGTGTTTTTAATTGGGTTAGTTGGAAGAAACGGGATACCACCTCAATAAAGGTGTTCCGAATTTTCCTTAAAGTAAAGGATGTTGTTGCAATACAATATCCGGGTGTTTTTTAATTAGTTGGTAACGAAAATCCCCACGCTTAGGCATGGGGATTTTCTATTGTATCTGTTTCTGTTCTTTTTATGTATTTTTGATGAGATGATACAAAATATAAAAATTGCAACGCTTAGTTTAAGTAAGTGGAATTACAACCTTATTGCTGTCTTCGCATATTTTTATTGGCTTATGCTGAAAATTACATTTTATTATGTTCCGTATAACACTAATGTAGCTTTTCTGCAAATAAAACAAACCGAGGTTACCTCGCTGCCGGAGTATCGCTACCTGTTTTATGCTCATGTTTACACCAGCATTTTTGTACTGTTATTTGGGTTTTTACAATTCGCTATACCAAGGACAGGCAGAGGTAAAATTATCCATCGCTTTTCCGGGTACCAATACGTTTTTTTAATCCTTGCTTTTGCAGCACCAAGCGGTATATATATGGGGTTGCATGCTAATGGAGGGTTAACTTCTAAACTTTCATTTGTGCTCTTAGGCCTGCTTTGGTGGGCAACAACATGGGTGGCTATGGTAAAGATAAGGAAAGGAAAATTTTTGCAGCACCGCGACTGGATGATCCGCAGTTTTTCGCTATGTTTATCTGCTGTAACGTTGCGCTTTTGGAAGGTAATAATTGTGTATATTTTTCATTTGCCACCTATAGATGTTTACCAGATAATTGCCTGGCTGGGTTGGGTGCCTAACCTTATAATCGCCGAAATTTTAATATATATCTATAACAAACCATGAAAGAATTTGTACTATCGGTTTTTGTATTACTGCTAATTGTTTCCTGCAAGGAGGAAAAAGCGAAAGCTAATAAATCATCTAAGGGCGACATTGCCTATAACGAGGCTGCGAAGGAGACCCATAAAGAGTTGTACGGAATATGGACAGGTAACATTTACCCTGAAGACGCAAATCAGGAGTATACCGAAGACGCTGCTAAAAAAATAAGCATCAAGATAAACAAGATAACGCAGGATTCGGTTTACGGGCAGAGCATTGTAGCGGGTTACCAAAGACTACTTGTGGGTAAACTTACCGATAATGGCACTAAAACCATGTTTGTATTAGATGAGCCTGGTAATAATAAATATGATGGTAGGTATGAGCTTACGCTGCAAAATGACACTTTAAAAGGCTCATGGGCATCTTACAAAAAGAATCCTGATACGGCACCACTTAAATCGTTAGAGTTGGTGCAAAAGCAATTTATGTACAATCCTAACTTTATGCTTAACGATGAGATTGACCTTACCGACTGGAGTCACCCTAAACAGGAGGAGGTTAGCTATACCATTAGCGAAGAGGGCAATGCCGAAGAAGAAGTTGTAGAGGTTATGGATGTATACCGAAGCGCATCGGAAGAAGTATTTAAATTTAATGCTTCCACCCAAAAATTAACCGAAGAAGAACTTAAGAACCTTCAAAAATTAGATTTAGAAATTATTCGAAATACCATCTTTGCACGCCATGGCTATTCTTTTAAAAAGAATTCCATACGTTACTTTTTTGAGGTAAATCCTTGGTATGTGCCTGTATCTAATAATGTTGATAAGGAGCTTACCCAACTTGAAAAAGAAAACATAGTGCTGTTAACACGTTTAGAAAAATATGCTACAGATCATTATGATTCTTTCGGGAGATAATTCCGTTATATTAAATAAAAATGAGCGCCATAAAGCGCTCATTTTTATTTAATATAATTTTGTTTACTTAACAGTTATTGTTTTCATTTCAGAGATTAATTTGCCATCGGCACTGAAGCCTTCTATCCATAGTTTTATGGTTTTTTGCCCTGTATTGGGTATAGTAAGGTTAAATGCACCGGTTTCATCGGTTATAATGTTGGCATCCCAATCTATAACTCCAAAGCTTGCAAAGCCTTCATCATCGGTAGTGTTGTAAATAACATTTTCAAAAGGGAATATCTTTTCATAGCCATTTTTTACAATAATTTCTGGCAGTGCACTTTTTGACTTTGTTTTGTAGTTGTGGTTAAGATAGATCCTTATGATCCCCATAAAGTTACGTACGGATGGTACAATAGCATGAGGGTTCATGTAAACTTCATCAACCTCATTCATAGATATAGTTCTCAGGAGGTCGTAATCATAAAGTTGCATTCCATCAACATAAATTATTGGTTTAGGTGGCGCGCTGTTAAGACTGGTAGCATTTCGGGTAGATAAAATACTAACATTAACAGAATTGTCATTAACCACGAAACTGCTGTTGAACTTAATAAAGTTAAGCAATGAGTTGTAGCTGTTAATTTGCTGCTGGCTTATCTTGTAACCTCTTAAATTACCATTGCCGCTTACTTTTGCATATTTTAATTTCTTGCCTTCAATGGTAACCTCTTCGAGTTCAATGTTTTCCTGAAAAATATTAGGAGTGCTTAAAGTAGCTGTGCCATCGGGTGAATAGCAACGTACAGGAGGTGTATACATTTTAAAGAATTTCCTGTTAGCATTTAATAGTTGAGGTAATAATGTTAGTTCTTTAGGTTTTTCACCTTTCCTGAACATCGAGAAGTTTACAAATGTAGAATCAGGAATAATAATATTCTCGTAAGTAAAGTCGCCTTTGCTGTCTACATCAACAGTCTCTTCCAAGGCCGATGACAATGCATACAGCCGCACTCTTGTTCCCTTAGGATCTCCGGCACTTGCAGGCAGGCTGCCTTTAAGGGTAAGGCCAATATCAAAAGGGAATTTATTTTGGGGAGGATTATTTTTAATATTTGTCCAGCTGTATTTGCTCTTTTGGCTTATCAGGAAAAGGTCGAGCTCATAGGCCTTACCTTTACTAAAATTAGCGAAGTAATATTTGCCGCTCACTTTTTTATGACCTTCAATGTAAGGTAATAGCCAAAATGAACTGAGGATATCGTTTGTTTCGTTAAAACTGCGTGTGTTGTCGGGCAGGGCTGAAACACTAATATTTAAATTTGGTGCCGATGCTTTACCGATTAGCTCAAGGTTTTCTACATTTTGTCCTGCTTTTGTTACGGTTGATGTAAGAGTTTGGGCAGCATGCTTATAAATGAGGCGCTCAGCGAGCTGGTTAAGGTCGGCATCCAGTATTCTAATAGTGTTCATGCCCGAAAACAGATCGGCATTCTGCAAAGCTATTTTAACCTCTGTCCCAGCATTAAAAGTAAGGTCATATAATAGGGCCTGTTCATCCTGGTGTACTAAAATGTACAGAGGTTTACTGGCATAACTATCAGCGGTAAGTTTGTTAGTACGTATTGTAACCATTGTTTTATCCGGGATGGCATAACTGCTAACCTCCAGTGCAATGCCTTTAAGCTGTGTTGTAGGTAATAGTTTTTCATGCTTAACGCCCTCTATAGTTACAACGGCTTTTAATCCTTGGCCTGTGTTAGCAGGAAGGTCAAAACGGCCGTTGCCAAGCTTGTTTACCTGTACGGTTTTAAATGGCTTACCTGCACCGTCTACAATTTCTACGGTAGATATAGGCAGCGGTTCATGGTTACAGTCAGTTACGTTTACACCGATGCTATTTGCAGCGCCGTTAACCATGATGCCTCCTTCCGGATACAAGTCGATATTTATTTTAGATGGGTCTGCTTTTGCCAATGCGCTGCCGGCTCCTGCGGCGGCATTAATAACGGTAACATCGTAAACGGCCGATTCATCTTCGGTAAAATTGTTCATCCAATTGGTGTAAAACTGGAGGTAATATTTACCCGATTTAAATGTGCTGTTAAGCTTAAAGCTGCCTGAAAAGCTGCCTATGTTGCCGTAAAATAATTTGGTTTCGATTATTTTTCCGGTTTCATCCATCAAAGCGCCATAAATGTTTACAGTGGTGAAAAACGGCAAATTTTTACGCCTGTGAAAAACATAGCCCTTAAACCAAATCTGTTCATTGGTCATGAACACGTTTTTGTTTAGCTGTACGTGAATGTTTTCCCGTTCAAGAAAAAAGTAATCGTTAAGCGATTTTGCAATCGCATCTTTTTTAGCATCCTGGGCATGCAGTTGTAAAAAAGTAAGTAGTAAAAATAGCAATAGGGTAGTGGGAGAGGTAATTTTTTTCATTGGCGGTTAAGTAAGGTTAAATTTGCATGTATTAAGTTGCTAAATGTATATAATTTGCTGCAAAAATCCTTACGGAAAACCTCATTATAACAAAAAAAGGAGCGTAAAAACGCTCCTTATAATTATTTAGTATTTGGATATTACATCATACCCGGCATACCCCCACCCATTGGCATACCGCCGCCTGGGTTGTCTTCTTTAATGTCTATAAGTGCACACTCTGTAGTAAGTATCATACCTGCTACCGATGCTGCATTTTCTAACGCTACACGGGTAACTTTTTTAGGATCTATAATACCTGCTGCAAGCATGTCAACATACTCGTCGGTTTTAGCATTGTAACCAAAATCACCGCTGCCTTCAGCAACTTTTGCAACCACTACAGATCCTTCAAGGCCTGCGTTCTCTACAATTGTGCGTAATGGAGACTCAACTGCACGGGCAACAATTTGTATACCAGTAGCTTCGTCTGCATTTTCCGGTTTAATGTTTGCAAGAGCATTTTTGGCACGTAGTAATGCTACACCACCACCTGCAACAATACCTTCTTCTACAGCAGCGCGTGTTGCGTGAAGTGCATCATCCACACGGTCTTTTTTCTCTTTCATTTCTACTTCAGATGCTGCACCTACATAAAGTACGGCAACACCACCTGCAAGTTTAGCAAGGCGCTCCTGAAGTTTTTCCCTGTCATAGTCAGATGTTGTAGTTTCCATCTGAGCCTTTATCTGGTTAACACGGTTTTTAATAAGTTCCGGGTCTCCGGCACCGTTTACAATAGTAGTATTATCTTTATCAATGCTCACTTTTTCGCAAGTACCAAGCATATCAAGCGTAGCATTTTCAAGAGTATAACCTCTTTCTTCTGCAATTACGGTACCGCCTGTAAGTATAGCGATATCCTCTAAAAGCGCTTTTCTCCTGTCGCCAAAGCCCGGAGCCTTAACAGCAGCAATTTTAAGGGCACCCCTTAATTTGTTGACTACAAGTGTAGCAAGGGCTTCGCCATCTACATCTTCGGCAATAATTAAAAGTGGTTTGCCTGATTGTGCCACCGGCTCAAGTACCGGAAGCAAATCTTTCATAGAAGATACTTTTTTATCGTATAATAAAATGTACGGCCTTTCTAATTCTGCCTCCATTTTTTCTGAATTGGTTACAAAGTAAGCCGATAGGTAACCCCTGTCAAACTGCATACCTTCTACCACATCAACGTAAGTATCAGTACCTTTAGCTTCTTCAACGGTAATTACACCTTCTTTACCTACTTTACCAAAAGCAGTAGCAATAAGTTCGCCAATAGTCTCATCATTATTGGCTGATATAGATGCGATCTGTTTGATCTTTTCGCTGTCAGAACCTACAACTTTAGCCTGGCTGGCAAGGTCGGCTACAATAGCTTCAACTGCTTTATCAATACCACGTTTAAGATCCATTGGGTTAGCACCCGCAGCAACGTTTTTAAGGCCTTCTTTTACGATAGCCTGTGCAAGCACCGTTGCAGTTGTAGTACCGTCTCCGGCAAGGTCGTTAGTTTTAGAGGCAACCTCTTTAACCATTTGTGCACCCATGTTTTCAAGGGTGTCTTTAAGCTCAATTTCTTTAGCTACAGATACACCATCTTTAGTTACTGTAGGGCCACCAAACGATTTGCTGATGATAACATTACGGCCTTTAGGGCCTAAAGTTACTTTTACTGCATTAGCTAATGCATCTACACCGCGCTTTAAGCCGTCGCGTGCTTCAATATCAAATTTTATCTCTTTTGCCATGTTGCGTTTATTGTTATATGTTGTTCAAAAATTAAACTTACAGATTTATAGTATTGCAAAAATTTCTTCTTCCTTCATGATAAGGTAATCTTTACCTTCAAATTTCAATTCGGTGCCTGCATATTTGCCATACAATACAGTATCGCCCACTTTTACGGTCATATCATGATCTTTAGTACCGTTACCCACGGCTACCACGATACCCTTTTGTGGTTTTTCTTTAGCAGTATCCGGAATATAAATTCCCGAAGCAGTTTGAGTTTCTGCAGCTACCGGCTCTACAAGAACACGGTCTGAAAGTGGTTTAATGTTTAAAGACATATCTTTTATTTATTTTGTTGTTTGTTATTAAATTTACGACGCTTTCTATTTGTCAGAAATTGTGCCATTTTAGAAACCTGCCAAATTTACAGATATAAAAAATGCCAGCGTTGACAAGCTGGCATTTTTAAGTTTTATTTAAATATAATCATTACTGTGCGGGAGCGGGAGCCGGTGCAGGCGTTGCAGTGCCTTGCGGTTGTGCAGCCGGTGTAGCAGCGCCGTTAGCAGGAGCTGTAGCCGGTTTAGCTACCGGTGCCGGTACTGCGCTTTCATCTATAACCTGGGTGTCACCAGAAAAGTTAGTAGAGAAGCTAAGGCTTGATAATAGTATTAAGATTACCAATATTGTAGATAGTGTCCAGGTACTTTTATCAAGAAAGTCGGTAGTTTTTTGTACACCACCCATAATTTGAGGACCGCCTATAGAAGAAGAAAGACCTCCACCTTTAGGGTTTTGAACCATAATAACTACCACTAAAAGGAAGCTTACAATTGTAATAAGTACTAAAAAGATTGTGAAATTAAGCATGTTCTTTTATTTATTGTTTTTGTTGTAAATTCTTTATTTCTAAAATACGGTCTGCAAAGAAAACACTTTTTTCCGGATATTTCAAAATTAAAATTTCATAGGCCTGTATTGCCTTAGTATATTTTTTTTGTTCGAGGTAAACGCGTGCAAGTGTCTCAGTCATAAGGCCGGGGCTTTCCGGCTGGTTCCTGCCTAAATTTACCTGTGACGATGTATCGTTTTTAGTGGGTGCTATCTTCGGGTTTGCCTCTATAAATTTGTCTATCAGGTTTATTTTTTTTGCTATTTCCGGGTTTATTTCCGCCTCTTTTTGTTCTTCAGTGCGTACAATTGGCGTTAGCTTAGATAGTTGCAGCCATTCTGCAAACGAGTGCGTTTCTGCCTGGTCAAACTTTAGTGGCTTGCCGGTTAGTATTTCTTCCACAGGTGTTGGCTCTATTATTGGTTCCGGGATTTTAACCGAAAGTTCTTCGGCCTCGGCAACTGCTTCTTTAATAGAAAGTTTGATGGACTGCTCCAGTTTATCTACCGGAGGGTGCACTACCATGCTATCGGTAACCGATATCTGGTTTAAGGCCTGCTCTTTTTCTTCAAGAACTGTTTTATCGATACTGCGGAACTCCTCTGATATGATAAAATCAAACAACACCGACCTATCCGTTGTGTAAGCCGCCGTTTTTTTGAGCTCTGAATTGTACCTGAAACTATCTTTGTTATACAATCCTTTTAAATAAATAGCGCGCGCACTTTGCAGGTACGGAAACTCGGTAAGGATACTTTCGAGTTCCGCAGTATGCCTTTCGTTTAACGAGTACGGCTTATTTAACAGGTATGTATAATCTTTTGTATTCAGAGCTTTATTTGTTGTTTATAGTTTGTTGTTTTATAGTTTGTCGCTCAGAATTCTAAACCCTGAACTCTAAACTCTGAACAACAACGTTCACCATTTAGCCAGTGAGGCATTAAAAATATCTTGTGTTATCCTTTCAAAAATCTCTTCGAGCGCGGCATCTAATGTAGCGCCCGTAGGCAACGCATCGCCGCTGTAATCGTGATAAAAGCTGAACGACTTTTCAAAATCATCGTTCTCTTTCTTTTTGTTTGTAAATCTTACGTTTACGGTAATGGTAAGCCTGTTTTGTGCCGCACGCTGATTTGCCGTTGCCGTCATGGGGCTTACACGATATTGCGTAATCTCACCTTCATAAACCAAATCAGCATTAGAGTTGGTTAGGCTCAAATCGGTTTGATCTTTAATTAAATCCTGTAATCGCTGCGTAAATTTACGCTCAATCCCCGGTTCTATTATCTGGGCATTATTCTGAAAATAATTTACCTGAAACGACTTTACATCCTTACCTACATTGCTACCGGTAAAACTGTATGTACTGCCATTGCTACTGCTACACCCTCCAAACAGAGGTAGAAGTATGAATGCGAATATGATTGGTAAGGTGCGCATTAATTTAAGTTTATAGTTTTTTGTTTATAGTTTGTTTCTCAGAACTCTAAACCCTGAACCCAAAACCCTAAACAACAACGTTTACCATTTAGCCAGTGAGGCATTAAATATATCCTGTGTTATCCTTTCAAAAATCTCTTCGAGTGCAGCGTTTAACGTAGCGCCGGTGGGCAATGCGTCGCCGCTGTAATCATAATAAAAGCTGAAAGGTTTTTCGAAATCGTCGTCTTCTTTTTTCCTGTTGGTAAATCTAACGTTTATGGTAATAGTAAGTCTGTTTTGTGCTGCACGCTGGTTTGCCGTAGCGGTCATGGGGCTTACACGGTATTGCGTAATCTCGCCTTCATATAGCAAATCGGCGTTACTGTTGGTAAGGCTAAGGTTGGTCTGGTTCTGAATAAGATCCTGAAGCCTTAGTGTAAACGTACGTTCAATTCCCGGCTCTATGATCTCGGCATTGTTCTGAAAATAGTTTACCTGAAACGTAGAGGCGTCGATTTTACCTGTACCGGTAAAGTTATACACAGAACAGCCGCTTAGGGTAAAAAGCACCGCGAAGGCTGCAAGGTATTTAAAGTAGTTTATGAATCGTGCCATGGGCTATAAATCGTATTGTTTAATTTTTCTATATAGTGTCCTTTCCGATATACCAAGCTCATCGGCGGCAGCTTTGCGCTTTCCTTTATTGCGCTCTAGCGCCTTTTTTATAAGCTCGATCTCTTTTTCATCCAGCCTTAAAGTTTCTTCTTCTTCAACGGCTTCTGCGAAAAGGTAATGATCGTCGTCATCATCGTCGTCATGTTGTTCTACAACCGGTTCAGGGCGTTTGGCAGGTGCGGTAAAAACTTCATTGCGTTGTGGCAGCTCCTCATATTCACGGTGGTTTTCATCCTGACCGTAAATGCGTTGAATAAGCCCTTTGTTGCTTTCCTGCACTTTGCTGCTGTTGCCGTTTTGCATCAGCTCCATAGTAAGCTTTTTAAGATCGTTAAGGTCGCCGCGCATATCAAAAAGCACTTTGTATAAAATTTCGCGCTCATTGCTAAAATCGCTTTCCGGTTTTTTATCTCGAACCACAGCCGGAAGGTTACTACCCTGTTCGGGAAGGTAATTTCGGAGTGCAGAAAGTGAAATATTACGGTTAGTTTCCAGAACCGATATCTGTTCGGCAATGTTTCGCAACTGGCGTATGTTTCCGCCCCAGCGGTATTTTAATAACAGGTCTACTGCGTTATCCTCCAGCTTTATAGGCGGCATTTTGTACTTATGAGCAAAATCCGATGAAAATTTCCTGAACAGCAGGTGTATGTCGTCTTTTCTTTCGCGGAGTGGTGGAAGGGTAATCTCCACAGTGCTAAGGCGGTAGTACAGGTCTTCCCTGAATTTTCCTTTCTCTATAGCGTCAAACATGTTAACGTTTGTGGCTGCTACTATCCGCACATTGGTTTTTTGAACCTGAGATGATCCCACTTTTATAAACTCGCCATTTTCCAGCACGCGCAAAAGCCTAACCTGCGTTGTTAAAGGCAGTTCGCCTACTTCATCAAGAAAAATGGTACCGCCATCGGCTACTTCAAAATATCCCTCACGGGTAGATGTTGCGCCTGTAAATGCACCTTTTTCGTGGCCAAATAGCTCACTGTCAATGGTTCCTTCGGGTATGGCGCCACAGTTAACTGCAATATATTTACCATGCTTGCGGTGTGATAATGCATGTATTATTTTAGGTATACTCTCTTTACCTACACCACTTTCTCCGGTAACAAGCACCGAAATATCTGTAGGGGCTACCTGTATGGCTTTTTCTACGGCGCGGTTTAGCTTAGGGTCGTTCCCAATAATCTCAAATCGCTGCTTTATGGCTTGTACGCTTTCCATGTTATTAAGCCTTATTATAATTAACAGAAGCACAATGCTCCTTAAATATTTTAATAAATTTGTTTTTCAATCTAGCGGAATTTCCAAAGTCAACAATCCCTTTGCCACTATTTTTCATGACATTAAGAGCTATAAAATTATGTCCTGAATATAAATAAATTTCAAATGGTGTTCTAAAGAGGTTTTTCTTCCTATGGATATAGGTGGTATAATTATTTTGCATTAAAGCATTAGAAAAATCCAAGACAGTATTTCTTAATGCAGTTGTGTTTTCAGGCTCGCTAAAGTTATTTTCAACAACTGTAAACCTATCAATTTTAAGAGCCACCGTTAATGTATATAATCCCATCGTTATAAAAATAGTACATCCACTAATTATAATAATATCCTTTTCATGAGGGTGTTGGTCAAAGAACATCATATACAACGAAAAGCAGATAATACCTATAGCAAAGGCAGAAAAAAAATATTTTTCAAACGCCCTGCTGCGTATTAACTTTTGTTCTAACTCTTTAAATTCCATAATTGTTAGTTCATATCAGAGTATGCAACAGCTTCACCTATCAGTGTGGCTGAAGTACAATCGGTAACCAGTACTTTTACAAAATCGCCTACTTTGTAATGTTCTTTAGGGAAAACCACTGTAGTATTTTGCGAGTTGCGGCCACTCCAGTGTGCATCAGATTTTTTAGATGATTTTTCTATAAGCACCTCTACAACTTGGCCCATGAACCTTGCAGTACGTTCAGCGCTTATTTTTTGCTGCAAATCAACAACCTCCTGCAGGCGGCGCATCTTAACTGCTTCGGGTACATCATCTTCAAGTTTCCGTGCCGCAAGGGTTCCCGGCCTTTCAGAATAAGCAAACATATAGCCAAAATCGTATTTTACATATTCCATAAGGCTAAGGGTATCCTGGTGGTCTTCCTCAGTTTCGGTAGGGAAGCCCGTTATCATATCCTGAGATAATGAACAGTCAGGAATTATGCTCCTTACTTTATCTATAAGTGCCATATACTCCTCACGGGTGTGCTGGCGGTTCATTTCTTTTAATATACGGGTGCTGCCGCTTTGTACCGGCAGGTGAATGTAGTTGCAAATATTATCGTATTTGGCAATAACATGCAGTACACTTTCGTGCATATCCTGCGGATTTGATGTAGAGAACCTAAAACGCATTTTAGGGTACGATTCTGCCACCATAGCCAATAGCTGCGCAAAATCTACTGCGGTAGCCTTTTGCATTTCAGATGCCTTAACATAGTCTTTTTTAAGTCCGCCACCGTACCAAAGGTAGCTATCTACATTTTGGCCAAGCAGGGTAACTTCTTTAAAATTCCTACTGGCAAGGTTGGCAATTTCTTCCATAATACTTTGCGGCTCACGGCTGCGCTCGCGGCCACGGGTAAAAGGCACTACGCAAAAAGTACACATGTTATCGCACCCACGGGTTATCGATACAAATGCTGTTACGCCATTGCTGTTAAGACGTACTGGGGAAATGTCTCCATACGTTTCATCTTTACTAAGTATAACGTTAATGGCGTCGCGACCCTCATCTATTTCTTTTAATAAATTGGGCAGGTCTTTATAAGCATCCGGGCCCACAACCATATCTACAATTTTTTCCTGCTCCAGGAACTGGCTTTTTAAACGTTCGGCCATACAGCCCAAAACGCCCACCTTCATACCCGGGTTAATGCGCTTTACGGCATTATATTTTTCCAGCCTTTTGCGCACAGTTTGTTCTGCCTTGTCGCGTATAGAGCATGTATTAACCAATACCAAATCGGCCTCCTCAAGGTTTTGGGTGGTGTTATAGCCCTGATTGGCAAGTATTGAGGCCACGATTTCGCTGTCAGAAAAATTCATCTGGCAACCGTAACTCTCTATAAATAGTTTTTTGGTGTTTTCTTCCTTTTGTTCTAAAACAAGGCTTTGGCCCTGTCTGCTCTCTTCAATTATCTTTTCCATAATACACTACTGCACATGCTTTTTTAGAACGGCAAAGATAATTATAAATTTTATACTATGACAAGATGACAGCCGATGTTTATGCTTAAAATTTCATTTTACACCTATATATATAGTATATATATAATACCCCACATTTGGTTAAACTTTGACAAAATGTGTACAAAATGGTTAAATGTAAAATCAATATTTAAAAAAAACATATACTTTTGCGACCAAAGAAATGTATGATGGCAAAGAATTTAGTGATTGTTGAGTCGCCGGCAAAGGCAAAAACCATAGAAAAATTTTTAGGGAAAGATTACCAGGTAGAGTCCAGCTACGGGCACATTGCCGACCTTCCGTCTAAGGAAATAGGGGTAGATGTAAACAACGGATTTAAACCAAAGTATGAAGTTTCTCCTGATAAAAAAGCTTTGGTAAAAAAACTCAGGGATCTTTCTAAATCGGCCGAAACCGTTTGGTTAGCAAGCGATGAGGACCGCGAGGGTGAGGCAATAGCATGGCACTTAGCGGAAGAACTGAAACTGGATAAAAGCAAAACCAA
>Ga0265798_10003856_pt1 | contig 21061 bp, 11 predicted proteins | sample P3T30metagenome_FD_192430 | JGI IMG/M metagenome (GOLD analysis project Ga0265798, IMG submission 192430) | Plant litter microbial communities from East Loma Ridge, Irvine, California - P3 T30 | ecosystem: Environmental > Terrestrial > Plant litter > Unclassified | place: USA: California... | reverse complement strand
CGGTTAGATCATATAATGTCTGATAACATGAGAAATGATTAGAAAGCAAAGGAATTGCGAAGGTACCTCTAACAGGCGTTAATAGGATGCGCATATAAGAAACCTAATGGCTCAGACATTTGTACTATGTATTAAAGACATTGGAGACAAAGAGGTATGAGACAAGGACAAAGTACACATATGCAGCATAGTGTGATATTATTGGTCATATGGAACTGTCAAGATCCACTAAACTATATTCAACAGTCTTCTAGGACTTGTCTTTCATCGCTCGCAACGCACCCATGACATCGATAGGTTCAGTCTTTCCGGTGATCTTCTGGATTTCCGGATCTTGCACTCGCATGAAGACGTTGTGTTTCTTCTCATCGCCAATTGTGAACTTGCCCTGCGTCTCCTTATTTGCCTGGGAGAAATCGTCTAGCTTCTTGATTGCGTCGTTGTTTAGTACGCTTTTTGCAAACTTCACATTGCCCTTTGTGTACTCGTGTCCCGGGTAGACCTTTGTGTCATCGGGAAGAGAGGCGAGGGTTTCGTTCAAAGCCTTGTGCATCTGTTCAGGAGTACCCTCGAAGAATCTTCCACATCCGCCGATGAAGAGTGTATCGCCGGTGAAGACAGCGCGGTCGTTGCCGTCTTCCATGTAAAAGCAGATGGAATCCTGGGTGTGACACGGTGTGTCTAAGAGTTTGGGCGTATATGATCAGTGCATGTTTCATATACATGCAGTGCAGGGCTCTGTACTCACGTAGTGCTTTCACTTTGATCGATCCAATCTCGAACGTGCTGTTGTGGTCCGGTGTCGTGGTAACTTTGGCGCAATCGCGACCGCCGATTACGGGCAAATCAAAAGCTTTAATCTGAAGTGCGGGTTAGTATGTGTACTACAGAGTCATTGCTAGGCTTACTATATCAATGTTTCCGCCAGCATGGTCACCATGACTGTTCCAACAAATCAGCTTAGCGTAAATTGTGGTGACTGCTAACCTACTGATGAGTGTTGATGATCTTGGTTAGCTTAAGACCCCCTGTGCTAGTCTGGTCCCTCAGAACTGGTAGTACTCTGAAGTTGGAACCTTTAGCTTAGCTCCATCTTTATGGCCAGATACAACACGTACTCTTCCGGGTTGGCAGGGTCTATAATGACAGCTTCTTTGGTCTTATCGTCTGATACCAGGTATGCATAGTTGTTTCCCGTGCCCTCCCCTGTACAACTCAGTACATGACGAATTGCTATTAGGCTTCCATCAAGGTGCTCATACACATGGGGATTGATTGGACATGCATGGTGCGTGCAGTCACAAATGACGGCTGCTTGGCGTTAGTTTTGACAATACCTGGGAGCACCTCGGGTTACAAATACTGACCTTGGCGATTGGCTTTGTCAGAGGTAACAGCGTATAGCGTTTAATGGCTGCCACGAATAAGCTCATAAGGAAGACGCTGATGAGAAATGTGCGTGAAGTCATGGAAGCTTGAGAGCGGAGGCAGTGACGTGACTGGTGCGTATCGCCGGGCCCGCACCGTAACTCCGTATCACGTGATAGAATGTGGGGCCTGGCTTCTATTTTCTTGTAGGAAAACTATATAGGAACATCGTACAGAAATATCGTGCAAGTAAATCATACAGGCAAACTGTTCGAGTAGGGGAATCCACATCTGCTATATAGTGTATGCACATATGGCCTTTACGACAACATCCTCCGATACAATAGAGATGAGTAAACAACAACGGCAATGCTTAGGTACTCTGCGATATGCTTTGGCTTGTTTGCATCATTAGGCTCCCAGCGCAACGGCTAAAGAACCATTTTCACTATCTATCAGGAATGATACCATGATGTGATAAAGGATTGAGATAAAAAAACGTTCGACTAGACCTACACCGTAGAACCATGCTTGCAGAAAACGCCACAAAAGACCTAACCGTACGCCGGGATAATGCTCATATACAGTCGTAACAATCATTCCACATTACTGCGTCCAATTACAGCAAAGATTTCAACCTCTTCTGCAACCGTGGCTCGGCCGAAACACCCTCACCGCGTAGGCGGCGCTCCTGAGGGTCGTACAATGGATCTTGAGTTACCGTGGCCTTGATCTTCTTGCCAAAGTACTCAATCTCCACCGACGTCCCTTCGCTGACATCGCTAGGTAGCCAAGCATATGCGACAGGTTTGCGTACTGTGTAGCCAAAAGCAGCGCTTGTAACATAGCCAGCTCTTTGGCCATGTACAAAGACGGGCTCCTTGCCCATCACCATGGACTGACCGTCATCAACGGTTAGACACCTAAGTCTCCGCGGTGCTGCCTTCCTTGAAAGCCTCTCCAGCGCGGCTTTGCCAACAAAGTCTGTCTTCTTGTCCATTTGTATCGCGTACGTTACACCAGCCTCCCAAGGATTGTGTTCGGATGTCATATCGGCCCCAGAGGCTCGGATGCCTTTCTCGATCCGAAGGCCGTTGAAGGCAGCGCGACCGGCGGCGACAAGACCATGGGGCTTGCCTGATTGCCATAAGATATCCCAGAGGCGCTGACCATACTCTGGTGTGGTCTGAATCTCCCAGCCGTACTCTCCCACGAACGACTTTCGGAACATAGTAACAGGCACGCCAGCTATGCTCGTCTTTTTCACACCCATATAAGGTAGCCCCTTGTTGCTGAAGTCATCAGAGCTGACTGTTTGGATGACATCGCGGGCTCGTGGACCCCAGAGACCGAGGCAACAGGTGCTGCCGGTGATATCGCGGACCTGTGCCCATTCGCCGGGTGTGTGCTTGAATTGAAGGCGAGCCTCGCGTGTGAGGTATGCGAGGTCAGTCGCGGTATTTGCACCTACTTGAAAAAGATTCTCTTCGAGTCTCGATACAAAGAGGTCGCTCAGTACCCCACCATGAGCATTGACGAGCAGTGTGTGAGTGATGGATCCAGGCTCTTTGGAGACATTGCTAGTTGTGAGTCTCTGGAGCAAGTGGACTGCGCCAGGACCGGACACCTCAAATCGGTGGAAGGTAGTCATGTCGTACAGTGCTACAGCGTTCCGTGTCTTCCAGGCCTCTGCCGCTGCAATAGGCGAGTAAAACTTGGACGACCAAGCATCTCGATCGACAGGCTTCCATGCCTCCGGTAAAGTTTTGACCAATTCTGCATTTGCTTCGTACCAATGTGGACGTTCCCAGCCGCCAACCTCGAGGAAGAATGCGCCTTGTTCCTGCTGTCGAGCGTAGAATGGACTGACACGAAGATTTCTTGGGTTCTCCTTTGGTGCAAGAGGATGAATAATGTCATATATCTCGACAAAGTTCTGTTGTGAAGTCTCGCTGACGTACTCTGGACTGAGCTGAACCTCCTCGAATCGTGTCAGTTCACACTCTGATATGTCAACAGTCGAGCGACCCTCCGTCAGCGTCTCAGCGACGGCGCGAGCTACTCCTGCTGAGTGCGTGACCCATACAGCCTCAGCGACCCAAAAATTGTCGAGATTGGGGGCTTGTCCAACTACGGATCCACCATCTGGTGTGAAGGAGAAGATTCCGTTGAAGCCGTCTACTATCTCAGTCTGCCGCAGCACTGGAAGTAACTCCTTGGTAGCCTTCCATGCTGGCTCAAAGTCCTCTGGTGTAAAGTCGAGACGGGAGGGCATATTTTTTTCGTCAACATGTTCCGGTGTCACGCCTAGTGAAGAAGCTTTGACAGGCATTGGGCGGTGACCATAGTAGCCGATACCAAACTGCTCGCCGTGCTCTCGGTAGTACAAGTCCTGATCCTGGTGTCGGAGGATCGGAAGTTCGGCGTTCATGGCGTTGATCTTCTTGTTGACTTCGCGATTCTCGAGACCTGGCACAGCTGTTGTCTTTGCGTACTGATGTCCTAGAGGGAGGAGTGGGACCTTCAGCCCAACCATAGCTCCAATTTCTACTCCCCAGAAGCCAGCGCATGAGACAACAATGTCTGCTGGGACTGAGCCCTTGTTTGTTGTTACTCCTGTCACCTGGCCGTTCGCCTGCTCAATGTTCGTGACGACGGTGTGTTCAAGGTATTTTACGCCGGCATTGCGAGTGTTTTCGATAAGAATTTGGGTTGCGCGAGCTGCTAATGCCAAGCCGTCGCTGGGAATGTGCAAACCGCCAAGTACCAGGTCTTTGTTGAGGAGAGGATACTTCTGGAGGCATTCCTCGGGGCTGATCAAGTGTGCCTCGATCCCCCACGACTGTGCGTAGCCATGCTTGCGCTTAATTTCCTGCAGTCTTTCCGGGGTTGTCGCAACCTCGAGGCCGCCTAACTGATTGAAGCAGTTCTGCCCGTCTTTCTCGAGTGCTTGCAATTTTTCGACGGTGTATTTCGCGAGTAAGGTCATCGTCTTCGAAGGGTTCGTTTGGAAAACCAGGCCGGGTGCATGCGAAGTTGAGCCACCCGGCATGCTCAACGGGCCCTGTTCAATTACGGTGATGTCGTTCCATCCTCGTGAAACGAGCTCGTCGGCGAGGTTGGTGCCCACAATGCCAGCGCCAATGATGACAACACGCTGTGAAACCGCCATTATAAGATGGTAGAGGAGAATGGAACTGGGCGATTGGCTTCCTAGAGCTGTAGGAAATACTCCTCTTAAGGCTCTTCGCGCTCGCGATAACGGACCACCTCGCCGCGCTCTTTCATCATAGAAGCCGAAACTAGCCGTGGCCTTGCACTTCAATTGGCAAAATAATTCCCGCCGTGTATCGAACGGCAGAATACTGGATAGAGGCAGCCCACCGCCCCGCATGTGATGCTCACGACATTGGTGGGGAAGATGCCAGTCAAGGACGTAGGGTCCTGATGTCCACATTGGGGTTAGCGCAGCTTTGCTGGGCGCGGGAAGAGGAAGCCGTTGTGGGACTACTTATGTTGTCACTACCCCGCCCCGCGTGTGCGCAACTCCGTCCGTCTCTTTCTACAGTCTTTGCCATCACAGGAGGTTCATTACGTGCGAGACCAGGTGAGTCTACATAGTAAACGAGCTTAGCATGCTCTTTCCCCAGACGACGTCTCATGGCCATGTCTTGTGAAGCACTGCCGACGAACCATACCCTGCTGCAATTTTATACTGCGGCAAAGACAAGCACGTGATAAAGGCATCACGGTGATGATCCGCAATCACGCCTTGCCGAAACAACTTGCAAGCGCCTGCTACAAGTCCGGACCTGCTACCACTGCATCAACAGCCTTGCGACAAACACTTCTCCTGGATACCTTGCCCACCCTGCCGGTCAGTCCGAAAGCAACAGAACTGATTCCAGCACCCGCAACCTAGATGGTTCCAGACAAAGAAGAGTCTTGGAGCTTGGAGCCAACCAACCCTGACGTTGCCTATACGCAAGCAGCCCAAAGCTAGACGTAGTTCTGGCAGTAAGATTTAGTGAAGACACTCCTTCCAAAAGCCTGTCGAGTCCACGAAGCTGCTTAGCAGACGACAGCTTATATGGCTCAACCCTCCAAGCGACCCCGAATTTGAGTTAATCCTCAATGTGACGCTGTACTGCACTATCAGCATCCACACGAAAACCTACGACTGCGATTGCCGAAAGCACCCAAAGCGTCCGAAATGTCAAATATATGGATATGAGGGGTAGTGGCAACAGTGCGTCGCTTCCCCCAGATACGACAACACACCATCCTATACCAGCGGTGCTCTATTGCCTGCAGACGTGGCATGATTCGCGTCCTGTGTCGCTGCTCGCCTTCGGCACACCTTGGGATCCGCTTTTAGTCTTTATCACAAAGTTTCCGCAATCTTCAATCTCAAATCAGGTATCACTGCTTTTTCTCCTGTAGAATCCTGCTTTCGCTATCGATTCCGATAAACAAGAGCCGGGATTTGATCGCGATCAGAATTGTTATCTTATTCACTCCGGCTAGGGTCGACAGCCTCATAAACTCTCCGATAAGAGCTCGATAGCCCAGGAAAGTGAGACCGTAGTAATTCCGCCGGAGCTTATTGACCTTAGAGTAGTTGAGCCTGGCGTGGCGTCCGATGTCCGCATTTGGAAATCAGATCCATCAAGCCCGCGCCAACAAGAGGGGCAACAACGAGAATAGCCTTCGCATTCAGTCACCATGACTATTTCTTGCATCTGCCAACGGTGATTTCTCTGGGGTAAGACGTTGCCGACCAGTAATGTAAAGCCATGAAGCTTTAGCTCCCTGTCTAGAATCACGGCCTGGCCACGATGGCTGAATATATGGTAGTGGAGAGCTTGTGATGATAGCCAGAGGTTGTAGCGCTTGACGATGACCTGCAGTCTGATTACGTTCGCACATCCCACTGGTTATCGCTCTTCGGGAGTGAATGGAAGCCATAACCCCATAGGGACTTAGTGAATCGTCTGACTTGATAAGGCTGACACTTTGGGGGTACCGAGTAGAAAGTATAATAATGCTAGAAAGGTGCACAAGCTGAGTATCATCTTCACCGGTAGACTTGATCATCACACCACTAGTAACTTCCTACTGTCATCCCATACTGCTGAGAAGCACCTCATACAGCCACATCGAACGTTTTCCACAATGGCTGGATCACTCCTCAGCTACCTTGGCTTCGGCAAATCTGCCGCACAAGCTCCACCAGAGAACCAAGCTGTTCGGGCACTACCCGCCAATTGGTATACCTCCGAAGAGATGTACCAGCTCGAGAGACGTGCGATCTTCACCCGAAGATGGCTCATCCTCACCCACAAGTCAAGACTCGCCAACCCTGGCGACTTTCTGCGCTACAACGTAGCCAACTATGACATTGTGGTTTCCAAGGACCGGACTGGCAAGATCAATGCATTCCACAACGTCTGTAGACACCGTGCCTACCCTGTAGTCGAAAAGGACGGCGGCAATGCAAAAATCTTCTCTTGCAAGTACCACGGCTGGTCATATGGCCTGAACGGCAACCTCGCAAAGGCCCCTGGCTACCAGGACCTAGAGAACTTTGAAAAGGCAAACAACGGACTCTTTCCCATACACACACGCATCGATCGCAATGGCTTCGTCTGGATCAACATGGACGCAAAGAAAGAGCCAGAAGTGTCATGGGAGTCACAGTTCGACCATGTCGACGAGCAGAAACGATTCGACCAGTTCAACTTTGACGATTACGAGTTCGACCACACATGGAACCTAGAGGGCCCCTTCAACTGGAAGATTCTCGCAGACAACTTCAACGAATGCTACCACTGCAAGAGCACACACCCTGATCTTACAACCGGCCTGATCGACCTCGAAAGCTACGACGTCTACTGCTCGGCCGACCACATCCAGCACGACCCCAAGACACCACAAGATCGCAAGGATCTCGGCCAGGAGATTTGCTCCACATACTGCTTTCCCAACGCCTCCTTCACAGTCACACAGCACTTCCTCTTCATGCAGAAATTCATGCCCAAGTCGCCGACAGAGTCGGTCATGTACTACGAGGTGTGGCGCAACAAGCACTCAAGCGAGGAAGACTTTCTTCTCATCAGCGATACTTATAAGCGCGTCATGGGCGAGGACAAGGTGCTATGCGAGCGCGCACAGAAGAACATCGAGGCCGGCATTTTCGTCAACGGCGAGCTGCACCCACACATGGAGAAGGGACCCCTCTTCTTCCAGAAGCGATGTCGCGAGATTGTTATGGAACACGGCATGCGAGAGAAGAAAGAGGGCCACAAGATCTGGCCTGCTAAGCAGCAGCTCGAACCTACCGGTACCTCGGCCATCAGCAAGGAGATGGAAGACTTTTGCGAGGGTCTATCATGCGGCACTGACAACGAGAAGAGCGACTTGGCTTGGTAAAAGCGCAGGTTGCGATGATGACTTATGATGCATGGCATTGGTGTTTTTTGGAGTCTCTGGGAAGTGGGTGTTGGGGTACTGGAGGCTTAGATCTCGTACTGGTGCATGGGGGATTTGTTCTTCAGCAGAATTTTTCTGTGCAACCACTTTTAGCGATGCAGAGTTGTTTTTTCAGGTGGCGCATATACTCTTTTCATCTTCCGTGGGGTAGAAATGAAGGTGACTTTTTTCTAATTCCATCATATCATCCGCTCCATTTTTTTGTCAACTGGTGCCGCTTCACTACCCCCTCCGTTGTTCCATCAGCCTTTGAATTGACACGGGCGACAGTGGGCATGCATTTGACCCCGAGTAGCCCTCCATCCTCTGCATGACGTATAGATGATCTTCACACCCTCACAGACGCACAAACTTGCTACAACACTACTCTATCTCCACCGCCGTTAACGGAGGCTCGTGAAAGCGAGATGTGGGGTCAGGCCAGGACGGTGAAATCGGTCCTAATCGGGAAAGTGTAACCATGGCGCCAATCAAGTTAGCTAGGGGAACACGGGCCCGTACATTCGTTTCGCCAGCTCCTCGTCTCTAGACCGATCGTGATGTAAATTTCAGTTCCAGTGGATCTAAAGGCTTCGCGATAGGAATCTGTTTTTCCGAAAAAAGGGGTTGGTAGTGTGGTGCTTACGATGGAAGCCCGTGTCATTTGTTACGCTCATATTCGAGGACGTTGAGAAAATAAGTGCATGTGTAGTTGTGATTTAAAAAAATTAAGAGGATAAAATCACTAAGAACAAGAATCCCAAGGACCGTAGGTTAGGCGGTAGATTTGGTTCATCATGTTATGCATTGCGTTGGTTAAAGGCGACACGTTTGCGAGAGGGTCATATGACGTCATCTCTTTCTTTCTTTCTTATAAATTCCCAACCCAGAGCCTGCTCACAGCGCAAAGATGCGGGTTTAAGTTTCCTGTTGCTACTTAGTATGATATCGGTAGCAAGGTAGAGGATTTGAATGTGGCGTGGATGGCCGGAATGCTAGTTCATGCATAAGCTTCTTCACCGCTTTCGATCAGCATCTCGGCCCCAGACACCAGCCTAATAAGAATTCAGTGTGCCTCAGCATTGGTATCATAGGATTCAAATCAGCCAAAAGTCGGTCTTGTATGACTTTTACTCGCATGAAGCTTCGCCAACATCTTGGAAACACTTTTCTTCCATGGCGGCGTATCAGAAGCGCCGTCGACAACCGATATGGACCGTGTGATATGTATTAGGCTGAATTATAACAGTTTCAAAGCTATGTATGAACTGAACAGCATGTTGATATATTGACGTTACAGATAAGATCCTCTATGAGGTATCATGAGGTCTTCAAAAACATCATATAACCTGCATCTCTAGCCACCGGGATTCATAGCTGACACACTATAAAGCACCAAAATATTCTTCGTCTTCAGGTCAATGGAGAATACTGCCCGAAACCAAAAGAGACAGACTATTTGTCCAAATCGGGCATCAGCGAGCACGATGTGACGATGAAACTGCTTCCCCTAATACAACGGTCACTGTGCTTTTTACCGTACACCAGAACAGTTTCAAGGCTTGATAATCAGCTATCATAAGCCTCGGCATCTACTTCGACAAACATGGCTGTGATCTAGCGTAGAAAATCACAAGATCTGCGTAGGATCGATAAGGTGTCTTTCCAATCTAGTTTGCATATCAAATCACCAAACTGTGTAGGTGTATGTTGTACTATTCCGCCAGCAGTAGGAAAACTCAAGTGCTAATGAAGTGCTGCAGAAGTGATAGCATTGCAATTAATACCCCTAAATTATAAAACAGTGCAAGTATTGGGTGCATATGCAGTATTATCCGTACAAGCGAATCACAGATAGTATCTAGTACTTCTTGCATACGCAGAGTTACAAAAAGTCTAAGTTTCGATATTCTAGCCCTCGCCCTCTTTATTCTACGATACAGTACATATAATACTATCTAGCGTGCAATTCCGTTAGCAACAGTCAACTCACCTTTAATAGGCGTCTTATATTCATTGTCGTGGCGTTAATTGTTCTTGAGACTTATTGTCATGACCTCTTCAAGAAAACACATCTTGTCAAGTTAATATCAGAAAATATCGCAAAGATCTAGAGTTACTGCTATCAGTATACCTAGGCCTAGCTATGCAATATAATTGCTATATCTATCCTCGCTCTGTGTTATCGCGTACATTGTCATTCTGTTTGTTCATTTTATGCCGACCTTAGTACATGAAATGAAAGCGAACAAGCGTAGCATGACATTTAGTAGATGTGTTAAGCAATAGTTCCTTAATTGGTTATGTCCAGAAGATACTACAACACTGTACCTAGGTAGAGAAACAAGATTCTACTTTCACACATAAGGAATTACTTGTCTAGATAGCGAAGAGCTAATACATATCAAAGCATTATTTGGTTTTTTGAAATTCCAATTCTTAACATATTACCGCTACCTAGATATTTTTTTTACAAGTGATATCAATGCTCAACAGCAGATTTTCACAACGCGGTATTGTAGTAACAGCAATATAAGAAAGCAGTCAAGGCGCTATCCCAGCACCTTATACTCAGTTGAAACCTAGATATATATATGTATATAATTTTTGTTTTGATATGAATTATACTATAAAGTTAGAGGCTTACTTTAGAGTTCGGTACATTAGAGCGCTGAGAAAATACATTATTATTATACGCGATTAAATACATGAACTGATTTTGACTGGGTAGACTTATCCTATGAGTAGGCAATAAGAATATAGTTCTAACTGTAATCTTGACATGCACAGGCTGGTAACAAAAGTCGATTCCCGTCAGAAGTTGTTCGTTCTGATAACCTTAGGCACTCATGAATACAACTCCGTTTGCCCCATTGGGAACGGGCACAGTGTGGACACCACCATCTGACATCTGTAGTATCTTGTAACCAACTTCAGTGCTATCTTGCAAGAAAGTAACTGCTAGGTTTATGATGTGGTCACTGTTAAAAATTCTGTCCACAGTGAAGGTAACAACACCTGTGCCTAGGGTAATGGCGAGTTCTATAATCTTCATTTTGAAACTGGTTCCGTATGGCGACAGGGAATCGAGACTGATTTCGCGTTTATACCTACTTCAATATTAGCTTCATGAATATACAGGCGTGAACGTATCTTACTGTCGACGATCTAGGCCGTTATCCCTCCGAAATGCGGCAGCCTTCATTTCGGATAGAGAGAGAGAGAACTTGGGTCTAAAGTTCGCTTGTATAGCTCCTCGAAGGAGCGCTTCAAGCCCCCACTGCAACCAATGAGAGTGGTCACTACCACTTATGCAGCATGAGGAAGATGAGTGTTTTGACTTGCAATTATTGTGGAACTCGGTGCCATCGATCTCCAATCCATCAGCATCGCACTACAGTTGTCAGAGAGGTGCAATCCAGTTATAGGGGAGAAGTTTACCCATCCATCGTCGTCTATAAACCATTAGCAATATTTTAATTATGAAGCTTTAGTCTTACGAACCAATTGACCTAGAGTTCTGTCCGAAGTTTCCGCAAGCCTTAGCGGTGGCACAGTAATCGATGGTATGTGGCAATTCACACAGGCAGCTCTCCCACCTTTTTGCGCACGTGGGAAGGAATTGTGAAAAGAGAGACAAGGCGCCAACAATGAATGCAGAATGTTTCATTTTAAATTAGATCGTTTGGTGAACGATTGACGAGCTGTAACGTTGTAGGCAGTTTGTTTAGAGAAGATCTGCTAACAAATGCGGAGCTGAAGGGTAGTGAGAAGGACTGTCCAGAGAATAGCACTTGGCGTTTTATACATAAGCCAGCGATCCTGTTAGAGATAATAACTTTGATTATTATCTAACGGAACTTTCCGTTCCTCGGAAGCTAATATTCAAGCTCTCATGTCATCGAATTTAAAAGGAAGTTACATCAGCGTGAACACTGCGAGTAAAAGAGGCGGTCATCCGACGAAAGACGGACTCGCTTACTTAATCACATGCAAAACTCACTTGTCTATCATAGTTAAAGTTAAAGATATGGTCTGTGTCTACGTTGCTCAGATCGGTTTCAAAACTATTCTACGAGTAAGCTACGTATACGAGTAAGCTGACATACGAGTAAGTTAATCATACACCGCTAAGCTGTGCACACCATCAAACTCAACAAGTCTCTCGGCATAGTAACCATAATGCTGCAACAACAACGCTCTATATACAGTCACCAGCGATTGCAGCTTCACACCTACTGGCAGCATTACAGAAATTCAGTCACTACTGCATCGACGATTGGACGATTATATTTACTGTTTTGGAGATGAAATCCAATGCTAAGTGTATACGGAAGCTGGTGCTGTGCAGGACCGCTGTGCAACTGCGTTCAGGGGTGAAACAGGAATCGCTAATCTGTTGTACAGAATTCTCGCGAAGCTATAATAAGCCTTGCTATAACATCCTATCATAATAACCAAAAAAAAACAATCCCTCCGCGCACTCACAGCAGCGTACGACATGTTAGAAGCAATACTACAAACGCGCCTCTACGGTACTTAGCTACGATCAGAGATAGTCTCTGCTAAGCGAAAGCTATAGCCTTTCGATGAGCAATCTTTCGTGCAGTGGATCTTAGAGCTAGACTGACATGGTTTTCCGTCTTGTATCATTAACGTACACCAAATTACAGACGCTCTACTTGCTATGTGTAGCTAAGATTTACCGTACAGGCTTTATTACCTCTTTGGACCTTTTTCTTAGATATGTGATACCCTAGTATAGCAACAGAAAACACAAAACATTTGTCTAGCTAACCTCTTGTAGTAGTTTATTGAAGCCTATTACATAATCTGTGTAGAGCTTAAGTTTAGTAAATTCAAATCTACCCGTTATTTAACGCCAAAAGAAGAGATTTTGGAACCTATTGTAAGCTTGTTATTGTTCGCTCGGTCGGAATTTCGGCCCTTGGCATGGGCCAACGATGCCGGAACTCCGAGGATCCTAGATCCAGCCACTGTTCGATTCCCTTGTGTGATTATTGTATTTTTTGCCTTGGCTTTTGTGCATGGATTGGTAGGCTGGCTGCCTCTCCCTATTCAGAGTCACTAATTTTTGCTGTATCTATAAAGCCCCATAGAAACCTGAAAAAATGATTGTTCGCTCTTGTTCTTATTTAAACTGGCTCACGAGAAAATCTCTTGCTACGTGTTCGCAACACACTTTGCACTAAAACGACAAAGCTACCTGGGTAACTCTTCTCATCTTAATAATTTTGCTCACAGTCACGAGATGTGCGGCAATGTTTGTGGTCAATTTGAAGTATGCGAATATCTAGCTATCGTGTACATAGCAAGATGTGCCACAGCACAAGTGAATCAGATCACCTGCCCCCCAGACCAACGTGAGGACACTCATGATTGGCAAGAAGACAAAGACGACGAAAAATGTCCCGCCTGCAACGGAGAAACACCTCCTTGAGACACCTTGAATAAGTTAGTAATCATGCGCACTCTTCCTGATGACTATATATAGGGCAAATCCTAACTTGAAGCTTCTCTCAGTACAGAGAGCTCTTTCTGTTCCTGCCTGCCGCCCCAGATGAGAGAAGCGCTCAAGTGTTACGCTTTTTCGACCCACAGATCCCCTGGAACGAACACCCTTGAGCGGTTAGCAGGATATTGGTTTATATGCCTTGAAACGTATACTGGTCTTCGCCTTGTCTACTTGCGATATAAACGTCATGTGGCAATGCCAACGTCTGTTCTTTCGTCAAGAGCCCCTTTACATTAAAGTCTTATACGAACCACCGCCTCAACGGCTTGTCCGAATCGAAGTCACCGACGATATGAGGATAGTCATATCCCGATAAACGTAGTTCATCTCGAATGTTTCTTCCGAGGTGGTACTGACAGAAATCATTCCCTAGGGCGTGGAAGCACTTCTGATTACAACCAGGGGTGTCGGTGACGCAGACACGAAGCAACACACGATGTGCATCGTCGAAGCTATTACTATAAGGCACTGTGCTTGTGAGTTGAGTGAAGGTCGTGAGGTTGATGAAGGCAACGTGGTGCTTTGCGCTGGTGGCGATAATAGCTTAGGTACCTATTTGGTGCTAGAAAATGTCGGCTGACTCAAAAACGGCGGCGTAAATACAGTCTATTTATAACGTGGTACGGACTACGGAACGTACAGGTTGGAGCTAACAGGCTGGTATCAGATAGGAAAGGAGTTGAAAGATGTTCTTCAGCGGGCGGCCGCTCTAGTTCTTCGCCGCTTTGGACTCTTGACCGTGTCCGTGCCGCGCATCCCCGCCATCGCAAATCTGAACAAAGATGAGGCTGTAGAGGCAGCTCCAACAACTACTATCACGAGATTTTGCGGAGTTGTAGTAAACAGATGCTTGGGATCAACTTGTGATACTTACGATTGCTTGGTAACTGGATATTGCGGCCGTGGGTGGTTAATGGTGCCTAGAGGAGCTGGTACTCATTTGGCGCTGCGCACGAACCTGATAGTGACATAAACAATGCTTACATCGCTAACAAGGCTACACAATACATGCTATACAAGAATATAACCTTGATAAATAACCTGAAAAATCTTCCCAGCTTATTCCACCCCACTGTGCTCAGACTGCAAAGGATTTACCTATTATAACTGTAACCCCATAACAAGATGGTACCTGATGAGTGCCACGAAGCGGCAAGAAAGACAGATAGCCCAACAGAACTAAATGCAGCAATAACAGCGAAATCTTATCAAAATGGGCGCTTTTCAATATCCTGTTGGGGTTATGCCAGGAGAGAGGCAAACAAACACAGCGAGAGACAGAACCTAGACACTCTCTGGCACACCACACTCTTTCGGCCTACCACAGCTTCCAAAAATACCCAGTGAAGTTTGGGGGGTTCATGATAAAGTCTCATATCCAGTGTGCTCGGAAGTGTGCGTGAGCGAAACGTCACTCCCCTAAGTCAGCTCTTCTCGCTGGGGAGAAGCCGGCATGAGCAATGGCATCAGAGTAGCGAGCGCAGAGGCAACTTACAGTATTTCAAGAATAACGTGGGCTAGCGCGAGCATGACAGAGCAATCTATTTCTAGATTTCGGGAAGTGGCTCTAGAATTCTTTTTTCAAAGAAACCACCGAGGTATACGCGATGGAAAATCCCCATTTGACTAAGTTTGAAACAAGGCAAACGGAGAGAATATAATCAAGTCATCATGATCGATATTGAGTAATACAGACTTTTTATAACCCGTAGAATTTCAAGCAAAGAGAAACACCATAGTGATGCAACTGCCAACATGCTCCATCTCATTTCACTTTCACACCTGCCTACTCCTCGTCAGCCTTGCTAGCATTCTTCTCTCTCCACTGCTCCTCAAGCATCTTGACCCTCTCAACACCCTTCTTACTACCCACGCTGTTCTCCCACTCGGCCCATTTCTTGAATACACTGCGAACCCTCGAGGCCTTCCCAACCTTGGTCATCCTCTCAAACAAATCCCGTACCTTGACCTCATCACCATGGCTCTGCTCCAGCATTAGATACATGTCCCAGACATCACCTTTCTTGGCAAAAGTGTCGACTAGGCCTTCGAAGATGGTGCGTCCGCGCTCCGCGTCGCCATTAGGAGATTTGAATTCCAATGCGGCAAACTTTTGGGTGAGGTAGCGGTGTTGTGTTGGTGCGACAGATTGTGTAGCGCGTTGAAGGAGAGCACGGGCTCGGGATGCGGAAGGAGGTTGCAGTACGTCCATGAGGAAGGCTGCGTACGAGAGCCAGAACTTCGGGTCTTGTGTGAAAGTCTTGTTCTTCATCATGGATTGGTAGAGATTATCCGCTTTCTGAATAGTTGTTAGCTTCATCGTGATACAGGTAGATTGAGAGCACTTACGTCGAGCCTTCTTGATGAGATGTAAATCTTGATCATCCGCTCATGAATTTCGCGGGAATCGTTGTTCTGGCTTGCTTCCCTGAAAATCGCTTCAATAGCGTCATCGCTCGCGAAGTCATTCTCAAGATGCAATAACGCGGTCCAAACGTCAAGCTTCTCCTTATCCTCCCTTGCATTGATGGTCGCTAGTGCGCGACGGGCGATTTGACGTGCCTTCTCGATTTCGTTCAGCTCGCGCTGGCATACCATGTACCTCACCCACATCTCGGCGCTGTTTGGCTGGCCAAGTAACAAGCGCTCGTAGTCGGCGACTGATTGAGGACCGTAGGCGTCGAGGTCACCGGTGCGATCCTCTTTTATAGATACCTTCTTGCTCTTCTTCTTCTTCTTTTTCGGAGTATCATCTTCAGAGTCGGAATCGGCCGTACGCTTCTGTTGGTCGATGTCGAGAGTTGCACCTGTCCAGTCAAATCCAGATGTGCTGAGACCTTGCGCAGGTGTCTGTGTTGCTTCGTCGTCTGAAACGTCTTCAGTTTCGTCCGCATCTACAAGCTCAACATCCTCGTCGCTCTCGACACTCTTGACGCTCCTCATGTCGATATCTTCGTCAAGCTCAACACCGCCGTCAGAATCGGAATCGTCAGCCAGATCAACTTCCGAAGCATCCTCCATATCTTCGTCTTCTCCTTCGTCTTTGACCTGTGAGTACTTCAGACTGAAACTGATCTTTCTCTGCTTTGGATCGATCTTCACAACCTTGGCTTTGACAACATCATCCTTCTTGTACATATCCTTGATCTTGTCCTTGTCAACAGCATTATCGGCCAGCTGTGAGATATGGCAAAGTCCACTGACATTGTTGGAATTATCAACCACAAGGAAAACACCAAAATCTTCGACATGGCGCACCTTCGCGGTGACAATCTGACCAGTCTTCAGATCACCAAACTCCATCGGCTCGTTATAGTCGCCTTGGATTACAGAAGTCTTCAAACTCAACTGGGGGTTGCGCAGATCTTCCTTATTTGAGATGACCTTGCCAGTCACGAGTTGATCTACATGGAAAGCGGACTTCCAGTCTTTGATGTAATCATCTGAGAGATGACTGACACGGACATAGGCTTCAACATGAGGACCGAGACGCACATATACACCGTTACTGGAGACATGCTTGATGAAGCCACGAATAACCTGATGTACCTTGAGCTCTTTCCTGTCTTTGATCTCGGGATCCCTGATGGGTAGTGATGAGCTCAAAACTCTGGACGGTCTAGCTGACAATCCTAGTTTCTTGTTGGGAATGTCGACGTCGATGACACATACGCGCAAGACGTCACCGACCTTGAACTTGTTTGGTTTGGCCATGTCATAATCGTCGGCCAACTGCTCAAGGAAGATGGGTGCAGCAATGTTGTCATTGATCTGAACCACTACCGATGCTTCGTGTATTTTGGTGACGCGTGCAGGCAGTACGTACCCCACTTTGATGTCTTGGAGGCTCAAAGTCTTGCCGGTCACGGTAGATACGGCCGTCAGGTCTAGTTTTCCCGCTGCAACATCGACCGATTTTACACGGACCTTAAGAGCAGAACCCACTGGGAAATTTTCCTCTACATTGGCGAGCTTCTCGAGATCTTCGGTCAGGTCGAAGAAGTCAATACGTCCGCGAACGTTGGCCGAGATGTTCACCCAGACGTAGCGGTCAGCGATGTTGTTCACAAACGCAGTATAGGCCGATCCAGGTGTAATTTGTTCAAGGCTTAGTACATCCGCTTCTGTCTTGATTTTATCCGTGTTTGCAGTCATCTCGTATACTGGCGTCTTACTTGTACGGGATGTGATTGGAAGAAAACGGAAGTTGCGCGCGTCATGTCTGCCCAGAACCCTCACTTGAATCTTTTGATTCATCTTGAAGTGTGCCGTAGGTCTTTTCTTGTCTGGGATGCTATCCCACCCATCGAACAACTCCGACACGGAAATCCGTCCGAATACGTTGTCTGCAAGCTCAACATTGAGCTGTGTGGTTTTGATAGCCTTGATACGAACGGTTGTCAGTGTGCCGAACTTGATTTCATCGGTCGTTTTGATCTTATGGTCAACCGGATCCACTAGGGCTTCTCCCGTTTTCACAGGGGTGTCGACAGTGTTTGCCGAATCTAGATCAGATTCGGCTTTCATCGACAACCAGAAGAACCCCTTTCCTGCGTCTACGTGTGTCACTCGGGCGGTTATAGATTGGTCTTTTCGGAGGCCGAAATTGGGTTCAGAGATCATCTCTTCTGGCAACTGCGATTTGAAAAGCACACCGCTTATACCGTTTGCAAGCTCAACAAATATCTTGTCGGGCAAAACTCCGCGTACGAATCCATGTACCGTTTCTCCAGCTTGTAAGTCCTCGATACTGATTGCGAGCTTGGAAGCCTGGGCGTCTTTACGAAGACTAGGCTTGTTAGAGACGGTTGCCGAACGGTTTTTGCCATGCTTCGTCAGAACTACTAGATCTTCCAAAGTTCCGCCCACACGAATCTTCTTCATGGTAGAGATGTCTTTCTTCGCCGATCCGTCTGTCAGATGGCCGATGCGGAGAATGCCTCTGATGCCATTTCCAATATCCAGGGTGGCGCTGTCGTCGGACTTTTCGAGTACAGTGCCTTTGACAATGTCACCAGGGTTGAGCGCATTGAAAGCGGCTTCTTTGTTAGTGTCAATGGCAGCAGGATCTTTGCAAGAAACTAGAAGTTGGCGCTCCTTCGCATCGACGGAGATGACGCGCACCTTTACAACCTGGCCGTTCGTGAAGTGGCGCGTAGCATCCTCTATGAATGCCTCACTCATTTCTGCGACTGGAAGCCATGCCTTGACATCGCCATAGAAACGTACAGTAGCGCCGTTACGACGTACGCGAACTAGGATGCCCGGGCCGGTTACTCCTTCGGAAAGCATCTCGTAGTTGGTCCAGGGCTTGGCGTCTGAGTTGACCAGTGACTTCCTCAGGGTGAGTTGTATCTGATGCCTAGCGGGCTCAGTGTAGAGTACGCGAGCTGTAACAGGTACGCCTTCTCTGAACTTGCGCTCTGGATGTTGTAGACGCACATCTGCCAAATGGGTTTCCGCGACCAGACCTGTGATGCCCTCGGCAAGGTGGACCAGGACGGCAGCGGCTCCATTCTTATCGGCAATGAGCTTGTGCACCTTGCCTTTGACGAGCTGGCCAGCTTTGATGTCCTCAATGCGAAGGAAGGGTTGATCAAGTATCTTTTGCTCTAGAGAGAGCTGGAAGATTCCGTCAAGGGCATTGTATCCGATGATACGTGCCTTGTGTGTCGAGCCGAGCTTAAATTGGCCGGACTCCTCGGATATCGCATCGACCTTGTCATCAGAAAGTCGCGAGATATGCGCAAAACCAACAACATCCTTGATACCGAGATCGAAGAAAGCACCCTGAGCTGGGGCCACCTTGACGACCTTGGCGCTCTCCACAATGGTCGATATAGGGAGAAGGTCGATGGGAGGTTTGCGCTCCTTTGGCTTACCGGACATGCGTGTGGAGAGGGATACCACATGGTCTAACAGAGAGACGCCAACCTTCCTAGGCTCTGAGTCTGGGCACGTAAACACGATACGCGCTTTGACTTTGGAGCCGATCTTGTGCTTTTGGGAGACGTCAGCAGCTTTTTCAGTAGCACCAGAATGGTAGGCATCAGCGGTTGCATCTATCAGGCCAAGAATCTTGCCTGTGAGTGTGCTGGAGGTGGTGTCGGCTACAAGGATGTCGACTGCAGTTCCTGGGAGGAAAACATCGATGGTTGGTGCTTCTGTCAATGTGTTTGCCTTGGTGACGTTGCCCGCCTTAGTATGGTCGGCGGAGAGCTTGATGATGCGTCCGTCGGAGTTGATTCCTGTGACCAAGCACAAGAAGACGGCGCCTTCTTGTACCTTGGCATGCTGCACCTTGGGTCCCAGTTCTCCCTTGGGCAGAAAGCCCTTCAGATTGGCATCACCCAAGCCCAAGTCCATGACCAGACCGTGATCTTCGTTGCTAACCACCGACGCCTGAACCATGCTGTTGACAGGTATCTTGCGCTTGCTGAGGCCCTTGTTGGCAAGCTTCGGATCGATGGACAGCTCCAATCGCTTCCTTGCTCTTGCGTTGTTCTCGTTTGTTGCTGTGATGCACGCCCTGACGTACTGCCCCACCGAGAAAATGTCCTTTAGATCCACATCCTCCAAGCCATCATCATCGCTACCCTCGTTCTTCTCTGCATCTTCGTCTGTGAGAAGTTTTTCTAGCCTCTCGTTGAGCTTGTCGGACACCGCGGTAAGTGGGACATAGCCGACAAGGTTATTCGGAAGCGCAAGTACGAGGTCCTGATGAGAGATGTCGGTGATCTGACCGAGTACAATGGTACCAGCCGGCAAATTCTGCTGTTATCAGTATCAATACCAAATTGGGCTAAAGCCTAGCTCACCTTGTAGCTCAGGCCCTTTGCCCTCACAACGTCCTCCTTCTCTCCACTCTCGTGCGACCTCTTGTTCTTCGTGGGGAACTTCTTTTTCGACTTGGCTGTGGCCTTTTCGTCGTCCTCGGAACCCATGTCGCTGAATCCATCGTCGCCGCCGCCCGGGCGCTTGATGCCGGCCTGTTCGAACAGTACATCCTGGTTCGCCTTGATGGAAATCTGCTTGTGCTCGAGGGGTGTCAAGACACTGGCGCCTCCTCTAGGAAACGACTTCTCCTCATCCTTGAAAACGCTGGGCTTGGGCGCAGCGCTCTCAGGCTTCGCCTTGGCTGGTGAAGTTTGCTCGACATCGGATTTGCGCCGCTTCGCTGATCGGTCCGACGGTGCGCTCTTCGCCTTCTTCGAGGGCGTAGCACCTTGTTCTGCTTTTCGTTTGATTGCGCCCATCTTGCGCTGCGTCTCCCGTGTTGGAGAGCTTTGTGGTGATGAAGGTGTCCGCCAAGAGTTCGAGTCCGTAATGTTCGTCGACTTTTTTTGGTGGGTCCCTGCGCCTGGTTTCCCCGACCACCGACTGGCAACGAACCGTGCTAGCGGTGCCTCTCACGTGAGACGAGACGGAAAGATGCCGCGCAACTCGCCGAGGCTGCAACTCAAGAGAGAAACAAGCACATGTACGCTGCCTTAACTGATCATGATAATCTCTTAGTGACTTACAGTGAATTTATTGCTTTTTTTTTCTTTACTTCACATATGACACGCTGTCGCAGAGTGAGAGCAAAAAAATGCGCCTCGAGGGAAAGCCAAGCCACTCAACACCCAGGATGGTTTAGTGCATCACGTCTGTCGCGCCTGCTCTTCGCGACGTGCTTAAGCCGTG
>Ga0265798_10003854_pt1 | contig 21069 bp, 21 predicted proteins | sample P3T30metagenome_FD_192430 | JGI IMG/M metagenome (GOLD analysis project Ga0265798, IMG submission 192430) | Plant litter microbial communities from East Loma Ridge, Irvine, California - P3 T30 | ecosystem: Environmental > Terrestrial > Plant litter > Unclassified | place: USA: California... | reverse complement strand
ATCGATACCAAACGACACGATCCAGTCTCCGCAGTCCTCTCGGCCTCTTTTCAAACCGCCGGGTCGATGGGCCGGGCGGCTGCAAGTATGGTATCTGAGCCAATGCAAGCCTACAAGGCAGCGAAAGCGCAAGGCGAGAAGACAGGCGAGATACCGGCCACTCCAACATCATCAACATCAGAAAATGGCACCGATCTGAGCCTCTGTTCGCAACCGCGCGAAGCCCCATCCTCCCAGCAAGATCCAACCCCAGCCAGACAAGTCGCCTACGCCACAGCCAAAAGCACAAGTCGTCTCCTCCTCTTCCCCCTCAAAGGCCTAATAGTCGACATCCCTCTCGCAGCAGCCGAAGGGATGCGCGCCGTCCCCCTCTTCTACAACGACACCAGTTACTCCCACCGCAAACCCATTACGGACTGGAAAAGTGGCTCCGAAGTCGGCTTGCAATCCTTCCGCGATGGAATTCACCAAGGCACTACAGACATTTTCTCGCAAACTTTCGCGCGAAAAAAGAAGGAAGGCGCCAAAGGTGCTGTCAAGGGTTTGGGGATCGGGCTTCTGAATTTTGCAGCGAAAACGAGCGCGGGCACTGTCGGATTGCTGGCGTATCCGTGTCAGGGCGCGTATCGGAGTTTGCATGCTGCCACGCATACGACGAGGAGCGAGCTGGTTGGGAAGATCAAGCTCGAGGAAGGGGACTGGGCTTTAGAGAAGGACGGTGGTAAGCAAACAGAGGTTGTGCAGGAGTTCTTGCGCCTGCGATCTGTGGCTTCCTGAAGTGGATGCTGCTCTCTGATGGAGTTCGAAGTTCGAACAGGATGTGTATGTTTGTCTCCATGTTTGACGCTATCGCTTACTTCCAAGGGAACACGATACAGCTTTGTGGGACACTACAACTCCAAATGGGAAACGTGGGCACAAAGCAAAAGAGAAAATGTGGGCTTGACCTGGGGCGCTCACTTCTTAGTCGACCATCCCGGCATGACAGACTGCCACCAAGAAGGCTCCCGCTCAGGTCTGCCGTCTTGCTGTACGGCGGGTTGTGTCCTTTCACTTGAGACCTCCGAAGCTTCAACCAGTCGACGCTGCGTCTCTGATAGCTCGTCCTGGGTCCGGCTGGCCTTGTCCGAAGCCTTGAAGAGCCTAATCCGCAGATCTAAGATCATTTTTCTAGCTTCATGCAGCTCGGCTTCCAGTTCTCTTTTCTCTTTCCTTACTAGACTTAAAGAGGTCTTCTGCTCTTCGTAGTACGGTATTAGCTCCTGATGTAGAGTAAGGATGAAGCCTCCAAGGCGACCGCACAGGATCTGCACCATCTCGTCGAGTTCGCCAGCTGGGTCGAGTCCGTCCAAGAAATCTTTTTCGTGGACGCCAAAGTCTTTGAGAGTGAGTTCCGCGCGCAGGTTGTCGATCGCAGAGCGTGATCGCTCACAAACTGAGGAAGCATTGTTCTGTGGCTCGCCGCTGTCTTCTGGTTCGTCGCCACATCTGCAGTCGGAAACTCTTTTCAACAGCTCGTCTCGCCCTCGCTGCATTTCAGCCAACGAATCTCTCAACCCTTGGTTTGCTGAATGAAGTTCCTTACACATCTCGCATGTATTGTTTTCCGCGCCATCAGCCAACGACTCTTCCGACACATCGATCTTGGACTGTAGGCTGTCCACTTTGCCTGGGGCGGAGCCAAGTTTTGCTTGAAGGTCAGATATCAACTTCTGAGCAGCTTCGTTCTTCTGCAGAGAAGATTTCAGTGCCTCTTTCATCTCTTGCTCTCGCTTCACCCTCGACTGCTCAGGCTCGACCATCTCGATGTCTTGACTGATGAATGACTGCGTCGGCTTTTGTTCTTTCTGGTTCAGCTCGCTTTGGAGTCTTTGGACCTCCTTTTCCAAGCGTTCGATATTATTGTTGGCTTGCGAAATTACGGTCCCCGACGCTTTCTCCGCCTGGGACAATCGTTCTCGGGCAGCGTCTTGCATCTTTTCGTATTTACTCCGGAGGTCTGCAAGATCAGCGGCGCGTCTCTTGTTGATCTCTTTGAGTTTTTCGAAATCGTTTTCCTTGCGAGCAACCTCCTCTTCGGCCATGGCCATTCCATTGATGAAAGCGAGCATGGCTTGGAAGCTGGCTGGCGAATCTGCGTGTTGTTTGTTTTCCTCAAGCCGGTTTTTTCCTTCTTCGATCTGATTTTTCTTTTCTCCAATCTCGTTGGCTTTGTTCAGGGCCTTCACTGTGGCAAAGTCGATCACGAGAATTTTGTAGAGCGCTGCAACTGCCATACCGATCGCCCCAGAAGCAGTCAGAGCTGCTGCACCGATCGCTATGGGTGCTGAAATAGACGCGGCTCCGGCAGCAGACGCCACCACCAGTCCGTTGGAAGCGGCAGAAGCGGAGGCGGAGGCTGAGACTTTGCTTGAAGGGAGAGGCCGTTGAATCGAGAGACCGCTACCCTCTGACGGAGCTGCGTTCCCACTCGCTGTCACCTCAGATGCCTTCAATCCAGACCGCGCAGGCATACCTTCCTTGTACGTTGCGATGCGCCTCTGCAGATCTGGGGGCATATTGACGTCCGATGGCAGATTGTTGATCATATGGTCGAGGAGCCGCTGCAAGCTCCCGCTTTCGTTGAGAGCATGTCCTGAGCTGCCAACAGTGTTTCGTTGACCATGTGGCTGCAGCAATGTCTGCTGCGCTGGATGGACATCGTTGTGCTTGAGCAGCTCGTTCATAAACGACAGCGTCGTATTTACTTCTGCGTCTCGCTTGGCCCGGACGTGAAAGCTCAGAACGGGATGCAGTGTAACCAACAGTAACCGATGGTCGGCCCCATCCTTACCCTCTTGCAATTGCGAAACCTCTTGCAACAAAGTCAAGGCTTTGGGAATCTGTCCCTCCATGCCGTAGGCAGCAGCGAGCGCAAGCCGCAGATCGAGGACCTGAGCATGGCTCTCACCGTCGGACGCGACTCTTTCATGCACCATTTCTTCGAGCAAGTCTTTTGCTTTGTGAACTTCACCAAGCATATGCCACGCCTGTACGAGTGAACATTGCATCGGTAACCTGAGATCCGCGCCAGCTCGCGAAGCTCTGTCGTTCGCCCACACGAAAGTCTCGAGCACCCTCAGTAGTAGTTCCTTTGCCTGCAGTGTGTCTTTGCTGCAACCGCTGGCCAGGTATGCTCTTGCCAGCGCGTACTGGAAAAGTGGATGTAAAGTCGAAAACCAAAATTCATCGTCGGAGTCCCCCCACGACACTAGATCCAAGGCACTCAATAGTAGCTGCGCATCCTGCTGCGCCTCTCCATCGATACTTCGGGGATTGCGTCCGACAGGGATGCCGCGAAGATACGCTCTTACGCGGACGTCGCTGCGACCGGGGATCAGCAGCTGGGCACGATCCTCAGCCGACATCAGCGCGTTTCCGCATTTGATGATTCGGAGGTCATCGGGGCTTTGTTGTTTGTGATATTTCCAGAGTGCTGCGAGGATAGCGTTTTCATTTGGCAAGTTAGGCCTTCGGATGTGGTTCCTGATCGCCACGTCGAGTTCAGAAACAGATGGACGCTTCCCGTGAGACATCTTGCTGATGATCACTGAGTCGAAGCCATGGACAGATGGACGATACCGGTCAGACATCGTGCGGTCGTGGTGTTAACCAATGTCTCTAGATGGGAAAGGTACCGCAGAAATGTTACCATGCAGATTGGACTGTATGGTGTTCGGGGTTGAGAAGGTGATCGCTGCAGTTTAGAGTGCGACGCAGATGAAATCACACGCTGGAATTGCAAAGAGCGATACACTCCTGACTCCACCTTCCACCGGCAACTGGCAGTTAACAGGGGAAAGGCGCCACCGAAGAGATTCGAAAAGTACCTCCAAGACTTTCGTTGGTGGCTAATGTCGACAACACTTCCAGAAGACAGCAATCTGATGACAAGAATGTCAAGCAGGCCACCACTCTACATATATCGCTCCGCCGGGGAGTAAATGCATGTCAGCCTGATCGCGATGCAGCCCCTTCATCCGACCCCAGCCACAATGATGCGCAGCTTGCAGCTTGTACCTCGTACCTTGTACCTCATTCCAAGACCGTACCGTTGATCATCACGGCTTGCCAGGGTATCACCCGTCGCCGACAATGCCAAATGGATGTTCAAACATGTCTGAGATGCTATCGCTTCTCGACTCTGCTTTGATCCGAGAAGCTGTAGGGACGCAGTCCGCGGGTATCAGCGCAAAGACTGGGCAGAGAGACGATGCAGATAGAGGCAGTGCAGAGCGAGGCAGTGTAGAGGGAGGCAGTGCAAACGGATGGAAGCGATACAGAGTAAGGCGATGAGAAGTAGATCTGATGCCCGGGCGCAACTCCACTATTCCGACCCACATCAGTAGTTCATAACCTCAACGTGATCCCCCCTCTTCTCACTTTCCAACACCTCCTTCGCGGAAACAACCCCAACATCAGCCTGCTCCCCATCAAAGATCCAAGCAACGTTCTCCAGCGTCAGGCCACGGGTTTCGGGATACTTGAACCAAACACTGATGACCATGGTGATGAGCACAGCGAGGAAGACAAAGTAGTACTTCCAATCGATCGCCTCGAGCGCAATGGGGTTGACGAAAGTGTTGAAGAATACCATGGCAAGACTCGTCATTTGCGAGATGGCGAGACCTTTGGCGCGCAGCTTGTAGGGCCATATCTCGATGGGGTAGGAGACGACGAGGGGGGTTAGGGCGATGTCGTAGCCGAAGAAGTAGCTGAGGACGAGGAGGGTTTGTTAGTGGTGTTCGTGGCGGTTGAGGCATTTTGTGATGGAGGCTGCAGGCGCTTACATGAAGAGGAAGGGTATGACAGCGAGTCCGGTGGCAGAATCACCTGTGGAGGCAAAGCTGCCGGACAGACCAGTGATGACAATGTAGGACACAAGCATGACGACAGCCTAGAAGATGTTAGTGATCTCATCAGAATAGATTCCGCTACATCGCAGCAACTCACCGAAGTCATAAAGAGCAGTCGTCGACCGAGACGTTCAACCAGCAAGGCCGCGGTCACTGACCAAATCAAATTCCAGACTTGCAAGCAAGCAGAGATAAGAGTCTGGTCATCGACAGAGGTGATGCCAACGCTGTTCAGGATGATACTGAGGTAGTAGCTGACGACGCCGTTTCCAGCCCACTGTGCGAAGATACCCAGACTGACACTGATGAACAGGCGGTGGCGATTGCCCGGGGTAGCCCACAAATCGTTCCAAGCGGAGTACTGCTTGGCTTCTTTTTCGGCTTTGAGTGTCTGCTGAATCTCCGCCATCTCGAACTCAATAAGTGGGTGGCTGATGTTGCCACCAACGTGGATGTTGGCAAGGTTTTGGCGCGCTTCGTCAACGCGATCGACAGAGACCAGCCAGCGCGGCGATTCTGGAATCATGATCAGGCCAGGGATACCGATGACTGGGAGAAGTACTTGGAGTAGCGAGGGCACTCTCCATGCCCAGCTACCCGCGTAGTTGCGAGTTCCGAAGGTGGCCCAGGCGGCGATCACGGCTCCGAGGTACCAACCGCAGTTGTACTGGGTTTTTGTTAGCTTAGTTTTTAGACAGACCTGCAGGACAACATACCATGGCGGAACAGATACTACGGTGCGTAGGGAAGGCATTCTCAGCAATCAGCAGAGGCACAGAGAGTGTGAATCCCTGCGAAAAGCCCTGGAAAAGACGCGCGACAACAAAAGCAACATCGTTCTGAGCTGAAGTCTGAACCGCAATGCCGATCGCACAGCAGAGAAGACTGATCCAGACAGGAAATTTGCGTCCGTAGCGATTTGACACCCAAGCGGCCACGGGATAGCCAATCGCGCAACCCAAGGAGTAAATGGCATTGATGAACCCGAGCCAAGCCCCAGATGGACTGTCCATGAACTCACGCCATTGAGGCAGAGCAAGCAACCCATTCATCAAGGAACCGTCGAAACCGTTGGAGCCGGAGAAGAGCATGAGGGAGAGGACACAGATGTTTGTCTTGATGAGATAACTCTTTTTCCACCAGGGTTTACCATCCTTTGGAAGTACGGCGTGAAGCTCATCGTTTGTCGAACGCGGGTTTTCGGCAACCTCGGGGCTCTCTGTCACACCCATGGTTGAGGCGAGTGTAGTGTCCGACTTGGTGATGTTGGGATCGGCCAGTGACCGGTCCTTGGTGAAGGATAGAGTGGAGGCCCACAAAGTATGCTGACGAAGATAGCGAGATCTGTTCAAGATTAATGAGGCGTGATGAGTTGCTACAAGCTGGCGCCGTCGGGTTTTCTGTAGTCTTATACCCTGCACCTGCCAATATGGCTATCTAGCGACTTTCAGACAAGACGAACCCATGACAACTCGGGTAGCCCCTCCTGCGCTGGCCAGACACATGGCCAAGTCTTGATCGCAATGCCATTCTCGTCTGAATCCTGTAGAAATGGTGAATTGTAGTGAAGTTCATCAAGTGCCGAGCGCCGCGATGGAGTCTCCAAGAAAGACGTCGCGAGTAATGTGTGCACTTGGCATCCCCGGCCGACAATTGCCGCACAGTAACCGTAGATAATCGTCTTGGTCTCAGTCTTGAGAACACTGCTGTACGTAGGAGGCAGAGGAACGAGCCAGTCCAGTGCCGCCTGGGATGTGTTGATCAACAAGAGAGAGAGAGAGAGACAGCTTGGGCGACTGGTGCAGTGGCGGGTATCCGTGTTGAAATATGCTGCCTCCGAACAGGCGGGTCAATCAATGGGTCATTTCTCGGAGTCTCATCTCATCTCCATCTCCGTTTTAGTCTCCATCTGGGTTCCCCATGTGGCCCCGCACGAGGTATGGAGTGATGTCCCGTGGAGTTGTGAAGTGAAGAAAGAGTTGGGCGAGTTTCTCCGCCCTCAAAACTCCGCCCTCTTTGCAATTGCTGTCAAGGAGAGGCGGACCGACAAGCCGGATCTTGCGGCTGAAGACACAACATAACTTATGCCGGTGACATCTCGGTCTGACCAGCATCCGAGCATGGCAAAGTCTTGGCTGTCTCGTCAAGCGAATCTAAGTCTGTCACCGTGTCTGTCTTCCTACACCATTCGAAGACCAGACGTCTTTCCCTTCAGGACCAGTATGCGACGTTTTATGACACGCATAATTACATGAGACGAATCTCTTTCGATAATTGCAACACTCACTGTCATTCCAGGACAACGCTAGGCAAGATTTCAATCTTCTCGCGGAAGAGAGGTGCCTACAGGTACACTCTTTCCTCTTGAGAGACAAGCAGACTTGTCCGGTATGAGAGTGCGAGGGGCGCTACACTTTTAGTGGCCTTTGGCGTTCCAACGTAGCAAGGTCTAGGCTGCGGCAGTCTCAGGCACAGGCACAGTACACCAAAAGCTGATCTCTTCACCGGCGGTCCATTGCAGGTTTGCTGATACTTGGAGCAACCACGATTGATAATACGGCATCGCCGCTCCTCCGGTGTATCGTGGATACGATCCTGAGTCTTGATCTGCCACATGGCGAGGCACTCGTGTTTGGATGTTGTGTTGGCACCGTACTCGTGGTCTCGGTATCTATCACGTCCGCGTGAAGGATATCGGGAGACACCCTCACTGACAGGCCGTGATACCCTCCGTATACTTGACAAGACACAGATGTAGGCGCAGACGAGACACCGCATGTAGCCTCACATGCACGTGGCGTGGATCTTGCAGCTTTACAGAACGCTGCAAAGTCTCCATGTCTCGGATGGCAGTGAACAATTTTGACCGCTCACACAAACAGTCTGGGGTGTGTCTTGCATCGATGTATGGTAAGAGACAAGCAAACTTACCAGGCCAGGCTCATGCCCGCGGATCGGCCTATATAGCGTCCAGGTACGACGGCACTTTTAATAACATCATAAACCAAGCAACAACTAGCAAAATACGTCAGCCAAAATGACAAACAACCAAGCCAACTAAAAAACGAGCGTCACACCGCGACCGCAACACACGAGGAACACCAGAGCACATGGTGATGCGCAGATGCATCTTCCGGAAGCAGCACGAAGCGCTGATCTCCTCGCACCCATCGAGCATCAAATCCGTACGCTCAACGCAGACGGGACCCTGAGCTACAACGCACCCTACCTAGCACTTAGTCATCACATTCAAGCCAGACGTATCGCCCCCTTCAACAAAATCAACGCTTTGCTGGGCGACAACATGGACGTCTGGCACGAAGCTCTCCAGCGTCCCGAAGGCTTGCCCGAAAACGCTCTGGACTGGAGCACCGTCCTTGTCCAGAAGACGCTCGACCTCGCCAAGAGCATCCCGGGCGATGTTTCGCCCCAGCAAAGGCTGCAAGGAGTCAACCAGGCGATGAAGGACGCGGCCTCGAAGCCTGGGAGACTCGTGAAGGCTGTCTTGCATCTCCGCACCGTCGAAGCCAAGAACGGCAGAATCCACTATCTCAAGACCCAAGTGGAGGGCCTGCACAAGCGATTGGAGAAGCTGAAAGACGATATGTAGTGGGCCAAGCTGGAACTCGACGCGCAGCGCTACGGGTACGAGATGATCTTGGGTTCTCTAGAGCACCCGGTAGCCCAGAGACCGGGAGACGCCCACAGCACCGAGCAAGCGTTGTACGATGCTGCCACGAAAAATCAAGTGCGCCGCTTGTCCAACTTGACGGAGATCAAGGATTGCGAGATGGCAGTGTTGAAGGAGACGGTGGCAGAAGTGAAAAGTCAGTTGGACAAGGCCCTCGCCGAGGTCGCTAATTCGCACCTCGAGGATGGCGACAACGCCGAGACTGTTCCCTCGGGCCGCGCTTGAAATGTAGCCCGGCAGGAAGCTACCATGAAAATTGGATCAGAGGGAACGCACCTGGCATGACTGCATCAACTTCAGGACTGAGGCCACGAGCATTGACAGGATGACAACAGATCCGTGGCAATTTCCTTGGTATGTGGCAGACAAGAGCACGGTGATTTGGTGAGAAGAACGCAGAGAATGAAGCAGATGCAATGGCAGTCAGCTTGAGTCGGTACGATGTGCGATGTGTTGCGAAATGTAATCTTGTTGTCCTCGCTTCTCTCTTCGGTGCTTTCGTGAAGCAATCGGTGGGTGTAACTTTTGCGTTTCGCCGGTCGTTGGTGTACTTTACCTTCAAACGATCAGAGTTCCGACGATGGGTAATGTCGAGATCTTAGATTTCGCAAGCTTGGGCGAAGCAAAGAATCAATGATAAGATTCATTGTTGTGCTTAGAGACTCCCATTGGGGAGAAACACTTTGTCGTGCAGGTGTTGTTCATGTGTTCAGGGTTAGAGTTGGGGTTAGGGCAACGACTTCAAGAGCTGGTGGCCTAGCACCACTGGGTGATCATGAGAATTCCCCAAAGTACGTGGACCAGTCCAGGTCCCACAGATCCGTTGCACCGGTGGCAGGTGATACTGTGATCTTAGCGAGATTCCAGACCTCGGTGCTACATGCCATGATCACCTCAAAGCGCAGTGTCCTCCATGTATGGAGCTAGCAGACCAAGGGAGGTGATCGGCAATAAACGGGATCTGATAAGCGATTTTTCTTCTCTTTGCCTTTTTCGAGGGATTCACAGGGTTCATGGCGTGTAAAAGGCAGATGAAAATTCGGAGAGCGCCGCTTACGTGCCATGCCCGACGAGAGGCGTGAGTCGTGGGCGAAGCGGCACATTAAGGCGTCTCGGCGTGTTCCCAAGCAATGATAAGACGCCAGAACGCAGGCCAAGAACGCCTTGTAAGGTGGAAGCGAAGTGGCGAGGCTTGACCGGAGGACGAAGATCAGTCCACCGTTGTAAGTGGAGATGGCATGCATCGCAGCGTTAGAGAACAATCGGCGACAAGAAGCTAAAAAGTGGGAGATACCAGACCCTTCCGACTAGGAAGTACTAGAGAATGTTAGCACCTATCGGCATTTCCGGAGACTGCCCAACAAGCCAATTGAAAAGACGGGACTCGTTGGAGAAGTCGCTAATCTCGCCCGTTGCAGAAGACGCTTGCAAAAGTCAAAATGGGCAGATGCAGAACGCCATGCCTTCCCGAACTGCCCGATTAACAAAATGCCGCCTCGCCGTTCCCTCCGGGTTTCATCTTTATCTTTCCCTCCCATCTAATCAGATCCCTGCCATCACCCATCACCTCACCTCTTTGCCTGCCAACATACAGGGCAAGATGGGTTTCATGGGACTGTCAAAAACGTCGGCCGACGTCTCTGCTCCTGCTCACCAGGATGTCGAGAAGGTTGGCCACGAGCACCAACAACCCACCGTCACCTCCGACAAGTACGACAGCGATACCACCTCGGATACCCTCAGCCTAGAGGCCCGCAACGAACGTGAAATCGAGCAGCACCCCGACCAAGTCACAGCCGATGCTCAAGTCGGTATCCAGAAGGCCGAGGCCGCCGCGCTGGTGTGGCCCAAGAAGGCGACCTATCTGACTTATGCCTGGTACGAGTCCACAGTCTCGTCCACATGTCTGCCATTGACACATGACTTACGCCTGCTGCAGGATATGGCTATGCTTCTTCATGCTGGCTTTCCAGTCTGCCGTCCAGTCCTATGCATCAGCAGCCGCCTTCTCTACCTTCAGCCTAGCGCCGGCGTACTCCACTGCGTTGATTCTCGGTAGCATCATCGGAGGCGTCCTCAAGCTACCCATCGCGAAGACACTCAACCTGTGGGGACGTGCCGAAGGTTTCTTCGTCTTTTTCGTCGTCTACGAGGTTGGCATGATCATTCTGGCCACTTGCAACGGCGTTTCGGCCTATGCTGCCGGCTACACGCTGTACTGGATCGGTTACGATGCCCTGTATCTTATCATGGACGTGTTCGTCGCCGACACTACCGGCCTGCGCAATAGACCATTCGCGTTCGCTTTTGTGTCCACCCCTTTTGTAAGCTGCATCTTCGAGTGATTTCTCACGCAACCTTGCTTACTCTTCTAGATCATCACCGCCTTCACTGGATCTCCCGCTGCTCAATCTGTAATCTCGTACACGACTTGGAGATGGGGAATCGCCATCTTCTGCATCGTTCAAGTTTTCGTCTTCGTCCCTCTCGGATTGGTCTTCAAGTTCTACCAGCGTAAGGCTGAGAAGCAAGGTCTTTTCGTCAGAGCTCCGAGCGGCCGCACAACTCTGCAGTCGATCGCACATTACGCACACGAGTTTGACAGTCAGTATTGGCCCACTTCCACTCAGTCACCACCTGAAGTGACACTAACCCGACAAGCACAGTCGTCGGCGCCTTGATCATAATGGCCGCCTTCATTCTTTTCTTGTTGCCCTTCAGCTTGGCTTCTTACAGCCGGGCCACTTATGACAGCGCGACTTTCATCGCCATGGTTGTCATCGGTATCCTCCTCTTCCCTGTGTTCGGTCTCTGGGAAAAGTATCTCGCTCGCACCCATTTCGTCCAGTGGGAGCTTTTCAAGAACCGCACCATCCTTGGCGCGTCTGTGACCGCCGCACTTCTCTACTTCAGTTTCTACTGCTGGGACTCCAACTACTACAACTTCGTCAAAGTCGTCTACAACCTCAATATTGGCATGGCCGGCTACATGACGCAGATCTACAACGTCGGCTCGTGTTTCTGGGGCTGCGTCTTTGGCCTCTGGCTGCGCTACTCTAAGCGTTTCAAGTACGAGTGCTTGTGCTTCGGCCTGCCTCTGCTCATGCTCGGTGCTGGCCTTACCATCCACTTCCGCAGCAGCGATCAATCAATCGGCTATGTCATCATGTGCCAGATCTTCATTGCCTTCGGCGGCGGTAGCCTCGTCATCGGTACACAAATGGCCGTAATGGCTGCATCAGACCGCGCCGGCGTCCCCATGGTCTTGTCCATTCTGGGCCTGTTCAACAGCGTCGGCGGCGCAATCGGCCAGGCCGTTGCCGTCGCCATATACTCCAAGAACTTCCCTGCAGCCCTCTCCTCGATGCTGCCCGCGAGCCAGCAGGACCTGGTCTCGACGATATACCTTGGTGGCTACCTTACGCAAGAGACATACTTGCCAGGTACGGTCGAGCGCGATGCTATCAACTTCGCTTGGGGCCAGACTCAGAAATGGGAAGGTGTCGCCGCCACGGCTGTCCTTGTCTTGGCTTTCCCGGCCATTGCAATGTGGAAGAACTATCGCCTCGACAAGCAGCAAAACAAGGGCACGGTGTTGTAGATTTTGCTGCATTCGAAGAGGGATGAAAGACAAGTTCTGTTTGCTGGATTGGCGGAAAAGTCGGAATTTACGTCTCGGGTGCCTCGATTGGGGCTTTGCTGCAGTCTATTAACTGTAAATATGTAATAGAGTGCCATCAAGATAAACAATTTGTCATGATGTCTTCGAGTGCTGCTCGATCCATTGACGCGTTTTGGGGGAGGGGGGGGGCGTGAATATCGTTGGCATCGAGTACCAAAAGAGACCATCTCAATGGATAAGAGAGAGATGCAAGTAGGAGATGCAAGTATATACATGCATTCGCACGTATAGCCCGTGTGCTAGTCCAATGGGGTGCAGACTGCAGGTTTCGAGGACATCCTTAGCTCGTGGGGAACTCTTACATAAGACTTGTTGATCATCCCCTCAACCCGGCCCAGCCATTGTTTCACTATACAACCGTTTACCATTCACCCACCACCAGCCATCCGGAACCGTTGCATGCGCCGCCGGCCACATTGGACTGACTCGGCAGTACAGCTCGTTGTTCTACAACCACCCGCTGCAACGTCGAATTCGCTACACGAAACGCGTCTTCCCCTCGACAATGCTACGCGCATCGAGCCACTGAGACCTCAAGATGAATCAGGACGAAGCAGACACCTTCAACAGCCCATCGCGGCGCAAACCGAGGAAGCTACAGGTCCGCAGCACAAGGACAAGCGTCGATGAGAGCGCATCGGATCTCTCGCATTTGCGACACCGCGAGGACGACAGCCAACACGACCAGGACCGCGACTGCACCAAGCACGATGACAACGAAGCCCTCGAGTCTTTCAACCGGCCCGACCATCAGCTTCCCGCCCTGCCAATGGACGAGGACAGCTATTTCCATGAAGACTCACCACGAGCTGTGCCGCGACGCTCCGATGATCATAGCGAGTTGTCACTGCGGAGTGACGACGGGGAAGCGAATGACCTGGACGAAAAGGCCATGCGCCGGCACCTGATGGATGTCGAGTCTAGCTTCATGCCTGAGAGCGCACCTGTGCAGTCGCTCGGCGAGTCACTGGGTGCGGATGATACATACCTCGAACTTGCAAAGCCCGGGACGCCGTCAACCAACTCTCTGCTGGGTAGCCTGAGAAGTCACCGATCACTACCAAAGCCTCCGAACGAGCACGATCAAGAAGAAGAGTCGGACACACCAGAATGGCAACATGCGCAAGACAGTTCAGAGGGCAATGGCACAGAACAGAGCGGAGGAGAGAGCATGCTGTCACCCGCAGCAGCGGCTTCCGAAAGATGGAACTCACGGCACATGTCAGCTATCAGCGACACAAGCTCACAGTCTGAGCACGGGAACCAGCCATTCATGCACTCGATATCAGACCTCTCGTCCGATTCCACGCCTGGCTCTCCCTCGATGAACCGCCCAGTCTCGAAATCCTCCACAACCGGCTCCAGTCACACACCTCAACCACAAGACTTTCCCTTGCCGTCCTCCCGTGCTGCGTCCTCACTGGCTAGCTCGCAAGTCGTCTCGCCGCGCCGACTTCGACCAGCTTTCCTCAGCAGCCGACAAGCCAGCCAGCGTTCATCCAGATCTACTGCCACGATCACGTCGTCGTTCTCTGGAAGCGATACAACAGTGGGTGCCGACTACGCTCTGCAGACCGGAGGCGCAAGACCTGGAAGCAGCTCCCAAGGCGGGAATAAGATCCGCGCTTCAGACTTCTTAAGTCGGCTGCCGAGTATGGGGAGTGAGGCGTCGTACATGAGCCGCGATGCGGACACTTTTCCGACTATTGCTCGACTGTCTGGTAATTTTGAGCGCAAGCGGTTATCTACGCGACTCGAGGAAGAGGAAGAAGAGCCTCGGACGCCACGACCTTCCACTGCCCGCAACGATGCGCCAACAGACACCGTGCTGGCGCAGCGCATCGAGAACATACATGTCCCTGAGACTGTGGCACGAGATTTCCGCGCTCGAAACCCTACTCTGACCGACAGGCGACCTGCTTCCTCCGACGGCCCAGCTCCCTCTGCTTCACTCGGCGGTCGACCGCGCAGGACATTGACACTGAAAGAGCAGAATGGCAAGATTGACAAGCTGAGCAAGGAGAACTTCGACTTGAAGCTGAAGATCCACTTCCTCGACCAAGCATTGCGCAGCCATTCTGACGAGGGCGTCCAAGAGTTGGTTGACAAGAACGTTCAATTGCAGACGGATCTTGCAAACGAGAGGAGAGAGTCGCAATCGATGCGCCGAAAAATCAAGGAGCTGGAGCGCAAGACGAAAGAGCTGGAGCAAGGACTCGAGGATGCACAAAACGCCAAGAGAGACTTTAGAGAAGAGGAACTGGACGAAGATGATCCTACCCTGCAGGCTGAGATGCACGAAGAGATATTGTACTTGCGCCAGCAACTCGACCACTCGGAGAACCAGGTCACAACAATGCGCGAGGAGATGCTTACGGAGAAGCTCGAGAAACGCAAGATGGCGGAACACATGCGTAGTATGGCTGGCCATCGCGCGGAAGACAACTCTGGTGTACGCGAGACCATGGAGATGTGGCAGGATCTTCTCAATGCCGAGACTGGACGAAGGGAGCAGTCCGAGGAAGATGCCCGCAAGCTCAGGGAAGAGCTCGCGGCTCTGCGCATTGAGCGAGCTTCGAATGCTGTGCATCGCCTGGAAAAACGGCCAAGTCGCAACAGCAGGCTAGGCTTCCCACAGCAGGGCGCCGATACGGATTCAAACTATTCCAATGGCGTCTCCGGGACCGAATCCAGCCACACTCTAGTCGAAAACCTGAAGCACGAGAATGCAGAGCTCCGCCGGGACCTCGGTGCGCAGACCAGCATGTTAACTTCACGGAATCGCGAACGCGAGCGCCTGCAACAAGAGATCGAAGACCTTAAGCTACTACAACGCAAGAGCGATGGAGCACGCTCCACGACCGGCGACAGCATCTTTGACCGATCCATCTCGAGAGCCCACCAGCGTGCACCTTCACGTGTGAGTGACAACACAGGCATCACTGATACCGAGCGCGATGACTGGGACAGGAAAGAAGGCCAGCTGCGGGACCAAAATGCCGAACTTCGACTGAAATACCAAGAGCTTGAGCGTACACACAACACACACTTGCAATACGTCTCGGCCTTGGAAAGCGACTTCCAAGAAATGGAGAACGACCTCAACAGTACCACAGAGGATCTAAAGCTTGTAGTTGCAGAGCGCGACGATGTCTTGCAGTCATCGGAAGAGCTGCAGAACGAATACCAACGACTGGAACAAGAAGCTGTGGCTGAGATCGAGAAGCTTGAGAAAGAGATTGATCAAATTCACTCACAGTTGCAGAGTGCCCTCAAGCGGGCCCAGAAGACGCAGACCAAGCTCGACCACACGACTGACGGGTACAAGGGTCTGCAGGGAGAACTGCGGGAGATTACTCAGAGCGTTATGAACCTTGAAGACGAGAAGCAGGCCAACATGCGCACGATCGAGACGCTCGAACAGCAGCTTGGGGAGACCGAAGACGAGCTGCGTCAGTGGGAAGAGAAGTGCAAGGAGTTTGACGAGAAGAACCGCAAACTCGAGATCACACAGGAAAGTCTGCATTCGGAGATCACTTTTTTGCGTGAGGAGCAAGAGGGCGACAAGATCAAGATTGGCGAGCTGGAAGACGCCCTTAATGCTGCTCACCAGAACATCCAAGACGAGCAGGAGAAGCTCCGCGAAATGGAAGAAGACATTCTCCATGAGCGAGAGCAGCGTGATGTCTTGGAGAACCAGTCTAAGGAAGAGGTACAGAAGGTCCTCGACGGCCTGAACATCGAGAGTGGGAAGACCAAGGACGAAGTTAGGAGGCTTAGACGTGCGCTTTCCGCGAAAGAGGTGGAAGCCAGCTCCTGGAAACAACGCCTTGAGGAGCTGGAGGACAATCTCAGGGAGGTGCTGGGCGACGACAAGGGCACCAAGCAGAGTATGCTTGCCGAGATTGAGAAACTCCAGCGTGACCTCGAGCAGACCGCCAACCACCTCGACCGTGCGAAGATGGACGTTGCGGACAAGGACCGCCTTCTTCGACACCGCGATGGATTGCTGGAGAGCACAAGCCTGGAAAGCAGACGTCTCTCGGATCTCCTCGACAAGGAACGCATGGCAAGGAAGCACGACCTCGAGCAATTTGATAAAGAGTCTCGCGGCAAGGCTACAACTATGCGGACGATCGCTCAACACGAGTCGAGAGTTCTTGAGCTTGAAACTGCTTTCAGCCAGGACAAGCGGAAGATGGTAGCACTGGAGCAACAGTACCGCGACCAGCTCTCTGACCGCAACGCCCTGCTTCTGGCACTCTGGAACCGTCTGTCAACCCTCTGCGGCGGTGATTGGTCTCACAACAATAGCCTCGTCAACGGCGAAGTGCCATCTCTGGAGGTCATCAGCCGTGGCTTCTCCAGCTTCAACAAGAACATGATCTCAGCAGTGAAAAAGATCGAGGGTTTGGTTGGAGACTTCAAACAGCGCATCAAGACCGTCGAGCGGGACCTTGTCAAGGACTATCAAGCCCTCGAGCACAGCCTCGAGCACCGCGTGCGCCGCGTAGAATACCTCGAGCGCGCCGTCAAAGACACGCAAACCCGCATGGCGGAAGAAGCCGCCGCAGCCGCCCAGAGGCCCCAGACCAGCCGCTCCGTCAGCTCACGCAGCACGAAGAACTCCGAGGAATTGGCCAAGTTGAAGTCCGAGGTTAAGGTCCTCAAAGCCGAGCTCAAATTCCACCGCCAGCACCCCAGCGCCATGGCCCAGCAGCTGCTGCACCAGCAGTCCCAGGGCTACCACATCCGCACCTTGTCGAGTGGCAGCGGCGGCACAAAGCCCCCTTCCCCCGCCCGCACAATCATGAGCACCCTCCTGCGCCACCACAGCACTTCGGCCGTCGAACAGAGCGCTTCCCACGCCCAGCATATCGCGCAGGCCGCACAGGCTGCTTCTGCGGCGAGTGGCTTGCAGGGCCAGAGTCAGAGTATTGCTCTGGATCCTAATGCTGTGCAGCCGGGCGAGCAGAGGTGGATCCATAGGTTGAAGGAGATGGAACGGAGGCTGAAGGCCGAGCGTGAGGCGAGGTTGCTGGATCGCAGGGGCGCGAGGCAGAGGTTGGAGGAGGGGAGACTGCAGAATGAGGAGTTGAAGGCGGCGTTGGAGAGGGAGAAGCGGAGGGAGGGCTCGTCGGTGGGGAGGGAAAGTCGGCAAACGAGGGATGAAAGGGACGATGGGGAGGAGGAGTACGAGGGCGGGTATGAGAGTGAGAGGAGGGATTGATTGGCGTTACGGTTTGTCGGCTTGATTTCATCAACACTGTGTTTTTATCATCATGTATTACTAGATTCCTAGGAACAACAGAACACGATTGGAAGTTTTCATCAGACAACGCGTTGCAGTACTTGATCTTACGACTTGGGAAGACGCGGACACTCTGATCATTTCCAACACTAGGAATGGATGGACCAAGCTATGGAAAACGCCCCCGTTACGCGATGCTACGAAAAGCGCGAAGAACTCTTGACTCAGAGCCAACCCTTCCCATTGGCAGCAGTCAACCCGTTGAACCAAATCCCAGCCATCTTGGAGAATCCCTGATCGTTAGGGTGCAGGTAGTCGCTCAGATCAGTCGCCGCATTGAGAGTGCTCATATCCACAACGCTGACTCTCTTCCCAGCATTGGCACGCTGAGAAACAACACCTGGAAACAACCAGTCGTCAGCAAACAAGATTCCCAAATGCTCGCAGTTCAATCTTTGACATTGAGAGTCTTCCAAAACGTACCCTGAACCTTGGAGTTGAAACTCTTGATGTTGTTGTTGGTGTTGGCGCTCTGGCTCGGCACAATCTTCGCCACCAACACCGCCGCCCGCGGCCACTTGGCAGTCACGACATCCACCAGTTTGCCCAGGCGCTCGTGCGCCGTCTCCCAGCCGTACGTGTTGCAGTCGTTCGTGCCGGCGTGCAGCAGGACTGCGGTGGGAGTTCCTTGGACGTTGGAGACGGCGCCGGCGATCTGGTCGATTGTCCAACCCGGGTGGCCTTCGTTGTCCTTGTCCGAGAGTGTGCCGCTGCGCACGCTGCCGATGTAGTCGACTTTGGCGCCGGCGGTGGTGAGGGAGGTTAGGAGGGGGGCGCGGTAGGAGTTGCTGGAGGGGGAGCCGACGCCGTACTGTTTATTTTTTATCGTTAACGTTCTTTTTTTTTTCCCGGAATGATGATTGTTCGATCGATACGTACGGTGATGCTGTCTCCCAAGGGGAGGATGCTGAGGCTCTTTCCGTTGAAGGTGGTTTGGCGAGTTTGGAGTTTGGATTCTTCTTGGGGTGAGGAGGCGGAGGGAGTGGGTGCTCCTAGCACGGCTGAGGCTGCTGTGCAGAGCGTGAGGAGGGTTTGGGCGAAATGCATCTTGTTTGATCGATCGATCGATGTGGAGGTAGGTAGAGGCGGTTATGGATGTTGGTATGGAGTGGTTGTTCAGGATCCTTAGAGGATTATCTGGGGTAATCGTTCGTTACTTGTATCGCGAAGTCCTCTTGCTGTCGTGAGAATCGTCGCTTAAGTTGGCTTCGAAACGATCGGCGGGTTTCGGATTGAGTTGTTGTTCGTTTTACCCGACTTGGCGTGTGAGAGTTGATTTGTGGAAGTCTGCGAGCATATTGTTGAGCAATCCCGGAGACGCGGGGTTGTCTAGATGGAGGTTGTTTGTGTGTTGGCCGTCTTATATTATGTTGGTGTATCTTTTCAGTGGTATGTACTGTATAGGCCGTTGATGTGCCAGCTGGCGTTGATTTCGAGGGATCATCTCAAACTCGGGTAATGGATTGTTCGAAGAATTGACATAACAATTTTTGTCTTCTCTTTCAACTGTTATCGATACTCGTGTATCTTTGTCAACGCTTGGTGGACTTACTTCATCGATCGACCCTGCTCGAAGTGGAAGCATCCAATTCGTTCGCATGCCGGAAGGATGTTACCTGTATAGCTATAGCTGTACGGAGTATTCCATTTTGGGAAGTCTTCACTCACAGATATAGCGAACGTGACTCTTGTTGCCTTCAGCATGTCTTTTCTTCAACACCAAACCACTCCAGATTCTTACCATGATGGTGAAATGACTCCGCATATCAGTGGATCCGATCCAACTCTACTGTCAACCCTAACCCTGCACACTGCATTCCGCTGATGTAACAACAACGTTTGGTGAGAATTTTATCCCGCTCTTCTTTTTCATGTGTCACTCGAACCCTCCTGCTTCGGACATTCTACGTCAAGGCGTCTGCAATGGCGCTAGGCCTATCAATTTCGTGGGCTCCCAGGAGAGGCAGGCGGTAGGTCAGCGAGGAAGAAAAACCATACAGACAGAAAAACAGTACATTGATACCAGCGTAACCTTCTTCCTCTCCACCTGCATATCTTAAGCTTGCAGATCTCGCATCGCCAACCCCAAGCCCGCCAAGTAGACGCGGTGTAGCGCGCCGCCGGAAAAAAGGATGACCATCGCTCTCGCGCCACAGCAGCCCACACAGCGCCCTGCGCTCCAGCGGCAATACACCTCCAAAATGAAGTCTCCCATCCCGGACTACCTGAAGGTCGTGCTCGACAATGCTCGTGCCAACGAGGATGGCGCGCCCGCCCACTACATCGAGCCTCTGGCCAAGGCAGACACGTCGAAGATGGCCGTCGCCCTGGCCATGGTCGACGGGAATGTCTACTCGGCAGGCGACGACAAGGTCGAATTCTCCATTCAGTCCATCTCAAAGTCCTTTGTCTACGCCATCGCCATCGAGGACGCCGGCTTACCCAAGGTGCTGGAGAAGATCGGTGTCGAGCCCTCCGGCAACAGATTCAACGAATTGTCTCTCGAGCGAGGCACAAACAAGCCCATGAACCCGATGATCAACGCTGGCGCCATTACAGCCCACTCGCTTGTCGTCGGACCCAACGCCACGGCAGAGCAGAGAACGGCGCGTATCCTCGACGTCTTGTCTCGTCTGGCCGGCCGCCAGCTGGCCGTGGACGAAGAAGTCTTCGAGGCCGAATTTAGCACTGCCGACCGCAACATGGGTATCGCCTACATGCTCAAGGCCGCCGGCATCATCTCCTGCGACCCGCGCGAGGCCGTCAAGGGTTATATCCGTCAGTGCGCCATCAACGTCAACGTCCACGACCTGGCCATGATGGCCGCCACCCTCTGCAACGCCGGCGTGCACCCTGTTACCGGCGAGAAGATCATCCGCGACGTGCACAGTGTGCGTCAGGTCTTGTCCGTCATGACTACTTGCGGCATGTACGACGCGGCCGGCGACTGGGTGTCGAACGTCGGCATCCCTGCAAAAAGCGGTGTCGCCGGTGGCATCATCGGCGCCCTGCCAGGTCAAGTCGGTATCGCAGCCTTCTCCCCTAAACTCGACGAGCGTGGAAACAGCGTCCGCGGCGTCGCCATCTGCGAGCAGCTCTCCCGCGACATGGGCTTGCACATGATGGACGTCAGCCAGATTGCCCGCGCCACGGTCCAGACCTCCATCGCCACCATCGTCCCCAGCGAGAGCGAGCCGCACCACGCCCACTGCGCGCGCGAAATCGTCGTCTTCAAAGTCCGCGGCGCCGTCCGCTTTGCCGGTTCCGAACGCCTCACGCGAGCCATCGCCCGCGAGATCGGGGAGCCGGACCCCGATGATCCTGGTTCTGGACGCCACATGGACGCTTGCGGCGTTGTTCTTTCGTTCAAGGACGTCTACTCTTTGAGCTCTATTGCCAGACGTATCGCGCACGAAGACGTCAACCGCATTCTTGCAGAGGGCAAGAAGGTTGTTGTCATCGACCCGACGGGTATCCTGGAGTGGGATGT
>Ga0265798_10003853_pt1 | contig 21073 bp, 15 predicted proteins | sample P3T30metagenome_FD_192430 | JGI IMG/M metagenome (GOLD analysis project Ga0265798, IMG submission 192430) | Plant litter microbial communities from East Loma Ridge, Irvine, California - P3 T30 | ecosystem: Environmental > Terrestrial > Plant litter > Unclassified | place: USA: California... | reverse complement strand
GGCCTGCCCCAACTGGATGATAGCCATCTGTGGCGCGCACTTGGTAACGTCGAGCATCCAAGGGAATTGCTCGCGCTTGATGCTGTTGAGGCGACGCCGCTGCGCCGCCTCGTTCGGTGGTTTCAAGCCCGGATCGGCTTTGTACGCTGCGTACTGACGCCCCCACTCGGTCAGTGCCCAGTTGTAGGCAAAGCGCGCGACACCCGCAGCACGCGCAAGATAGGTGCGCTGCACATTGTTCGGGTCGAGCCGGATCTGATGCGCTACCAGCATCGCACACACGCAAGGCAAGCAGTGGGTCGGCTTGGCATTGCCAAGGCTTCAGGAGCGACTTCGTTCAATATCACCGTGCTCATATGGAATGAGACGGTGTAGCTTTGATTAAGTTCCAACGTTACTGCTAAAACCCTGCGACACGGCCTGCAAGCGGGGTCAGCGCACGAAGTAGCCCGATACCTTCCAGCTGCCGTCCGGCTGCTTCATCGGGACCACCATCTCGGCCGATCCCGGCTTGTTGGCGAAGTCGCTGGCGTAGCGGATCACGACGTACTCGCCGGCCGGGGCGCCCGGGACGTTGCGGGTGAAATCGGCCGATTGCAGCTTGCGCGACTGGACCTTGCCGATGCCCTGGCGCATCTCGGCCATGCCGCTGCTCCAGCCGGCCTTGGGCACGGCGGACTGGCCGGCGGCCGCCAGCTGGTTCCAGGTCTCGTCCCACTTGTCGGCGTCGACCAGCGCCAGCCAGCGCGTGGCCGCTTCCGTGGCGGCCTTGACGGCGGCGGCGTTGTCGGAGGATGGAGCGGATGCGGCGGCCGATGGGGTGGCCGGCGTGGCGGCGGTGTTCTGGGCGTGGGCGGCGCCCGCCAGCATCAGGACGCTGGCAAGGAGGGCGGCGATCGGTTTGTTCATGGCTGACCTTTCAAAAAACACGGTCCCGCCAGTCTACCATTCACAGCTTGGCCAGCCTGCCCCCATCGACGTACAGCGAGGCGCCGCACACGAAGCCGGCGTCCGGGCCGGCCAGGAAGGCGATGGCATTGGCAATGTCCTCGGGGGTGCCGACGTCGGCCTTGTCGATGACTTCCGCGCCGGATTTGACGTTCGGGTTCTCCCACAGCATCGGCGTGTCGACTGCGCCCGGCAGCACGGCATTCACGCGGATGCCCTTGGGGCGGCCCTCGATCGCGCCCGAGCGCGTCAGCGACAGCAGCGCCGCCTTGGCCGCCGCATAGGGCGCGACCAGCGCCTCGGTCTCGACCGCATGCACGCTCGACACGTTGACCACTGCCCCGCCGCGCGGCATTTTCAAAAAGGCCTGCTTGACGAAGAAAAAGGCCCCCATCAGGTCGACGCCCAGCACGCGCTGCCAGTCGTCCGGCGTCTGTTCCTCGATCGGCTTGAATTCCATCAGGCCGGCGTTGTTGACCACGATGTCCCAGTGGCCGAAGCGGGCGATGGCGCCATCGACGGTGGCCGCGACCTGGTCTTCGACGGACACGTCGCAGACCGCGGTGGCGATGCGCGCCGGGTCGGCATCCTTGGAAAGCTCAAGCACGGCGGCGTCCAGCTTGTCCTGGTGGCGGCCGGCCAGCACCACGGCAACGCCGTCGCGCAGGAAGCGGCGGCAGGTGGCGAGGCCGATGCCGCCGGCGGCGCCGGTGACGATGGCAACATGGGCGGGTTGGGCATTGGTATCCATGAGACCAGCATAGACCAAAAGCGCCAGCCCTGCCGCACGGCCCGCGCGGCCCTGTGCGACAATGCCGGGTTGTCCGCAGGATCCTCCATGGCCTTCCCTCTCATCAATACACTTTTCAACTTCGGCCTGGGCGCCGTGCTCGGCGTGGCCGGCGGCCTGCTCGGCATCGGCGGCGGCCTGATCGCGATTCCGGTGCTCGGCTACCTGTACGGCATGGACCAGCACCTGGCGCAAGGCACGGCGCTGGTGATGATCGCGCCCAACGTGCTGCTCGGTTTCTGGCGCTACCACCAGCGCAACCGCATCGACCTGCGCTCGGTGGCGTCGATCGCCGTGTTCGCGATGATCACGACCTACATCGCCGCGCGCCTGGCGGCCGGGATCGACGCCGGGCGGCTGCGCATCGCCTTTGCCCTGTTCCTGGTCGGCCTGGGCGTCTACTTCGGGCGCGGCAACAAGGGGACGGGTGACACGCCCGACGCGGCGGCGAAACCGATGCCGCGCGCCGCCCTGCCGGTGCTGGGCATGTTCAGCGGCGCCATGTCCGGCATCTTCACGGTGGGCGGCGGCCTGATCGTGGTGCCGGCGCTGGTCAGCCTGTTCGGCATGAAGCAGACGCGCGCCCAGGGCATGGGCCTGGCGCTGGCGGCGCCGGGTGCGCTGATCGCGCTGGTGGCGTATGCGCAGGAAGGCCACGTCGGCTGGTCGATCGGCCTGCCGATGGCGCTGGGCGGCATTTTAAGCGTGTCCTGGGGCGTCAAGCTGGCGCACCAGTTTCCGCAGGCGCGCCTGCGCATGCTGTTCAGCTGCGTGCTGCTGGGGACGGCGGCGATGATGCTGTTGGCCGCGCGCTGATCAAGCCGCCGCCTCCGTGCGGCGCGCCATCTCGACGAAGGCTTCCAGGTAATCGATCCCGGCATCGCCTTCGCGCACGCCCAGGAACAACTGCTTGGCGATGCCCTGCTCGCCCAGGCGCACCGGGACGATCGGCAGGCGTGGCATGTACTCCCTGACGAGCCACAGCGGCAAGGCGCTGACGCCGCGCCCGGCCGCGACCATCTGCAGCAGGATGTCGGTGGTCTCGATGACCTTGTGGCGCTTCGGCGCGCTGGCCGCCGGCAGCAGGAACAAATTGAAGATGTCGAGGCGTTCCAGCGCCACCGGATAAGTGATCAGCACCTCGTCGGCCAGGTCCTGCTGCACTACCCAGGGGCGTCCGGCCAGCCGGTGCCCGCTGGCCACCACCAGCACCTGCTCGTAGTCGAACACCGGCTCGAAGCGCACGCCGGGCCGGTGCACCGGGTCGGGCGTCACCAGCAGATCGATCTCGTAGCCGAACAGCGCCCCAAGGCCGCCGAACTGGAATTTCTGCTTGACGTCGACATCCACGTCCGGCCACGCCGCAAGGTAGGGCGACACCACCTTCAACAGCCACTGGTAACAGGGATGGCACTCCATGCCGATGCGCAGAGCACCGCGCTCCCCTTTCGCATACTGCCGCATCAGGTCTTCCGCATGCTCGAGCTGGGGCAGCACGCGGTTGGCCAGTCCCAGCAGGTAATCGCCGGCCTGGGTCAGGCGCAGGTGGCGCCCTTCGCGCGTCCAGACCGGCGTGCCCAGCTGCTGCTCCAGCTTCTTGACCGTGTGGCTGAGCGCAGACTGGGTCAGGTGCAGCACCTCGGCCGCGGCGGTGAGAGAACCCTGGCGTTGGACTTCGCGGATGACTTGCAGGTGGATGCGCTCGAGCATATCTATGAATAATATTAATGGATCGATGAAATCTTACCACTTCTGCTCATGGATAGCGCCCACTATGATGGCCGCATTGATAACAGGAGCTGCCCCATGGTCACCACCCACAACCTCGGCTTTCCGCGCATCGGCGCGCGCCGCGAACTGAAATCCGCTTTGGAGGCCGACTGGAACGGCACCGCCCCGCGCGATGTCCTGCTCGCCACCGGCGCCCAGCTGCGCCGCCGCCACTGGCAGCAGCAGGCCGGCCTCGACCTGGTCCCGGTCGGCGATTTTTCCTTCTACGACCAGGTGCTCGACATGAGCTTCACGCTGGGGAACGTGCCGGCGCGCGCCCATGCGCACAGCGGCGATACGCTGGACGCCTGCTTCCGCGTGGCACGCGGCCGCTCCGCGCATGACGCCGATTGCGGCTGCGTGCACGCCGGCGAGATGACCAAGTGGTTCGACACCAATTACCACTACATCGTGCCCGAGGTGGCCCGGGACACCGCCTTCAGCCTGGACGCCTCGCGCCTGCTGGACCAGCTGGACGAAGCCCGCGCGCAGGGCGTGGCGGCCAAGCCGGTGATCGTCGGCCCGCTCACCTACCTGTGGCTGGCCAAGGCCACGGATGGATCGAGCAGGCTGGCGCTGCTGCCGCGCCTCCTGCCTGTCTATGCCGAGCTGCTGGCCCGACTGGCCGCGCACGGCGCCGACTGGGTGCAGATCGACGAACCGATCCTGGTCACCGAACTGGACGCCGACTGGCGCCAGGCCTTCGTCACCGCCTACGACGCCCTGGGAGCCACCCCGGTCAAGCTGCTGCTGGCCACCTACTTCGGCCGCCTCGGCGAGAACTTGCAGCTCGCCTGCCGCCTGCCGGTGCACGGCCTGCACCTCGACGCCATCCGCGGCCGCGCCGACGTCGACGCGCTGGTGGCGGCCTGGCCGGCGGAGCGCGTGCTGTCGCTGGGCGTGATCGACGGCCGCAACGTCTGGAAGACCGACCTGCACGCCACGCTCGAATGGCTGGACCCGGTGCACCGCGTGCTGGGCGAGCGCCTGTGGATCGCGCCTTCCTGCTCGCTGCTGCACGTGCCGGTCGACCTCGAACAGGAAGCGGACCTGGACAGCGAGCTGCGCGCCTGGCTCGCCTTTGCGCTGCAGAAGCTGGAAGAACTGAAAGTCCTCGGCATCGCCCTCAACCGGGGGCGGGTGCCGGTGCAGGAAGCGCTGGTCGCCAACCACGCCGCGGTCGAGAGCCGGCGCCGCTCGCCGCGCGTGGTCGATGCGGCGCTGCGCGCGCAAGTCGATGCGATCGATCCCGCCTTGGCCCGGCGCGCCAGCCCATACGAGCAGCGCGCCGCCGCGCAGGCCGCCCTGCTCGCGCTGCCGCCCTACCCGACGACCACCATCGGCTCGTTCCCGCAGACGCCGGAGATCCGCAGCGCGCGCCGGCGCCACGCCCAGGGCGAGCTCGATGACGACGCCTACGCCGCGCTGATGAAGAACGAGATCGCGCGCTGCGTGCGCGAGCAGGAAGCGCTGGGCCTGGACGTGCTGGTGCACGGCGAGGCCGAGCGCAACGACATGGTCGAATACTTCGGCCAGCAGCTGGACGGCTATGCCTTCAGCCTCCACGGCTGGGTGCAGTCCTACGGCTCGCGCTGCGTCAAGCCGCCCATCCTGTTCGGCGAGGTGCGCCGCCCCCGGGCCATGACCGTCGAATGGACGCGCTACGCCCAGTCGCTGACGAACAAGCCGATGAAGGGCATGCTGACCGGCCCGGTCACGATGCTGAACTGGTCGTTTGTCCGCGACGACCAGCCGCGCGCCCTCACCTGCCGCCAGCTGGCGCTGGCCATCCGCGCCGAGGTGCTGGACCTGGAAGCGGCCGGCGTGCGCCTGATCCAGATCGACGAGGCGGCCCTGCGCGAAGGCTTGCCGCTGCGCCGCGCCGAGTGGGACCATTACCTGGGCTGGGCGGTCGACGCCTTCCGCATCGCCGCCAACGGCGTGATGGACGCCACCCAGGTCCACACCCACATGTGCTACTCGGAGTTCAACGACATCATTGGCGCCATCGCCGCCATGGATGCCGACGTGATCACGATCGAGACCGCGCGTTCGAACATGGCATTGCTGGAGGCCTTCGAAAGCTTCGCCTACCCGAATCAGATCGGGCCCGGCGTGTACGACATCCACAGCCCGAACCTGCCGAGCCGGGAGCACATCGTCGGCTTGATGCGCAAGGCGGCCGAGCGGGTGCCGGCCGAACGGCTGTGGGTGAATCCGGATTGTGGACTCAAGACGCGGCGCTGGGAGGAAGTGGTGCCGGCGCTGGCGAACATGGTGGCGGCGGCGAGGACCCTGCGCGGCTGCGATATCAATTTGCATCACGACCGATAACGCCACGGCATACCACGCAAGTTGTTGAGTATTTACGTCGTTGCCGGAATTGTACGAATGTAAAACCCTAGAATTCCTGTGCGGCGTGTCTCCGGCGGGCGACCCGTTCGCCCCATAAAATAACAGGAGACAGAGAAAATGCGTGATATGCCATCCGGCCGCCTGCGGCCGACCCGTATGAGCTATGCCGTGTCCCTTGCGCTGGTGTCGCTGGTGGCCAGCCACGGCGCCATCGCCCAGCAAGCGGGTTCGCCGCCACCGAATCCCAACCCCTCTGCACAGGCCGATGCGCCAGCCGACGGCGCGATGGCCAAGGTGATCGTCAGCACCCGCCGCTCGCAGCAGTCCGCCATCGGCCGCAAGAAGAACGCGGCCACCGCGATGGATTCGATCGTCGCCGAAGACGTGGGCACCCTCCCCGACCGCAACGTCGGCGAGGCGATCTCGCGCATGGCCGGCATCGCGGTCGACCGCGGCGACTATGGCGAAGGCATCAGCGTATCGGTGCGCGGCAACGGGCCGGAACTGACGCGCGTGGAACTGGACGGCCAGGCGGTATCCTCGGCCGGCGGCACCGACATGAACGGCGGCGGCGACGGCCGCGGCACCGAATTCCGCCAGCTCTCCGCGGACCTGATCAAGAGCGTCGACGTGGTCAAGGGTTCGACCGCGGACATGACCGAAGGCTCGCTCGGCGGCGGCATCATCATCAAGACCCGCACCGGCCTGGACTTCGACAAGCCCTTCGCCTCGATCCGCGTGGCCGGCACCCAGACCAACCTGAACAAGAAATGGGATCCGGACACCAATTTGATCCTGTCGAAGAAATTCCTGGACGGCCGCCTGGGCGTGCTGATGAATGCATCCAGCATCAAGCTGTCCAACGAATCGCACCAGTTCCAGACCTCCTCCAGCGGCAATACCGGCTACATGCGCATGGTCGACTTCGACCAGTCGCCGGAAAAGACCTTCGCCTACCACCCCGAGACGCTCGACATGAGCAACCCGGATGCGACCAAGCCGGTGAACGTGCTGACCGGCAGCGGCGGCTACGTGTACACGGCGGCCACGCCGCAGGAAATCCTGAATAAATCCGCCGCGGCCAACACCAAGGCCGACTGCTTCGCGGCCTTCCCGACGCTGGCCACCAATTCGCCGCAACTGGCGCCGCTGTCCACCGCCAACCGCAACGCCGCGGTCAATCTGCGCTCCAACGAGCAGCTCTCCTGCCTGCACCAGTGGGACGATTACATCCCGGCGCTGGTGCGCTATTTCGTCAAGCGCCAGATCGACACCCGCAAGAACCTCGATTTGCGCGCCGACTACAAGGTCAACAACGCGCTGACCGTGTACGCCAAGGGCAGCTACAGCAAGCGCCGGGTCGACGACAACTTCCTGACCTACAGCCTGGGCAACGTGGCCCTGAACGACACCGGCTACACCGACTCGGCCGCCAACGTGCGCAGCGCCAATCCGGGGTCCGGCCGCTACCTTTTCCCGAACACCTACAGCTATTTCGCCAACAAGCCGCTGATCAACGGCGCGGTGATGAACGTGCTGCCCAGTTCCGTGGTGGTGGACTCGACCCACCACGTGACCAGTTTCACGGTGGACGGCGCCGGCGTCGGCGTGGACCAGATCTACAACAACATGGGCACCACCACCCGCTACTTCCAGCTGGGCGGCGCCTACAAGAACGATGGCTTGACGGCCGAATTCTTCGTCGGCGACTCGGATTCCAAGTACTACCGCGGCGACATGCGCACCTCCTGGGGCTACACCATCGGCCAGTCGACGCTGACGATGGCGCCGAGCGGGATCTGGGCCTACACGGTGCCGCCGGGCGTCAACCTGGACGACTGGAACAAGGCGTCGGCGCTGCTGGCGCCGGCCACCCCGACCTCGCCCCAGCTGACCCGCACCTTCAACACGCAGTGGGACCCGCGCATCAGCGAGACCGGCGAGCGCACCGCCAAGCTCGACCTGACCTACGCCCTGCCCGAGAGGATCCCCTTCTTCAAGCGCATCAAGGCCGGCGGCAACCTGCGCGACACCGCCATCGACTCCTGGGGCATCGGCGGCTACACGGCCCAGGCCGCGGTCGGCACGGCTGGCCAGCCGGGCTTCGTGCCGGCCATCGTGGTACCGGGCAACCGCCTGCGCGGCACGATCGTCGGCTGCCAGGATACCCCTGGCTCGCTCGGCGCCGGCGGCACGCCCTGCAAATACGGCTTCAACCCCACCGTCAACGCGCGCGACGGCCAGATCGTGCTGACGCAGCAGCAGGTGCAGGACATCATCAACGCCTCGATGCACTCGCCGGCCACCGACACCCGGCTGTTCAACGGCGCCGATGGCCGCCCGGCGGAGCTGATCAACAACTGGACCCAGATCGACGTCCAGAAGGTGTTCTCGCTGGCCGGCGTCCCCAACGTCAACTTCGACTGCGTCAAGCAATGCGTGGGCAGCGACGGCAAGGTGTACGACCAGCCGGTCAGCCGCGTGCGCGAACGCAGCGACGCCTTTTACATGATGGGCGACTTCGGCATCGACCGCATCCCCTTCACCGACCGCGCCCTGCCCTTCGGCTGGGAAATCGAAGGCAACATGGGCTGGCGCTACGTGCGCACCAAGGTGCGCGGCACCGGCAACATGACCTTCAGGTCGATCGTCAAGACCGCCCAGTTCAACCCGGACCTGCCGGACGCCGCGGCCGGCATCGCGACCTACCAGACCACCCAGAACGTCCAGCTGTCGTCGAAGCGCACGTCCTTCCTGCCGATCTACAACCTGGCCATGTGGGTGGTGCCGGACCAGGTCGTGGTGCGCTACAACCACGCCAAGACCGTGGCCAACCCGCCGGCCAGCCGCCTGCTGGCGGCCGGCACCTGCACGCTCGACCAGCGCTTCAACGACGACATCGGCGACCAGCAGGAGATGACCTGCGGCACCTTCGGCAACCCGGCGCTGCAAGGGCAGTCGAACATCAACCAGAACCTGAGCGTCGAGTGGTATCCGAACAAGGACACCATGTTCTCGGCGGCCGCCTACCGCCAGAAAGGCAAGATCGGGCCGACCATCGTCGTGCCCGTGAACGGCATCCCGCTGTTCGCCGGCACCGACGTGGTGGCGCCGGGCACCACCACGGCCATCGGCGACGACGCCTTCAGCTACAACACCTACGTCAACGGCCCGCCGGCGGTGCGCACCGGCGTCGAGTTCAACACCAAGACCGCCTTCACCTTCCTGCCCTGGCTGCTGCGCAACACCGGCCTGGACGCCAACTACACGCGCCAGAAATCCAACCTGAGCCGCCAAGTGCTGGACTTCCTGACCGGCGAGACGCTGTCCCCGCGCGGCGAGCCGAAGTACTCGTACAACTGGGCGCTGTGGTACGACGACGGCAAGTTCCAGGCGCGGGTGGCCGTGCAGACGGTGGCGGCCAAGTACAGCTGCACCGTACCCTGCGGCGCCACGCTCAACGGCGTCAACTACAACCTGGGCATCTACCCGAACACGGCCGACCTGGGCACGCGCAGCCCGCAATACAACCCGGGCTCGCCGCAATACACGGACCGCACCATGTACGTCGACGGCAAGCTGTCGTATCGGATCTCGAAGGGGCTGGATGTGTTCCTGGAAGGGCGCAACCTGACCAACCAGACCGGCACCAGCAGCTTCCCGTCGCAGCCGTATGCGGATGGGCCTAACTATGCGTCGTATTTTTACCCGGGACGCAGGATCACGGTGGGCTTGAACTGGAGGACGATGTAATGCACGTCGCCCCCGCCTGCGCGGGGGCGACGGTTGTTCAGATGTGCTGGTCGAACAGCTGGCGCAGGTAGGCAATTTGAGAACTGAAGGGAATGCGAGAATCGATGGTTTTAGTATCTGCCTCAATCGCATGAAGACAATCCTGGAGCACCTCCCCCATGGCGGGGACCATGTGGAGATGAATCGTCGCGTCTATCTCGTTATTGCCAAGGTCAAGAAAGACATTCGAGCTTTGCAGCACTTGCCTTACCGCTCGCACACCGTCTTCGAAAGACAAATCGAGACGTGCCCCTCCATCATGGGACTCTAATGGGAAGGCTTGGTTCTCTTTCTTCCCGAGCATCAGCTTTACATTTGAAACGCCTGTCTTTACCGCGCCCGACTGCTGTATGACCAGGTCAATACGTCCCCATGGTTTCGGGTAAAGACCTGTCATGAAGTTCAATTTAAAATCCCTGGTTTCATGTCGATGCACAATTTGAAAACTCGAGATTAGTTTACAGGAAATGTAACCTTCATCCGTCACTCCTGGAATGAAGCTCGCTTCAGCTTCCACTACATCTGCATGTGCCTGAAGACATCCCAAAAAACTACAAACGATAACTGCAACTATTCGTAGTGTTTTCAACTGAGATCCTTAAATTATCTTGAGTCGTGCAACTCGTTTCCTCGCAGCGCAGGAAGACGTGTTGTCCCCCAGCGCTGAAACTTATTGCCAGGACAGCATGCTTGGCCAGGTCACCTGATGTAGTATTCCGCCAAAATCCTGCAATTCTCAGCATCAATATCAAGCTGAAATTGCAGATTATTCAGTTGATCGTCAAAAATGACGCCAAAAACGTTTGGCTGATCTATATTTGGAGTAGTTAAGTAGTAATAGTTTCCAGTGACCTGATGGTTACGAAATTTATCGGGTTCCTGAACACGCGTACGATACTGTCCGTCAGCCGTAATTACCCATAAGGCAGTTTGATTACTATCTTCGGCCAGCATTTCCAGTGCGACAAGGTACTCTCTTCCCGCGACGGTTCGAGCGTTTACGCCATAATGGAACTTGAATTCATGAATTCGCGAATCATGAGTCCAGCACAACTCAACAATCTTTTGCGGTTGGCCTAAGCGGAGAATGTCATCGCGTGACATGGACTCGTCAATGATCTGGCCGTCTCGTCGAACCTCTTGCAAGTTTTCGATTGGATGCATACATCTCCTGGCGTGTACTCGGAACCGGCGTGCTGGACTTCCGCCACTCCGGTAGATATTTCCGACTTGTTATCGGACACGCTGAAGCCCGTTCAAAGGCCTCGGGGCTGACACCGCCCGGATGAGTATGGCGTCGAAAATATCGGCACGGGCCAGGTCGCAAAAGGACCGACCCCGACGGCCAAGCCAAATCCGGCGCGGGACGACGGTTCTGGGGCTAACGCAGCGAAGCTACGGCAGCCCCGCTCAGATGTGCTGGTCAAACACCTGGCGCAGGTAGGCAATGAAGGTTTCATCGGTACTGAAACCCTTGCCCGGCGAATCGGACAGCTTGGCCACCGGCTGCCCATTGCAGCGCACCAGCTTCATGACGATGTTCAGCGGGTCGTACTGCGTATCGTTGGTCAGCTTGGTCCCGATGCCGAAGCCCAATTGCACGCGGTCGGCGAAATGGCGGTACAGGTTGAGCGCCTTGGGCACGGTCAGCGCGTCGGAGAACACCAGGCGCTTGGTGCGCGCGTCGATGCGCAGCTTGGCGTAGTGCGCGAGCGCCTTTTCGCCCCACTCGACCGGGTCGCCCGAATCGTGGCGCAGGCCGTCGAACAGCTTGGCGAAATACAGGTCGAAGTCGCGCAAAAAGGCGTCCATGCCGACCACGTCGGTCAGTGCCGTGCCGAGGTCGCCGCGGTATTCCTGCACCCAGTCTTCCAGCGCCTTCTTCTGGAAGTCGCGCAGGCGCACGTCGAAGGACTGGAAGGCCTGCATGTATTCGTGGGCCATGGTGCCGATCGGGACCAGGTTGCAGACCCGCGCCAGGTGCACGTTCGAGGTGCCCTTGAAGAAGGTCGGCAGCTCGCGCGCCAGCGTGCGCACGACTTCCTCGTGCCAGTCGCCGGAAAAGCGGCGGCGCACGCCGAAGTCGAAGAACTCGAAGGGATTCGCGCGCTTCGGTTCCTGCTCGAATGCGCGGAATTCATCGATCTTTTGAGCGAGCCTGACGCGCGCTTCCGCGATCGCGGCGTCGTGGTCGAAGCGGCGAAAGTACAGCTCGTTGACGATGTAGAGGACGAAGATCTCGAAGCCCATCACGTGCACGATCGGGCCGCTGGCGCGGATGCGCAGGTGCGGGCCGTCGACGTCCACGTGGATGAACTTGCGCTGGAAGCGGAACAGCGTCAGGAAGTCGGCGAAATCGCTCTTGATGAAGCGCAGCGTGCGCAGGTAGGCGATCTCCTCGTCGCTGAACATCATCGTGCACAGGTGGTCCAGCTCGCGCTCGACCTCCTCCTTCAGCTCGGCCAGCGGATAGGCCGGGGTGTTGCGGCACTTGAATTCGTACTCGCCGACCGCGTTCGGATGCATGTGCAGGAAGGCCTGCCACATCGTGAATTTATAGAGGTCGGTTTCGAGCAGGCTGCGGACGACGTGGGACATGGCGGGCTTTCTTGTTCGTGTTCTGGTTCAGGCGAGGGCGGCGGCTTTTTTCCGGGTACGGCGCTTGGGCGCCAGCATGGTGCCGCTGCAGGCCGGCGTGCCGCAGCGGCATGCGAACATGCGCTTCAGCGCCGGCGTGTGGCGCTCGTCGTAGATCAGCGCGTAATTGTAGTTGAGTTCCTCGCCGGCCGCGATGTCGCGCAAGGCGTGGATGTAGACCTTGCCCTCGTCCTCGTAGGCTTCGCAGTTCGGCTCGCAGGCGTGGTTGATCCAGCGCGCGTCGTTGCCGCGGCTGCCGCCGTCGATCACGCGGCCGTCGGCCAGGCTGAAATAAAAGGTGTGGTTGACCGGGCCGCCACGTTCCGCCGCGCGGCGGGTGGCGTCATCCCAGGAGATGCGCTCGCCGCGGTATTCGATGATGCGTTCGCCGGCCGGGATGTCATCCAGGGCGAATACGCCCTTGCCGTGGACGGGGGACTGCCTGACTTCATACAGTTGCGGTGCTGCCGTTTTTGCGGATCGGTTCATTGCGCTCGGAAGATGAAGGACGGTTGGGGTCGATGACAGCGCTTATTATTGCCCGAATTGCAGCATCGATGCCGCACTGCTTTCATTTTGCGGCGCTGTCCTGCCCGATCTGCCGTTGCAGGAACTTCTCGACCCGCCCCCAGAAATCCAGCCGCGTCTCGAGCAGCGTCCAGCCGTGCGCCTCGTCCTCGTACTCGACCCATTCGACATCCTTGTTGCTGCGTTTGACCGCGTCGTAGAATTTGCGGCCGTGGTAGAGCGGCACGCGCAGGTCGGCGCCGCCGTAGGCCAGCAGCAGCGGCTGGGTGATGCGCGCGGCCTGCTTCAGGGGCGAGGTGGCGGCAAATTGCGCGGCGTCCTTCACCGGATCGCCGACCAGCGCCGGCATGCCGTAGCGTTTGTACGCCTCGGGCAAATCGGAATCGCGGCTCCAGTGACCGCTGTACAGCAGCTCGATGTCGGTCACGCCGACCCAGTCGATGCCGCACTTGTACAGGCCCGGGTCGCGCACCAGCCCCATCAGCGTGGCATAGCCGCCATAGCTGGCGCCGGCGATGCAGATGCGCTGCGGGTCGGCGATGCCCTCGGCGATGGCCCAGCGCGCGGCGTCGGCGATATCGTCCTGCATCGCCAGGCCCCACTGCTTCCAGCCGGCGCGGAAGTGTTCGGAACCGAAGCCGGTGCTGCCGCGGTACTCCGGCTGCAGCACCACGTAGCCGCGCGAGGCCAGGAACTGGCTCTCGGCATCCCAGCGCCACTCGCCGCCGCGCACCCAGGGGCCGCCATGGACCAGCACCACCATCGGCGCCTTTTTCCCCTTGGCGTTTTCCGGCACGGTGACCCAGGCCGGCACCAGGCGCCCGTCGCGCGCCTTGACCTGGACCAGCGCCTGGTTCGCCATGCGCGCCGGGACGATGGCCGGACGGCTCTCGCCGACCTTCGAGAGCTTGCCGGACTCGCGGTTGTAGAGCAGGAACACCGAAGGCTGGCGGTCGGACCAGGATTCGACCAGCACGAAGGGCGTCTCGGAGCGTACGCCCACGCTCAAGGCGTTGACGCGGCCCGGCAACAGCTTGTCGACCGCCTCCTGCGCCTTTTTCATGACCGGGTCGAACCAGGCCACGGCCTGGCTGTCGACCGTGTAGCGCACACCGAGCAGGCGGGTGGCGCTGTTGACCAGCGCGCCATTGAAATCGTACTCCTGCAGGTCGACCAGCGGCCGCTCGGCCAGTTTGCCGCTTGCCAGGTCGTAGGCGAACAGCGCGCTCTTGTCGCGGCCGCGCTTGCTGGTCACGTACAGTTCACCGGTGGGCGCGAAGCCCAGCGGCGTCATCGCGCCCTCGCCGCCCAGGTAGACGTCGGTGGTGACGAGTTTGCGCCAGGCCCCGGTCTTCGGGTCGAGGACATGCAGGGTCTCCTGGTTGCCGTCGACCGTGGCCGCCAGCGCCGGCCGCCCTTTCGCATCGAGCCACCACTCGCGCGTGTGGCCCGGGCCCTGCACGGTCTCGTTGCGCGCCGTGACGGTGTCGAGCCGCACCAGGTCGAAGCGGTCCTCGGCACGGCTGCCGCCAATCTTGACCTGGGCGACGTAGACCCAGTCCGAATCCTGGGCGCCCGGCTGGTCCAGCATCAGGGTATTCCAGGGCAGCTTTTCGCGCGCGACCTTGGCTTCGTCGACCGCCACGTCGTCGGTCTGCACCAGCTGGCGCCGCACGCCGCCGTCGATGTTCACCGCGAACAGCCCCGGCGCATAGCGTTCCCGGCCCGGTGCGGTGTTCTTGTCGCGCGAGTCGTACAGCAGGCGGCCGTTATTGACCCATTCGAAATCGCCGACGTCGGCTTCCCGGAACGAGGCCACCACCTTCATCGCATTGTCGGCCAGGTCGACCACGCCGAGCTGGTCGTGGCCGCTGCTGTTGTTGACCAGCATGGCCAGGTGCCTGCCGTCCGGCGCGAGCTTGGCGCCGCCCACGCTGGGGTTGCCGAAGAAGGCGGCGATCCGGATCGGCGCGTCGGCGGCGCGGGCCGGCGAGGTGATAGCCAGGGCGAGCAGCAGCAGGGCGTGGGGGATCGACGGCACGCCGCATTGGAGGAAGGCGATACGCATGGCGGGTTGATCGAATGGAAAGAATGAGCCATGGTAGCGCGGCGCTAGTCTTTACGCTACTGCAATATTTGGCGAGATTTATCCGGCGGACGACAAGCCCGAGTTGCTGCGGCGCCGTGCTCAGCGCATCGCCGTTTCGCGCTGGATGACGCCGTTTCGCGCCGCCAGCCGGCGTTTCGTCGCACGGCCGCACGGTGGCCGCCGCGGCCCGCTATCGTCCGCTTATTTACGAACGGAGGCGTGATGCGCAAGATGACGATGGTGTGGGTGATCGTGCTGATGTGGACGGCGCGCTGCCAGGCGGCGGGATTCCAGTCGCTGGCCGTCCCGGACGGGGCCGGAGGGACGATCGCGCTGGCGGTCTGGTACCCGAGCGACGCCCCAACGGCCCTGCGCGACATGGGCGTGTTCACGCAGGACGTCGCCACGGGCGGCGCCATCCGCGGCAGCGGCCTGCCGCTCGTGATCGTCTCGCACGGCACGGGGGGCAACGCCTACACCCACCTCGACACCGCGCTGGCGCTGGCCGACGCCGGCTTCGTGGTCGCCGCCCTCACCCACCCCGGCGACAATCACCAGGACCGCAGCCGCGCCACCGACATCCTGGCGCGGCCGCGGCAGGTGACGACGGTGATCGACTACATGCTCGGCGCCTGGGACGGGCGCGCGGCGCTCGCGCCCGGCCGGATCGGCATCTTCGGCCATTCGTCGGGCGCCTTCACGGCGCTGGTCAGCGCCGGCGGCAAGCCGGACCTGGGGCGCATCGGCCCGCACTGCGCGGCGCATCCGTCGGACTACGCCTGCGCCCTGCTGGCGGCGGCGACGCACCGGCCCGCGCAGTCCCGGGACGCGCGCCTGCACGATGCCCGTGTCAAGGCCGCCGTGCTCGCCGCGCCCGCCCTCGGCTTCACCTTCGACGCCGCCGGCCTGCGCGCGGTGACGATCCCCATCCAGCTGTGGCGCGCCGAAGAGGACACACTGCTGCCCCATCCCTGGTATGCCGAAGCGGTGCGCCAGGCGCTGCCGCGCGCGCCGGACTACCGGGTGGTGCCGGGCGCCGGCCATTTCGACTTCCTGGCGCCGTGCAGCGAGAAGCTGGCGCGCATCGCCCCGCCGATCTGCGCCAGCCGGCCGGGGTTCGACCGCGCCGCCTTCCATCGCGATTTCAATGCCCGGGTCGTGGCGTTTTTCGGGCAGGCGCTGGGCGCGCGATGACGCCGGCTCAAGCCGGAAAATCCTCGTCGCGGAATTCGATCCCCTCGCGCCCGCCGGCGGTTTCGGCGCGGCGCAATTCCACGCGCCGGATCTTGCCGGAGATGGTCTTGGGCAGCTCGGCGAACTCCAGCCGGCGGATCCGCTTGTACGGCGACAAACGCTCACGCGCAAAGGCGAAGATGGCGCCGGCCAGTGCGCGCGTCGGTTCCACGCCGGGGCGCAGCGCGATGAAGGCCTTGGGCACCGACAGGCGCAATGGATCGGGACTGGGCACGATGGCCGCTTCCAGCACGTCCGGGTGCTCGATCAGCACGCTCTCCAGCTCGAAGGGGCTGATGCGGTAGTCGGAGGACTTGAACACGTCGTCGTTGCGGCCGACGTAGAAGTAGTAGCCGTCCGCGTCGACCGTCGCGCTGTCGCCAGTGTGGTAGCGGCCGGCGCGCATCACGTCCGCGGTCTTGACGTCGTCGCCTTCATAGCCGAGCATCAGGCCGATCGGCGCCGCATTGTCCGCGTCGCCCAGGACGATGGCGATTTCGCCCTCCCGGGCCGGCTGGTCGTCGATGTCCAGCAATTCGATGCGGTAGCCGGGCAGCGGCCGGCCCATCGACCCGGGTTTCACGCGCTGGCCCGGCGAATTGCCGACCTGGCAGGCGGTCTCGGACTGGCCGTAGCCGTCGCGGATGCGGATGCCCCAGGCGCGCTCGACCTGCTCGATCACTTCCGGATTCAGGGGCTCGCCCGCCCCGACCAGTTCGCGCAGCGGCGGCCGCCAGGCGGACAGGTCTTCCTTGATCATCATGCGCCAGACCGTCGGCGGCGCGCACAGCGACGTCACGCCGCAGCGCACGACCGTCTCCAGGCAGGCGCGCGCCGAGAAGCGTTCATAGTTATAGACGAACACCGTGGCGCCGGCATTCCAGGGCGCGAAGAAGCAGCTCCAGGCGTGTTTCGCCCAGCCGGGCGAACTGATGTTCCAGTGGACGTCGCCGGGGCGCAGGCCGATCCAGTACATGGTCGACAGGTGGCCGACCGGGTAGCTCTGGTGGCTGTGCAGGACCAGTTTCGGCTTGGCCGTGGTACCGGAGGTGAAGTAGAGCAGTAGCGGGTCGCCGGCTTGCGTCGCGCCATCGGGCGTGAAGGCCATCGGTGCGCCGTGGCTGTCCTGGAAGTCGCGCCAGCCTTCGACCTCCGCGCCGACCACGATGCGGCCATAGTCGCCCCGCAGGGTGTCGAACTTGGATACTTCCGAGGCTTGCGCCACCACGTGACGGATGCGCCCGCGCGTCATGCGGTCTTCCAGGTCCGCGGTAGAAACAAGCATCGTGGTCGGCACCAGTACGGCGCCGAGCTTGATCGCGGCCAGCATGATTTCCCACAGCTCGACGCGGTTGGGCAGCATCAGCAGCACGCGGTCGCCGCGCCCGACGCCGCTTGCGCGCAGCCAGTTGGCGGCCTGGCTGGAGCGGGCCGCCATCTCGGCGTAAGTGATCTTGCGTTCGCTGCCGTCTTCTTCGACCACCCACAACGCTGGCGTGGTGTTGCCTTGTGCCTGGACGTCGAAATAGTCGAGCGCCCAGTTGAAGTCGGTGAGCTCAGGGGCGCGGTAGTCGCGGTAGGCGGTGTCGTAGTCGGTGCGGTGCTGCTGGAGGAAGTCGCGCGCTTGCATGAAGCGCGCGGTGGGCGTTGCGGTCATGTTGTCTCCTGTCCGTGGTGGAACTCTGCGGTTCCTGGTGTGGCCACCATTCTGCCACGGGATGGGAGATTGGCCGCGCGCAGCGGCGCGGTTGTCCGGCCGCTCAGCGGCGCACTTCGGTGATCTTCACCTCGTCGGCCGGGGTCATCATGTCGATGACGCGGCAATCGCCGCACATGCGCATGCGGTCCAGGTTCCCGGCAAAGGCCGGGTGCGACGCCAGGCGCGCCAGCATGCTCTCGACCATGCGCAGCGTGCCGAAGGCCTTGTTGCAGCGGATGCAGTGGAAGGGCTGGGTTTCGTTGAGCAGCACAGGCTGCTTGCGCGATTCCAGCAGCGACAGGCGCGGCACCAGCGTGATCGCGTTTTCCGGGCAGGTGTCGGCGCACAGGCCGCACTGCACGCAATTCTTTTCGATGAAGCGCAGCTGCGGCGCGTTCACGCCATCCTGCAGCGCCGATGCCGGGCAGGCGCCGACGCAGGCCAGGCACAGGCTGCAGGCGGCCTTGTCGACCGCCAGCGCGCCGAAGGGGGCGCCGGCCGGGAGCGGGATCTGCTCGACGGGCTGCGGCGCTTGGCGCACGAAGTGGTCGAGCGCGTAGTCGAGCGTATTGCGTTTATCCGCCGCGATGTTGAAGCCGGCGGGTTTGAGCGGCACCTCGCCGCGCGGCGCGTGGCGCAGCGCCATCGATACCTCTTCCGGGGTATCGACGCGCAGCAGCTGCAGGTGCGGTCCGGCGTAGCCGAGGCCATCGAGCACGGCCTGGGCGATGCGCATCTGCTCGTCCAGCGCTGTCGCGTACTGCGGCGCGTCTTCCTCCGTCATCAACACGGTGACGCCGGCGGCGCCATAGGCCAGCGCGGTCAGCCAGACCTCGATGCCGGTCGACGCCGCATGGTGCAGCTCGACCGGCAGCACGCGCGCCGGCACCGGTTCCGGCAAGCTGGACAGCAGCGCCCTGCCCGCCCCCGCGTGCAGCAGCACGGTCGGCGCGCTGCCGCCGGCTTCGAACCAGGCCTGCAGCATCGATTTCAAACGCGTGCCGCTGTGGGGGGCGCCCGGGTAGGCGTAGCGCATCGCGCCGCTCGGGCACACGGTGGAGCAGGCGCCGCAGCCGGCGCACAGGTAGGGATTGACCTTGACCAGGTCGCCGGCGCCTTCGATCGCGCGCGCCGAGCAGACGTCGATGCAGGCGTTGCAGCCGGTGCGCTGGTTACGGCTGTGGGCGCACAGGCTCTCTTTATAGGCGAAGTACTTCGGCTTTTCGAAGTCGCCGGTCATGTCGAGCATGGCGTCGCAGGCCTCCTGGCGCGCCGCCGGGTCAGCGCCCGGGGCGTAGTAGCCGTGCGGTTTCTGGTGCGCCGCGATCTGCGGCGTGGCGCCCAGGTCGAGCACCAGGTCGAAGCGCTCCTGCTGCGGCGCCCGGCCCGGGGCCTGCCAGGTCGCGTGGAAGGCGCCGAGCCAGCCGCTCAGCACCAGGCCGCCGACCCGGGTCACCGGATACAGGCGCAGGCCGGGGGCGCTTTCGGTGTCAGGGTCGGTCAGCAGGACGGTGACCGGCAACTGGGCGGCCAGGCGGTCGGCCAGGGGCAAGGCATCGGCGGCGGGGCCGACCACCAAGGTCTTGCCGGCCGAGCGGTAGCCGACGCTGTCCAGCGCCTCGGGTGCGGCGATCGCGTCCAGCGCGACGATGGCGGCGACCTTCGCCAGGGCGTCGCGACGCTCCTGTTCGGGGTCGGCGCCCTGGCCTTCGATCAAGCGGATATTCATCGTGTCTCGGTTTCAGGTGTGGTTATTGTAGAAGCTTGTATGTCGGTGCTGCCGGTGCCGGCGCCGGTGCCGGCGTCAGTGCCGCTGTCGAGCTGCTGCACGGCCTCGGATGCGGCGGGGAGAAGGTCTGCGGCGCCCTGTTCGTTTTCCCCCGCCACGCGCTGGAAGAAGCTGTTCGCGTGCTTGAGCGCGTCCAGCATCCCTTCCGGCATCGGGCTGGGCTTGTTGTAGTCGTCCATGTACATGTCGAGCCGGTCCAGCACATTGAAGTGCGGATCGGCGAACAGTTTTTTCAGCGCGCTGCGGCGCACGGCCCCGTCGACGCCGCGCGCAACGAAGGCCGAGAAGTCCGAATCGGGCGTGAGCTGGGCGACGTCGTCCATGGTCGGCAGGCGCGGTTGGTCCAGCCCCACCTGGGCTTCGGCCGTCGCGGCGCCATCGGCCAGGGCCGTATCGGCCGGCAGCGCGACGGCGGGGCCGCCTTGCCCCGGCGGCGGCACCGGCACTGCGTGCCCGGCCGGCGCGGGCCGAGGCTCCAGGGCGACAGCAGGCGCGGACGGCGCCGCTGCCGACGCCGGGTCCGGCTCCAGCTTGCTCTCGGTCTTGCGGCGCGACCAGCGGCGCAGGAAGCCTTCGTCGCCCATGCTCATCCGTGCTGGCGACCGCGGCGCGGCTTGGGCTGGTAGTGCTGGCGCAGGTAGCCGGCCAACCAGCTGTAGATATCGGCCGGCATGGTGACGCCGTCGGCGTTCTCGCCGGAGTCGAACATGCGCGTGCCCTCGACGTAGCTGACCGAGGCGCGCACCGGAATCGCCCGGCCGCCTTCCATGCGCCACAGCACGAACACCTTCGATTCGGGCGCCATCGCGTTCTCGTAATAGCCTTCGTTCTCGTCCGGGTAGAGTTCCAGCTCCAGGCCCGACACCAGGTAGTAGTCGCGCTCCGGCGATTCGCTCAGCACCTGGATCGGCGGCAGATTGCCGCGGTCGGGCACGACCCCGACGGCGGACCAGGCTTCATCGGCCCAGCGGTGCTGGACGGTGCGGCGCTGCATCAGCACCGCGATCGGCATGCTTCCCATTTTCATGATGTGCTCGTCTTCATTTCTTGCTGGCGTCCGGCGAGCCCTTTTGCACCGTCGGCGCCACGCCGCGCGGCACAGCCCGGGTGGGACCGGCCTTGACGTCCTCGCTCGGCGGCGCGGTGCCGAATTTCTCGCTCTTGACGATCGGGTTGGCGGCGGATGCGGGTAATTGCCCGGATTGCTGGCCGCCGGCGCCGGCCGCGGTCACTATGCCGGACGACGATGATGTGCCTCCACCCCCGGCTGCCGGAGCCGGCGCAGATGAAGAGGAAGACCCGCCACCGCTTGCCGCGGCCGGAGCGGCCCCGGCAGGTGCCGCAGCAGCAATCGCCACCGGCGCATGCACCTTCCATCCCTGGCTGGCCGCGCGCGCGCGCCAGCGCGTGCTGACCGCGTCCATCGACGCCGCCAGGCTTTCC
>Ga0265798_10003852_pt1 | contig 21074 bp, 15 predicted proteins | sample P3T30metagenome_FD_192430 | JGI IMG/M metagenome (GOLD analysis project Ga0265798, IMG submission 192430) | Plant litter microbial communities from East Loma Ridge, Irvine, California - P3 T30 | ecosystem: Environmental > Terrestrial > Plant litter > Unclassified | place: USA: California... | reverse complement strand
CGCGCAAGACCTGCTTGAGAAGGAATTCATTCGAATCTGCGTGTGTTCCGTTGACCTTGTTGTACGCTGTCATAACGGCGAGGGGATTGGCCTCCTTGATAGTGATCTCAAAAGGCTTCATATAAATCTCTCTCAGCGCACGCTCAGAGACGATCTCATTGACCTTTAGGCGGTCCGTTTCCTGCTCGTTAGCTGCGAAGTGCTTGATAGTGGCCGCGATGCCTTTCTCTTGCAGCCCGTTTACAACGTTAGCGGCCATCTTGCCAGCAAGATACGGGTCTTCTGAGAAAGATTCAAAGTTACGGCCACCAAGAGGATGTCTATGGTTGCACATAGTAGGTGCAAGACTGGCGCTTTGTCAGCATGCGTCGTGTATGTATTGATATCGGCAGACTTGCAGCACTCGAGCACTCTTGGTCTTGGTCTCCTCTGCCAAAGCATGACCTATGCGCTTTGCGTTTGCAGGATCCCATGTCGCGGCTGAACATACTGCTGCAGGAAAACATGCAGCTCGTGTGCCTCCTGTGAATACTTCACCTCGGGCACCGTTGGGTCCATCAGACGTCTATTTTACTATGTCAGTAGCTGTAAAGTATGGTAGATGGTACGATCGCAGGTCCTACCTTAATGGCGGGGACACCCTTATCCGGTATAGGTACTGTCTCCCAAAAGTCCTTCCCAGCAAGGAGTGATATCTTCTCCTCTAGTGTCAAGGACTGGAGGACAGTTTCAACCTTCGCACTCATGTTTGCGTTAACGCGGGGCAGAAGAATAATCGCTCAAAAATCCAAAGAAGTGGTGAGATGGCTCACACCCTATCGTTTATTCTGCCGTAGTGATAGATGTACTCAACAAAAAGAATAGGTAATCGAAAGGGTATCAGCGCTCTATGCCACACCCGAAGGTGCACAACCCGTTACTATATGTACCCCAAGGTCTTCCGCTCTTCCCCATTCCCATTCGGCAACACTGACCGTGTCTCCGGCAGGCACACCATTGTCGTACCCATCGGTACATCGCAAGACGCTTGTGTGGAGAAGCAGAAGTGCGCATCATTGGCGCAACTCAGGATCTACCGTAGTGGCACTCGTAAGCGTGCCGAGGTTTTGCCATGCGGACTGCCTGATTGAGGTCTGATTCGTAGCCTGCGGTGCGAAGCGGCTCGGAGATTCGCCGAGGTTTAGCCTCTCGGGATGCAAGTCGCTTACCGACTCGAGGTCAGATGATATGGGTACACGCAATACGAACGGGCTGCATGTTGAATTGGGAAAACCACGAGAGACGGAAGTCTGGCAGACAGGTTGCTCATGTTGTTGCTGGTGGATTTAGTCATGTTCGGATGCGGCAACCTTCCGAGGCTCAAACGGCATTCGTAGTGGGACCCACGTGTCTTGGCTGGCAGGCAGGTGAACATTTGAAAAACCATACGTCATGTTGTGTACCCGAAAGAATTGCGATCTCTAAAGCTTCGAATCATCTTTCTTTGGCATCCTTGGATTTCAGCTTTTCCAGGCGTCGTTTCGTTCTTGTACATATTACAATTTCCAGCACACGGCATGGCTGCATCATCGAAAAAGCCCGGAGAAGTCAAACCCACGACGAGCCGGCGGCATCCGCTGCAGCGTTTCGACTCACCATCTAAAGGATTCTCTGGCGCGTTGCACGTAAGTGACGAAGCAATACATGTACGACCAGGAGTAGGCAAGGTCAGATGTTGACATGATTTGCATTGTAGGTCGCTGGTCTGATCAGCTTCTATAGTTCCTTCAAGTTGTATGTGCTGCTTCTATCAATTTCGTATACACTACCAGCTAACATATACGAAGTCTAGTAGATAATCCCAATATCTTCGTATGTACCAAACTGCTACTCGTCCTGAATTGCATTTGAATCGCTACTTTTGCTATTCAATATGTGTTTCACATATGAAACAGCAAACTTCCCAATCCTATGTTCACTCGTACATTGCTTAGCCATGCAGCTCAAACAAACAGTCTAACGAATCCCTAGAACTTGTCTTTCGGCTGGCACCTCCAGTTTCTGACCATAATCGGCCTTTCCCTGTCCACAGTAACATTCATCTTCGGTCTCATCGCAGATCTCACATCGACCGCCCTCTCAAAATCTCCTTCTCTAAATTCAGATACACCCGCGGTAGCTCTTTCTGAGCACCTCTTCCGGTTCAAGAACTATCTGGCTTTAGTAGCAGCACCGATTGAAGTCACCATCAGCGTACTATACTGGACCTTGAAAGCCATTGACATGAAACTTCTGGTGCCTCCGGATCTACCACTACCACCAGCTATCTACGACCTAGGCTTCCATCTTGTCCCCGCTGTTGTCCTAACGCTCGATTATGTCCTCCTCTCCCCACCATGGCCCACAACGCCTATGAACGAATCTGCGCCTATGATCACTTTAGCCCTTTCTACTGTTGTCGCTTTCACATATTGGATTTGGATTGTAAGAATTCCGCCTCTCTCCCCCATAGAACACCCAGCTTACCATATCTCCCAACTAGGAAATTTGCTTCTCCCAGAATGGCTTCTACCCCTACCCCATCTTTGCGATACTTACGACAAACCAACGAATCGGGTTGTTTGTTGTAAGCGGGGTGATTATGTGGGTCGTAGGTGGATTGTTGAGAGTGTTGTATGCGAAGATAAATGGGTATGAGAGTGTGGAGCATTTGGAGAAGGTGCGACGGAACAAAGTCATGGGGGGTAGTGGGAAGTGGGAGTAAAAGAGGGGAAAATTTCCAGAATGGCTATGAGAAGGCGAGTAGATGAAACCATTGAGGATGTTGCTACGCCACAGTAACATTGAAGCGGGACGTACATGCGGGCTGGGCAGAAAGCAAAGGACTACGTGCGTATATGAGACCGAGATAGTACAAACGCGGATCGGATGTCTATACTGTGCAGTTCATACGGATGTAGCAGATAGCACGTTTGCTTCTATCACAGCTCCTGTATTAATTATGTAAACGAACAACCAGCGATACTGTACATGACCACCAGCTTCTCACCAGCAAGCCCATGTTTGCTATGAAAGTTTACAGTAGAGTGAGGCATAGAAATGGAAAAGAACATGCCTGAGTATCTGTCCAGCGATCCCGTAGCGTGTCTCTCGAAAGGAAATCATACTACATTATACCGTATGCCGATAGTCATCGCGGTGTAAATTATGTAACGCCATGTATGAATCGAACACCAAAACGTAACGCATAAAGGTAAGTCGCACGCATAAGCCGGTAGATGGAACGAGTGTGAAAAGTGGGTATCCGTTGCGACATGATGACAGCGCGGGGTAAGTGTCGCATTGAGGAGTTCAAGGGTAGCTCTGCATAAGTGATAAGCACTCAGCTCGTAGATGGCGAAGGCGGCGCTGTAATCGTGCGTTGGTCATCATCATCCTGATCATGTTGGTGGTAGGCGCTTGTGGTGTTGTAGAGATGGCTAGTGTACTGGAAGGCCTGCTGATCAGGACCGATGCCATAGGAGTAGGTGGGATACTGATAGCCATTGCTTTGTTGCCCGTCAAAGTTGCTGTAACCTGTCTGATGGAACGGGGGTAGGATGTTCTCCTTGTTCTCGTACTGAAAAGGATCGTTGAAGGGTTTGTAGGAAGTGAACACAGGTGCTGGGGAGGGAGATGCTTGATGTGTGAATCCAGACGTGAGATAATTCATGCTGCTGGGTTGCGAGAACGGAACATCATCATTGTCTTGAAAGACTTCGAATCGCTTCCGCTTTGGAGCATAGTTATTGTGACTGTGGTCATACCCAGACGGACCGCGGTCCTCGTCGTATTGATTGCGATTGAGGAAGGGAAACACAGGTCGCTTGGATTGTCTGGTAGAGCGGCGAGTAGCATTGGCATCAAGATTGGCGAGTGCAGGCCGTCTGCGCACTGGTTGAGGACTCTCAGCTTTTATCTCAGTCTCATCGTCTTCGTCAGACTCAGAGCATGAAATTCTGCGTTGGCGTTTGAAAGTGCCCAATGGGGTGAAGATGAGCTCAGTAGCCTCAACTTCTTGAGAGTTGAGTTCCAGTTGTTCCACGACAGAGCTGTCCTTCTTCTGGTTCCTTTTACGACGCATCTCTGGGGTAGCAGAGTCGAAGATGTCCATCCCAGGCCAGTATACCCCCTTGAGTTTGGTTGACTCACTGACGGCCATTGGGTCCACGACCTCGGCAGGCTCGTCCTCGATAGCATATTTAGCTGCAGCGGTGTACCGGTATGGTCTCCGCCTCTCGCTCGGGTCTGAGTATTCACTAGACGTGTCGTAATCTTGGTTGGTGTAGCTACGGGAGCTGGCGCGTGACTCTGTAGGCCAATATTGCATATGAGGCGCGAAGGTATTGCGGTTGCGGAGGACCGGTCCATTAGCCTGGGGCGTTGGCGAAGGTGAATGCTCCAGTTTGATCATGGTATGCTGCTGCCCTGATAGACGCGGATCAAGGAGGTTGCTTGCGGCAACACGACGTACGGGGCGTGGCACTGGGGCTTCAATCTTGAGCGGATGCGTGGGCACGGGTCGGGCTACATGGTGTGCGGTCAGTAACAGTCTCAAGTATTATGGGATGTAGGTGAGATACATACCAGTGGTCCTCGCACGAGTGCGACGTTTGTCCTTTTGATTCATCCGCTCCGACATCAGCTCCTCGACAGCCCATTCGGCATACCACTGGTCGTACGTCTCAACGAGGCGGCGAGATGCTTCCTCGTTGGTGGACCGGACTTTGACCTTGTAGTAATTGGACAAGTGACCTTTGCTGGCAATATGAGTGAGTAGATGTGAAACATCGCTGAAGCTGGGCTTTTTGGGGCAAATATTGCAGTGAAGCGGAATGTTGGCCATGCCGGAGGCCTAAAGAGGCTGCAGTAGATTAAAGTGAGAGCCGCAGTGTGAACGCGGCGTTGGTAAGGAGCGTAAGTGAAACAAGCACAAGAGCAGCACAGCAGTGAAGGCAAAGAGCGTTGCGAAAGGAGCGGGTTGATGAGGTGAAGTGGCGGTGGGAGAGGTGCTCATAAGAGACCTGGTACAGAGATGGCTGCCGGTCACTGCGGTAGCTCCTAGCCCATTTCCGGAGTAGATGAAAGGAAAGCAGGAGACAGACGCCAGCACTCGTAATGAAGGAGAGGGGAAGGTGCAGTATTGAAGTAAATGGCGTTCAGCAAGGATGGATTTGTCGGTGGTGTTCTAGTAGGCAGAGCACGTGGAAAAGCTCGGCCCTAACGAAAGAGGAAGCCACCCTCACTTTCCTCCCGCTTTGTGTCTCGACGCCTATGGCAGAAACGCGAGGTATTAGATAGCGGGAGGATGAAAACTGATGAATGAATATTACGTGGGTATGCAAAGAGATACTGGTTAGGAACATATGTGAATGCAGGCAGGCACCCACCTCACCACCCACGTGTGATTTGACTAGTAGTGGTATCTCACTTGAACATCTACTTACCTAAGCATCTACGAGTGACGGATCGAGGCATGCAGCTGTGGGCAGTCAGTACGCATGATGAACTGGGAGAGTAATGGTCACATACTACACAGGGTCTACCTCTTCGAGACCTGGGTATTTCAACAGACTGAGACCAGCAATGCCAAACACGGTATGAAAGACATCAACCATGTCACCAGGTCGGTCTGCGAGGCCACCAAGTTCCGGATCCTGGGATGGTTAGACAGCGATAGATTTGAGGACAAGATAGCACCGACCTGGCACTGCAGGATGAAGTTTGTCAACTTCTGGCCGTCTATCCAATGCAGCTTGTCTAGCATGGCCATGCTGCTCATGACCCACCAGCTGTAGCATACATCCTCCTTCTTCTCCGGGCGGCCGTTGAGGCCTCCGTTCTTGAGTTGTCGTTCGCTTAACCAGGCGCCCAACTTTTCTTGGTTGACAAGGTCAAGTCTCCCCGCGATGGTCAAAGCGCCGACACACGTAAACACCTGACCCGAGTGTGACTCGGCACCCGGGCTGGTGCCGTATCCGCCATCAAAGTTGGCGCACGAGTCGACGTATTGAGCAGCCTTTTCGACGTCGACTAGCTCAAGCAAGCCCATCAGAGACAGAGCGTTGAGTGCGCCGTAGAGAAAGCGCGTGTCCTGCTCTCCCCACTCGTCACCTGCAAAAGTGCCAGTCTCGCGATCTTGCAAATCGGCGATGACTGCTACTATAAGTACACTATCATGATACATAGATATACAGATGACTTACACTTTCCGATTTTGAGCCGACCACCGGGGATGCGATCTTCAAGGTCACCGAAAGCGTCAAGCGTCGCGAGTATCTGCACGCCACTAACGGTGTACAGCATATGGGCATCATGGCCCGGGGCAGCACCGAGACCGCCATTATCATGCATACATGAGAAGACAAAGTCGAGGATAGTGGTGCGCGGGAGAGCATCTGGGTGTCCCAGGAGATGCAGCGCCGTCAGTCCCCAGTAGAGGCCGTTGAGACGCAGATGTTCGGTGAGCCAGTACTCGAGCTCATCTTTGCGCTGGAGCGGGTCAGCGCGGGATTGGATGGCCGGGTGCTTGCGCGGCCAGGCAGAGCAGAGACAGGCTACGCACAGTGTCGAGGCTCTGGATATAGCGGACGTGCTTGTCGACGAAGAGGTGCATCTCGTCGGGCATGCTGGCCATGCCGGCAGCACGCCCGGGCCCAGAAACAAGAGACATGTCAGACAGTCAGATGGGGGTGGTGTTGGTGGGAGCTGGAGGCACGGGAGGGTCTAGTTGTTGTTGCAGGCATGGCGCCGACAGGGGTGGGGCCTGACGCACATTGAGGGAGGGTCTGAATTTGAAACGAGACTTGGCAGACGATCCACGGCTGTACGAAGCATAGCATGTAGCACTTGACAGCCGCCGGGCGCGACAGCCTCGCACACTACGATGCTGCGCAGCGCGCGAGGCAAGTGGTAATGCAGCACCAGCACCGCCAGAAGCCTGCCTTCACCGCCAGACGTGCACTACGCCCGCTGTGGACACCCGTTTGCGCACGATAGTCGATAGCGCCCATGGGCCGAATTTGGGGGGTAGGGGTTTTAGCAGCGTCGCTCCCTCGTACCTGGGGCCGTGCGCGCTGCTGAAGTCGTTGCCGCCATCCTCTCGCAGCCCTTGGTGCCCTTTGCTCGCAGCATTGCAGAGCCTGTGCCTCTTGGGCCAGCCATCATCCCCCCCGCCCACCACCACCATCGACCAGGAGACACGTGAATTGTGTCCTTTTGCTGACCAAGGCGCCGCCCACCGCCCTCGCTCTGCAACGGCCGGCCAAGCCCAGCTCCACTCGCTCCTAGACCTCCAGGGCTGTCTCCAGTTCCCTCTCCCGCGCCCAGAAATAGTCGTCGTTCGTGACTTGTTTGTGAAGTGGGTAAGTAATGCCCGACGACAGCACTGCGACACCCACACACCCGCTTGCACTCGTGCCCGCCTCCCCCCCCAGGTTGTACACCGTCAACACTCGCCATAGCGCCGCCCGGCCCCTTTCACGTTCCGCAGCGCTTGCTGACCATATTCCAGGCGTTGCATGACCGCCTCACTGCCCGCGACCCAGATACTCGATATCCGAAAGCGAGCACGTCTGGTCGACCGTCGTCACATCTCCGCCTCCGACTCTGGTTGCACGCGCTCGGCATCGTCCATCCCTCCGGGTTCCTGCATGGGAGCAACGTCCTGCCGTCGGTGACATAGACTCAACACTCGCAGTCGACGCATCGAGGTACGCCTACAGAGAGCGCTGACCAGACTCTGACGGTTCGTACTACCCCGCGCGCTTCCCAGTACCTCCTTCACCTGCCATTCACCCCTCTACGCCATGAATGAGTCTGCTGCTGACCGCCACGAAACTTAGGCTCGTTGACCGCGCAACCACCCATGTGCCACGTCCACTGAACCTACTCTCACTACCCCTACCCTACACGCGCCGCATCGTCCGTTCCAACATTCGCTCGATTGCCTGCACATTGGCGCGTTTGTCCCAGAAACACTCACCGAGATAGTGCGCTCTTCGACCTGCAAGCTTGGCAGCAGCCGTTGCTTTTTAAGGGAGTTGTGCTAAGGAGTCAGTAGCCCTGGGAGCTTCCAAAGAAAACAATACGAAAGATGCCAAAATCTTCAACACTGTCGTTGGCTATGCGGGGCAAGCCCAAGGATAATGCCAACAACACACCCATGAGTCCAAAAAGCCCGAGGTCGCCAGAGATGCCTGAGGATCTCGATTTTGCGACACCGAATGCCGCGTTTCACAACATGCCACAGTCACCCGCCTCTCCGAAACCTCGCAAAGACTCCAAGAGCATCTTCTCCAACTTCAGTGCCAACAAGTCGTCATCACGCCTCAACAGCCAGGGCAACTCGACACGCCAGCTTCCTGAAAACCAACACTCGCCCAGCCTATACTCTAATGGGCGCAGCGGTGCGTCCACACCAGACCTCGGCCGTCCTGTGCGCACACCCAACTCCGACGGTATGGTTATGCCAGCTCAGACAAATCTCCCCTCGCTAATTACCGCAGACAATCGCTCCGAAGTCGTACGCTTAGACCAACGGACAGGGTCAGGTAATTCCAACGACTCCTCCGATCCGCACGCCGACTCCTCGAAACGCAACAACGTCAAACCGAAAAAGGGTATTCTGTCGCGATCCAAGTCCATCAAAGAAGGTGAGACTTCAGGGTCTCGCACAAAATTGAACAAAGCACCCCCAGGCCAACTTTCGCCGGACATTGCAGGTTCGTGGACGACCAACGGTGATGGTATGCCATTGAAGACGGCGCCAATGGATAAAGGTCAACCATGGCGAGGCATAGGCAAGCCACGGACACACTCGGCCGATCGTCAGGACGGATCCAAGCACATCCAACGGGATGCCGATTACGGTCAAAGAAGGGACAAGTCGGAACAGATCTCGTTAGCATCCAGCTCGTACAATGAAACGAAGGGACATGGCTTCATCTCAAAACTGGGTTCGGGGGCTCGCAACATGGGCGAGAAGATGGACTCGGCACGCAAGGGCGTATTTGGCAAACTGGGACGAAGCTCGAGCAATCACGAAAGCCAGACGCCCATATCGAACGAACCATATGTGTGCAAGATTATCCACAAGCCGTTGATTGAGCAGACGAGGCTGACACGGATATCGACTCGTCTGGAACAGTCACGCGATAAGACTGAGTTCTGGATGCCAGCTCTGCCTTGGCGGTGCATAGAGTATGTTGTGTCTCGAACGGATCTGAGGATCAGGCTAACCATAAGCGTAGTTACCTGAACATGAGGGGTTGCGAAGAGGAAGGCTTGTATCGTGTTCCAGGATCAGCCCAACAGGTTCGGTATTATGAACGCAAATTCGATGAGGGTAAGATCGTCTTAATCGCTACTATGATACTTGCTCACCTAAGTCACAGACCGAGACATCGACTTGATCAGCGACCCCAACTTGAACGACCCAAACGTCATCGGCTCACTGTTCAAGAACTGGCTCCGACAACTGCCCGACGAGATCTTCCCAAAGGCAGTGCAAACCGCGATTCAACAAGAATGCCAGGGCGCCAAGACGACACCGCAAATGCTCAAGGATGAGCTCTCCAAGCTTCCCCCGTTTAATTACTACCTCTTATTCGCTATTACCTGCCATATCAGTCTGTTGCACTCCTGCTCTGAGTTCAACAAGATGAACTACAACAACCTATGCATCTGCTTCCAGCCAGCAATCAAGATCGACGCCTTTTGCTTCCAGTTCCTTATTCTGGATTGGCGAAACTGTTGGCAGGGTTGCTGGACAGAGAAAGACTTCTTGACGGACGAGATCAACTTCCTAAACGCTGTAGAAGTTGAGTCCCAGCAGCAACAGCAACAGCAGCAACATCAACAACTACAACAGCACACCTCCTCAAGGAATGGACCACCTCAAAGTGCTGGCAAGGGCAAAGGCAATAACTCGCCCCAAGTCCAGCCTTCAAAGAAGCCTGTTACGACGCGGAGTCAGTCTACGGACCACATTAAATCGTCCTCACGAGGACTTTCGTCGGAGAGAAGTGGACGCGCTACACCTCCGAACCCATCGCTGGTGTTGTCGGAACCCTCGAGTAACCCCGTGTTACGGATGCGGGGCGGCGGCGGCTATGGTGAGCGTGAGATTTCGCCTGAGCGAGTCATTTCGTCTTCAGACAGTCGTGATGGGGGCCATCATGCGCGGAGCACACCGCGTGCGCCGCCGTCGGTTAGCACCGAGGCGTCCTCAATCGACCTAGACGAGAACGCGACACCGACTCAAGCACAACACAGTCGCGGACCATCTGAATCGACGCAATTCCGACTGGACCTCCGGGATCCACCTGGCTCCCCATTCAATATTAAGTTCTGACGAGATGGTTGAAAGTACAGCAAATTATATGCTTAGCGCATGTCTTTGAGGCAACGATAGAAGAAGGGTTGGATTTGACCGCTTGATTTTCGCATGTTCGATTCGTCCCGTGTGGGCTGCCACGAGGTCGCGATACCCGTCCTTTGACCCCTCTGAGTTTGTGGCAGCAGTATTGCCCGATAATTGTTTAGTAGCCAGCGCTGGAGTTTGGACCGCGTATTGCTTAGCTGCTTATTTATTCCTGCATCATGTTGCATAAAGGCGTTGGAGAGCGGGCTGGGAAGAAGTAGCATTTGAGCGGGGTCATATGTACCATATGTGGATATCGTCGCATGGCAGAGCGCTGTTTCCATGGCAGTTTCAACGTATTCAACAATTTCCCTCGCAGTGCTCGTACCAACTGCTTCGAGTTGGGACCGAAAGCCTAGCCCCCGCGCTATTGGAGAACTTGCACCCAGGAACGGGGCGCGGACTGGGGTTAGAGCTTGGGGCAATGACGTTTCTCCCGCGGGTTGCGCTTGCGGCTCATATGCTTCGCGACCGCCCACCGCCGATCTCACACGTCTCCAGGCGCTGCTTCCTTCTCTCTCCACACACAGAGGGCAATTGACCCTCAGAAGCGACTGCGCACACGGCCACGGGACTGCCTTTAACCTCAGCCGAGCCCATTACTCCACCACCATACCACCACCTCTGTCTCCGACTGCATCACTGCCATTACTACGTCAAAGATAAATATCCTAGCGTACCGTATACACCTATTGTCATTGTTTACCAACATAACACTCCCTCGCAACCATCCAGTCTCTTGACATCATCATGTCTGTAGCACTACCACACCACTCCAAGTCGTCGGACCGCAAGGTCGTCTACTTGCTGCCGTTGACCGACTATGGCTGCCCAGACGTCGCTGGCACCTACATCTACCTGCCTCCTCCAACCGAGCCAGCATACTCGATTTGCTTCCAGATCCAGGGTACCAGCTCGATATGTCGCGAGGGCAGTCTCTGGGTGAACATCCCCGCCCAGGGCGAGAAATTCAAGCGCAGCAACTACCGCGAGTACAAGTAAGCCGTCACCACTTTCTTATCCGGTCACATGTCGCTGATGTTTTGTGTAGGTTGAAGCCCGACTTCACGGGTATGTGTGAGATTGAGATTCCCATTCACGAGGCCAATGCCTTCTCCTTCTACACGACCTACAGGCCACTGCCGCAGTGGTCCTTCACAGACGTTGCATCTCCTGAACCCACACGAACGGACACATACTACATCGACATATGTCCAAATCTCAAGTTGCATGGCGAGCACTTGCCGGTCGAGGCTGTCTGCATCTTCTCTGCACTGTCCAAATTCATGGGCAGTTACCCCATCGACTGGGACAATCATTTGAGGGGAATCAGCGAGCGTGGCTACAATATGGTTCATTTTACTCCGCTTATGATGCGCGGGTCTTCCAATTCGCCATACAGCATTGCTGACCAACTGGTCTTCGACGAGGCCTTCTTCAAGGAGGGTGAGAAGGACATTGCGAACATGATCCGAAGGATGCAGAATGAGTTCAATCTGCTTGCTATGACTGATGTTGTCTGGAATCACACGGCCAACAACAGCCCATGGCTTGAGGAGCACCCGGAATCTGGTTACAACGTCGACACCGCTCCTCACTTGAAACCCGCTCTCGAGCTGGATACGGCGCTGTTGCAATTCGGCAAAGAGCTCACCCAACACGGTCTGCCCACGACCTTCAACAACGAAGGAGATCTCCTCAAGGTTATGGAAGGCGTTAAAGAACATGTCCTTAGCAAGGTCAAGCTCTGGGAATACTATGTCGTTGACGTTGCGAGGGACACCAAGGCCATCATGGAGGCCTGGACCTCCGGCCAGGCCAAGTTCGTTGATGGCAGCTTTAGTGAGGCTGGTCTTCGCGGGCTCGATGCCGTCAGGGACTGGCCACTGAAGCAGAAAGCCGACTGGTTGGTCGAGCATGCCCTGCGCGGCGGCGACCGCATGGGCGAGCGCTACCGTCGCAGGATGGACCCGAACATCAGTGCCGGTCTCCTCTGTGCTTTGTTCGGCCGCTATGATACTCGTACTAGCAACACGCCTGACAACCGCGCAGCTCAAGGCACTATGACGGCTATACTCAACGAAGTAAACCTTCCATTTTACCGCGAGTACGATGGAGACCAAGCAGAGATCATGGAGCAACTCTTCAATCGGATCAAATATGTCCGGATAGACGCCCATGGTCCCAAGCTTGGCGAAGTGAACGACAAGAACCCACTCATCGAGACCTACTTCACACGATTACCACTCAACGAGACCACGAAGAAGCACAACCCGGAAGCTCTCGCTCTTGTCAACAACGGTTGGGTATGGGCTGCAGATGCGATGCGAGACAACGCTGGACCCAAGTCGAGAGCATACCTAAGGAGAGAAGTCATTGTCTGGGGTGATTGCGTCAAACTCCGCTACGGAGACGGTCCTGAAGATAACCCTTTTCTTTGGGAGCACATGGCCAAGTACACGCGACTTATGGCCAAGTACTTCCAAGGCTTCCGTATTGACAACTGTCATTCTACACCTCTGCATCTCGCTGAATATATGCTCGACGAAGCCCGCAGCGTCAACCCGAACGTCATGGTCTGTGCTGAACTCTTCACTGGCTCTGAAGAGATGGATTACAAGTTCTGCATGAGGCTCGGCATCTGTGCGCTAATTCGAGAGGCGATGCAATCGTGGAGTACTCAAGAGCTGAGTAGACTGGTCCATCGACATGGTGGTGTTCCTATTGGCAGCTTCGAGACTGATGAAGTACTCAACGCTGCACAGGCGACTGATGGAGCAGATCAGACAAAGCCAATCATCAAGAGAATCAAGCGGAGTCCTGTACACGCGTTATTCATGGATTGCACGCATGACAATGAGACGCCTGCTCAGAAGCGGGATGCACGCGACACGCTGCCTAATGCTGCGCTCGTTGCCATGTGCGACTGTGCAACTGGTAGTGTTTTTGGCTACGACGAGGTTTACCCCGAGCTGATCGAGCTTGTGCACGAGAAGAGGTTGTATTCTTCGGCCAACTCCAATGGAGGCCCAATCAAGCCCCAGGCTGGCGAAGGTGGTATTGGTGGCATCCGCAAGATCATCAACGAGGTCCACGTCAAGATGGGCAAGGAGGAGTACAACGAGACTTACATCCACCACGATAATGAGTACATCACTGTTCATCGAGTAAATCCGAACACCAGGAAAGGATACTTCCTTATTGCTCACACCGCATTCCCTGGCTGTGGCGACGGCAACGGAGACTTTGGAGAGACCAAGCTACCGGGTACACAAGCAAAGCTCATTGGCGCCTGGAATCTTGAAGTCGATAACAGTCCTGAGACAAGAGCACGCATCATTGGCGACAAAACAACACTACGTGGCTTGCCCAGTAAGACAAACGACCTCCAAGGCGTCGAAATCAAGTCGGTTGGCGATGATACCACGATTGGCATTCCTGACAACTTCCCCCCTGGAAGTATCGCTCTCTTTGAGACCTGGGTACCCAGTGCAGAGCACGACGATGGTCTCGACAAGTTCATCACTAGCGGAGCGCGTGCAGCTTTCAGTGGTGTCAATCTGATCGATCTGAACTACATTTTGTACAGGTGTGAAGAAGAAGAGCGAGATGCCACGGATCACAAGGATGGAACCTACAATATTCCAGGTCACGGCAATCTAGTATACGCTGGTCTGCAAGGCTGGTGGAGTGTACTACGTGATATTGTAAACGACAACAATCTCGGCCACCCGCTCTGCAACCATCTTCGTGATGGTCAATGGGCGCTCGACTATTGCCTTGGTCGCCTCCAGAAGATTTCTCAAAAGAAGGAGTACGTCAACATCAAGGGTCCCGCCAAGTGGCTGGAGGCAAAGTTCGCTGCTATTCGCAAGGTTCCTAGCTACATGCTTCCACGATACTTTGCTATGGTCATCCAGACTGCATACAACGCTGCAGTGGAGCGAGCAATTGAGCTCATGGGCGAGAACGTCCGAGAGGGCAACCAGTTTCTGAAGAGCCTCGCCCTAGTCAGCTGCCAGGTCACTGGCTACATAAACAATGCCTCGTTGTGGCCAGAGAAGAGCGTGCCCAGTATGGCCGCTGGTCTTCCTCATTTCGCCTACGACTGGGCGCGATGCTGGGGACGTGATATTACTATCTCAGCTCGTGGTCTTTACATGGGAACTGGCCGGTTTGCTGATGCCAAGGAGCACATCTTTGCCTTCGCCAGCGTTCTCAAGCATGGAATGGTACCTAACCTCCTAGGCAGTGGCAAGAACCCGCGTTACAACTCCCGCGACTCAGTCTGGTTCTTCCTTCAGAACTGCCAGGACTACACCAAGATCGTGCCGAATGGCATAGAGCTTCTTCATGAGAAAGTTAAACGGCGATTCCTACCATACGACGACACATGGTTTGCTCATACCGACAAGCGCGCATACTCCCAGTCCTCCACCATTGAGGATGTCATCCAGGAAGCTCTGCAGCGACACGCTTCCGGCATAGAGTTCCGCGAGTACGACGCGGGCCCGAACATTGATAGTCAGATGAAGTCTGAAGGCTTCAACATCAAGATCTGGACTGATTGGGAGACTGGTATGATCTTTGGTGGCAATCAATGGAACTGCGGTACATGGATGGACAAGATGGGTGAGAGCGAGAAGGCCGGCAGCAAGGGTCACCCAGGTACGCCACGAGATGGTGCTCCGGTCGAGATCATCGGCATGTTGTACAGCACAGTACGCTGGTGTGCCAACATGTACGATGCAGGCCAATTCAAGTACCAGGGTGTAAATCTGGAGGATGGCAAGAAGACTGTTACCTACAAGGAGTGGGCCGACCTTATCAAAGCCAATTTCGAGCGTTGCTTCTACGTTCCGCGTTCCGCAGACGAGGACAGCAAGTACGACGTCAACCCGAGCATCATCAACCGTCGCGGTATCTACAAGGACTTGTACCGTTCGGGCAAGGAGTACGAAGACTACCAGTTGAGGCCAAACTTCCCTATCATGATGACGGTTGCGCCAGATCTTTGCGACCCCGAGCACGCTTTGCATGCCCTCCAGATGGCCGACAGGGTCCTGCTTGGTCCACAGGGCATGAAGACTCTCGATCCCTCTGATCTCAACTACCGTGGCTACTACATCAACAGCGAAGATTCGACTGATTTCCACACTTCCAAGGGCCGCAACTACCACCAAGGACCTGAGTGGCTTTGGCCCACAGGGTTCTTCCTACGAGCCATGCTCAAGTTCGATCTACAACGCCGCAAGACGCCCGATGAACGCGTCGAGAGCTACCAGCAAGTCACTCGCCGTCTCGCCGGGTGCATGAAGGCCATTCAGGAGTCACCCTGGGCTGGTCTCACGGAGCTCACCAACAAGGATGGTGCATTCTGTGGCGACTCATGTCCCACGCAGAGTTGGAGTGCTAGCTGCATCATCGACTTGTTCCAGGACGCGCGCGAGTACGAGATGGGTGAGACTGCTCAGAAATCTTCGTCGTAGGTCGACAGGGCTGGCAGGGTCAAGAAATTCGTAGCCAAGATGACCTAGAAATGAGTAAACATAATGAGTCCTGGTTGTAGTAGTAGAGTAGGATGGGAGACTGTTGTTGTAGATACCTGAATTAATTCGTTGATGACTTTGAACTCGCGTCTTCCCACTGTCACTCCTATCGAATCATGACTTCCTTCTTGTTCATCTGCTGCCAGGCAAGCTTGCTACAAGCCTGTTATCCGCAAATCTCTGACAGCTGTAATGATTGTGCGTCGCCCTTGCTGACCAGCAAGCACCCGTGGGGTTGTATAGCATACCGACCGGGCTACAGTGGAGCTGCATGTCGTGCGGCGAATAGTTATAGGGCTGGCAGAGGCTTTCAACGCCGCTATCGAGAGCGTTCTACTCATCGAGGAGTGTTTGAGCGACGGCGGGTGACGAGATGGTAGGAATGGCTCTACGAGGGGGAGAAGGGCATACTGTTATCGCGCTCAATGTTAGCACATAAGAAGAAGCTCGCTGTGTGGATGATACCTAGATAGATTGTAGCCTGGAGGCACTCTCTATGCTTTGCAGTGATATGTCCATCATGCAATACATGGCGGGTATCCCTAGAGTGCCTTGCGTGGATAGAATTTGGAACCCACAGGCTTATTGTTCCTTGCTACGCATATTGTACAGAGCGATTATTGATATTGCAACAGTGTGTTATCGGGTAGACCAAATCATCGATTGAGTGACTGGAAACTCTACATGGGATCATCCCTTGTGTTCTATCGGAAAGGGTGGGTGGAGGGTGCACGCAGTGAAAGTCATCAATCTATGACTAGGGGTGAAACAGCTTGCGAAGAGCGGCATGACTGAGTGTAATCCACAAAATCATTTACCGCCTTTAGGGCGCAGAGCATTGTGAATCTCGGGATCTTCCTCGTCTATTCAGTCTCTTCAGTCTTAGTCTCATCGCCACGTCGCTCCTCCTTCTCCCTATCTCAACAACAACCCCTAAATCTAATTACGCCCGACAATCAGCTCACCAATGGCGAATCACCACCCATCGTACGATCCTCTCGATCCGCTGATGCGCCCTTACCCAGAAGGTCACTTCTACGCCACCACATCTCAACAGACTCTCTCTACGCCAATGTCCACAACCAGCGTTGCTGCATCATCGCCAGCCACCAGTATGTCACAAGAGGACGCCATCTCCGCGCGCTTCCTGATTGCAGTTGTTCGGAGCGACACTAGGGCCATGCAACAAGAGTTCCACCAGATGTTGTCGGTTGCACAGAGCCGAAACCAAGACTGTCTATTTCTGAAACAGTTACAGAAGCAGGAGGTTGAGGCGAATCACGGCGAAATGGATTGGATGCGCAAGCGGATCCAGGACTTGGAGGCTGAGGTAAGGCGCATAGAAGGGAGGTCAGGTGGATGAAAGATAGGCCGTGAGTGTGTGTTCAAGACAAGGTCCTTCCTGGCGAAGATGCTGTAGCCGTGTGATCCTTCTTCTACATCAGCGCGTAAACGCTCATCTTGGGCAGATTGAGTATAGACAGAAGCACCTTCAGGGTAGTCGCAAGCTCTCCTATCGACAATGAGCATGCAGATTGTAATTCTCCATGTCTTCGGTTATTTTGGCTCTGTACTGCCATAGTGCCAATAGGCTACATCAGGGGTTAATTGCTTTTTCCCGGGATGATCTGGCGTGATCAACCTGCTCGTTCCTTGAGTAGAAAGGGTTCCCATTGCGCCATCTTCAACTGACAGGCAGTGAAGGAAACATCGCTTGCTTTTGTATCTCTACCGATCAGAATGTCGTGCATAAAGAAGCACTGTGGCTACCCGTGTCTTTACTCGATCTGGACACGCGGCTGTGCACGCCGGCTCCAACCAGCCGAAAAGCAAAATGGGGATACCGAAGACGTGTTAGTACTCTCTACCAGCGAGTTGATACCTACGAGAACTGCCTTATTCGGACGCTTATCATCCCTACGATCACCCTTGGGATAACTTCGTGGTGTTGTGCTACTACACCGTTGGATGCATCCATCAACTTTGCCGTCGGAAGCCGACGGCAAATGTTTGAGTCAGCACAGACGACCACGAATCATCTTCCCTTCACTTTTGCCACGAGGCCCTGCTCGGTTTCAGGAACGATGAGCAACATCGCTTCTCGCATGAAGTTTAGATGTTGGTTTAAGGTACGGATGCGGCCCGTATGGCGCCCCACAGCTCAGGATAAATGCCTTGAAACGCTTGGTCAATGCTCAGGATGAAGCAAGAGACCGTTACGAAGGGTTGAGGGGCTGTCTTCGTATCGAGGCTGTCGCCACAATAGACTTCCTACGCAGTGAATATCGGTGTAGGTGATCAAAATGGCATTGCGCAGCAGACGCCATTGCCTGGATGATCCTAGGACGTAAGCACTCCTGTGTAAGCGTAAGCGGCACTGGCGTGATATTGTCTCTAACCGTCTATTATCATGCGACTATGAGCCGAGGCATGGTGGTTTGTCACTTGAAAAGGAAGGGTGAGTGCGGTACCTCCGAGAGAAGGGCCGATGGTGTGCAGAGTGACAGTCTTTCAGCTGTCAAGTTCGCAGTCTGAGGCTGCAGCGACTAATTGGCCATCACTTGGACGGGGTCCATATATTGCAGGCTATGCAGTGTCACAGGCCAATCGCCTTCTCGGTGGCTCGGCATGGTGCTATTCGCGTATATGCAAAGTGTTGGCAAACCACCACCAGTACGCTGACTGGCAAATGAGGTATGGATGTTCGCACCAATAAGGCTAGCTGCACTGTCTGCCAGATAACGCATGCGAGCCATCGCCAGGCACGAACAGGCGAGATCTGAACATGATGTTGAGGGTGGCAATTCTGCCGTCTCGCCCAAGACATGGTATCTGCTATTGAGCATCCTCGAAGCGTGAGTCAGTTGCGTCAAGGCCAGCAGGCACTTGACCTTTTGTGAGATTAGCAGGCTCGAGCTTCCAGTGTCTTCCGACGACTACATTTGAGCGGATTGCTTCGACCTAGCCAGGTCGGGAGTGTTGTGCATCTCAAAGCTTCGATCCTTCGATGTCGTGCAGGCACGCGTACATGCCTAAGCGAACAACTGACGGCGAAACTCGCCACAGGGACGTGAGGAAGCTTGCAAGAGACAGGTGGGTCAAAGCTGCCGCCCGCTGCGAGCCAAACATTGCGAATGCAGCACCTGGGCTGATTGGCGCAACGTTTCTTCAACGTCGATCTTTGTGAGGTGATTAGCGTGGATGAGGTGGTGCACGCGAGGCGGGGAAGGACTCCCGTGGCAGGGATTAGCGTGAGTGTGAGTCTAGGGCTTAGCACTTTAGATGGCTCAACCGCATTGATGGACTCGCTAGCTACGACGTCCCCATGCGAGCAACGTACGTGTCCTATACAGACGTCCGTGATGAGCATGGCTACATGCGACAAGTGATGAGAGTCCACTAGGTGGATTTGTCCGTGATAAGACGTGCCGCTATGCAAGCAAAGAGTGAATGCAAGCAAGGCAGCGGTTCCATGGTCTGCAGATGGAGCAATCAGTCGATGGCGAGGCAACAGACTTGGATCCGGGCCTAGGCGAATGATGAGCGGCTTGGCTTGTGGTGCAACTCCTCAGGAGAATGACTTTGTACCACAGCAGGAAACACTCGTGAAACTTGGGGGAAAGCTGAGCAGGCAGATGATAGACTCATGTACTCGGGCCGTGGGTAAACCGCGGTGTCGTCCCGTAGTGGCTCTTGGTTCTTCGAGAAGTGGAGAGACTCGCCTGGCGATGTCCGGATGTGCAGAGCAGCCATTTTGGCTAGAGCTGTGAAGGACTTGCATTATCGCCCGCAGGTTCAGGGAGGCATGTTCTGTTGATTGTCCAGGACACGCTTTGTGGTAGGCGTATAGTCGCGGATGAATGATACCCCATATATGGAGCTATTTTGATAATGGTAGAAGGATCTTCCTTTGCGGCGTAGTAGGCTGACAGCACCGTAGGATCGCCACGCAGCTACCCGATGGTCACGACGGGCAAGTCCTAATCAGGCAATGTCGGCGTACGATGCGATGGAAGATAGTTTGATGACTGACTTGGTCGTTGTTCTTGCACACCGCTTAGTGTGTCTCGAGATATTTCCGGGTGGTCAAGCTTGTAGACAAGGTCCTTTGAAAGTGTGGTCATCGGTCAAGCTTGGAAGCAGGGACTAAATGGGCCAATCAGACGGCGGTCGGTATACCGAGACAGGCACTTCTGGCTTTGGTCGAAGAGGCGCGAGCGCGGGACGAATCCCATTCGGTCCGGTAAATGAGGGTCGCCCATGTCCCATCGGTGAAGCAAATGGGGTCAGAGTCGGGTTGCAGGGCACTAGATGGCCGTTGAATGCGTCAGGAGGGTGCAGCTGAAGCTTGCCGTCAAGCGCCACAAACACCGTTGGGTGCTAGCCGAAACAGCAAATGGCTAGGAGAGTGCGAGGCGCTAACGGCTTTGGGAGTCCGAGGAGGACTTTCTGATATGGCGGGCAAGTTGAGGAGGTGTAATGAGGCCATGGACGGCTGGAGGCGGCACAGTCATGGTCAACAGGTGTGGTTAGCGATGGCAACGATGGCTCTGGTCTGGTCTGGCCATTGCGCGCGCGTTTGGCAGCGTCGTGTTTGCAGCATCGCATTTCCCGTTGCAGAGCCTCGTTGTCGCGGCGCGTCGGTCCCTGAGACGGGAAGCCCACAGTTGCGTTCATTCGGCTGCAGCCGCACGCGTCCAAACAAGCAAAGGGACACGCTGGCGGAGAGAGGCAGATTGGACAGTGGCACAGGCAGGCAGGCCGGCAGGCAGGCAGCGTCTAAGATTGTCGGGAGAGTACGGGAGGAGTCACGTGGGGCAGGGCAAGGTAAGGTAAGCAGCTAGCCGCAGTGGGCACACACGGCCGGACAGGTGGCTGCACAGGTGGGCTGCACAGGTGAGGTGCACACAACAGGCCCCATGGCCGAGGACGTTGTGCGCTGCACTCGTGTTGCGTGCTGGTGCTGGTGCTGATGCTGGAGTCGCTCGTTACTCGGATCCGGAGCGTGGTGTCTGGTGTCGGCCACGGCCACGGCCATGTCCTGTGCTCGCCCGAGGGGGGGGGGAGGCTCGAGTCTGGCAAGA
>Ga0265798_10003851_pt1 | contig 21074 bp, 18 predicted proteins | sample P3T30metagenome_FD_192430 | JGI IMG/M metagenome (GOLD analysis project Ga0265798, IMG submission 192430) | Plant litter microbial communities from East Loma Ridge, Irvine, California - P3 T30 | ecosystem: Environmental > Terrestrial > Plant litter > Unclassified | place: USA: California... | reverse complement strand
TCCGGACTGGCCGCGCCACTTTCGCCAGCAAGAACCGACGCGGCGTCGCCAGGCGCCAGGTGAATCAGGAAGAAGTTCAGCACGACGATACCCAGGATCACCGGGATCGCCAGCAAAAACCGGTGACCGAGAAAGCGCGCGAGCCGCACCGGATTACTTGTCCATCCAGGCTCGCTCGAACGCCTGTTGTGTGCCCAGCGGTCCGGTGGTGTGATCCTTGAGACGCCGGTTGAAGACGCTCACGTATTGCACGTCGATCAGCCAGATCATCGGGCTGTCTTCGGCCAGGATCTGCTGGACCTTCTTATAGATCGCCCCGCGCTTTTCCGGATCCAGCTCGCGCGCGCCCTCGCCGAGCATGCGGTCGACTTCCGGGTTCGAATAGAACGTGTCGTTGACGAAGGTGACACCTTTTCGGATCTGCGAGGTCAGGAACTGCTTGTTCAACCCGTAGACCGGATCGACGCCCTGGCTCAGGAACGGTTCGTTGATGTCGTAATCATAGTTCGTGTAGACGCGCCGCAGCCAGGTGGCGGTGTCTTCTGAGCGCAGAGTCACGTCGATGCCCACCGCGGCGAGGGCCTGCTTCAAGTATTCGGCCTGCCGCAGCCACTGTTCGCCGAACGAGTTCACCTCCAGATGGAGGGCGAAGCGCATCCCGCCCGCGCCGCGGGGTGCGCCGGCCTCATCGAGCAGCCGGTTGGCGATTTCCAGCCGATCCGGCACGTCATACTGGCGCACGTCGTCGGTGTAGAGGCCGGCCGTCTTGAATTTGCGGCTGAGTGGACCCGAGGCGGGCAGGCCGTAGCCAAACATCACGTCCCTGAGGATGACGTTGCGGTCGATCGCGTAGGCGATGGCTTGGCGCACCGCCTTCTTCTGAAGCTGCGGATGGCGGCCGTTCAGCTCCAGGACGCTCTGAGCCGGCGTCATCTCGTAGCCCTTGGTGGTCAGGTCGAGGACTGGATTGGTCTTCATCCGCGCGAGATCGGCATAGTTCACCGCGCTGTAGCCGGCGAAATGGGCTTCCCCGGCCTCCATGGCGGCCGAACGCGTTGCGGCATCCGGGATGAAGCGGGCGACGATACGGTTGAGGTACGGCAGCCCCGGCTTCCAGTAACTCTCGTTGCGGTCCAGCCGCACGGACTGACCGCGCTCCCAGCTTACGAACTTGAACGGGCCGGTCCCGATCGGCTTGTTGGCGGTCGGGTTCTGGAGGACATCGGTTCCCTCGAACACCGATCGGCACAAGATCGGCAGGTCGCGCCCAGAGAGCGCTTTCATGATGTACGGAGCCGGGTTGGCGAGCCGCAGCACCGCGGTCATCGGATCGGGCGTGTCGACGGCTACCAGTTCGGCGAGCATTACTGGGGCGATCGGATTATACTTCTTCAAGATCTCCATGAAGGAGTATTGCACATCCGCGCTGGTGAACGGTTTGCCGTTGTGGAAAGTCACGCCCTCCTGGAGCGTGAATGTGATGGTCTTTCCGTCCGCTGCGACATCCCACGACTTGGCCAGGTTGGGCCGTGGGTTCAAATCCCAGTCGTAGGTGCACAGCCCTTCATAGACCTGCGTGGCGATCGGCGGGATGTTGCCGGCCGATACGGCGTAATGCGCTAAGGTCGAAGGCTCTGGATGCACGATCATCACCATCGTGCCGCCCCGCCGCGGTTCGGCGGCGCTTGCGCCGTTCGAGGCCGCGGCGAGGCCGAGCGGGAGCGCCAGAACGGTGCGGCGAGAGAGATCAGTCACGTGAGGTGTGCGAGACAAGCCGAAGGACCCCTGAAGCTGTAGGGGGACTCAGCAACGGTCGTGCCACCCGATTGGTAGATTCACCCCGGTATCATGTCGATTGATCGGGGGTGATCTGTGCCGAGCCTCGAATACGGCATAAAAGCAGACTGGGAGGAAACCTTGATCTCGGTGGCCGGATGCCGGATGCCGGAGGTTCGCGTCGGAACGAACCTTGCCATGAGCTGCGGCCGAGCCGTCCCTGGCTCGTGCTTGGAGCCCTTGGTCACAATGCGCGAATCCGGACGGACGATCAGGCTGGGGATGCTCACCCCTTCGTCGAACAGCGTGCTCGAACCGATGACGGCGCGCATGCTGGCCGGGCAGGACGGGGTCACGGCCCACTTCTCGCGCGTGCGCGTGACCCAGATCGGCCTGTCAGCCGTCGCACTGGGCCAATTCGCGCAGGAACCGATGCTCGCGGCCGCCGATCTGCTCGCCGATGCGCGGGTCGCCTCGATCCTTTGGAACGGGACTGCGGGTGCCTGGCTTGGCTTCGACAATGACGTGGCGCTCGCAGCGGCAGTGACCGAGCGAACCGGCGTGCCGGCCTCGACCTCCGCGCTTGCTTTCCGCGACCTATTTCGGCGACGCGGCATCGAACGCATTGGGCTGGTGACCCCCTATACCGGGGACGTCCAGGCGCGGATCCAGGCGAATTGGCGCTCCGACGGGTTCGACTGCTCGGCAGAGCGGCATCTCGGTCTGTCAGAGAACTTCGAATTCGCTTTGGCCGGCACAAGCGAGATCGCCGGGATGGTGCGCGCCGTCGCGGCCGAGGGCGCGCAGGCCGCGGCCATCGTCTGCACCAACCTCGCGGGCGGCGCGATCGCCGCCGCCCTGGAGGCCGAACTCGGCATCCCGGTCTACGATTCGGTCGCGGTCAGCCTGTGGAAGGCGATAGACCTTGCCGGCGCAGGCACCGAGGCACTCATTGGATGGGGCGACGTGTTCGCGACCGCCTGAGCGACCTGCCTCAGCAGGCGTCATCCTCGGCGTTGCGGCGCTCGATCCACCGCCGCAGGGACGGCGCGAAGCCGGTGGCCGGCTTGGCCGGCGGACGCGCGAAGCGGCCCGCCCGCGGGGGCTTCACGCCGAGCCGGACCATGACCTGCGCCTGCCCGAGCGCGGCAGAGAGCGGATCGATCAGCGGCACCGGGACCGCCTCGGCAATCCGAGCGGCCAGGCCAGTCAGCGGCGCTCCAGCCAGGATCACCGCGTCGACACCATCCTCGGTCACAACGCGGTTCGCGAGGGCGATGATCTCGGCCTCAAGTTCGTGCTGCACCTCCGTGACCGACCGGAAGCCGGCCGCAACAGACCGGACGCAGGCGCATCGGGCAGAGAGTCCGGCCAGCAGCACCGCATCCTCGTACCAGGGCAGCAGGGTGCCCGAGAACGTCACGACACCGAAGCGCTGGCCGAGCATGCAGGCGGTGAGCATCGCCGCCTCGGCCATCCCAACGACGGGCAGGTCGAACAGCTCGCGTGCTGCGATCAGGCCGGGATCGCCAAAAGCCGCGATCACGGCGGCGTCGAAGCCGGATTGATGTTCGGCCAGAGTCTCCAGCACCGCTGCGCCGGCGAGCTGCGCCTCCGCTCGGCTCGCGATGTAGGGGAGGCCGTGCGCCGCCGTCAGCGCAGTGAGCTGCACGTCCGGGGCCAGCGCGCTGGCGGCGGCAGCCTCCATCCGGGCCGTCATGGCCGCCGAGGTGTTCGGGTTGACGAGGAGGATTCGCACGCCTCAGACGCGCGAACTCGGACGGTAGAACGGCTCGTGCCGAGCGGGGTCGATATAGTCTGCGTAAAAGCGCCGGGCATGGGGAAGGAGGGCCTTTGAGAGCTGACGACGCTCGACCTCATCGTCCGACAGGGCGCGTGCCAAGTCGTCGTGCAGGGCCTTCAGGGCGGCGTCGCGGTCGACCCGGGTGAAACGGCCATCAGCGTAGAGCACCTCGCCGTCGCACAGCACCGTCGTGACGCCGCCGGTCTTGGCGCGCTGGATCACCGCGTCGAGCAGCGGCGTCTCGGCGTCGAGGTAGGGATATGCGATCTGGTCCCAGTCCAGCAGCACGAGGTCGGCGGCTTTGCCGACCTCGATCGTGCCGAGGCTGTCGCCGAAGCCGGTGGTGCGGGCGCCCCCGACAGTCGCCATGCGCAGCACCTGGGCCATGCCCGGCACGTCGGCCTCGTCCATGCCGGGCACCCGGTGGGCGCGCAGCACGAGCCGCATCTCCTGGAGCATGTCGCGATCGTCGTTGATGCCTGCTTCGTCGAGGCCAATCGCGGTGTTGATGCCCTTTGCCTCGAAGCGGTTGAGCGCCGCCACGCCCGAACGCAGACGGAAGTTTGAGGAGCAGTTGTGGCAGATGCAGGTTCCGGTCGCGGCCACGCGGTCGATGTCGGCCTCGTTCAGCCAGACGCCATGGCCGAGCGTCATGCGCGGCCCGAGCAGGCCGAACCGGTCAAGATGTTCCACCGCCGTCCCGCCGCTGCGCTTTTCCGCGTAGGCCTTCTGGTAGGCGGTCTCGACCAGATGCATGTGCATCGGCACATTGTAGGATTCGGAGAGCCCGGACAGGCCCTCGAGCGCCGCGTCGGAGCACCAGTGGAGGTTGGCGGGAGCAAGCTGGATCTTGGCCCGGGCAGCCCCGGCCTGGCCTGAGTGCAAGCTACGGAACAGCGCGAAATTGTCCTCCAGCGACATTTGAAAGCGTTCGAACCAGCGCTTCATCGGGTCCTGGAGCGACGTCGGCAGGCTCGCCACGAAATCCATGTCCGCCTGGTAGACGAGTCGGTTCTGGTCGCGCACTGCGAAGCAGTACGAGACCCGCATGCCGATGTCGCGATAGGCGCGCAGCACCTCGTTCGAGCGCGCTTCGACCTCTTCCAGGCTTCCAGGCATCCAGCCGTGGATGTGCTGGACCGTGGTGATCCCGGAGCCGACCATCTCGAAGGCCGAGTACAGGGTGTCGAGGTAGAGGTTCAGGTTGCGCGCCACCATGCGGGTGACGAACCACAGCTCCAGCGGCATGTCGGGGGAGCCGAGCTGGACCGGCGTCAGGCCGACATGATGATGCCCGTTGACAAAGCCCGGCAGCAGGATCTCGCGGCCGGAGCCGATGACGGGCGCGTCGGGATAGCGCGCATGCAACTCCGCGTAGGTGCCGACCGCCTCGATTACCCCGTCCTTCTGGAGCACAGCTCCGTCGGCGACCTCCTCCCAGCGCTCGCGGTCGAGGGTGCGGGTGATCATCTGCCGGCTGCGAATCAACGATGTGGCCATGCTTCGGTCCGTTATGGTCGGAATTGGTCAGGCGAGGGCTTCCTGCTCGGCGAAGGCCCTGTCGACCTCATCGCGCAGGAGTTCGGTGAGATGCCGCCGCATCGCTTCGGCGTCGGGCGAGAACGGGTCGCGGGGGCGCGGCAGGGTGTTGACCACGATCGTCTTGATCCGCCCCGGGCGAGCGGTGAACACCACCACGCGATCGGCGAGCGCCACCGCCTCGTCGATGTGGTGGGTCACGAACAGCACCGAGGCGCCGCTGTCGCGCCAGACATCGAGCAGGAAGTCCTGCATCTTCTGGCGGGTCTGCACGTCGAGCGCCGCGAAGGGCTCGTCCATCAGCAGGACTTTGGGGCGCATGGCGAGCGCCCGGGCGACCGCTACGCGCTGACGCATGCCGCCCGACAACTCGTCGGGCCGCTTGTCGAACGCCTCGGCGAGGCCGACCCGCTGGAGTGCGGCCCGCGCGATGCTCCGGCGCTCCAATTCCGGCACACCCTTCAGCGACAGGCCAAAGCTGACGTTCTGCCAGACGCTGAGCCAAGGGAAGAGCGAGGTCTCCTGAAAGATCAGGCTGCGTTCGGGGGATGGTCCAGCCACCGGCTCGCCGAAGGACTGGATCCGCCCCCCCGTGGCGGCCTCGAGCCCGGCGATCAGGTAGAGCAGCGTGCTCTTCCCGCAGCCGGACGGGCCGAGGAACACCACGAACTCGCCGGGCTGCACGTCGAGGTCAATGTCGCGCAGGGCCTCGTGGGCGCGGGCGGTGCCAGCGGCCCAGACCTTGGAAACGCCACGGCAGGACACGGCGTCGCTCTCGCCGGACACGGCCGGGCGATCGGCAACGGAGAGACGGTCAGAGCCCAAGGGAAGACCCCGCGTCGCGTGGCAGCCAATAGAGCATCCGCCGCTGAACCAGCCGGAACATCAGGTCGAAGGCGAAGCCGAGGAAGCCGATCAGCGTAATGGTGAAGAAGACCAGCGACGGGTTGAAGGTGTTGCGCGCCAGCATGATCACCTGCCCGAGACCGTAGCCGACGCCGGTCGCCTCGGCGACGAGCACCACCATCCAGGCCCCGAACAGGTTGAGGCGCAGCACCGCGAGCAGCCCCGGCAGGATCGCCGGCACGATCACCCGCGCGTAGATCTGGCGCTTCGACGCACCCATCGTCCGGGCGACGTTGATGTAGTTCCGGTTGACCCCGTCGATCTGATGGATGGTCGAGAGGACCATCGTGAAGAACAGGGCGATGAACACCATGAAGATCGCCGGAGCGTTGCCGATCCCGAACATGAAGATCGCCACGGGCAGCCACGCGATCGGCGAGACCGGGGCCAGGAGCGTGATGGTCGGCAGGGTCAACCGCTCGAACAGCACGACGTAGCGGATCGCCACGCCGACCAGGATCGACAGGGTTGCGGCCAGGAACAACCCTGCCAACACCCGCCCGGTGGAGGCGAGCACGGTGATCAACACCGCCATGGCGGGGCTCGGGCCGGCGTTCATGCCGGTGCCGATCTGCCAGCGCTGCGCGGTATTGAAGAAACGCGCCTGCTCGACGAGGTTGCCGAGGAAGATGTGGGGTGGCGGCAGCAGCTTGGCATCGGCGATGCCGAACGCCCAGAGCAGCTCCCAGAGGCCGGCGAAGCATCCGACCGAGACCAGCATCCAGCCGATCCGTTGCAGCAGTGGGACGAACCCGTCGGGCAGCGCCAGGCGCCGTGCGAACGGGAGACGCGGCTGGCCGTGCGGGACGGCGGCGGCGCGGGCGAGATCGATGGCCATTCGCTCAGGCCGACTTCAGCTTGAGCTTGCCGTAGAGCTCCGGGTTTTCGGCGATGACCTGTTCCAGCAGGGTCCAGTCGATCGCGTCGCGGCCGGGCTTCTTCTTGATGTAGCCCATCTCGGCGACGGAATCGGTCCGGTCGAGGATGAACTGCGTCTGGTTGCGGGCGTCCACCACCGAGGGCTGCCGGCCCATGGCGAGTTGGGCGTTGCTCATCGAGGTCTTGTAGTAGGAGCCGACGAGCTTGTTCAGGGCGGTCTGGGGGTCGCCCTCTGCCACGGCCTGGGCCTTCATCATGCCTTTGATTAGGGCTTTGACTGCCGCTGGGTTCTTGGCGATCAGCTCATTGCGCACGGCGAGCACGCAGTCAGTATAGCCCTTGCCGTAGATGTCGGTGCCGTCGGAGAGCTTTACGGCGCCCTTCACGTCGGTCAACAGCGCCGTGCCGTAGGGCTCGATCGTAGAGATGATGTCGAGGGCGCCGGCGCGGAACGCCTCCACGGCCTCCGGGGTCGAGCCCATGTAGCGGACCGTGATGTCCTTGAAGGCGACGCCATTCTTCTTCAGCCAGTCGTAGGGCAGCACTTCGAGCGTATCGAGCTGGAAGGTGCCGAGCGTCTTGCCCTTAAGCTTCTCCGGACTGTCGAGGCCCGGCTGGGCTACGAGCACGCAGCCCTCGATGCCGCCGCCCGCCACGATCTTCACCGGGGCACCCGCATCGTAGAGTGCCATGAAGCTGGTGTAGGGCATCACGCCGGCATCGACCTGACCCATCCCGAGGAAGGTGACCTGATCGGAGAAGGTCGGCGTGTTCACGAAGTCGATGGTGAGACCGTCGTCCTTGGCGAGCTGCATCGCCTCGGCCAGGAAGAAGTTCAGGTTGCAGAAGCCGGTCCCGTGCGTCGCTCGGATACCGTTGGCCGCCATCGCATGGCCGATCGTGCCGGGCCCGACGGCGAGCGTGAGCGCCGCGGCGGTTCCGCCGAGGAAGCGTCTGCGGGTGGGTTTGAACTGCGAGAAATCAGGAACGCGATAATCGCCGTGACGGTCGCACATATCGGCTCTCCTCAGGAGGCGGATGTCGGAGTCTTTCAGGCGGTGCGCCGGCTCCCGGCCGGACGCGCGACGATGTCGAGGTCGTGACGGGGGCAGAGCGGTCGAGGAGATCCGGTCACCCGGCAGCTCTCAGTATCGACGGCACGCCAACCCGTAGTCGCCGCTCTACGCGACGCTGCGCTAGCGAACTCCTCACAAGAAGCGTGCCATTCGCGACCGAATACGTCCGATGAGACGCGCTTCGGCAGACCCAGACATCCCTGCGCGTCGGCGATGGGGCGGGATGCGCCCGCCGTCGTGATGTTGAAGACGTCGCGTCCCGGTTCAGGCGGCGGAGAAGCTCGTATTCAATACGATAATTTTGACGTTCTCCGATGAATACCGCCATCCACGCGCGCAAGTGCCGCTAATATGCGCAAATTCCTGGCCGGACTGCGGCCTCTTTCCCCTTCCCGTCGACCGGACGGCGGCCGACAATCGGATGGCCAATCCACGGGAGCTTCGGGATCGATGACGCATCTCACGCGGCGCAGCTTCGTCGGCGCAGCGGCGCTGCTCGCGGCACCAGCCCTCATCCGCCCATCCTTCGCAGCCGACCCGGTCAAGCTCGGGTGCCTGTTCTCGTCCTCCGGCACGATGGCCAATCTCGAGGGCCGGCTGAACCACGTCGTTCGCATGGCCGCCGACGAGATCAACGGACGCGGCGGCGTCAACGGCCGCCAGATCGAGGTCCTGACTTCCGATCCCGCCTCGGACTGGCCGCTCTACGCCCAGGTCGGCCGGCAAATGCTTCAACAGGAGAAGGTCGCGGCCCTGTTCGGCTGCTGGACCTCCGTGTCCCGCAAGTCGGTGCTGCCGGTCGTCGAGCAGAACGACGGGCTGCTGTTCTACCCGCTCCACTTCGAGGGCGACGAGAATTCAAAGAATGTCGTCTACATGAACTCGCCGCCCGCGAGTTCCGTGCTGCCGGCGGTCGATTACCTGATGGGCCCCGAAGGAGTCGGCGCAAAGCGCTTCTTCATGATCGGTTCGGACTACGTCTGGCCGCGCACGATCAACAAGCAATTGAAGGGGTACTGGAAGAGCAAGGGCATCCCGGAGACCGCGTGGCGCGAGGAGTACGTGCCATTCGGCTTCTCGAATTTCCAGACGCTCGTGAACCAGGTGCGCAGCTTCGCCAGCCAGCCCGGCGGCCAAGCGATTGTGGTGCTTACCGTCGTCGGATCCTCGATCCCAGATTTCCTGCGTGAATTCGCCAACCAGGGCGTCACCGCCACCGACGTGCCGATCCTCGGCCTCGACATGGTGGAGGCCGATCTCGAAGGGCTCGATACCGCCAAGCTCGTCGGCCACCTGAACTGCTGGGCCTATCTCCAGGCCGCCAAGGGCGAACGGAACAAGAAATTCCTTGGCGACTGGGCCGCCTACGTGAAGGCCAAGAACGTCCCGTTCAGCGCCGACACAGTCATCGATCCGATGGTCTCAGCCTACGACAGCGTCCATCTCTGGGCGCTCGCCGCCGCCAAGGCGGGCTCCTTCGCAGTACCGGAGGTGCGCCAAGCCTTCGCGAACCTCAGCTTCGACGATCCGTCGGGCTACACGCTGACCATGACGGGCGAGAACAACTACGTCTCCCGCGGCGTCTTCATCGGCTCGGTCAACGAGAAGCGCGGCTTCGACGTGCTCTGGCAATCTGCCGACGCGCCGAAGCCGGTCCCGTTCAGCCCCTATGGCTGATCCGAGGGGGCGTCCTCGCCAGGCAGGCCTGCCGCCCTGGTACCTGGCGCCCTGGTACCCGGCGTTCTGGTACCTGGCGCTCTTGTGTCTGGCGCTCCCGGCAATGCCGGCCTTTGCAGCGCCGCTCGACCGGGCGATACTTGCCGGGGCCTTGTGCGGGGATGGCGCGGCACAGGTTGGGGCGGCAGAGGGCCTCGTCCGCGCCGGCGGCGATCTGCCGGCCGACGACCTCGCCTACGCCGGGCGGCTCCTCGGCGCCCTCGTCGAGCGTCGCCTCGCCTGCTTGCCGGACGGTGCCTTGCTGCTCGTGGGCCAGAACGCGCCGGAGGGCCAGGACGCCGTGACCGGCGCGCGCCGGCCGGCCGCGGAGGCGCGCGCGCCGGTCCTCGGCCTACGCCAACGTGCCGCCGTCGAGACGGCGCGCGGCGTCGTGGCCCTGCTCACGGAGGGGACGCCCGCCGCTCGCGCCGCCGGTCTTGCCGTCCTGGAACGGCGCATCACCATCGTTCCGGCAGCGGTGCTCGACCGGGCACGGGATGCGGAGAGTGATGCTGCGCTGAAGGGTACGATCGCCAGCCTCGCCGAGGCGGCCGCCCTGTCCTCGCCCGATCCGGTCCGACGCCGGGCGGCGATCGCCGCCGTGGCCGCGAGCCCGTCCGGGGCTGCCGCGGCGCGGCTTGACGCTTTGAAGAGCGACCCTGCCTACCGTGCCGACCCGGCCTTCCGGGTCGCCCTCGATGCGGGTCTGGCCCAGGTCCGGCGCGCGGTCGCGATCGGCGATGGTCTCGCAATCGTCTACAACGGGCTGAGCTTCGCAAGCATCCTGTTCATGGCGGCGGCCGGGCTCGCCATCATCTTCGGGCTCATGGGCGTGATCAATCTCGCCCAGGGCGAGTTCATCATGCTCGGTGCCTACACCACTTATGGCGTTCAGGAGGCCTTCCGCCGGTTTGTCCCGGGACTGCTTGACCTCTACCTCGTGGCGGCAATCCCGTTGGCTTTCGTGGCGGTCGCTCTGGTGGGCATCGGCGTCGAGGCGCTGGTCCTACGCCACCTCTACCGGCGACCGCTGATGAGCCTGCTCGCAACCTGGGCGGTGAGCTTGTTTCTGGTCAACCTCGTGCGCGTCACCGTCGGCACGCAGAACCTTCAGTTTTCGATGCCCGCCTACGTCAGCGGTGGCGTACCGGTCTATGCCGACTTCGTCATGACCTGGAACCGGCTCTTCGCGATCGGCTTTGCGGGGGCCACCCTCATTCTGACGCTGCTGATCCTGCGCCGCACGCCGCTCGGGCTCGACATCCGCGCCGTGACACAGAACCGCGACATGGCCGCCTGCCTCGGCCTGCCGACCCGCCGGATCGACCGCCTTGCCTTCGGCCTCGGCTCGGGCCTGGCTGGGCTCGCCGGAGTGGCACTCTGCCCGATCTACAGCGTCAATCCCGGTATGGGTTCGGGCTTCATCGTCGACAGCTTCATGGTCGTGGTGCTGGGCGGCGTCGGAAGCCTCATCGGGACCCTCGTGGCGGCAGTCGCGGTCGGCGGCGCCAACGTGCTGATCGAACCGATTTCCGGTGCGGTCGCCGCCAAGGTGATCGTGCTCGTCGGCATCATCCTGTTCCTGCAGCGACGGCCCGAGGGCCTGTTCGCCGTCCGGCGGCGGCGATGAGCGGCGCGATGCAGACCATACGGGCGCGCCCCGCCGGACCGGCGCTACGCGCCGTACGCGATCCCCTGGTGGCCGGGCTTGTGGTCCTCTGCCTCGTGGCCGCCGCAGCGCTCCTCGCAGCGCCCCTCGCCCCGTATCTCGTCAACGCTCTGGGCCAACTCGCCGCCTTCGCGATCCTCGCCGTGTCCCTCGACCTGGTCTGGGGCTATCTCGGAATCCTGAGCCTTGGGCATGGGTTGTTCTTCGCCATCGGCGGCTACGTCTGCGCCATGCACCTGCTGACCCACGGCGCAGCCGTGACCGGCGTCCTGCCGGACTTCGTGCAGTTCATGGGCTGGAAGACCCTGCCGACCTATTGGGCGGGCCTCGACCTCGCCGCCTACGCGTTCGTCCTCGCCCTTGCGCTCGCCGGCCTCGTCGCCTTCGTATTCGGGCTTGCCTCGTTCCGCTCGCGGGTCAACGGCGTCTACTTCTCGATCATCAGCCAAGCTCTCGTCTACGTCGCGATGCTGTTGATGTACCGCAACGATACCGGGCTCGGCGGCAACAACGGCATGACCGGCTTCCCGCTGCTGTTCGGCTGGCCGATGGGCTCGCCGCGCGTGGGCACCGGGCTGGCCGTCGCCGCCCTCCTGACGCTGGCGGCGGTGCTCGCCGGAACGCGGCTTCTCGTCGGCGGCGCCGTCGGACGGCGAATGCTCGCCTGCCGAGACGACGAGATCCGCCTGCGCACCCTTGGTTACAGCACCACGCGGCTGAAGCTCGGGATCTGGTGCCTCTCAGCCATGATCGCCGCGCTCGCGGGCATCCTGTACGTGCCGCAGGTCGGCATCATCAACCCGCGCGTTCTGGCCCCCGACCTTTCGATCGAGATCGCCGTCTGGGTGGCGGTTGGCGGGCTGGGGCGGCTCGGCGGGGCGGTGATCGGCGCCGTTCTCGTCAACGGCCTGAAGTTCTGGCTTAGCGCAGCGATGCCGGAAGCGTGGCCCTTCATCCTGTCCGGGCTGGTGCTCCTCGTTGTGCTGGTCCTGCCGAACGGCCTCCTCGACCTGGCGGCCCTGCGCCCGCGCCCGATTTGGTTGCGGAGGGGGCGATGAGCGCACTCGTGGTCGACGCCCTGACCGTCGCCTTCGGCCGCTTCACGGCGCTCGACGCCGTCTCGCTCGCGGTCGATCAGGGCGAGGTGCGGGCTGTGATCGGCCCGAACGGCGCTGGCAAAACCACGTTGCTCGATGTGATTTCCGGGATCACCAAACCGGTTTCCGGCCGGGTGATGCTGGGCGATTCTATCGACCTGACGAAGTGCTCGGAGGCCGAGATCGCCCGGGCCGGCGTGCGGCGGAAGTTCCAGAAGCCCAGCGTCTTCCCGGCACTCACCGTACGCGAGAACATCGAGATGGGCTGCGGACCCGCCTTGAAGGCGCGCGCCCGCGTCGCCCGCGTGGCCGCCGTTCTCGACGAGATCAGCCTTGCCCCACGGGCCGCCGTGCAGGCCGGCGCCCTCGCGCATGGCGAGAAGCAGTGGTTGGAAATCGGCATGGTGCTCGCCGCCGAGCCCGCGCTCCTCCTCCTCGACGAGCCCGTGGCCGGCCTCTCCGACGCCGAGACAGCCCAGACCGCCGCGCTGATCCGGGACCTGCGCCGGCCGGACCGCGCGATCCTGGTGATCGAGCACGACATGGCCTTCGTCGAGGCCATCGCCGACCGGGTGACGGTGCTGCACGAGGGCCGCACGCTCTACGAGGGCAGCATGCAGGGTGCCCGCGGCGATGCCCGCGTGATCGAGGTCTTCCTCGGCCGATGACGCATGCACCCGCACGCCTCGCCGTCGAGGGGCTCGATCAGCATTACGGCAGCGCGCAGGTGCTGCGCGGGGTCGGCTTCGCGGTCGAGCCGGGGCGCTGCCTTGCCGTTCTCGGCCGCAACGGCGCCGGCAAGACCACGCTTCTGCGCTGCCTCACCGGCCTGATCCCGGCGAGCCAAGGCCGGATCGCCCTCGACGGGACCGAACTGACGCGCCTGTCCTCGGACAGGCGCGCCCGGACAGGCCTCGCCTACGTGCCGCAGGGGCGCGAGATCTTCCCCGACCTGACCGTCGCCGAGAACATGCGGGTCGCGGCCCGGGCCCACGGCCTCGGGCGGACCGACGCGGTGGACGAGGCGGTCACCCTGTTCCCGGCGCTTCGCGACCTCTGGCACCGTCCGGGGGGCAACCTATCGGGTGGCCAGCAGCAGCAGCTCGCCATTGCCCGAGCGCTCGCCACACGGCCCCGCGCCTTGCTGCTCGACGAGCCGACGGAAGGCATCCAGCCCTCGATCGTCGCCGCCATCGAGGCGGTGATCGCCGGGCTCAAAGGGCGGATCACCGTGCTGCTCGTGGAGCAGTATCTCGATTTCGCCCTTCGGGTCGGCGACGCCGTGGTGGTGTTGTCCCGGGGTAGCGTCGTCGTGCGCGGTGACCCCGCCACGCTGAACCACGAGATCCTTACCCGTCACATCGCCATCTGACGGACAACCCAGGAGACGCCGTGTCCGCCCATCACGAGATCCCCGCCACGCCCGAAACGATGGTGCTCGGCTACTTCGACGCCGCCTTGCCGCCCGTGCTGACGGTCGCCTCGGGCGACACCGTCACGCTGCACTCGCATCCGGCGGGTGGACGTGAGTCGCTCCACCCCGACCCGGCCCGCGTGCCGCCAGACCTGCTGCACGCCCTCGACACGCTGGAGCGCGGCCCCGGCCCGCACTTCGTCACCGGCCCGGTCCACGTGCAGGGCGCCGAGCCCGGAGACATGCTGCAGATCGACATCCTCGACCTGAAGTTCCGCCTCGACTGGGGCTTCGTGGCGATCCTGCCGCTGCTCGGCACCTTGCCGGACGAGTTCACCGACTACGAGACAGTCCACGCCGACATCGACACGGCGCGCGGTGTGTGCCGCCTGCCCTGGGGCACGGAACTGCCCCTCGACCCGTTCTTCGGCATCATGGGGACCGCCCCACCTGCCGCCTGGGGTCGGGTCGGGACGCCGGTGCCCCGCGCGTTCGGCGGCAACATGGATAACAAGGAGATGCGGGTCGGTACGAGCCTCTACCTCCCGGTGTTCAACCCCGGCGGCGGCTTCTACGCGGGCGACGGCCACGGCGTGCAGGGCGACGGCGAGGTCTGCATCACCGCCCTGGAGACGGGGCTAAGCGGCACCTTCCGGCTCACTGTGCGCAAGGACCTTCCGGGCGCGTGGCCCTTCGCCGAGACGCCCGCCGACCTGATGTCGATCGGCCTGCACGAGAGCCTCGACGAGGCCATGCGCCAAGCCGTGCGGGAGATGGTCCGCCTCGTCTGCGCGCGTACGCGCCTCACCCGCAACCAGGCCTATATGCTTTGCTCGCTCGCCGGGAACCTGCGGATCACCCAGACTGTCGACGGCAACAAGGGCGTGCACATGATGATGCCCAAATCGGCCCTCGAGTCGGCGCCATCCGGATTGGTCTGAGGCTGGAAACACGGGACCGCGACACGCCGACCCTGACTACGGGATTCCGGCGTTCAGTTGGCGCTTCGAACGAAGGCAAACCTGCCGACACAGGCGTGGGCGCCGCGGTAGCGCGGGCCTTGATGCAGGGCCACGCGCTCCGTCGATGTCGGTTGCGTTGGCTCCGCGCGCAACGGCTGCATGAGCAGGGCAGCGCGGAGTCGCTGCACCTCGGCCCGGAGGCCGGCATTCTCCCGCTCGACCTGATCGAGCCGGACCAGGCCCGCAGGCATCAGCCCGCCGAGCCGACGACGCCAGCGGTAGAAGGTGCCGAGCGAGACATGGGCGCTCGCGCAGATGTCGGCGATGGGGATGCCCCGCGCGGCCTCGTCCAGCAGGAAGGCGATTTCCTGATCCGTGTGCAGGGATCGACGCATGCGGAATCTCCGGATTCGGCAGCCATGAGTGCATCCAGCGAGCGCAGGAGGAGCAAGAAGCGGACCGGCTTCGACGCCTCGGTTCCGAAGTTTTTACAGGTGCCAGCATCGGCGCACCCGCTTGGCAGACACCGCCTCGCGCAGCCAGCGTCCAGCTCTGTGTTTTGCTTCGCACGAGACTGCGGACATTTTTTGTAAGCGCCTGGATTTGCGCCGCGGCTGCGGCATGTCCGGTTGTTGATTCCAGGCGCTCTAAAGCAGCCGTTCTGCGTTCGGCCAGACTACGCCATGCCGGATCGCCGACCCGCGCCAAAGCGGTCGTTCGGCTCTGCGCCCATCCCAGTCATTCAAGCGGTCTTGGCAGCTCCCTCAAAGCAGACATTGCGCGTCACGGCCTTTACGCCGAGCCATTCACATAAGAGCGACTTTCAGTACCCGCGAAGCTCGGATTTAATCTTGATCATTGACGTCATGGATCACAGTCGCTGATATGTACGCGACAGCCTAAACACCGCGCCTCAAAGCACAGTGTGCTCGCCGACCGCCGCGTCCTCGAGCGGTTCGAGAAAGGCCACGCCGACGCCTCGCTCAATTCGACGCGCGACTGTCGCCTGACGGCGCCCAACTCGAATTATTTCGCCCAGCGCTGGAGCAGTATCCAATGAGAGCGCCACGCCCGAGGCCGACAGGTTCAGGATCTGCGCCGGCACGCGCCGACCATCCGCCAGTTCGACCTCTACGGCCGTGCGCTCTGGAACGATCCGTCGGTGAACCCGCACGACCTCGGACAACTTCGCTTGCCGGCGAGCCAGCTCGATGAAGCGTCGCGCCACGTCGCCGGGTGAAGGAGTCGTGCCGATGACGCGCACGGCAAAGTCGCAGCTCCCCGCCCACACGACACGAACCTGAATGGATCCAATGTCACGGATGTTGCAGATCAAACGCTCGTCGACCACCGGCAGCGTTGCTGATCGCAGTCTCAACCCTTCAGACGAGATGTCCACAGTGACCGCGTGGAACTCGGATCCGTCGCTGCGAAGGCACAGAGCGGGGACGACGACGGGGTGCCGAGCGGCGGCTCGACGCTCGCTCATGCGTCGATCGCCGCAGCGACAGGACAGTAAGCACCCCCGAGCGAGCCGGCGATTGGACCTACCATATCGTTCAAGATTGCCAGTGCTTTCGCAGACATGAGCTGCCGGTAGGGCTGCCGGTCGATCAGCGCTGCATAAACCTTCCAGATCGAAGCTATCGCCTGGTCGAGGTCGTGCATACGGCAGGCGTCGACCGCGCTGAGGGCGCGTACAGGGCACTCGCCACGGCGCGGGGCATCCGTGATCAGCGCGAGATGGCTCACCATACATCGACTTTCTGAGTTCTAGCTCACACGGTTAGAACCGACGGCCTCGTGCCGCTCCCCGCCGCGACGCATTTGAAACTGCGCTAGGCTACCAAGGCGTGACGGTCGCTATCAGATCGAGCACCATGCGTGTGCTCAGTGAAAGTCTTGATCGCAGCGGGTCGGCCCATCAGGTAGCCCTGTGCCGATTGGCAGTTCTCGCCTGCCAGGAAGCTCAACTCCGCCTGCGTCTCGACTCCCTCGGCGAGAACCGGAAGTCCCAGACCGCGGCCGAGCCCGAGAACCGACCGCACGATCGCGGCCGTCTGCTCGTTGAGATCGACCGCCCGGATGAAAGAGCCGTCGATCTTGATCTTGTCGAACGGGTAGGCGCGCAAGTTCGACAGGGACGAGTAACCGGTCCCGAAATCGTCCATTGCGATGCGGACTCCGAGAGCCTTCAGCTGGCGCAGGGTGGACTGGGCCCGACCAGGATCACGGATGAGTGCCGTCTCGGTGATCTCGATCTCCAAGCGATTGGGCTTGAGCCCAGTCTGGAACAGGACTTCGTGAACGAGCTGGGCGAAGTGCGGCGCGTGTAGCTGCACGGCGGAGACGTTGACGGCAATCGTGAGTGGGTTCGGCCAGCTCGTCGCCTCACGACAAGCTTCCCGCAACACCCACTCGCCGATCTGCAGGATCGCGCTGCTCTCCTCCGCGATCGGGATGAACACGCCAGGCGAAACTGGACCGCGCTGGGGATGCTGCCAACGCAGCAGCACCTCGAAGCCGAGTACGGTACCGGTCTGCACGTCGGTCTGAGGCTGGTAGACGAGGTGCATCTCGCCGCAGGCCACGGCGTGGCGCATGTCGTGTTCGAGGAGGCGCCGCTCTCGAACCTGCGTACCCAGCTTGGCTTCAAAGAAGCGGTAAGTGCCTCGACCCTCGGCCTTGGCTTTGTAGAGCGCCGTGTCGGCGTAGCTCAGGAGCAGCGCGCGCTCATCCGCGTCGTCCGGGTAGAGCGCGATACCGATGCTGGTGGCGATCATCGGACCGGTGGCATCGGCGCTGCTGCTGCGCAGCGCTTCTAGGACCTGCTCGGCCAGGCGCCCGGCTGCGACCGCTTGCTCGCAGGGGATCAGGATCGCGAACTCGTCGCCGCCAAGACGGGCCATCAACTGCGTCTCGTCGAGGAGTGTCGTGACGGAGCGGGCGACGGTGACCAGCATGGTGTCACCGGCCGCGTGACCGAAGAGATCGTTGACCTCTTTGAACCGATCGAGGTCGAGGCAGAGAACCGCGAGCTTTCGGCCGGTCGCTTCGGCGACCTTCAGCTCCTGGTCGAGGCGTTGATTGAAGCTCGCGCGATTGGCGAGCCCGGTGAGCGCGTCGTGATGGGCGAGGAACTCGATCTGTCCCTCGGCCCGTCGCCGAGCGCGCAGGTCGCGCACGGCGACCGCGTAGTGCGGCTGGTTGCCGTAGGTGACCGGACGCATGATCAACTCGACGGGGATCTTGCCATCGTCCGCGCGCGTCAGCTCGGCATCGATCAGCTGATCCGACGGTTCAGTCAGCGCGAGGCGGGTTGCAGCTTCGGGCAGGAACCGCGACAGCGCAGCCCCGGTGAGTTCAGTCGCAGCGAGGCCAACGAGTTTGCCGAAGCTGTCGTTAGCGCTGATGATGAGGTCACCCCGGCACACGACCAGTCCTTCGACGGCCGCGTTGGCGAGGCTGTGTAGGCGATCCCGTTCCAGCGCCACGTGGCGCCGGTCGCGGATGTCGAGGGCCAGCGCCGCACTTGCGAGGAACAGGATGGCGAGGCTCGCCAGGGCGATGCCGACCGCAAGCCAGCGGGCCGGGATGGCACTCTCTGAGATCAGGACGCTCGCATCAGGAACGATCGTGACCGCACCCATGGCGATGAAGTGGTGGCTGCAGATCGCGAGCAGGAGCAACAGCGCGCCAGTCGTGCGCCCGCGCAGGCTCTCGCCTACGAGGGCGACCGGGAGGGCAACGCTGCCAAGCACACCGCCGAGGATCAATGAAGCCGCCACGAGGGCGGGGTCCCATATGATGTGACCAGCGATCTCGAACGCGGCCATCCCGGTGTAGTGCATGGCCGCAATGCCGAGCCCCAGGATCGCGCCGCCGAGCGTGGCTGCGAACGGGATGGCGCGAGCGAGCGCGATGGTAAGGCCAAGCCCGGTCATGGCGATGGCGTAGACGAGCGAGAGGCTGGTCAGGCCGACGTGATAGGCGCTCGGCAGGCCTGGCTCAAACGCAAGCATAGCGATGAAGTGTGTCGCCCAGATGCCGGAGCCACCGGCCACGGCCGCGACGCCGAGCCAGATCGCGCGCATCCGCGGGCTTGCTTTGCCAGCGTGGCGCAGCAGCTCGACGCATGTGATCGCAGCGAGCGCACACATGACAGCCGCCAGACCGACGAGCCAAAAATCATGTGAGTCCGAGAAACAGCCAATAACCTTAAGCATGCGATGTAACCAAGCAGGTATAATGATACTATCCTTGGCATGTACGCGTTTTTAGATCGTTAATCTTGAACGGGATGTGTCTTATGGTATATTATGTCTAAACCCTATTTATTATCCAACCACAGATTGTAGGTCATAGAAGGGTAAGTGGATCAAATGGTTTGTGGTCCATTGGCTGACGGTCGCCAGTGGTTCAAAGCGGACATCGCAGACGTCCCGCCGAGGAGCCCCTCATGCCAATCGAACAAGTCACGATCCGGACACGCGATGGCGATTGCCCTTCGCACGTGGTGATCCCCGCCAGCGGCGGACCATGGCCCGCGGTGATCGTCTACATGGACGCCGGCGGTATCCGGCCGGCGATGCTCGACATGGCACAGCAACTCGCTGCCTCTGGCTACATCGTCCTGCTGCCGGATCTCTTCTACCGCTACGGACCCTACGGGCCATTCGTGCCCAAGGAGGTGTTCGCAGGTGACTTTCGCGCCGTCCTCGGGCCGCTCATGGCTACAACCAGTCCCCTCAAGGCCGCGGAAGATGCAGAGGCCATGCTCGCTTATCTCGACACGCGCGACGACGTCAGAGGTCGGGCGGTCGGGGTGGTGGGCTTCTGCATGGGCGGCGGCATGGCCTTAGCCACAGCGGGAACCTACCCCGAGCGGTTCGCTGCAGCCGCAAGCTTTCACGGGGGCAATCTCGCGACCGATGCGCCCACGAGCCCCCACCTGTTCGCGCCGAAGCTGAGGGCGGAGGTCTATATTGGCGCTGCCGAGAACGACGGCAGCTACCCGCCTGCGATGGCCGAGCGGCTGCAGCGATCTCTGACGGAGGCCTGCGTACGCTATACATCGCAAACGTATCCAGCCGCGCACGGTTGGATGATGCCGGACTTTCCAGTCTACGATCATGCCGCTGCCGAGCGTGGCTGGAGCGCAATGCTCGCGCTCTTTGGGCGAACCCTGTACGGCGGCGAAAGATGACGCGTGGCCCTGATCCAACATTTCCTTTCTCGGCAGGCAGTGGAATGGTCTGAACGGCAAGATCGGGTCGGTAGGAGATCGTTTGCTTTCCCGGCAGCCTTGCCCCGAAGCGGACAGACCGCAATCGGCCAGCATCAGCCGCGTCGCATCGCTCGCATGAATGTCTCAGATGGGTGGAACCCGCCTGTCCACTTCCGAGCGAAAACTCGTCGAATTAGACGCTGCCGTCATGCCCACAGGCGACCGAGCCTCTCCTGCGCAAGGGTTGAGAGTTCACGCGCGGCAGTCGTTGTGGGGCGGCCGAGGTACCCTACGGCACCATTGCTCCCTGCGTCTCGACATAGACCGCGTAGATCGAGGTGCTCGCCGCCATGAACAGCCGGTTCTTCTTCGGCCCCCCGAAGCAGAGATTTGCGCAGGTCTCGGGCAGGTTGATTTTGCCAATCAGGTCGCCCGACGGCATGTAGCAGCGCACTCCGTCCTCCTTCGGGTCGGCCCAGCCCATCGAGCACCAGACATTGCCGTCGACATCGGTGCGGACTCCGTCTGTGAAGCCCGGCGCGAAGCCTTCGGCGAAGACGCGGTCGCCGATGAGCCGGTCGCCCTCGACCGTGAAGGCGCGGATATTGGCCCGCCCACCATGGGTGATGCCTGAATCAACGACGTAGAGGATCTTCTCGTCGGGTGAAAAGGCGAGGCCGTTGGGCCGATCGATGCCCTCAGCCGTGACCTTGGCCTGCCCGGTCGAGGGATCGAGCCGGTAGACCCGGGTCGGCAGTTCCGCCTTGTCCTTGTGACCCTCCTCGACCGTCACCTACCTGTTCGACGGCGAGATCATGCATCGCGACAGCCTCGGTACCGCGCTGCCGATCCGGCCGGGCGAGTTGAACTGGATGACCGCCGGACGCGGCATCACCCACTCCGAGCGCACCGCACCGACCCTTCGGCAGACCGGCTCGAAACTTTTCGGGATCCAGAGCTGGGTTGCCCTGAGTTCAAAGGACGAGGAGACGGCGCCAGCCTTTGAGCA
>Ga0265798_10003850_pt1 | contig 21079 bp, 15 predicted proteins | sample P3T30metagenome_FD_192430 | JGI IMG/M metagenome (GOLD analysis project Ga0265798, IMG submission 192430) | Plant litter microbial communities from East Loma Ridge, Irvine, California - P3 T30 | ecosystem: Environmental > Terrestrial > Plant litter > Unclassified | place: USA: California... | reverse complement strand
AAAGTGATCGGCGCCCCTATGATAATGTCGTAAGGCGGGGAGTGACTGGCCGTGGTCGTATTCTCGACCTATGGGGCTGCGTAAATCGGTCAACTTTAGCAGCACCAGCTAATGAACCTTACCAGTCAACCAGAACCATTTTTTGTTACTCGCGTTTCCGTCTTAATTACTTATTGTGACTCACTACCACTAACATTATGCCAGCGCGGGCAGCATTCCTAGAAGCTTTTGAATTAGTAACTACGTCGAACCTTAAACGGAAATACAACACCTATATATACATTACCTGCAACTGGAAGAAAGACCAATCGAACAACCATCCAAAGTCGCCATGACGCCCACCGAACCAGACAGGAGCACAGTTCTCCTCTCAGCAACCAATGTCTTGAAACTCGTCTCAACTTTCTTCCCCAAAGAATGGGCCAAAACCAACCCAAGTAACATCCAAATAAAACGAGTCACCGGCGGCCTAATGAATACCCTCCAACACATCCGCCGAACCAACACCGCAACACTCGAGCCTTCGTCTCTCCTCATCCGCCAATTCGGTTTAGAAGGGAATTTCAAAGAGCCCAAAGGCACCAGCATCGACCTCTCCGCCGCACAACAAGCCATCGTATACTGGGAAATGAGTCGCAGAAGCTGGGGCCCGAAAATCTCCGGTTTCTTCCCCGGCGGTCGATTGGAAGAATTCATCGATTCTGCCCACACTCTGACCGCCGCCGAATCGACTCGCGAGCCTGTGCGAAGAGATATCGCGAGGGCTTATGCTAGGTTGCACTCGCTGCAGCTTCCGTTGCGGAAAGACAGTTTCGCGACGGTTTTAAGGCATTTGAGCGAGGGCGTGCGGAGGAAGCGCGAGGGGGTGTTGCGGACTTTGTTGGAGGTTGAGGATTCGACTGGGACTGTTGAGGCTTTTGCGGCGATGTTTGGAGATGTGGATTGGGTGTGGGAACTTGAGTGGGTGGCGGGGCTGTTTGAGAGATATGATTGCAAGGTTACGGTCACGCATGGCGATACTAATTATTTGAATATTTTGGTCAAGGAGTCCGACGACAGTGATGGCGAGAGTGACAGCTGCAGCGTCGTGCTCATCGACTACGAAACAGTCTCGTACAGCTACCGAGGGTTTGACATCGGCGGTCATTTCCAGGAACGGATGTATTGCTACAACCAGCCGGACAGTCAACTCACTGGTTTTCCAGCTCCCAATCCTGACGAGCAGCGATCTTTCTGTGAGAGCTATCTTCAAGAAATGCGGGATCTGGGGCAGGAAACTTCTTCGGAAACCGACACGGTCGAGCATCTGTTGCTTGAAGCTAGCATTGGTCGACTATATCACTTGCTTCACACGACAACCATGATGGCGGTCTACGACGAAGTGGAGGTGGATCCTCTTTTTCTGTCAAGTCTGGTGCATATGATGAAGACGTATGAGCAGCTGAAGGGGGACTTTCTGGAAAGTCATCGGGCATGAAAGTGATAGATTGTGTTCAATGATGGTCACGTGGTGAGGAAATTATTGTTGAAACGGGAGCTTATCTCGTTTGAACCGACCAGCGGCTTTTCATTTTTATAAATATTACTCGGCTGTACATGCTAATGTCGCAATCTCAAGAAAAGCAAAGATGTATTACAAGTTGGCTCCCAAAGATCGTACATTATTCCTCAAAACTCCGATCACATCCTAGAAAAACGGCTCGATGTTGTGTTTGTCCATCAAACACAGGATTTCTTCGAGATTTGTGGCAAATTCGAATTCGGCGTCGAACGCCTCCTTCCTCATTGTCGTGGCGGGGTCTTCGGCTTCAACGTCGCTGGAGTCGCCGTTTTCCGAGGATTCATCCGCTTCGTTGGCGCCAACAAGAGTCTCGCCGTCGTCCGAAGATGTAGGAGTGGGAGGCGCCGAAGCTGGGAATGAACGTGAGAGGTTCTGGGGCTTTGGGTAGATCATCATCATCATCGGAATCCATCTCTCTGTCGTTGGTCGTAGTGAGGGTCAGTGAGCGCGCGTTCTTGCCCAAGCCTTGCGACGCTAGCCACGCCAGTACATCACGGTTGAGTGGACTGTCCGCTGGTACGATGATTGAAGCAGTGATTCGGTCGGTGACGGAGGAGATAGCAGCCCTGGTCATGACTGGAATGAATGTCATGCTTTGCGCGAACTGGAAAGCTCCTCCAGCAAGAATGACACAAGGACCGATCACCCTGATGAGGGTGTATGCCTTGCTGTTGCCCAACTTGAGCTTCGCGGGGGGTTAGCGACGATCATCCCGGAAGTCAATTGCGTGAGTTCATTACCACCTGTAAGGTCAAGTGCGGTAAGGTCAAAGGTGGTGGAAGAAATTGTTGCGGTGATTTTCGATTTTCGATTTAACAAAGTCCGGCTTTGCTGTGTTGATGAAAAGAGTGTGGGTTGCAAAAGCTTGAGGTTAATGTAACTGAAGTCTCAGGATTGCGAATTTGTCGTGTCTGGCGAAAAAGAAGAAACAGCAAGGTGCGCAGAGGGGACTTTTATGCAGGGAGAACCGCGAAACCGAACAACTCCTTTGTTCACTCATCTCGACACATAGATCCGTTGTCAACTGAATAGCTCATCTGTTGACCATGGGATCGTAAAAGAGCTTCTTTGTTCAAGTTGCACAAGAGCTTTTGTTGTGTCCCGCACAAAGCAGACAGCCCTGGAATTGTATGTGATCGAGAAAGGGTGTCCTAGACCAGCGGTATCCGCTCAAAGATAGAGCTGACCACCAGGCTGGACTTGAATTCCGAACAGCCGCCCACGGTAAGAGGATTGGAATGCGTCATTGAGGACGAATGAAGTCTTGCTGATCCCTATGGCGAGAGGTAGCAAGATTTCCAGGCTTGGATCGTGAGAATCGAAAGTTATGTTTCATTACCAGATTTTAGTACGTATATGTGGTGTATGCTGCCGTGAAGTGTATTGCGGAAAAGAGAAATATGACATGATGAGTGACATTGGAATGGTTGACAATATGTGCAAGCAAGAAAGAGAAGCATACTGTAAGAGGAGGCCCAACGACGCTAGCCCAATGAAGTTTGGCGTCCCCAGCTTATCGATAAGCACGGCGGTCTCCAATATATGCAACTCTCAGGTACTGTGTGATTTCCTCCGCACGACATCAACCTTGCGATAGAGATACCAACATTCTGTGACGCCGTAGCCAAACAAATAGAGGTTGACTAGGCGGTGCTTTGTCACGCTTGCTCGCTGCTACCTTCACCTGATCAGTAGCTGCCTGCCAGCTCAGAAGCCGCAGCCTCGCCGTTACCAGATTGGTGCGACTGCGATCTTCACCCATGCTTCCACCAGTTTTGCGTCGCAAGACTCCCGGCCAAACATACTGACTTAGCGACATGGACGAATATCATGCTTCGCGCAAGCGCCTGCGTGCCTCTTATCCCGGCTTGAGCGGACAAGGCTCATCTTCAAGCGATGGGTTCTCATCTCATGGACTTACTGCTCCTGCTCTTGAATCGCAAGGCTATCCTTCACCGATGCCAACCCTGGCACCCACAGGCTCCACTCAGGCAAGCGCGCGTAAAGACTCGCCTGTTCCAAATACCACCCTATTCAACGGGAAAAGGAAGGTCGTGGAGGTTGTCGATCTCACCGAAGAGCCAGACACCACACCACGATTACCATCTTTTCTTGGAGGCGATGTGATAGACCTTACCGAAGACAAGTCATACTTGTCACAGCAAACAGCCCCCAAAGACCGTTCCGCGTGGGAAGTAGCATACCGAGCCAAAAAGTTACGCGAACGGAATCTCAACAGTCCCGTGAAGATACCATATCCACATTCGTACTCAGCTGTACAAGATCACCCAAGTTCTCACGGAGTCAAACAACAACAGTTATATTCAAGTTCAAGCTTTGGCTACGACTCAAGGCCGCACTCGGATATGCAGGCATCGTCCAATTCACAACAATATCCGAACCCACGCCAGTACGCACACGCACAACAGAGTCAATTTCCACTGCCTTACCCGCAGTCGAATGCGTCGGTATTACAGACGTTCGGAGCAACACCTGCTTCTTGGACGACTGGAACGTCAAGGGGAAATGATCGATTTGATATCAAACCTGGCGCACAATATAATGCAGAGCGCTCAGTGCCCACCCATAGCCTCACCAATGGATTGGTTCAAAGATTCATCGATCCTCGTGATATCATGGGCCGCAAACCCGACGTCAGTTTGGCGAATACTCGACAGATGCAAGGCGAGAGCGGTCAGGGGTTTCGTGCAGAAGCAGTCCCACCACCCGACTCGGTCAGCGGAGCACAAGAACAAACAGGAACTGAAGTCGGTAAACTTGACCCGCCCGCAGCCCGAGCTTTCTTGCAATCCTGGGCTGCGAACGCGCGAAAAGTTCCCTGTTCAGGGTGCAACACCCCCATGCTGTCCGGCGAGGTCGTCGTGAACATGCTTTTCAAAAGGTGGTTGGAAGCCCCAAAAATGACCATCAGTTCTGTGGTCAGCTGCAACGCGTGTTCTGCCGAGACTTGCTTGGGCTGCGGCAGACGCTGCCATTCTGCGGGATCCGATGTTTCTGCCAACGCCAAGGACGGTTCTAAACTTCGTTGGTGCTGCGACTTTGGGCGCTTGATCTTGCTGTGGATACTTCTGTGCGGATGCGACAGGCGGAAGACGGCACGACGAAAACGAGGTGAATACTTCACAAAAAACAACAAGAGCTCCAGAGCTTCTGTTTCAGGTGCCGGCATCGGTTACGGCTCTCATACTACGTATGGATTTGAATCAGTAGCTCAGGCGAATCAGGCAATGACCTATGGGATGTACGGTCAATTGAACAACTCAAGTTTGTCTCTTCCGCAGCACGTCGACGCGTTACCTACAGCAGAGAGAGCCGAGGACGAGATCACAGCAAGAGTGATGGCATGTCTGGATGCCTTGTTGCCGTCGCTGGTGGCTGAGAATACGTCGATGTTCGATTTAGAACCTCCCACGCCTCTTCTGGTCGTACTCACGCAAAGTAACATTCTTGGGACGATTGCCGCGTTGCTGCGCAATGACTCGCTTGAGGACGCCACCAAGAGGTTTCGCCTTTACAACAACACACTCAATGTCGTGGACAAACTGAGCAGACATCCAGCAACAGCGGACTTGACTGTCAACCAGGCACGAAAGGAAGGTAACAGTCCTTCCGACATACTTCGCCTCTGTTTCTCTTCCAACAACGACTTGAACGACGACAAGTATGAGGAAACCGATTCTCTCGCCGCCTGCCTCCGCAATCTCGACATTGCGAGCAAAAGCATTCTTACAAGAGCCAAAGCACATCCGCAAGACTTTGTCGGCGGCAATTCCGAGCAGATGCTTTCTCTGTGCGAGAAAGTCTCACAGACAGCTGATACAATCCTCGCAAGCGCTAAAAGAAGTCCCAGCCTTCCCGATCAAACAGCTACTGCCCAAACGAATGATGACTGGCAATCCGAATTGGCAGTGCTCGAACTCCCGGACGAAGTGATTATGACTCGACACTCACACGCCACTCTCGCCGCAGGCGCCTGCAATCTTGCCAAAGGCCGCATGAAGAGCCTCTCGATCCAGCTGTCCAATTTAACCTCGAGTGTCCCGCCGGGCGTTTTCGTCCGGTACTGCGCATCGAGGCTCGACGTAATGAAGGTCCTCATCATCGGACCAAAAGACACACCTTACGAAAACGGTTTGTTCGAATTCGACCTGTTCTGTCCGGCTCAATTTCCCAACGTACCGCCTCTTATGCAATTCCGCACGACTGGAGGTGGACGAGTGCGCTTCAATCCGAATCTTTACAACGATGGCAAAGGTATGCATACACTATACAGTTATCTTCCTATCAACATCACCGTACTGACATCATCTCTCCTCGCAACAAATAGTCTGCCTATCACTCCTAGGCACATGGACCGGTCCAACCTGGCAACCAGGCAAATCCACCATCCTGCAAATCCTCGTCTCCATCCAAGCCATGATATTCTGCGACGAACCCTGGTACAACGAGCCCGGCAGGCAGACCAACGCCGACGCCTCCAAGGCCCACAACCGAGACCTGCAGGGCCACACTGCCCGCGACGCGATGCTGAGTTGGCTGAAGCCCGGCGCGGAGTCGGTCTGGGCAGATGTGATCCAGAAGCATTTCGCTGCTAATAGTGGTGTTATTGGGCGGACGGTGGCGGCTTGGGGGGTTGATCCAAGGGTTCAGCTGGAGTTGCGTGAGGCGATGAAGGGGAAGATTGGTGGGCGGACACTTGGGGTGTGATTTGTTCGGTGGGTTTTGGGATGGAGAGTTTCGCGGTCATTGCCTTGAAGGAGACGACGCTGTATCAGCAAGCGTGGCATGGACGTTCTTTTTTGTTATTGTTTGGCAGTGGCAAGGGTTACATTGCGTCTCATTCGGAATGATGATGAGAATGAACACTATTTTTAGTTATCGATACGAGCGTTCTAAGGAACTGGTGTTACTTCGATGGCACTCAGAGAGCTTTGTTGCCGAGTTGTGCTTCCTGTCACGTTGCAGTCGTGTAGATAGGTAGTATACAGGGCAGTGTCACGGTATTGTAAATTGACACTCGCGTCAAGTCCGCTGACATCTCACTTGCTTCGTAGCATGGAGACTCCAGACAAGCTCCCCGCGACATACAAAAACACACGTGTTGGTGAGTATTATTATACGTGTTCTGTAGCATTCAAATAAGCACTGCCCGCAGTCCCTTTCCCGACCAAGTACCGGAAAGCGGAAAAGAAAATGCTCACGGCTTGGTATCGCTGATCCCATATGGCAAACAAAGAAAACACAAGGCTCGTCTGTAGCCCATAGCTCCTCCCCTGTAAATTGATACTTTCTCCAGCAGTCGCCGCAGATTCGCCCTCTAGCACTGGCATCCACCGGCGCCACCAGCGGTACCGGCATCTTCCCTCCTGCCGAGATCTACACCGCCTGGCCTGCCTCCAGCGCCGCGCATACCCCTCTGGCTGGCTTGCTCGATGGGCAGCTTCTTTGCAATCGCGGTGAACAGCTCCTTGACGTTCTCGGCAGTCTTGGCGGAAGTCTCGAAGAAAAGGAGGTTAGCCTCTTTTGCGTATGCCTCGGCGTCGGCGACAGGCACAGCGCGCTTGTCGGGCTGTTCGGCGACTAGATCTGCTTTGTTTCCTGCGAGGGCGATGACGATGTTCTCGTTGGCCTGGCGTTGGAGCTCTTTCACCCAAGCCTTTGCTTTGTCTAGTGAGGCCTGTGTAGTAGTGTCAGCGCAAGCCCTGTCCACCTCCAGCGCACGAGCATTCTTACAGCTTGCGTAATGTCGTACACGACAACGGCGCAGTTTGCGTTCCTGTAGTACATGGGTGCGAGCGACTTGTAGCGCTCTTGTCCTGCTGTGTCCCAGATCTCGAATTTGACTGTGGTTTGTTCGTCCAGGGCAAGGGTTTGTGTGAGGAAAGCGGCGCCGATGGTGGATTCTCTGTAGTCGTCGAATTGGTCCTGGTCGCAAGAGTCAGAAGCCGATACATGGCGTGATTATTTGTCCACTATCCATACCTTCACGAAGCGGAGGACGAGCGAACTCTTTCCAACAGCGGACTCGCCTTCATCTTGTTAGTATTGTATGCCAGAACTGATCGCTGCGTTGTTCCCACTCACCCAGCAGAACGAGCTTGAACTGCGCGAATCGAGCGCCGCCGGGGCGGCCACCTTGCTGCATGCGTTGGGCCATATTCGGGCCTGACGGGTGACTTCGGTGTTTGCTATGTCGGAGAGGATGCGCTGGTTACGGCGGAGGAGAGGTGACAAGTATGTATGGAGTAGGTGGGTGGCGTAATCGCGGGGTGGAGGTCGGGTGTGTTGGGTGCGAGATAAGGCGGTTAGTGAATGTAGCAGCCTTGAAGCCAGCGATCGCATGGCGTCGTCTCTCTCACGCTCGGCCAGCTCGAGCAGGTCACGCCGAAGCGAGCACAGGGCCTAGCTGCGGAAGATCCCGTATGGTTGACCTATCCCTTGGCGTACGCAACCTCAAGACGACTTCACGCGCATGTGAACACGCACAGCCACGGCTCATCGACTGACTGCCATACATAGCCAACTGTTTGTTTCTTCAGAACTCTAATCGGAACAACTGGCAAACGACGATTCTTGAGGGTATACCAGTGAACAACTCCCCTCCCAGCCACGTCGCCACAATGAGTGCGACTCTTCCCTTCCGGGACATCAACGTCCACGCTTCGTCGTCATACTACGCTTTCTCCTCGCCCTCGTCTCCGGATGCACCGACGCTCGTTGTCGACCGCCCAACAGGCGATATCAGACTCAGTGATGGCAAGATCACTGGAGGCCACAGAGTGTCCAACATCCCTGGCATACTGGGCATCATTCATCTCAAGCTGGGTACGGTTAACATACAGGGGTGTCGATCGTGGGCTGACAGTATCCCACAGACAGCTACATCATCACAATCGCCAAAGCCAAACCCGTTGGCCGGGTCAAGGGCCATCAGATCTACCAAGTGACTGCTACCGAGTTCTTGCCACTTCGCGAACGCCAGGTTCACGATGCGGATGAGGACATCTACCTGGCATATCTCAAGACCCTTCTCAAGAATGGTCCCATGTACTTTTCTTACACGTTTGACCTTACCAACAGCTTCCAGAGGCAGACTGAGCTCAATCCAAGTGAGCCCATGTGGCAGAGAGCCGACGACCGCTTCTACTGGAACAAATTCATCAACACGTCCATGATCGATTTCAGGTCAGGCAAGGCGTCGGGAAGGATCTCGTCGGGAGCGCAGCCCGCGATTGATCCGTACATCCTTCCAGTGATGTATGGCATGCTTCGCATCACCAATACCTCTATCAAGGGAAACGGTCTCTCGTTCATTCTCATCACCAGGAGGTCAAGACACAGGACTGGAACGAGATACATGACCCGCGGTATCGACGAGGAAGGCCACGTTGCCAATTTCAACGAGACCGAACAAACTATCATTCTGAACGACGCCGCCTCAAGCGGGATGGGCAGCCAAGGCTTCAACGGCAGCTCCGCTGGTGGCGCTGAGACGCAGGTCCTATCTTATGTGCAAACTCGTGGCAGCGTACCCTTGTACTGGGCGGAGATCAACACTCTGAAATACACGCCGAAGCTGCAGATCCGCAGTGTGGAGTCTGCTGTACCCGCAGCTCAGAAGCACTTTGACGAGCAGATCAACCTGTACGGCGAGAACTACATGGTCAACCTTGTCAACCAGAAGGGCCGTGAGCAGCCAGTGAAGGCAGCATACGAGAAGATGGTCAAACTGCTGCAGACAGACTCTGAAATCGAAAAGGACTCCGACCGCCGGACCTCGGAACAAGCAAAGGTCATTGAAGCGGCTCACCCCAAGGGCTGGTACGACCATCTGCACTATGTCTATTTTGACTTCCACAACGAGACCAAGGGACTGAAGTGGCATCGCGCGCAGTTGCTTCTTGATCACCTCAAGGATGGTCTGGTAGCTGGTGGCTACTTCCACGGGATCGACATGCCCACTGGAGGCGTTGATGTTCGCAACAGGCAGACTGCTGTTGTCAGGACTAATTGCATGGATTGCCTCGATCGTACCAACGTCGTGCAGTCTATGTTGGGTCGCTGGACTTTGACACGCATGCTCATTGACTTGGGCATGCTCCGACAAGGCGAGAGTGCACAGGACGACGCGACATTTGAGGATCTTTTCCGCAACAAGTGGGCCGATAATGCCGACATCGTGTCCAAAACATACTCCGGTACTGGAGCGCTGAAGACTGACTTCACTCGCACTGGAAACAGGACCAAGGCCGGTGCATTGCAGGACTTCAACCGCAGCGTGACCCGTTACTTCCAAAACAACTTTGCCGACGGGCCCCGCCAAGATAGCTTCGACCTCTTCCTCGGTGCCTATAAGCCAGACACCGCTCCTTTGGGCGCACAGCATTTCGCCGACCGTCGTCCTGTCGCAATCCAATCAATGCCTTACATTCTTGGCATGTGTGTCTTCTTCGTTGCCGTCAGTCTGGGTACCAACCGCATGCCCGATTCAACTGTGTGGCCGCTCAGGATTTTCACCCTGGCTTGCCTTGGTGTCGCCGGCTATGCTGCCAAATTCATCTCGGGACATGGGTCGTTATATGTAAGATCATTCCTAAATTACCACAACATCATCCAGATCACTAACAAACCCGCAGGTCAACTGGCCGAAGCTTAACACGCCGCCATGGGCTGTCGAGACCTACGATGATGTACTCAACAAGGCACACAAGGATCCCGTCGTTGGTCCGTTCCTTGGCAGCAGCCGCAGCGACACCGGCTACCTCGAGGAGGGCAAAAAGAGGCGCGAGTAGTACGGAATCGCCTAGCAGGTCCATTTCTCTTTACGTCTATAGATTACATATTTAATCGATTGATCTCTTGGCCGGCTATGTGTGGCCAACAACGAAATTTCTCAACCACATACATCTCACTAGCCGTCCCAAAGCCACCAAGAAAACAACCTCCCATACCATTTCGCAACAGGGAATCCAGCTACGATTTGACCAAAGATCTCTGATAATTCCAATGGCTCGCCACCGTTACCGACGTAGTCCAACAAGCGCTGGATCACGTACACCTCATGCGCACACGTCGACTCAAATAGTGAACGCAACTGCCACCTCGCATCCGGAATGCCATCTACGGGCCTGTAAGTCCCTAACATTTTAGCAAGCCCCACGCCTGTCGGCAGCGGGATATATCGCGTGCCAAACGGACAATGCATCCGCTCCCATGGATCTTTGGCCATATGACAGTGACGGCCTCCCAAGCTCTCCACTCGAATGAGAGCAGGCGGTGTTGCTGCCCAGGCATTGCAGAGGAAAGGCGACGTGTCGCAGTCCAGCGTGAAAATCGAAGCGTTGTTGGCTGGCGGGTTGGCGTAGTAGTTTTCGGTAATTTCGTCGAAAGCCGAATCAAACCGTTCGCAGTCTTCGTTTGAGGCGCACGTCTCATTTCCCGTCACGTAAATCCAGGCGTGGTGCTCTTTCCTGTACATCCAAGTCTGGTCTGAGCTAAGCCGCAGAAGCTTTTCGTAGTTGTACGTGTTGAGTGGGTAGAGGTTCCAGAGGTCGGGATGGAGACGGTCTGCTATGGCTGAGGGCGAGCTTGTGTTCCATGGTGAGTCGACTTTGTATTCTTGGTAGAGGGTTGGAGCGATGTAGAGCGAGAGTGAGAGCAGGGCGGCGATGGTGCTGAGGATTGAGAGGTAGGTGCTGTATTTTATCGCTGAGCGGATTTTGCTCCAGAATGACATGGTCGTGATTTTTTTTTTTTGGTATGGCCTTTTGGGCTGGTGGTCTTGCTCGTGCTCTTTTGGGTCGTCTTTGTAATGCTCAATTTTATATCAACTTTAAATATTGGGATTTCAAGAAACAGTTGTCGTTATCGACGATCGTGAAGTTTGGATCGATGCAGGCTCTCGGACTACAGATGAATTGGGACACAAATTCCTCTATCAACCAGCCAGTCATCCCATTTATTTGTCCTTTCAGAAAGTGTGGATAGTGCGAGCTTCACCGATGTCTACCGAGTGAGTTCGATCTTCTTCCTTCCTTCTCCTCTGCGCCCATACTATACATGTACCCATCTGCTACGTTCCTTTTTTTTTCTCGGAAGCATGTATACATTCGATCCCAAAAACATAGATCCGTCATGCCCAAATCATCGAGGCATTTATAGGGGAGTTGATCCATGTCCCTTCGCGCCGTTTTCGCAGTGCGCTCAGACTTGGGGAGATTCTGAATTTCGTAAGTCAACTCAACAAGCAAAAATGGTATAACATCGAAAAGACGAAACATCCGTATGTAACACAGTGCACGATATTATCCAGAATTACTCCAGACGACCTGACGGCTCTCATACCGAAGAGCCGAGTTGGCGAACCGTTCCAAGACCAGCGATCTACGAATAGATCTTCTCCATATTCGCGTCTCCGCGTTTCCTGCCAGGCTAAACAACTGCCGACGACAGCGTGGCGCTTGAGCATGATCAGCTTCTAGCCCGTTGATGGTCAGTTTCATGCGGATGTTATTTGCCGAATTGAAACTGAGTCGCAATCCCGATGATAGCAACCATTCAAAAGGCGGCGTTGTCCTCTTTCTACAGATCGCCTAGGCCATGCTCTTCCTGCTTCCTCCCTTCATTCTGTACCGATATTCAACATGGTTGGTCCCACTGTCGAGGTCCATGATGGAGCGGTCGTTCAGCTAGTCAGGTTATTGAGAGCGTATTGGCTGCTGCTACTGCCAGCTGCTATCGTCTTACGATTCGTCTACTATCGATATGCCTCTCCATTGAGACTCTACCCCGGCCCATTGTTGGCCTCGGGTAGTCGGGCGTGGAAGGTCTGGAGTACCTACAGCGGGAAGACAGAAACAGACCACATCCATCTTCACGAGAAATATGGTGAGTCTTTTCCCCGATATCGATCGGCGGGTTACAATCTGACCCGCAATTCTCAGGTCCAATCGTTCGCATCGCTCCAAACGAGCTATCTTTCTCATCGCCGTACGCTGCCCGCGAAGTTATGGCTGCCGGCAAAGGCTTCCACAAGACCGACTTCTACTCTGTCTTCCCACCCGCGGACAACCCGGACATCTTCACCGAGACCAACGAACATGCTCACGGGCTCAAGAAACGGTACTCCTCCAACGCCTACTCGATGGCGTCGATGCACAATCTGAGTGGCTACATCGAAGACACGCAAAAGCTGCTCATGAGCAAATTGGATCTAAAGTGTCAAACTTCCGAGCAGAACTGCGATCTAGGTGACTTGCTGCACTTCTTCGCCTTTGACGTACTTGGTGAGATTGCGTTCAGTCGCAAGTTTGGATTCCTGGAGAGCGGTTATGACATTGAAGGCGCGATCAAGACCATTGATGATGTGCAATGGTATGACGGGATCATCGGCCAGATTCCCGAGTGGGACTTTTTGTTCAGGCGGAATCCTCTCACGAAGTTCCTGCCGGGTATGGATCCTAGCAAGTCTCTCATCACTCGCATGGCTCTTGAAGAGCTAGGGAAGAGAAAGAAGTATGGGGAGAAAGTCATAGATCGCAAGGATTTGCTGAGCCAACTCATGGCTGCTAACGAGAAGGCGCCGGAGAATTTTAAGGAGGGCGATGTTTTCGCTATTGCCCATGGAGCCATGTGAGATTTAGCATACACACCTCACTTGGTATACTTTTCAGGCTGACGGTATCCCAGCTTCGCGGGCTCCGACTCCACCGCCTCGACCATGCAGTCCTTCTGCCACCACGTCCTACGCGAGCCCGCCATTCACGCAAGACTCAAAGAAGAACTAGACCACGCAACCTCATCAGGCAACCTCAGCAGCTTCCCGCAATGGAACGAAACTCAAGCGCTGCCTTACTTCCAAGCGTGCCTGAAAGAAGCAATGCGGTTGCGTCCGGCGGTAGGTCTGAACATCACTCGACTGGTACCACCGCAAGGTGCAGAGATCGGTGGCAGGCGCTTCCCAGGAGGCACTAGAGTCGCTGTGAATGCATGGGTGTTGCATCGGAATGAGGAGGTTTTTGGTGCGGAGCCGAAGGCTTTCAAGCCGGAGAGGTGGCTGGATGGGGATGCAAAGAATATGGAGAGGTACATGTTTCAGTTTGGAGGCGGGAGTCATCTCTGTAAGTCTGTCAATTTGAACAACAGGTGTTCCATGGAAAGAGAGGAGCTGTGTGCTGACATTATCGGTGTGACAGGTATTGGCAAGAACCTCGCATTGCTCGAGATGAACAAGACCCTGCCTTTGCTTTTCAGAGACTACGAGATGGAACTGCTGATGCCGCAGGAGGATCTCAAGTATCGGTCCACTTTCTTCGTCGTGCAGCACGGGTTGGAAGTGAGGATTTCGAAACGCAACAAGGTAGTGTGAGAGACCAGTACCGCTGTCATGATCAGTTTTGTAATTTACAATGTCTACTTTGTCGTCTCGCCCTCGCTTTCCAAGACTTCAATTACGCCGCCAACGAGATGCAAGCTACCTGTGACGAGCACTTCGACCTGGTCGTCTGGTGCCAGTTCTCTTGCCTTCGAAATGGCCTCCTCGATGGTGGAGAGGACGTGGACACTTGCGTCTGGGTCGATGCTGTCCCACGAGCCAGCAAGCTCTTTCTGAACCTTTAGCGAGTCGACGTCGCTCTTGTTCGTGTTGATCGACACAAGATCTGCTTTGAACCCTGCATCCTTGTAGGTCGTGTTTGTACAGAAGATGGCGTGCTTGTAGGGATGGCTATCGTTGAGGGCTGTCGCTAGAGTGTCATGCAGCTTGCGAGCCAACGAAGCAGCGTCGCGAGTCTGTTGGTTGAAGATGAGGATGCGTGTCTTATTTTGTGCTTTGGTCTGCGACTGAGACGCGGTGCTTGCAAACCAGGAGCCTGCCATCTCGATACTCTCCAGCGTGTGGCCGCCATCGACGTACCAGGTCAAGTTCTGTCGGCGGGCGTCATGTCTGGTTTCACATCGTCCACCTAGGTGCACTTGTTCCAGACCAGCGATGAATTCTGCTGGCAGTGAGATCTCTTTGTCGCGGGGATCGGGCAGGCCAGAGAAGCCCATTTTCTCCAGATGCGACGCACACACGGCAATGGCAACCGATGCATTAGTTTTCTGGAACTCGCCACGGAGCCCAAGCTTGATTTGATCGAGGGCAGTGTAGCGTGGAACCTCGATAAGAGTGGTCTTCCTTTCCTGTGCGCGTTCGTGCAAGACCTTCAGAGCCGCTTCAGGCTGGGGCGCGGTGAATGCGGGCACACCCTCTTTGAACACACCTGCCTTGTGCCAGGCAATACTTTCGATGGTGTCGCCAAGCATCGCAGTATGATCGATGCCTAGGCTGGTCACGCCGGTAGCAGAAGGCTTGATCAAGATGTTGGTGCTGTCGTACTCGCCACCAATGCCACACTCCAGTACGGCGCTTCCAACCTTCTCCTGCATGTAAGAATGCAGAGCCATCAAGGTGAGGAAACGGAAGTACACAGGTTTGGTCTCTGTACTCTTCGGGTCTTTGTGGCCGGCTTTGGCGGCGGACTCCTCCAATCGATCCCATACCTCGAAAAAGTATTTCGCGAAAGCTTCTTCCGACAAGGGCTGGTTGTTGATCTGGATTCGCTCTCTGACAAAGCGAAGGTGTGGGCTAGTGTATAGTCCAACGCCAGTGGGAACGCGTTCGGCGTGTATGCTAGCCTTCGTCGGTAGGTACTGGGCCAAGATTGACGAGATAAAGGAGGAAGTGCTCCCCTTGCCCTTGGTGCCAGCAATGTGGATCGGATTCAGCTGGTCAAAATCGGTTGGCTGATAATGATTAGTGAATTGGACGAAGAGATAGGCTACACAACTCACACCTCATATCCCGTTTTCTTCACCCAATCGATCATCTCCGGAATGGCATTCTGGTTCATGCCTTTGCCGGACTTTCTGATCGCATCGACGATAGAGAAATTGCTCTGTAGCGTATTGAGCGCCGCCACGGCGGCATTGTAGTCGCGAGCCATACTGCTATACCGTACGACGTGCCTTTGGGGGAGTGAAGTGGCAGGTCGAAAAGCGCGCGAAATCAACATTGACACATCACTCGGGCATATCTGGCGTTGTTGTTCCGTCTCAAAGTGATGAGTGGGACCAGATGACGCTGGTCGGCAAAAAGACGGAAGTGAGCGATTCAATTTGAAAGCTAAGGCGCTGATTGGACCCTGAATGACACGACACGACGCCAACGCGACTCCCACGCGTCGTACTTACAGCGCTCGAAAGTACCAAGACATGGGTGTTTTCATCTCTCGTTGTCGTTCACTTCACCAACTACATTCCCTTGTACAGCCCTACACACAACATGGCGCGCGGGATAGAGGGCAATGAGATTGCCACGCCTCGCACGGCACCCAAAAAGACAGGCGGCTCCACGCAGAAGTCTGGTGCCAAACAGCAGAGTATCGCCGGCTTCTTCAAGAGGACGCCTGGTCCAGCTCCCTCGAGCATTGCGTCGCAACCTAAACCGCCGTCTTTCAACACGGCTTTGAAGGAACTTCCATCGAGTTCCGATGCTACGCCCGTTCCAAGCGATCTGCCAGTTCCATCTTCGAGTCCACAGCCCATGCTAGACTCCTCCCAACCTGGACCTGCAAACCTCAGTCGGAACAAGGAGAATGGTGAGGGATTCAACATACCAAACGAGACGTTGATGGCTGACTCGCTGAACAGAACATCCAGACACCCTCCAATCAAGCCCATCGCGCAAGACGAAGAAGAAGGTCAGCTACGTCGAATCAGACGACGACGAAGAAGATGATGTGTTCAAGCCACTGTCTGGGAATGGAAGAGCTGCAAAGAGGAGGCGCATCAATGTCAAAGAGGACTCGGACGACGAATTTGGGTTCGACGCTGCCACACAAGCTGCCCTCGAAGACGACGACGACGGTATGTATAACCCCTCCCCACTACCTTGTCAGGACAATTACGATGGTGTAGCAGTGCTATCCAGCGTTTTTCCCTCTCAGGAGCGTTTCCCTCGCATCCCGCAGGCTGACCCAATCGGATCAAAAGAAATGGACGACTTTGTGGCTCCAGACGACGAAGACGAAGAAGACGCCAAACCTAGACGACCCAAGAAGAGTTCAGCTTCATCCTCTCGTAAGGCTCCGACAAAGCCACCTTCTCCTGCAAGAGAGGACAGCGAGGAGATTCCCGCAACATCCACTGCTCAGCAGTGGAAGTTTGATCCCAACGCACCTCCTTCAGACGAGCCAAGGAAGCCGGCTGCAGCGAGGAACATCAAAACTGGGGGTCCCCAAAAGAAGCAAAAAGCACATGTGACTGAGCCTGGTGAACGCTATCCATGGCTCGCTCACATCTTGGATGCTGAACGCAACCCAACTGACCACCCAGATTACGACCCGAGGACGATCTACATTCCGCCAATGGCGTGGAGCAATTTCTCGCCATTCGAGAAGCAATACTGGGAAATCAAACAGAAGTTCTGGGACACCATCGTGTTCTTCAAGAAGGGCAAGTTTTACGAACTGTACGAAAAGGACGCCACCATCGGCCACCAACTTTTTGACCTCAAACTCACAGACCGTGTCAATATGCGCATGGTTGGTGTACCGGAGGCGAGTCTTGACCATTGGGCGAATCAATTTGTCGCCAAAGGCTACAAAATCGCACGCGTGGATCAGATGGAGACCGCCTTGGGCAAGGACATGCGCGAGCGAGGGGACTCAAAGAGTAAGAAGGAAGAAAAAGTCATCCGCAGAGAGCTCTCTACAGTCCTCACGTCTGGTACGCTGGTGGATGGCGGTATGTTGCAAGATGACATGGCAACTTACTGCGCTGCCATCAAGGAGACAGAGAGGGATGGCAAGCCATGCTTTGGCATTGCCTTTGTTGATACCGCAACCGCACAGTTCCATCTAACCGACTTTGTCGACGACGCCGACATGACTCGCTTCGAGACGTTTGTCGCTCAGACGAGGCCCGGCGAGGTGCTACTCGAGAAGAGCTGTGTCTCTGCAAAAGCACTGCGCATCTTGAAGAACAACACTCCTCCAACTACTCTCTGGAACTATCTCAAGCCAGACAAGGAGTTTTTGACAGCTGAAAGAACCCGAATGACCATTGATGGTGAAGGGTACTTCGACAAGTCTGTCGAGGACAGCAACAAGTCATGGCCTGCGGTGTTGCAAGAAGCAAAGGAGAAAGAAGACGTCTTTTCTGCACTTGGTGCGTTGATCTGGTACCTCAAGACTCTGATGATCGAACGTGATCTCATCACCCTTGGCAATTTCAACTGGTACGATCCCATTCGCAAGGCCACCAGCTTGGTACTCGACGGTCAAAGTTTGATCAACCTCGAGATCTTCGCAAATACATATGACGGCAGCACGGATGGCACCCTTTTCACCATGCTCAATCGTTGCATCAGTCCGTTCGGCAAGCGCATGCTCCGCCAGTGGGTATGCCACCCGCTTGCTGACCCAAAGAAGATCAACCAACGCTTTGACGCAATCGATGCTCTGAATGCCGACGGAACCATCATGGACCGCTTCACAGCCTCCCTGGCACGTCTACCAGATCTTGAGCGCCTGATCTCACGTGTTCACGCAGGCAGATGCAAGCCGCAGGACTTTGTCAAGATTCTCGAGGGCTTTGAACAAATCGAGTATACCATGTCAATGTTGGGCTCCTTCGGCTCGGGTGAAGGAGTTCTTGGTCAACTTATCTCAGCCATGCCAGATCTTGCAGGGGCCTTGGAACACTGGAAGGATGCCTTTGACAGGACCAAGGCCAAGGAGGACGGTTTGCTGATACCTCAGCCTGGTGTGGAAGAAGACTTTGACGAGAGTCAAGAACGTATTGACAACATCCTCAAGGACATGAACAAGCTCCTTGTCAAATACCGCAAGGATCTTGGCTCCAGCGCAATCAAGTTTACCGACAACGGAAAAGAGATCTATCAGCTCGAAGTGCCCATCAAGGCCAAGGGCACGATTCCTCGAGACTGGAAGCAAATGTCTGCCACCAAACAATGCAAGCGCTGGTACTCACCTGAACTCGAAGGACTCGTCCAAGACTTGAAGGAGGCACATGAAATGCATGGACAGACCGTGAAGCTGCTTTCCGGTCGGTTCTTCGCTCGCTTCGATGCTGACTACGCTATCTGGCTGGCTGCTATCAAGATCATCGCTCAACTTGACTGTTTGATCTCCCTCGCAAAAGCATCTACCGCGCTTGGTGTGCCGTCTTGCAGGCCGGAGTTCATCGAAGATGACAACGCACGCAGCGTCTTGGAATTCGCAGAGCTTCGCCATCCGTGCATTGAGACCAACACAACATTCATCCCGAATGACATTGCGCTCGGTGGCGAGTCAGCTTCCATGAATCTACTGACAGGCGCCAACGCTGCTGGTAAGAGTACCATTTTGCGCATGACTTGCGTCGCGGTCATCCTTGCACAAGTCGGCTGCTATGTTCCTTGCGAGGCTGCTCGCATGACACCAGTCGATCGCATCATGTCTCGTCTCGGTGCTCATGACAACATCTTTGCTGGCCAAAGTACCTTCATGGTGGAGCTTTCCGAGACCAAGAAGATCCTCTCGGAAGCTACGCCGCGCTCGCTTGTCATTCTTGATGAGCTGGGACGTGGAACAAGCAGCTACGACGGTGTTGCTGTCGCCCAGGCAGTATTGCACCATGTTGCCACGCACATCGGCGCCCTCGGTTACTTTGCTACCCACTACCACTCGCTCGCCACAGAGTTCATGCATCACCCCGAGATTGCAACCAAGCGCATGGCTGTCCGTGTTGAGCATGACGTCCGAGAGGTCACTTTCTTGTACAGGCTCGAACCTGGTGTTGCCGAGGGCAGCTACGGCATGCATTGCGCTGCCATGTGTGGTATCCCTGAGAAAATCATCAAGAGGGCCGAAGAGGCAGCGAAGAGCTGGGAGCACACGGGCAAAATCAACGAGAGCCTCGAGCGTGCGAAGCAGAGCACGTGGTTGCCACTCGGCATGCTGAGCGACATCAGCTGGCTGTTGAAAGGAGACAGCATGGGTGACGATGATGATCCAAAGATTACGGAGCGCAGCTTGGAGGTGCTGCAGAAGGGGATTGCTGCCTTGTAGGGCTTGATGGTGAGAGGATGACATGTCCGGCAGTGTTGCTTTCGGTGATTTTTGGTCTTTTATGCAAGTGGTGGAGTTTTGGCGACTGGCGATGGCTTTCGGTAGTAACAGAAGCTGCTGGCTTCTATGTATGAATATGTGTGTATCATGACTCACCAGGCAAGGCTTACCCAACCTTACCACTCGATTTGCAGTATTGAGATCATCAACCAGTCGAGTTGATCGATCCTTCCGCTCTCAAGCACAACTTGTCGATAGGGTTAGGGCTTGGGTAACGACCAAAAATCGCCTTTCGAACCTAACGACCCAAAAGATACAGGAATGGTCTTGTGGGCCTTTTCAGAACTTCGATTGGTGAGATGTAAGAATATATATAGAGCTGAACCATCATGTAGCCGGCTGAGTGAGGTCTTCAAGTGGAACTGCGGTCAGTCGACGCTCGATGTTATCCACTCAACTGCATGCATCTGTCCTACAATCTCTTCGGTCCCACACCCAACTCCAACTCAGACAGAATATCGAAGGATCCGAGGCCTAACTGTACATGTGTACAACAAAGACAAAAAAGCAGCACAATTGATGTCCCAATCGTTGTATCCAAACCAGCGGGGCTGATGACTGCGATTTGAATGAGCAGACTGGGTGTCAAGACACGAATAATCGATAAGAGAGGCACAAAGGTATACTAGTCGAACATGCGATCTCGACTCAAACTCAAGCTAACACTCCCGCAAGATCTTCAATGGCCAATCCGACGGTCTGCAATGCCGTTCGCTCGAGATCTTCGACAGTTTCGACTTTGCCCACAGAGTGTGGCGGGAGAGCAATCATATTTTGGAGATCAGTTTATGAAACCCAGATTATGAAGGGCAGATCCAACGCAGTGACAGAATCCCCGACACGACACCTGGAATCTCGCGATTCCAGCAGGTGGTCCTTCAGCAGGGAAGGATCGAGCATTTCTACTAGGACTCGATCGCTGAGCATTGGGACATCCGTGTCGAGCGAGGTGTCTTGCTAGAGAGCATAAAGAGTCCGGCTTTGACTATTCCAAGCTCTTCATTGATGATGAATCATACCACGAAGTTCATGGACACGCGTATGAAGAGTATGGCGTTGATCCACGAGAGGGATGTGCAATCGTCCCACGTCCAGATCAGTATGTTGGCTGGATCGGCGCGGTCGACGACTACGAGATGATGGCATGATACTTTTGGGGCTTTTATGAAGGAGCGCGTTGATGGTGGGATGCAGGAAAGTACTGATGCGGGTGATGGCTTGAGACGCGTCGACGGAGGAGGTCCGGTTGTAGACGTGGCCGAGCGCGATCGCAGCGTCTTGGGAGCGATCAAGGGATGTAGATGACTGGGTAATGTTGTTCCCA